>SNQX01000037.1_pt1 | contig 86239 bp, 77 predicted proteins | sample 2580501 | NCBI WGS metagenome assembly SNQX01 (sample SAMN10953784, study PRJNA522744) | food fermentation metagenome | isolation source: 48-hour incubation of native-enriched microbial consortia from nixtamalized... | place: Mexico | collected 2017-09-24 | reverse complement strand
GTTTTCCGTGGCCGGCAATGGAAATTAAAAGTCGCGGAGACCAACAAATGGTTACCGGTCTTTACTCGTTTGTATCAAGCCTTTTACTAAACATCCCGATCAATAGACTACTAGGAAAAAAGAAATAAAAAAACGAAAACTTGCAAAAATGGAAATTTGCAGATTTATTTGGCGTGCACAAAAACGAATGAAACAGGGAAATTTTTACATACTGAATCACTAAAAGTGCATTTATCGAATAGTCGGACACCACTATATCCTTACTCTTGGGAAATCTACCTATTAACGGCGTTTGTTATATTTTCGTCACGGATTCAGGTTTAAGGTTTTGGTCAACCTCAATTATACCAAAGGATGGGGCCCTTTTTTATTTTAAATTACAATTTTACTTTCGTAATTTGGGATTAATTGACTATTTTTAGTTCTATGTAATCAAAAAAATACAAACTATTATATTTCCCATTTAAGTATTGTCTTCCCCCAAGGCGTCGTCAAGTCTTTTTCAAACGTGCTGATCATATCGCCGATCGTTTTGACTTCATTTACAGAGCCAATAAGCGTTTCCAGGTACTCAACAACATCAGGATTTTCCGATAAGAAATCGACCGTTGCTTTAAAATCGGCATGTCCGCTCCGGCTCGATCCGATGAGTGTAATTCCTTTTTCAAGCACCATCCGCGTATTGACTTCAATCGGGTATTCGGATACGCCTAAGAGGGCGATGGATCCTTCCGGTTTTATATAATCAATGATCTGGTTGACCGCATATTGGCTGCCGACACTGCCGACGCATTCGAACGCATGGTCAAAAGCCATATCATCCGGAATCTCATTAATATTGTATGTGGCATCCGCAAACGAGAAATTATCCAGTTTGAAAGGCGTTTTGCCGAATACATATACTTTGCAGCCTTTGTATTTCCGTTTTAAAAGCAGGGAAGTAATAAAGCCCAGATTTCCGTCTCCCCATACGCCAAAAGCTTCGCGGCGGGCATGCGATTTCCGTTCGAACCGGGAAATTGCATGCATGGCGACGCTGACAAGCTCTGTAAAGGCGGCAACATAGGAGTTGATGTGGCCCGGCAACACGACAAACCGGTCGCGCCTTAAAAACACATAGTCCTGCATGAAGCCGTCAAAACCGCTTGAACGGAACTTGCTTGAACGCAAATAATTTTCTGCAATGACATCGTCCGTTTCCACCGGTGTATTCGGAACCATCACAACTCTTGTGCCGGGTGAAAGTTCGCCTTCAGGATCAAAAACGACTTCCCCGATGCCTTCATGGATAAGGGCCATTGGCAGCTTCTTCGACAATGCTTCTTTGCCGCGCGTTCCGGTATAATAACGCTGGTCGGCCGCACAAATGGATAAATGCGTCGGCCGCACAACGATGCAATCCGGTTCGTTGATGGAATGGTCTTTATACGAGATTTCAAATTGCCGTGGTGAAACTAAACGATACACTTGGTTAATCATTGGCGATATTCTCCTGTATAATGGCATTTGCAACTTTCAAATCGTAAGGGGTCGTAATTTTGATATTGAAAACTTCGCCTTTTACAATTTTGACGTTTACGCCGGACAGCGAACAAATTTTGCAGGCGTCCGTCAGTTCCTGCTTCTGTGCTTCCGTCAGCTGGTTGTATAAGGCAACGAGTGTTTTAATATGAAAACTTTGCGGCGTCTGGCCCTGATACATCATGCTCCTTTTCGGAATCTGGGAAATGACGTCGCCGTCTTCCGATTCAATGATCGTATCAATCGCCTCGATGACGGTGTCGACCGCTTTATGTTTCTTGACCATTTCGATGTTTTCTTTAATAATCCGGTGTGTCAAAAACGGCCGGACTGAATCATGTGTGACAATATAGTCGTCTTCAAAAAGTCCGACTGTGTCTTCGATATATCTAATCCCGCTCATAATGGATTCATTCCGGTCTTTGCCGCCTTCGACCACGACTAAGCGGTCGTTTTTACCGATATATTTCTGGATAATATCATTTGTATAGTTCATCCATTCTCTCGGGGATACAACAATGATCTTGTCGAAATCCGGGTTTAAGATGAATTTTTCCAGTGTATGAATGATGACCGGTTTATTGTGGAGTGAAAGGAACTGTTTCGGCATGTTGACATTGCCCATCCGCGTTCCTTTTCCACCTGCTAGAATCTCCGCATAGATCATTAATTAATCCTCCTTCAATAAAGTTCAACTGGAACTTCAAGGCCACTATTTATTTAAATCTGAGAGGGTGCAGCGATGTTTTCCATCTTTTGATAAAACAGTTCTATTTGCTCGTTGTAAGTTTTTTCTTTTATAGAAGATAGTTTAATTTAATTCCCACTTGAGAAACTTTATTCTAATTTGGATAACTATGGTCATTCCGATAGTACATTAATAAACTCCGGAAAATAACGCTAAATGACGTTAGGTATGTGGTTATTCTGTTTCCGGCGCAATTCCCTACAATTTATAGAGTTTGAAAGAATGAATATGATTAGCCATACGCTTCAAGGTTTTTATTTAGCCATATCATCTTGTGAAGTGAAATTTCGAACTGTGAAAGTTGAAAAGCAAAATATAAAGAAGCTTCTCAGACACTGAAAATCTTTTTCTTAATCTTTTTCCATCCTGTCATAAAAAGCTTTTGATTCATCTCAGATTTAAGTAAAATTAATAATAAAAAGTAAATAATAACACCAACAAAAATCTGAATAAAAGTGGTAGTTACCCCGATACCTTGGGTTTTTCCAATCGCTCTTAATACACAGTACATCACTATACCTGACAATAAATACTTCCAAGTTGAATGAAATAGTTTTCTTACTGCAACATCATTTCGAACCCAATACAGCTGAACAGCGGTTACAGCAAATTCTGCAATAAAGGTTGCAATTGCGGTTCCAATCGAAAGGAAATGTTTAATTAAAAGTACATTTAATATAAAATTAACTAATGCTCCTATACATACAGAAACAGCGTAGCCCCTCACTTTTCCAATTGGCAACAGATATTGCTGCCCCAAAACATTGCTCCAGGCAATTAAGACAATGATCGGGCTAATAATGCTCATTATCGTCCCTGTTTTACTAAAACCCGGACCAAAAAACCAGGGAATAAATTCCTTTGCAATTCCTACAATACCAAACATTAAGGGGAATGACAAGTACGATGCAAATTCAAATGATTGATAAAGATAATTTTTAACCTTTGAAATATCCCCTTTAGCAAAGGTATTTGATATTCTTGGAAGCATGACAACACCCATAGCTGTTACGATTGATAAAACCATTTTTATAATTTTATCAGAGTTATCAAAATAACCCACTTCATTTGTATTTGATAAGCTTCCAAGCATAGTTTTATTCAAAACCACATAAATTTGTATTGCTATCTGAGGGATGAATAAACTAAGTGAGGGAATTAAGTGTATTGTAATGTCATTCCACATGAGTTTAACTTTGGTTATTGTTTTAGGTATATAAAACCATAATGTTAATTGTCCTAAAAACTGTGATAAGGCAAGTATAAAAACATATTTCCATAAATCAGATGGACTTTTAACAAAAATAAATATACAAAGTATGCCAACTATTTTGATAATTAAATTTCTCAATACTGTCTTCTTGAAGTCTTCCAATCCCATATAAAGCCAAGAGATATCAATAGTTGCAGCAAAAATATAAATAGACTGAATAAGAAATATCCCCTCATATCTATTAAAAATTAATAAAAACACCAAAAATATACAAAAGGCAAGAAAGGTAGTAATTAATTTAAGGACAAAAATACCCCAAAAAGTTCTACTCAGCTCTTCTTTATTATTTCTCACATAGGCAATAGTACGATTTCCATATAAAGAAATCCCTATAGTTCCAAACAAAACAAAGTATTGGATAATGGAATTGGTATAAGCATTTATACCAATTCCATTACTTCCCAATACTCTTGAAATATAAGGTACGGTTAAAAGAGGAATAATTAGAGTTACAATCTGGTAAACCACATTATATGAATAATTTTTTGCTATACTCATTTCATTGATCAATTCCTATACCTAATTAAATTCTTTCTTAACAGCTGCTAATGCAGCTCCAATAACCTGATGCATATCGTAATATTTATACATGCCTAATCTACCTCCAAATAAAACATTTGGTGTTTTTCGGGCCAACTCAAGATATTTATTAAAGATCTCATTGTTTTTCTTATCGTTCACCGGATAATATGGTTCGTCGCCTTTCGACCAAGTCTTAGGGTATTCTTTCGTTATGACTGTTTTTTCTTGGTGGCCAAATTCAAAATGCTTATGTTCAATAATTCGTGTATAAGGTGTTTCAGCGTCTGTATAATTCACTACTGCATTTCCTTGATAGTTCTCTTGCTCCAAGATGGTTGTTTCAAATTCTAAACTTCTATATTCCAAAGTGCCAAACTGATAATCAAAAAATTGGTCAATCATCCCGGTATAAACAATTCTTGGAAACTCTCTCAAATATTCATCTTTACTTTCAAAAAAGTCCTTTTCTAATTCTACATCAATTAATGGATTCTCTAACATTTTCTCAACAATCTGTGTATACCCTCCAATTGGAATTCCTTGGTACTTATCATTGAAGTAGTTGTTATCATATGTAAAACGAACAGGGAGCCGCTTAATAATAAAAGCCGGCAGCTCTGTTGCTTTTCTACCCCATTGTTTTTCTGTATAGCCCTTAACTAACTTTTCATAAATATCTGTGCCTACTAAAGAAATCGCTTGTTCCTCCAAATTTTTAGGCTTATCAATTCCTGCTGCTGCCTTTTGTTCTTCAATTTTGGCTTTGGCTTCATCTGGTGTTACAACACCCCATAATTTATTGAAAGTATTCATATTAAAGGGCAAGTTATAGATTTCACCCTTATAATTTGCTATAGGACTGTTTGTATAACGATTGAATTCAGCAAACTGATTCACATAATTCCAAATTTCTTTATCATTTGTATGGAAAATATGAGCTCCATATTTATGTACATTGACTCCTTCTATATTTTCAGTATAAATATTTCCTGCAATATGGTTTCGTTTATCAATCACCTTTATCCTTTTACCTCTTTTAGCTGCTTCATAAGCAAACACACTACCGAATAATCCTGCACCAACAACTAAATAATCATATGCTTTCAAGAAACTTTCCCCCTATATATATCTTTAATATAAAATATCTCCAAACTATTAAAAAACAGTAATATAAACGATTTATCGCCAAAAATGAAGTTTTTTTGATAGTACCCGAATCCGTGACGAAAACCTAATGAATGGCTTTCGTAGGTAGGTTTTCCAAGCTGGACCTGGATGTCTCCCCCTTTGACAATTCCAAGACGAAAAGGGAAGGCGTGGAAAGAACCCTGATTCACAAGTTTTCTAGAAATAACTGTTTACTAAATTATTTTCCAAAATCGCCAGACACTTGCGTAATCCCATTTATTGAACAAGACATGGTTTATATCATCACAGAATAAGCGACTGGCAGTGCACTTAAATCACGCCCCGACTTATTGAAGAGGCTTTTTCATAAAAAGGTGATGCATAACCAAGTGATACAAAAGTAATTAACATAAGAGTATAAGGAAAAGATGTTGTTATAAACAGAATTGCTATTGAAATTGATGTCATAAAAATTTCTGGACTGCGTAACTTAAAAGATTGAATGATAGAAAGAAAAAAGGGTATTAAATAAACTATAAATAAGTAAATTCCTCCTTGGGCCAGGACAATCATAATTGAATTACTAAAACCAGTATTATAAGACCTAAATGAACTCATATATTTTACGATTGGATCATCTTGATTATATCCCACGCCAAAAATAAAATTTTCTTTCCAGGCTTTAAAAGCAGCTACAAAATCATCTAAACGTATAGAATAAGACGCTGAGTCAGATTTACTATTTAATAGAATCTGTATTATGATTATTGCTAAAATCCCTACAATCGGTAGGATAAAAGGCTTGAAGGATAACTTCTTTTTTTCTCTTCCTTTACTAGGAATTAAATATTTTGCCAAAAATATAACAACTGTCATTACTATACCGGTTGTTGTTAACGTAGTTAGTATTGTAATAAACAATATAATTATATTTTTCAATTTAACCTTGTTCCTTATGAACAATTCAATTATTAATGCTAGTGTTAAATTCAAAGTATACATTGGCCCCTCTGTAAAGATACCCGAATTCCTATATATTGGGAATGAGCCAATATTTGTTAGTTGAGTTTCAAAATAAATATAGTAATAATTTTTAATGTATCTATCTATACCCCAATGTATAGAAACAAAATTATTAGAATGAAGTACTCCTAATACGGAAGCTAAAGTCCACATAACAATGGAGATCAGTGACAATAGTACCATAATATTCGATATCTTAATCAATAAATTATATCCATTACTTTGATAAAAAAGTAAGAAAAATAGCATCAACGGAAAAAATACTATAAACTGGCCTACAAATGATCTTGAATCATAATTTACATTTATAAACATAAAAAGAAAAATGTAAATATAATAAATACCGATAAATATAAAGAAGTAGGCTATTAAAGGCTTACTTAATTTTAAATCTTTCCACAACACAATTAATAACAACATCATTAAAATAATTACTATATATTGTGTATAGAAATTTATGTCATTTGTAGCCGAAAATATAGACCGATTTTGTAAAATTAGAAACAACGCAAGGAAATATTCTATGCCTGATATAAATATTTTTGGTAAGGATACGGACTGCTCTTTCTCTATAAGTGTCAAACTTCATATATCCCCTTCCCCAAATGCTTTAATGAATTCTGAATCCGTGACGAAAACCTAATGAATGGCTTTCGTAGGTAGGTTTTTCAAGCTGAATTTCGAAAAATAACTGATTTTTTGTTCTATTGTATTTTGCTTCATTGGTAAGTTATGAATGTACACTATTTGAGCAGTTTTATGGCATGCCAAATAAACTTACCGTTTCCATTTTTTATAAGTTTTTCAGTCAACTCCGAATTTCATGCCGGCATTAGAAAAAAGCATAATAAAGGCGCTCAAAGGTTGGACGCCATTTGTTGGTTAAGCTGACTTTTAGTTTCCATTGGCGCCCCTGGTGAACCAGCTTCGAAGCCATGATGATCATGTTCTGGATGACGGTTCTAATTCTCCTCCTCGTGGATCTCTTTTTCAGAGGGGCATCCTGTTCTCTTAAGCCTTCCTACCCGATTATACGAAGCAGATTGTATGCAAAAACGCCAAAGTGGAGAATAAGTCCGTTGGTTTCATACTTCCCGGAAGGCAGGCGTTCGAGATCCAGTTCTGTCTTGATTTCACTATGGAACTGTTCGCATGTGCCATGGTCATGATACGTTCTTCGCAGCAAATACCATGTTTTTGGGCGATTTCAATCCAGTCCTCTGCTTTTTCCTTGCGGAGATTACGTTTAATAATAAAATCTGTTTCATTTTCCAGGAAAATCACGATATTATCCCGGCTGTCGTTTCCCGAATCAAGCCTGAAAAGCAACGGCTTGTCTGTCAGCTTTTTTGCGGATTACAAGGTTTTCCGGATAAAATCCGGTGTTCCGTTTCGCCAGTGTACGCTTCCTTTGCGCATCTCAACATTCAGACAATAGCCTTCCTGCCCGATGTAAGCGAACATGGGGGCGTAACCGTCACAGCCTTTATAGGTTCTTTCCACGCCTTCCCTTTTCTTCTTGGAATTGTCAAAGGGGGAGACATCCAGGTCAACCGGGATATATGCCTTGTCTTTGGTGTAAACAGAGCTGATTTCAGCATTTGTCCGGCGGATGAGATTCAGTGATTCTTCATGCAGGATCTCTTTCCACTTTTTCGTCAAGGCAGCCTGGTCTAGACGCTGCCTTAAAGTCGGGCTGGAAGGAACCCTTTGGATATCCAAAGCCAGTTGAAAGAAGGCATCATCCCGGAATGTTTCAATATGATCAAAATCGCTTTTCCCCTGGCAAAGCAGGCCGATATAGGATTTGGCTACATCGCCATTGGAGCAGCTGCGATTTCTGGAAATCCCCGGCAGTTTATAGGCATTTAACTTTGAAACTAAATTTGTTTGATCTAGTAAATTTCCTACAATAATCCAGATTGGGCAACAATCCGTTCATTTGTATATTCTATAATAAACTTTTTCACAAGATCACCTGATTGTGGAATTGGTTAAATTGGATTTATGCCCATATTATACTAGATTTTAAGCGAATTGTATGACTTTGTGTGAAATTTTCGTCACGGATTCAGGTGAATTTAAATCCCATCAGCCATTTTGTCTAATGCGTTGATAGAAAGCGGCCGGCTGGTATAACGCAAATCTCGATTTCCTCAAAAGTGCTAATTTTTTATTTGTACCAATATTGTAAACTTCTGGGCACAACAATTTAATTTTTTGATCAAATGCCACTAATTCTTCCTTCACCTCATTTGATTTAGGAAAACTAAAATAAATAAGGTATTGTTGCCAGGCCATAAATTCTAAACGCCTTGCAATATAGCGACACTTTTCATTGCTAATTGACAATTTAACATTGTTAAAAAAGTCAATTAGTCGAAAGAATACATCAATATGTTGCTGTTTATTCTTTTGTAAATTAGCTACACTCATGCTTTGGGTGTCAGTAGAAACACGATACATGTATACATAATCTTTCAAAAACACAACAGTTTTTACAAATGGAATAGGGAACAAAATATATTCCACATCGACATAATATTTGTTTTCATCAATGAGGATATGATTATTCTTCAAAATATCGGTTTTAATAGTCATCGCATGTAATTCTATTCTATCAATTTTATTACATACTTCATCGAAAACATAAACTCTATTAAATTCAATGTTTCTAAAATTCCGTTCTTCTTTCTTTTTTGTTTTATCATCGACACGATAATATTGATTGGCAACAATGTCACAATCACAAGTCTTTAAATATGAAACTAAATTTTTAAATCCATTGGTTTCAACCCAGTCGTCCCCGTCAACAACCTTGAAATATTTGCCCGTAGCTTTTTCTATTCCTTTGTTAATTGTTGAACCATGACCACCATTTTCTTTAGAAATCAATTTTACCGTATTGGGATATTGTTTTTCGTATTGCAAACCTTTTTGAGCTGTATTATCTTTGGAACCATCATCGATAATAAGAACTTCAATATCACCTAATATTTCATCGTCTAGAAATGTAGGGAGTCCAAAATCTATATACTTTTCTATATTGTAACCAGGTATAATTACTGATAAAATCTTACTCATAGTTGATCACCATGTACTTTCATAAATTTAATTAACGTATGGGCTCGTCAGCTTCTTAAAAGGACTTTAACAATTCAACCTTGGTTGTATTGTTATCCGGCCTTTAACATAAATACTTTTATTTCCGATTTTTATAATAGCAACTATATTTATTTAAAAGTCAGTATCGATCTTAATGAAGCGAGCATTATAATTAGATTTAAAAAGAAGTAAAATATAGTAAAAATGTCCATTATTTTAAAAAAGATTGTTATTAGCATAACAACTTGCATAAATCCTGCAAATGAAGTTAAATTAAGAGCAATAATTCGAATTGGTCCGAAAGAACCTCTGTCCTTTACTTGTTTAACTGATTCTTCATCTTTTAAAGTAGATAGTTTCTTATGCATTATTAATCTTGGAAATAAACAAAACAAACTAGAAAAAGACCCTAATACCACAGAAATGATTCTATTAGAGTGCATAGCAGAAAAATCCCCATAGTAACTACCGACGCCCATTGCCATAAACAGCATTATAGCTGCCCAATAACCACTTGCAGCATCCCATACAGAACCCATTTTTGATGAACATTTTGTATAGCGAGCTATGTTTCCATCTACACCATCTAAAAGATTCCACAAAAAAAACATAACCCATCCAATAAGCTTTAGGATTAGGTTATTGCCAAATCCAACTAAAATAAATCCAATAACAGGAGGAAAAAATGAAATAAATGAAACTACATTAGGCCTGATTCCAAAACGTAAAAAAGGAACTGTTAGTATATAAGATAACGGGCGCCCAACATAGAAGGCAAAATAATCGGTTTTTGCCATCTTTCTTTTTTCTTCTGTCATGGTTTTAGTGGCTATATCTCTAATAATACCCATTCAAATCCTCCAACCCGCGATATTGACTTTCTTGCATATTTCATATGCATTTTATTACTTCAAAGTTAATTTTTATTAACCGACAAGTTCTGTAACTCATGTTTAACAATTCATATACGTCATTAGTGCCTGAATAAAGCTTTATGGAATCTTCAGTTGAAATTTGATACGCCTTCGCACAATCATCTTGGTATAATTAAATTAGAGTTCATACTGTTTTTTTACTTGTTTACTGATTTTCCAAATTTTTGATGCATTTAAAATAATATTCCTGTAATCCCTTTGCAGCCGTTTTAATATTATAGCCGGCATCCGTCAATTCTTTTATTGTATTTTTACGAGGGTTATTTTTCATACTTACAACAACTTCAGCCCATTTCTTCGCACCTTCATTAAAGGATAATCTCATAGACGTAAGACTTCCTAAAAGAAGGTACACCCATTTTTGTTCACCAAACGGTTCGTAGTAGTTTTGAGAGAAAAAGACAGATAAACCGATACATATATATAAAAAGGTTGTAAAAAAATAACCACTTAACCCATCTAAAAACATTCCAAACGTACTGGTTTTCTTTGTGAATCTTGCAATATTACCATCAACACAATCTAGAACTATCCATAAATTTATTAGTATCGCTCCAATTAAATGAAAGAAAAACCCATTAGGAATAAATATAAAAGAGCCAATTACCCCAATGATCATAGATATTATTGTAGCTAAATTGGCATTAATTTTTACTTTTAAAAATAGCCATGTTACAAAAAAGGACAATGGGCGAATAACATAATAAACCCAAATATCCATTTTATCAATTTTTATTTTTTTTCATTTTAATCCCCGCTAAACATTTTTTTATATTTTTTTATAATTTTTTTATTCATATTGTCACTAGTGAACTCTAATTCAAATTTTTTTCTTGCATTTTCCCCCATTTTTTTCAGTTTGTTTTTATTCAAATTTTTTAAAATTTGTTCCAGACTACTTAAATTTTCCATATCAAATATATAACCATCTTGTTCTTCTTTTATTAGTTCTGGAAGTGCGCCTCGATTGCTTACAATTACGGGTTTGTAATTTTTCATAGCTTCAATAACTACTAGGCCAAAACCTTCCCACCTTGATGGAACAATAACAGCATCCATTAAATTATAATAACTATCGATATTTTTGGGTGAAACCCATCCGATTTTTTTTACATGGTGAGGTAAATTTAAATTAATATTCTCGTTTAAGACAGCAGCACCTATTAGGAACAACTGTATATTGGGAAAATAATTCTTTTCAAATAACCTCAATAATATGTCAAGGCCTTTTTGTCTATCAAATCTACCAACAAAAAGCAAATTTATTTTTGAACTATCAATTTCTAATTCTAATCCTACGTTATTAATATTTCTATGTTCCTCAATACCGTTGTAAATTAATTCTGATCTGTTAATTGGAATACCATACTTCTTTGAATTAACTAACTCATGCTTTGAAATATTTAATATTAGATCTGTTCTATACGCTAATATTTTTTCTATAAGACCATATAATCGTTTTTTTAAATTAGATGTTTCCATTAAAAAACTCCAACCATGGGGACAGTAAACAATTTTTATATTCTTTTTTGAACAAAAAAAGAATGGTATTCTTACTATTATTCCAGCAAAAGTGCTGTGCACGTGAACTATATCTGGTTGTATTTGATTAATTAGCCTTTTTATAAATAGCATGGCTTTAATTATATAAAACGGATTTCTTTTATATTTATAAAAGAATATATTATTTTTGCATATTGGGAATTCCTTTTCTGATTTACTGTCACTTAAAGCTAAAAAAACACTATCAAATTCTTCACTGTTTTTTTGATAACGAAGAACATTATATAAATAAGTATATACCCCCCCTTTTACGTATTCTCCAACATGTAAAATTTTTTTCATTAAATCTCCACCGATTCATTTCATTTTAGTAGGCATTATTTGGTATTATCATAATTTTCAAAGTTTTTAATATTAATTTTATGTCTAACCAGATCGTTCTATTTGTAATATAATTAATATCCAAATCCACCATTTCACAAAAACTTAGTTCGCTTCTACCACTTACCTGCCATAAACCTGTGCATCCAGGTTTAACAAGTAATCTTTGCATATCATACTTAGTATAGTCAGCAACCTCTCTTGGCAACGGTGGCCTTGGCCCCACCAAACTCATTTCTCCCTTTAGTACATTCCATAGTTGAGGAAGTTCATCAATACTTGTTTTTCGAATAAACTTTCCTATCTTGGTAACACGCGGATCTTCTTTAAGTTTAAACATAGCACCTTCAATTTCATTATATTTCAAAAGGTCTTTTAGTTTTTCTTCCGCATCTGACACCATGGAGCGGAATTTATACATGTAAAAGGTCTTGCCATTTTTTCCAACTCTTACTTGTTTAAAAAAGACTGTCCCTTTAGGATTTTCAATTTTTATGAGAACAGCAACAATTAAAAATAACCATGATAAAAAAATGATCCCCATACTCGCACCAATTATATCCATCCCACGTTTTATCATTGTATAGGTTTTTTTCTCTTCAAATTCAATCTTTTTTGTGGTCTCTATTTTCTGGGTAGCAGAGGACCTTACAACCGAACTGGAAGCATAACTGGTGTCAGCCACTTCAAATACCTCCTATTTCGTTTCCAATACACTTGTATTTGTTTTTTCAATGATTCCTTTCATCATTTTTAACAAGTCTTTGCTCAATGTCTCATCCTGCAAAGCCATTTCAATTTGAGATTGTATAAACCCTAACTTCTCCCCAACATCAAATCTCTTTCCCTCAAACTGATAAGCAAATACTCTTTGAATCTGATTCAACTGCTGGATTGCATCTGTAAGCTGAATTTCCCCGCCTGCACCTTTTTCCTGTTTATCCAGGAACATAAAAATTTCAGGCGTTAGCACATAGCGCCCAATAATCGCAAGATTAGAAGGTGCCGTTCCCTGTTCTGGTTTCTCAACAAACTTTTCTACTTGATAACTACGTCCGTTTTGGGAAGCTGGTGCAATGATCCCATAACGGTGCGTTTCTTCTTCCGGTACTTCCTGTACACCTATTACAGAAGAATGGGTTTTTTCATATTCGTCAATGAGTTGTTTTAAACATGGCGGGTCACTCTGCACGATATCATCACCAAGCAGGACCGCAAATGGCTCGTCGCCGATAAAGTTGCGCGCACACCAGACAGCATGCCCCAAGCCGAGTGGTTCTTTCTGTCGGATATAGTGGATATTGGCTAAATTGGAAGAATAGCGGACTTTATCTAAGAGGTCGAACTTCCCTTTTTCAGCAAGGTTTTGTTCGAGTTCCCAAGCGTTGTCGAAATGGTCTTCGATCGCGCGTTTCCCTTTTCCGGTTACAATGATGATGTCTTCGATGCCTGATTCAACGGCTTCTTCGACTATGTACTGGATCGTAGGCTTGTCCACAATCGGCAACATTTCTTTCGGCATGGCTTTCGTTGCAGGCAAAAACCGCGTTCCAAGGCCTGCAGCCGGAATGATCGCCTTTCTCACTTTTTTCACGTAAATTCCCCCTTATTTTAATTCATTTGGGCCGTACGATAAAATCATCGATGTTTATTCTTCCAGTATCCGGGTATAAAAGTAAAGGAAACCGGGCATCTAACCCGCCCTCACACCACACTCTTGACGACAGGCGTCTAAGGTGCACACACACCCACAGCATGGCCGAGTGCCTCGCACGATAACGGATGAGAGACATACCCGAATAGCTATTCCAAAATCAAGCAACGCTGGACAAAACTGTTTCCCAAAAACAGCGGAGCAGCCCCCATAGCTTCATTCATATACCCGGAATACCAAAAAAAGCCGATTAAAACAAACCGAACAGTTTCTTTTGTTTTACCGGCTGCGGAACTTCTCTGTAGATAGCTTGGTCTTTGGCAAGCAGTTCGGCGTTTTCCGTAAAGAAATAGAGCATATCCGCACCGTATTTCTTTTCAATTTCGTCCGCTGCTTCATCCATTTTAAAAGCACGCGTTTTTACATTATGGGCGTCTGATGCAAGAAAATGGGTGAGATTTGCTTCTATCAGCTGTTCGGTAAATTTTTTAATCTTTTTCCCGAACGCACCCGTTAAGCTTGCAGCTGTAATTTGTGTTGCCACACCATTATTCACCATTTCATACAACCGATCCGGATGCTGAATCAGCTCCGCGTTCCTTTCCGGATGCACGATAATGGGCATCAGGCCCTTCACTTGTATCTCGTATAAAAGGGTTTCCGCATAGCGCGGCACATGCCCCGAGGGGAACTCGATAAACAGGTAAGAAGTGCCGGCCAACGTTTGAATTTCTCCTTTTTCGTAGTCTTCCAAAATTTCGCCATAAATCCGGTTTTCCTGCCCTGGCAGAATCTCCAGATCAATTTGTTCTTCTTTCAATCTTTCATTCAGTTCATTGACTTTTTGAACGATTTCTGTTTTGCGGTTTTCATATTTTCCGTTCATATGATGAGGGGTAGCAATAACCTGCTTGATCCCCTGGGAGACGGCTTGTTTTGCCATATCAAGGCTGTCGTATATCGTTTGCGCACCGTCGTCAATTCCCGGCAAAATATGGCAATGAATATCCATCATCCCGTACCCCTCCAAACATGTTAAAAAATGAAATTTCGTTTCAATGAAAACCAAACCCTATACAAAATTATAGTGCATTCTTACCATTTTTCAATAGTGATTGGAAAACTTTTCACGCAAATATTGTCAATCTTTTCCGTAATAGTAATAATAATGCGTGTTTTGGGTTTTCTTGTTGTTCAGGACAACGCCAAGCAGATTGGCATTGGCAGATTCCAGCAATTCTTTTGCCTTTTTGACAGCTTCCACTTCCGCTTTCCCGCTTGAGACGACAAGAATCGTGCCATCACACTGATTGGTCAGCACCTGCGCATCGGTCACAGCCAAAACCGGCGGGGTATCCAGTAAAATAATGTCGTACTGTTCTTTTGCTTCTTTTAAAAATTCCTTCATTGCCCGTGAGCTTAACAGTTCTGCCGGGTTTGGCGGAATTGGTCCGCTCGGCAGGAGATGCAGATTTTTCACATCACATTTTGAAACAGTCTCCAGCAATGTCCCCTGCTTGGTCAAAACCGTTGTCAGTCCGAATGTATTGGTCATGCCGAACGTATAATGGACGGTCGGACGCCGCAAATCGGCATCGGCGAGCAGCACCTTTTTTCCTTGCTGGGCAAAAACGACAGCGAGGTTGCCGACAACCGTCGATTTCCCTTCTCCAGGCCCGCTTGAGGTAACCATCAGAAGTTGCAGGTCATTGTCAACGGAAGAAAAACTGATATTTGTACGGATTGTCCGGAACTGTTCGGAAATCGGTGACTTTGGATTTAGCTTTGCGATTAATTTTCTTCTCGTGTTCAACAGCTTTGTTTTTTTAGGCGCCAACCGTCTCAACCTTTCCTTTTGTTTTTTTTCCTGCACGGTGCAAACCATTCAGTTCCTGATCATCAATCTGCCCGATCACGCCGAGGACAGGCAATTGCAAAATTTGTTCAACATCTTGCTCATCTTTAATCGTGTTGTCGAGGTATTCAAGCAGAAAGGCAATCCCGACACCCGCCATCAGGCCGACCACAAGCGCAATTGCAATATTTAAAAGCGGTTTCGGGCTGACAGGTCCCTCGGGCACTTGTGCTTTTGAAATGACAGTCACATTGTCGACTTTCATAATGTTTTTGACTTCTTTTTTGAACACTTCCCCGATTTTGTTGGCAATTTTGGTTGCCATATACGGGTTTGTATCTTTTACTGTCAAGGTAAAGACTTGTGAATTTTGCTCCGTGCTGACTTCAATTTTGCTGTTCAGTTCGTCTGTTGTCATGTTGAGTTTCAGTTCGTCAATCACTTTATCGAGAATTGATGGGCTTTTAATAATCACATTATATGTATTGACAAGCTGAACATTTGTTTGCACGGCATTAGTGGTATACATCGTTTGGTCATCGCTTGCTTTATTGACAAGGATTTGTGTCGAAGATTCATAGACAGGCGTCATCACAAAATAGGTCACAATGGCCGTCACAATCATCGCCCCCAGTGTAATCAGCGCGATCATGGAAAGCCGTTTGCGCAGCACCTGCATCAATTCTTTTAAACTAATTGTCTCTTCCATAAGTTCCTCCCTTTAGATCTGCAGCACAAATGCGAAATAGATAGAAAACTATCATACATTATATCATAGATCCTCCCGAAATTTGCGGGAAACTGAAATAAATTTAAACAATTTGATACACTTTGTATTAAACCACAATATTTTGCAAAAAGAAACCGGTTGAAAAATCTTTCTGCATTTACCTGTGGCGGATTTTCTTTCACTTTTGGTTGTGCAATTTGTCTTTTTTTGTCATAATTTTTGTAGGTTCGTACGGGCGTTACACATGAGAATGAGCGGAGGTATGAGAGATGAAAATGTTTACGGCGATTTTGTCGGTTATTGCCGCCATTGCCGTATTTGTAGCCGGGCACCTGTACTGGGAGTATAAAACGGATCCAAGCCGTTTCAAGCCGGCTTCTCGGGAAGTGAAAGCGGTAAAGGCAAAGGCGGAGCCGGCTGCCGGGAAAAAGCATGAGGCAAACAAAACAGACAAGCCGGCTTCTTCCCTGGCTGATTATACGAAAAACTGGCCGAAAAAAGCCCGGTCGGATTTTAAAACCGCGCTTTCCAAAGAGCGTGCCTACAAAATTGCGATTGTCGGTTCGGATGCGATGGGGGCGGATACGAACGGCTGGGGGCCGCAGTTGAAACAGGCATTGCAAGATGCGTACGGCAGCTATGTGTCGGTTTCCCTTTTTGCCTATCATTTAAATTCCGATGAGTTTATCCGGGAAGGCAAGTATAAAGACGTCGCCAATTTCAAACCGGATCTCATTTTGTTTGAGCCGTTTATTTTAATCAACAACGGGGCTGTGGCGATGGACAATCAGCTTGAGGATATCAAAACGGCCGCTGCTGCCTGGGGTGATGCAGTGCTTGTGATCCAGCCGTCATACCCGCTCTATAAGGCGGCAAACTATCCGGCGCAGGTGAAAGAGCTTGAATCGTACGCAAAAAAAGAAGGTTACACGTATCTGGACCATTGGAAAAACTGGCCGGATCCAGACAGCGATGCATTTAAATCGTATGTCACCTTTCAAAACGGCGAGCAAACCTCCCCGAGCAAAAAGGGCACAACAGCATGGTACGACTACTTGCGCAAGTTTTTTATCGCAGATTGAGGAAACCGTTCGGCAGCCTTGGGAAACCGGGGTGCCCTGGACGGGGGAGGCAAGGGCAAAAGCGGCGAACACCCAATCATCGTGGATGCTCGCCGCTTTTTTAGTTTATCAGTTTTTAGTTCGTTTCATGTTGCTTTCGCTACCCCGGATGTATTGCCTTCACGGGCACGCATTCAGTGCTGCCTCTCTTTTTGTTCCATATTCTTTTTGATTTTCTCGAGGGCTTGCCTCCGCCATTTTTTTACCGCCTCCGCGGACTTGCCTTCGCGGGATGCGATTTCGCCTTGTTTCAGTTGTTCATAAAAGGCAGCCACTACCCATTTTTTCTCTTTTTCCGAAAGGCCGTCGCAATACGACAGCAACGTTTCAAGTTCAAGCGGGGGGCGGAGCGAATCGTCCACTTTCACATTCCAAAATTCCTCTTTCGGGTACGCAAACATTTCTTCCTCCCTCCGCTTTTTCGTAAGTTCAGTCAGCATTTTCCCGCGGATCGTGTTGTATGCGTAACTTGTGAATGACCCTTTGTCATCCTGCCTGTTTTGATACGCTTCCCACAGTGCAATCATGCCGATCTGCTCAAACTCATCGATGTTTTTGTAAATGCGGAGTTTGCGGATCATATGAAAAATCATCGGCCGGTATTGCCGGAGCACTTCTTCAAAACTTTCCATTTTGCTTCCCCTTTTGGAAAGCGCGCTTTCCTTGAATTCCCGGGTTGATTGTAAAATAACAGGTTCAAAGGGAGAGGGCGAACCGGCGATGTGCATCTTTTCGTTTCCAAAACATCCAGTTTTCCGCACGAAAATTTAATGTTTTTTAAGGGGAAACGTGAAATTTTGCCCAAAATTTACACGGATTATAAATAATAACAAAATTGTAAATTCATACTTTATTTTTTAGGGATTTATAGTATAATAGGACCAGGGAACAAATGATATCCCTCTCTTTCAGGGGAAGGATATTTTGGCAGCAGCAAGACACGGCACCCCTGGCCTCCTGCCCTTCATACAGAAGAGAGGGAATGCACAATTGACAACAGGGGGGAGTTTTTTAGATGAATAAAACAGATTACCTCATTAGAGAAGAAACGATGGCGCTGGATACCGCATTTGACCCGGAATATCAGACAATCATTTATGATCAGGACGGCGTTTTTCACTCACGGAAGAGCAAGCTTGAATTGTTGCGGGAAGCTTGCATTCATTACCGGATGTGCGATTTTGAAGGCGTTCTCAAAGGCACAAAACAAATTTTTAACTTTAATAAGGCACCGGTTGTGTTGGGGGATGGTTTGATTGCAACGCCGACAAAATCCCCGAAATCGTATGACTGCCAGTTCATTTTCCTTGCGAATGTGGTAGACTTTAACGCCACAGCGGACGGCCTTTATGTGACTTTTTCCAACCAGCAAAAGCTAAAGCTGAACTGCTCCATGCATACGTTTCAAAAGCAATTCAGCCGCACAATGATTTGTGCCGGCTATTACCATGGCCTCGGCAAATACATACCATGGAAGAAAATGATCTAGGGGCATTCCGGGGGCTTTGAGAACGGGCGTGCAATTCCTGAAGTTGGGCGATACAGGAATAAACGAAACGAACATTCATCTACTCTGCAAAACCATCCAACCAATGTACGCATGCGTTTCCTTCCAATTTTGCCGGACGGAGAAATGATGCGCATGCGTTCCCTTTACCCATGTTCCACTCTATGAATTTTGAATTTACCTGTCCCCTACTCTTGTTGCGAATCTACATATTTTGGGTTATGGCAGTTTTTCCTATCTGATTTGGCCAGGATTGTGAAGTGCCGATCCTGTATTTTGGCGCGGCTGTCCAAATTTTGTGCACGGCTTTGGTTTGGTTTTGCCTCAATTTGCGCCATTTTGGATGTTGATCCTCTCCATCGATTTCTTTTGCATTTTTCGTTTATCGGCCTGTGATCAGGGAATAGGAAAGATGAACAATATGAATGGGAGGAATGAAAATGGATCAAGACGCCATGAAGGACAAGCTTAAAGGAAAAGGGAACAAATTGAAAGGCGCAGCAAAAGATACATGGGGTGACATTACCGGCGATGCGGAGAAAAAAGCTGAAGGCAAAATGGACAAATTGAAAGGCGAAGCCCAGGACTCGGTCGGCGATGCAAAAGACCGCCTCTCCCGTAAGTAGGGCTTGCTGAATAAGCAAAAGTCCTAGACTTGGTAAGGATACTGACAGCTTTGGCCGAACTTTAAATGCAAGGGTTTTATAAAAAATGCAGGAAAAACTTTGCACTCTAAAGCTGATTCAACATACAGAGAGGACAGAATAAAGCATTTTCGCAGATGCATTCTCCTATGATATTGAGGTAGAGCTTGCTGACAAATCAGATACAAGCCATAATCGGATTCGTTCAGCAAGCCCTAAGTAAGCACTTTGCTTTTGATAAGACACTGGAAGGCAAGGGAGCTTTTGGACTCCCATTGGCTAATATCAGAACAGGACAAAACAGTTCAATGCGGATTTGACGCCCGTGCCACAAAGGATACGGCAGGGGCGGAAGGATGAAAATCCGCCGCAGTCGCCGCACATTTTCAGATAGATTTTTAAGCTCGGATTCCGATATCCGGGCTTTTTCATGTGGGTATTTCCGTGGAAATATTGCTGGTTTTGTCGAAATTAAGCCTATCATGTCATCTTGTTAAGGCAGCAAAAAAGCCAATATTCGCAGCGTTTGGGAATGTTAGGCTGGATGAGGAAGCATATGTCTTGGCCTTGGCAAGGGTTGTAACAGCACTGGCTGAATTTTAGATGTAAAGGTTGCACCCGGAGCTGATTTAATGTAGGCGTTCATGCCACAGGGAACGTGGCAGGTGAGTAATTTTATAGAAGGAAAACGGGGTCAAGCATTTTCGGGCTTGCTGGCAAGTGGTATTTGTTCAAAAAAACCTGTTCAACATGCACGGTTGCACAATTTTCATTGGAATGTTTCCCGTGGAACATTGGGGGCGGAACAGAAAAGCCAGTGCAAATTTTGTCGATTAATACGGTTTTTTGCAGAATGGTATATGGGTCCGGGTTCCGCATTCTTCTGTCGAAGCCGCAAAAATGCAGTATGGCGCCTATGGTAAGAAAGTGGCGGGTAAGCTACAAAATTTTCGACTGATTGTTAACATGGACTGCTCTACGGTAAGATTTTTGCCTGTCAGTTACACGATTAGGAAAGCGATGGAATTTTCAGCCGCTTGTTCACGTAGAAAACGTCCATGTTTTCTTGATGTATGGCCGTTCCTTGCTTTAAAAAACCTAAAGCGGGCCGGGGCCCGCTTTAGGGGGTCATACCGCAAAGTATCTTGCCTCCGGATGGGAGAACACGAGCGCGGTGACGGCGGCTTCGGGTTCCATCATGTAGCCTTCGGTCAAGTGGAGACCGATTTTTTGCGGTTGCAGCAATTTAAACAGTTTGGCCTGGTCTTCGAGGTTCGGGCAGGCCGGGTAGCCGAAAGAGTAGCGCTGGCCCTGGTATTTGGCGGCAAAGCGTTGCTGCATTGTGAAACCGGCCGGGTCCGGGAAGCCCCATTGGCCGCGCATCAGTTCGTGCAGCCGCTCGGCGAAGCCTTCTGCCGTTTCGAGGGCAAGCGCCTGGAGGGCATGGCTTTTGAAATATTCGCCTGCTTCTTTCAAATAGCGTGCGTGGTGGCGGATGTTTTTGCCGGCGACGACCGCGAACATACCGACATAGTCAATGACCCCGCTGTCCACGCTCCGGACATAATCGGCAAGGCACAAATACGGCGGCTTTGCCTGGCGCGGGAATGTGAACCGCTCTAAAATGGATAAAGATTTCGGATTTAATGCTCCAGGCTCTCCAGCCGGTTCGTAAACAATCAGATCATTACCATCCGACTGGGCCGGGAAAAATTGGTATACAGCGGATGGCTGAAGCAGTTTTTCTTTCATCACCCACTCGCGCAGTTCATCCACCTGCTGCTTCAGCTTAATGGCGCGTTCGTCTCCCTCCGCAAGCAGCTTTTTGACGCGGCCTTTCAATCCTAAATGGTGGCCGAGGAGCATTTGCATGTTCACGTAGGGCTCAATATGGGAAAGCGGATAATTGCGCAGCACATGCCGCTTCAAATCCGCCGGCTGGTAAACGAGCGCATCCGGGGATACTGAAGAACGGCGCGGTAAAGTCGCAACCGGCGCCCCGCCGGCATTCGCCGCTGCCACCCTTGTCCCGCCGCTGCGCTGGTTGGCAAGTTCCGTTTCGAGCGAGCTGCGTTCCGATTCATCCTGCAATTTGTTTGCAAGCGTGAGGCCCTCCATTGCGTCTTTTGCATACAGCACAAGCCCCTCATATTGCGGAGCGATTTTATTTAACGTGAATTTTCGCGACAAGGCTGCACCGCCGACCAGTATCGGCTGGCGGATGCCCGCTTCCCGCAAATCCTGGGCAGTGACAACCATTTGCTGGGCGGATTTGACAAGGAGGCCGGATAGCCCGATCACATCCGGTTTCTCTTTGCGGACAGCGTGGATAAGATCAGCCGGCGCCACTTTGATGCCAAGGTCCACCACTTTATAGCCATTATTCGACAAAATGATGTCGACCAGATTTTTGCCGATGTCATGGACGTCGCCTTTCACGGTTGCGAGCAGCACTTTCCCCTTTGTGCTTGTTTCATTTTTTTCCATAAAAGGCTCAAGGAATGCGACAGATGCTTTCATAACTTCCGCACTTTGCAAGACTTCTGCGACGATGAGCTGGTTGTCATTAAACAGGCGGCCGACTTCCGCCATCCCGTCCATAAGCGGGCCGTTGATAATGGCGAGCGGATCCGGGTATTCTTTCAAGGCCTGTTCTAAATCCGGGATGAGGCCTTCTTTCGTCCCTTCGACAACATCATTCGCAAGCCGTTCGGCAAGCGTCATCGTGCTCTTTGGCGCTTTTTTCTCCTGCACTTTGCCGCGGTAATATTCGGTGAACGCGGCGAGGGCTTCGTCACTCGTTTCAAACAACAGTTTTTCGGCCATTTTCACGTTCTCTTCTGGGATGGACGCAAAGCGTTCAAGCTTTTCTGTATTTACGATGGCGTAATCCAGCCCGGCTTTCGTACAGTGGTAGAGAAACACGGAGTTGAGCACTTCACGCCCGGCAGGCGGCAGCCCGAATGAAACATTGCTGACGCCGAGGATCGTCTGGCATTCCGGCATCGCTTCTTTAATGAGCCGGATGCCTTCGACTGTTTCTTTTGCTGCGCCAAAATACTGCTTGTCGCCGGTGCCGGCAGGGAACACGAGCGGGTCAAAAATGAGATCACGCGGGTTGAGCCCGTACGTATGGACGAGCAGGTCATAAGAGCGGCGCGCAATCTCAAGTTTCCGTTCGGCAGTGACAGCCATCCCCTCTTCATCGATCGTGCCGACGACAACGGCACCCCCGTATTTTTTGAGGAGCGGCGCGACTTTTTCAAACCGTTCCGTCCCGTTTTCAAGGTTAATGGAATTGACAATGCTTTTTCCTTGGCAGTATGTAAAAGCTTTTTCGATCACGTTTTCATCCGTGGAATCGATCATAAACGGCACTTTCACTTTTTTCACGGCGATCGAAATAAAGTTTTCCATGTCGCTGATTTCATCGCGGTCCGGGTCGGCGAGGCAGATGTCGATGATCTGTGCGCCGTTTTTGACCTGGGTGCGGGCAATTTCGCTTGCTTCTTCCCATTTGCCTTCTGCGATCAGGCGCCGGAACTTACGCGAACCGATGACGTTTGTGCGTTCGCCGACAAAAATCGGGCGGGTGGACGGGTCATCGTAAATAAAAGGTTCGATGCCAGAGACGGCGTGGTGCTCTTCTTTTGCAGGCTGGCGCGGCGGGAGCCCGGCTAGTGCTTCATTCAGCGCTTTGATATGGGCAGGTGTTGTGCCGCAGCAGCCGCCTGCGATGTTAAGCCAGCCTTTTTCGGCGAAGCCTTTCATTTTTACAGCGAGCGAATCCGGTGTTTCGTGGTAATGCCCTTCTTCGTCGGGAAGCCCGGCGTTCGGGTAGCAGCTCACTGCCGTTTTGGCGAGCCCCGCGAGTGTGCGGATCGAGTCGGCCAAAAACTCCGGGCCAGTCGCGCAGTTGAGCCCGACTGCGGCCGGCTGCATATGCGCGACGGAAATGTAAAATGCTTCGATGTTCTGGCCGGCAAGCGTTGTGCCCATCGGTTCGATGGTGCCGGAGATGAGAAGCGGCAGTTTTTTTCCGGTTTCGTTAAATGCGTCCGTAATGCCAAGAAAAGCGGCTTTGACGTTCAGCAAGTCCTGCGATGTTTCGAGGAGGAGCACGTCGGCCCCGCCTTTTATGAGCCCGCAAGCCTGTTCCTGGTAGGCGGTTTTGAGCGCGCCAAAAGTGGTGCCGCCTGTGACGGAGAGCGTCTTTGTTGTCGGGCCCATTGAACCGGCGACAAACCGCGGCCGGCCGGGTGTGGAAAATTTTCCGGCAGCCTGCTTGGCGATGCGCGCAGCTTCGATGTTGATTTTTTCGGCAAAGTGCCCAAGGCCGTACTCGTTAAGGACGATGGACGTTGCGCCAAATGTGTTCGTTTCGATGATGTCGGCCCCCGCTTCGAGATATGCTTCATGGATCGAGCGGATTAGATCGGGCGCTGTGAGATTCAAGTATTCATTGCAGCCTTCGTATGCTTCGCCGCCAAAATCTGCCGCGGTGAGGTGTTGCTGCTGGATCATCGTGCCCATCGCCCCGTCGAGAATGAGAATGCGGTTCGCAAGCTGCTGTTCAAATATCGTTTTCCCCATGAAAAATGCCCCCTTTGGTTGTGCGTTTGGTATTGAGATTGCGGCGTACGGCAGCATTTGGTGCCTGGTTGGGCCGCGTTCCGGATGCTGGCGGCACCGGTGCTGATGATGCCGCTTTTGATCGGGTTTAAAGTGCGTGCATCTTGCCGGGCTGGCGCCGGCCAAGGTTTGAGTTTTGTCTTTTTGAGCTCTTTGAAAGTAAGGTCTTTTTAATCATTGGACTGTGCTGGCAAAGTTGCAAAGCTTTTTGTCCCGTTAAGGCTTCTGTCCTGAAAATATGCGCCGGCTGGTTTTTCATCTTTCTGACGGTGCCGCGCTCACTGCGGCATGGGCGTCTAATTCGCAATTTTAATTGGACAATCCTATTAAAACTTCGGGGCTCTTTGTCCCGTTAGAATTTTCTAATTGGACAGTGCTATTTAAATCTTACGGGCTTTTGTCCAATTAGACAGTGCTATCAAATTTTCACTCCGTTGCAATCTCAGACAATTCCTACGCCGTGCACTGCTGTTTTTTCGTGGATGTAGCGCGTGCATTCCACTGTGAGTTCATAGCGTTCAAGCGGCGTAATCAGGTAAATGCCGTTGAAATAGGCGAGGGCCGCATCGATCAGGGTACGGCTGATCGCAAGGCTTTCTTCGCGCGCTTTCACAGGGTCGCCGTTTGTTTTTTTCATCGCTGCCAAAATATCATCCGTCAGTGTGATGCCCGGCACTTCATTGTGCAGAAAGACCGCGTTCCGGTAGCTGGTAAGCGGCATAATGCCAAGATAGATCGGCGCGTCCAAATGCTTCGTGGCTTCATGGATTTGCTCGATTTTTTCCGTGCTGAAGACAGGCTGGGTGATAAAATAATCAGCACCGTGGCGGATTTTGCGTTCCAACCTCCCGACCGTTTTATCGAGATTGCGGACGTTCGGGTTAAATGCAGCTGCGACGGAAAAATTTGTTTTCCGCTGAAGCGATTTGCCGGAATGGGAAATGCCATCGTTAAATTGCTTGATCATTGCGATCAGTTCCATTGACGACAAATCGTATACGCTCGTGGCCCCCGGGAAGTCGCCGATTTTTGACGGATCCCCCGTGACGGCAAGCACCTGGTCAATCCCGAGCGCGGCAAGGCCCATTAAGTGCGACTGCAGCCCGATCAAATTGCGATCACGGCATGTAATATGAACGAGCGGCCGGATGCCCTGTTTCTCTTTTAAAATCGCGGCAATCGCTGTGTTGCTGATGCGCGGGCTTGCAAGCGAGTTGTCGGCCATTGTCAAGGCATCGATGCCGGCGTCGTGCAGCGCTTTTGCCCCTTCGAAAAAGCGGGCTGTGTTCAGCGTTTTCGGTGTGTCCAATTCGACAATGACGGAACGGCGTTTTTTTACAATTTCATGCAACGGCGGTTCGTACTGCGCCGGGGCGGCTGCGATTTCGATTTTCGGCGGGCGGACCGTTTTTTCTGTGACAGGCACAAGCCCCTGGACCCCTTCTGCGATTGCTTTGATGTGGGCCGGCGTTGTGCCGCAGCAGCCGCCGATCAGGCGCACACCCTGTTCGACAAGTTTTTCGGCGCATGTTTTAAAATAATCGGCGTTATTCGTAAATGTGAACCGGCCTTCCTCGTAATCTAAAAGACTCGCATTCGGGTATGCGGACAAAAAGGCACGCTTCGGTATCGGGATTTCTTCGAACGCCTGGATCATGTGGTGCGGGCCGAGCCGGCAGTTCAGGCCGGTCACATCGGCGCCGCGGTTTTCAAGTTCCTTGAATGCATCACGGACCGGGGTTCCGTTTTGGAGCACGCCCGGCTCAATAAGCGAGAACTGGGCGATGACCGGGACATCCGCTTCTTTTTTCGCAATGTCAACGACCGTATACAGTTCTTCAGCGTCAAAATACGTTTCCAGAAGCAGGGCATCGACTCCTTCGTTCAGGAGGTGAATAATCTGTTCGCGGAACGTACGCTTAATTTCGCCAAGTGTTGCTTCGGTTTTGCGCTGGCCGCGGATGCCGCCGACCGTGCCGAGTATGAATGTATCGCGGTTTGCCGCTTCTTTTGCAATCCGGACGGCCGCTTTGTTGATGTCTTTTACTTTTTCTTCCAGTCCATACTGTGCAAGCTTGATATAGTTGGCACTGTACGTGTTGGTCTGGATGACCGATGCGCCAGCTTCGATATAGGAGCGGTGGATCGCGTGGATGTCTTCCGGGTGGCTCAGATTGAATGACTCATAACATGTGTCGGCGCCGTATGCATACAGCAGCGTCCCCATTGCCCCGTCCGCAACAAGGATGCGGTTTTTTAACGTTTCGAGAAAGTCCAACTTTTTACACTCCCTTTGCATGATATGAAAAAAGCCTCCCGGAAAAGGAGGCAAGATGATAACATGGCTCCTTATCTTTTCAGGTATACCTGTTGGATTTAGCACCGTGCCGTATGGCTGGTTGCTGAGGTTTCATCGGGCCAAGTCCCTCCGCCTCTCTTGATAAGGCTATTCGATTGAACGTACTTAAAATTTTGACTTATTTATACTTTACACTTTGCCGGGTGACATGACAAGGGGGAAATTGAAATTCATATTGGATGCGGTTTCGTCCCTTTTGTCTAATTGGCTTTCTTTTGCCTTTTTGAGCCCTCCAAAAGGACAATTTGCTCCCGGTACGGCTCTCTTTTGTCTTTTTGAGCTCTCCAAAAAGACAATTTGCTCTTGGTACGGCTCTCTTTTGTCTTTTTGAACCCTCCAAAAGGACAATTTGCTCTTGGTACGGCTCTCTTTTGTCTTTTTGAACCCTCCAAAAAGACAATTTGCTCCTGGTCCGGCTCTCTTTTGTCTTTTTGAGCCTTTCAAAAGGACAATTTGCTCTTGGTCCGGCTTTCTTTTGTCTTTTTGAGCCCTCCAAAAGGACAATTCGCCCCTGATCCGACTCTCTTTTGTCTTTTTGAGCTCTCCAAAAAGACAATTTGCTCCCGGTACGGCTCTCTTTTTTCTTTTTGAACCCTTCAAAAAGACAATTTGCTCTTGGTCCGGCTTTCTTTTGTCTTTTTGAGCTCTCCAAAAGGACAATTTGCTCCTGGTCCGGCTTTCTTTTGTCTTTTAGAGCTCTCCAAAAGGACAATTTGCTCCCGGTACGGCTCTCTTTTGTCTTTTTGAACCCTTCAAAAAGACAATTTGCTCCTAGTCCGGCTTTCTTTTGTCTTTTTGAACCCTCCAAAAGGACAATTTGCTCCCGGTACGGCTTTCTGTCTGCAACAAAAAAAAGAGCCGGAACCGGCCCCTGTTATTCATCCAAAAACTGTTTGATGGCTTCTATATTTTTTTCTTTGTCCACTTCGAGTGCGGCGCCGACGCCCGGATAGCTGACATTGGTATAGGTGCCGGCAACCGGTACGGTCATTGTTTTTACCTTGAGGTTGCCTCCGACGGCGTCTTTGGCGAGCGCAAGAATGTTCATTTTGCTCATATTGGTGGCAATATACGGCTGAATGGTTCCAAGCAGTTTCGGCGCTTTGGCGATACCGTTCACGCTGAAAACTTCAGATTGGAGCGCTTTAAGCACTTTTTGCTGGCGGGCAACCCGGCCAAAGTCGCCTTGCGCGTCATGTCTGAATCGTGCGTAGGCGAGCAATTGTTTCCCATGCATCAGCTGTTTTCCAGGATAAAGCGTCAAGCCGATGTTTTCCGACATTTTATGTTCCACGTTCATTTCAATGCCTTGAGGCGCCAGGGTATCGACAATTTTAACAAAACCTTGGAAATCGACAAGTGCATAATATTGCACATCAATGTCAAAATTGGTTTTGAGTGTTTGACGCAGCAATTCAACACCCTTTTTTTGATTCTTCAGATTGCCAAGATAGTAGGCTGTGTTAATTTTATAGTTTCTATACCCCGGAATTTCGGCATAAATGTCACGCATAATCGAAATGAGCTTCACCTGGTTATTCTTCGGGTCATATTGGGCAATCATGATGGTATCGGTTCTTGAATCTTCTTGCCCGCGCCGATCAATTCCAAGAAGGAGAATATTGGTGCGGCCATTTGCATCCTTTTTACCGTTAAATTCCAGATTGTCCATATTTAAGGCATCATTCGGGTCTGTCTGATGAACGCCAGCGTAGTATTGATAGGCTGTGTAACCCGCGCCGGCGACGATGAGCAGTAAAAAGAGCATAAGGAACACTCTGCGCCAGCGGACTCTTGACCGTTTTTTCTTTTTTTTCGCTACTCTTGACTCCATAGAATCCCTCGTTTTAGTAGTCTGTCTTCATTATTATTATCTAAAAGCGGCAATTTGTCACGAAAATTTTGATGAAATTTTGTTATTTTTGTCGAGATCATAATTTGTGGGGAATTTCACATAACTTTCATGCAAAGTTAAGGCGTTTTTTATTTTCCAGCGGTATATTGATGTTTGTCATCAGGTAAGAGCTTTTGTTGGTTCGTCTGCTTTGTGCAGGCGTTTTTTTATGGCCAGAGACGCGGAGGTTTTAAGCATTTTTTAAGTTTCGGCAGGTATCCTTTTCTTTGCAAGAGAGCTTACAACCTACTTTTTTATATGCCCCCTTTTTTAGGCCGCCCTTGTGCAGGCGGTTTTTTTCTGGGCATAGTGGGCAAGCCTGCCTCTTTTCGGAATTTCGGCCTGTTAAGGTTGTTTTAAGCTTTCGGCGTTATCCTTTTTCTTGTAATCAAGCAAGATGAAAATCCGGCTTGCTTTTTCATCCATGTTAACCCCCTTTTTTGGCCGTCTGCTTTGTGCAGGCGGTTTTTTTCGGCCATAGCAGATAAACATGCCTCTTTTTCAAAATTTCGGCCTGTTAAGATTGTTTTAAGCTTTCGGCGTTATCCTTTTTCTTGTAATCAGGCAAGATGAAAATCCGGCTTGCTTTTTCATCCATGTTAACCCCCTTTTTTGGCCGTCTGCTTTGTGCAGGCGGTTTTTTTGGTTAAGGATTTTGAACAATTATAGCAGCTAATCCCCTCTGTATCTTTGATTTAGTGGGAGTTAGCCGTTCTTGGGATCCGAACCGCACTGTTTCCATTCTTCCCTCATCTATGGAAAAAGCCCGGCCCCCTAAATAGAGGGTCAGGCTTTTTTTTTCTTGCGGTACATCGAGTAAGCGATATAAAGCACAATGATAACGATCGCGATAATGGTCACCGGCTTGACATAAGGAGCCGCGACGTCATCAATTTGTGCCCAGTTTGATGCGAGACGTTCACCGAGAAAGATAAACAGCACCGCCCACGGAATGGTCGCAAGCAGCGTGAAAAAAATGAACTTGAAATACGACATTTTGGCAATGCCGGCCGGGATCGAAATGGCCTGGCGGATGACCGGGATGAATCGGCCCGTAAAAATAACACCGGCGCCGTACTTGTTGAACCATTCTTCCGCGACATCGAGATGCCTTTCGTGAATCAGCAAATATTTGCCGTACTTTAGCAAGAACGGGCGCCCACCGTATGCACCGATCCAGTATAAAATCAGTTGGGCAATCAAAATGCCAAGTGTGCCCGCTGCAATGGCGCCGAAATAATTGATCTCTCCCCGGGAAATTAAATAGCCGGCATAGGCAAGGACAATCTCGCTCGGGATAATCTCAATCGCAAGCCCGATCGCAACACCGAAGTAACCCAGATCAGCGAGTGCTGTTAAAATTTGTGTGACAAAGTCTGAGAACATGTTTCCCCTCCAACATTTGCTTTCTTATCCATCATATCATACGGAAAATTTCCAGCAATAAAATATTTAAGCCAAGCCAGACGCCGCCGAATACGTAACCGCCCGCAATGTTGCTCGGGATTTCAAGGCCGAAATAAATATGGCTGACAGCTGCGAACAACAGAACAGCTAAAAGAAGTACATCCATAAACGTATGGACCCAAAACATCTCAGCGTGCCGGACAACGAGATATGTAAAATAGCCGTAAATGATCAGAATCATCATCGCCTGGTCGCTCGGAAATGAGAAGACAAAGTGGGAAAACGTCGGAATTTCCGTTTCCGACATCCGGTGGAACACTTCATGCAGCACATTTTGATACAGTTCCCCGCCGATTGTGACAAGCAGCATAATCAAAAATTCGTGCGTGCGATCTTTGCCTTTCCAAATGATCCAAAGAACCGTCAACACCATGACGAGAATGAGCGCCTGCCGCGAGCTGAGCGCCAGCATCCCTTTCATGACGCCTGCCCAATGGTGTTTGAACAAAAGCGATACGATTAAAGAGGTCACCTCGTTAAAGTCGCTGAAATCTTCGCTGAAAAGGTTTTGAATCATTGTGATCATTAACACAATCAAAAACAATGTCACCAGCGTGGTGCCGATGATCACAAACTCGGCGCGCACCCGGCTGCGGAAAATCATGAAAACGCGCCGGAGCACCGCCATCATCGCCCAGAAAATCTGCTTATGGAAATAGCGGAACACATAATACGCGATGATTAAGCCGGCGCTTACAATACCGCCTATGACGAGATATTTTTTTACCGCTTCGTGGAACTGCTCCCACTGCGAGCCAAGCAGCTTCCCGAGGGAAATAAACGTGCTTGTCCAAATCAAAGCGCCGGAATAGGCAAAAGTGGCAAATGACCGGAATGGCAGTTTCGTAATTCCGGAAAAATAGCCGGTGATGTGGCGGACACCTGGTATAAAATACGCGACGATAAGCAATTTATTCCCATATTTATTAAACCAGCGCGATGTTTTTTCAAGCTGGGACGGGCCGAGATGGATAAAATGGCCGTATTTATGTAAAAACGGGCCGCCGAGCCGCTGCCCGATAAAATAGGCCGTTGTCATGCCGACAGATGTACCGGTGGCGGCAATGAGAATGCTCAAGATCCAGTTGAGCTGCCCCTGGTGCACCATATAACCGGCATAGCTCATCAGCACTTCGCCTGGAAGCGGAACTGCAATCATTTCGAGCAAAAGTGCCAAAAGCAGCACAATATATCCATATTGATCGACGTATGATGTCACCGACATTTGTATCCCTCTCTTAAACGGCGTCAATAAAAACGACCGCTTTTGTTTGCATAAAGTTCACTCTTCTTACAGCCATTTTCGGGCATGAGGGTGGGTTTGTCAAAAAGGTTAAGACTTGATAGTTGTCAATTTTATGATAGGCACTTTGCAGGGAACCATCCAGATTTAAAACCAGCTTCTTTCCCGGACCCAGCGTGTTCCCGCACCCGTTTTGCATTAAGTTAAGAAACGTGTTTTCTGCTTTCGGCTGCTGCATAAGTTGAACTAAACATTCCTACTTCTGTATGTGTAGCCATCGTAATTGATTTTAACGCGAAAAATTTAGGTTCATTTTATATATTCACCAGGCTTTGGGGAGTTTTTTACATGAGGCTTATTGTTTCGGTTGCCGTATTTTGCCAGGGAACATTCAAGATTCAGTATTTATTTTATCCGCTTTCGGCCATGATACTTCACCCGTCTCCGTATGGTTTTTACACCTGTAAATTTTATTTGAGATTTGGAAGGTTCACGACTTCCCTGTTGTGATGGCCCAGGGAAAATTTTACAGTTGTGGGTGAACGGGGATTAGAAGAGGGCGTGAATGATCAAGTCCATTTTAACGGATTTATGAAAGAAGTCTCCCATCCTCATGGCCAAAGAGCAGGTGGGAGATCATTTCAAGCATTCGCCTGACTGAATCGCAATGGTAACTACGCCCAATCACTGTCTGCCTTTAGGCTTGTGTGCCGGATTGCCTGTTTCCGCCGCGATTTGATTGCTGAAAATTTGAGAGCCATTTTTCCACGTTTCCATAAAACTTGTTCAAGGCATCTGCCGCTTTTTCACGGTTTTCTTTTGATTTGAAGTATTGGTAGCCGGCAAAGCCTACTGCTGTATAGAAAAGTAATTTTTTCACCTTAAAAACCTCCCTTTCTTTACTCCCTTTATTTTATATGAAAATTCAATGGATTGGAAGAACTTTACCCGGCCAGGACGCATCGGAGCATTTTCCTTTTCGCTTTTTTATTTGGGGGCAGCACCGTTTCACTGTGCATTTCCTCTCATTTTCATTTTTTCGTCTTTATTTGGGGATTTTTTAGGGCCATTTCTGTCACGGGTTTGCCAGCTTTTTCAGCGAAGCACAGCAGTTCCCCTGGACAGAGATTGTTAGCTAGTTACTTTTAGTAAGTTCACAATTCATGTATAATGGTTAAAAAGGGTTTTGTTGATATAGCCCCGGAATGCAGGGTTGATAAGAAAGGTGCGTTACAAAAATGGGAAACCAAAGTTTATGTCCGCGTTTCGAAAAGGCGTTTCAGCTATTGGGAAAACGCTGGGTTGGCGTGATTATCCGTGTCCTTTCTAATGGGCCGATGCGGTTTAACGAAATGGCGGAGCTTATCCCGCATATCAGCCAAAAGGTGCTTTCGGAGCGGCTGAAGGAGCTGGAAGACCAGGGCATCCTTGTACGGGAAGTGTACCCGGAAAGCCCTGTCCGGATCGAATACCGGTTGACAGAAAAAGGCGAGGCGATCAAGCCGGTCCTTGATGAAGTGCAAAATTGGGCAGACAAATGGGTTGATCTTGAAAGTGAATAATAAAAGGGGTTGCTTCCATTCTTTGGAGCAGCCCCCTTGTTTTTTAAGAAAAGAAAACACCAAGCAAAAGCGGAATCAGAATAATGAGCCCGAGGATAATCCAGCCTGCCGGGTGCGCAAAGTTAAGGGTCCAGCCGCTCCCGAACCTTTTTTCCACCCATAAGGAAGGATCGTTGCGATTGAAGTAAAAAACGCCGAGTTTCCAATACGCATCGTCATCATACTGGAAGCGGCCCTGAACGGCACCATTGCCTACGCGGATGCGGCTGCCGCCCTGCCCGGTGATAACCGAGAGCAAAACCGCCCCGGCCACAATCAACAGGACCGCGCCCATGCCTCCGTACGACAACCAGGCAATCGGGACCGGCACAATAAAGGAAAGCTGAATGGCAAAAAATAGTAAAATCATAAGCAAGCCTGTAATGATCATAAATGCTGACCATCTGCGCCGGAAACGGACATTTTGCTCGAGGGAGGCTTGCGGTCTTTCGGCATTGAGCTGCTGTTTGCTTTTTGCAATCATCGTATTCAGCCAAATGAACAGGATAAGCAAGAACAGCTGGACAGTTGGCAGTTCAAACACGGTCCGGTACGATTTTTCCACCCAGTCTGTCGGTGTACCGTTAAAATCATAATGCATGGCGATCCGGTCCGGAATCCGTCCGTAGCACAACCATGTCATCAGGAAAGTGGCTGCTGTCACGCTTGCATGGATCAGAAACCATGTGTTGGAAAAAATAAGTTTCTGGCTCCGGAATTTCGGGTCGACGATGATCGCCTGCTTTTTCCCGGCTGCCCAGTTCCGCGTCTTCTTGATTGCCTTCATTTTTCGGTGAAAATAAAGATAGATGAGAAAATTACCGGCAATGTCAACAAGGACTGCGAGAGCGAAACCAGTTTGAAGCAACTGGCTTGTGCTTACAGCTATGAACAGGGCGGCTGCCAGAAGGATGCTGAAGACAATAATGACTGCGGCGTATTGTTTCCTCAGTTTTTTCAGTTCAGGATCCAGGTAGGCTGCCTCTGGGATGGTGACCCCAAAACTTTCCGTTTTTCTTGTAATGTACGGTGTTACTGCCATCATGACGGCAACCATTCCGAAAAAGATCAATACCATTATGGTTTCCATTGTTCTCCCACCTTTTGAATGTCGTTGTATAGCTTTTCGCATATTTTTAAAAATTGCTTTTCGTCCAGGCCGCGGCAGATCGCTTCACTGATGAGCGGGCGCAGTTTTCCCGTAAGGCTTTCAAGATATGGTTCATCGGCCGGGGGCATCTGGTCAGGCTGGATGACAACCCCTTTTTGCCGGTGGATCTGGATAAAGCCTTCCTGCTTCAAGATTTGGTAGGCTTTATTGACCGTGTGCATGTTGACGCCGAGATCGGATGCCATCGCCCTTACCGATGGAAGCGAATCGCCCGGTGCCAGCTCTTTTGACGCAATCCCTTCCATGATGCTGTTATGCAGCTGTTGGTAAATAGGGACATCCGATTCAAGGTCGATTTTCATGAGCATGAACATCATCTCTTTTATTTGGGTTATTTGTTATATATAATGTATAACAGTTAGCACAAAAAAGCAATGGGGATTTGATTTATTTTGCAACTTTGCGAATGAAAATCAGCAATCGCAAACATCTCTATCATGAGAAAAGCTGCGCAAAAAAAAGGAACCTCAGGACAGGTTCCCCTAGAGCAAATTTTCTGTTGTGTTCACAAGCTGTTTGGCAGCGGAACGGTCCGGGTCGAGGCGCTTTTCGAGCCGGCGCGCGAGAATCGAAAGCAAGTAGTTGACAACAAAATACATGAAAGCTGCCATGAGCAGAATCGGGATGATGTATTTTGATCCGCCTTCCCCGTTGTAAATCCCTTTTGCATTGTGTAACAGTTCCGGCAGTGCAATGATGATCGCAAGCGACGTATCTTTTAAAAGCGAGATGAACTGGCTCACAAGCGGCGGGATCATTTTTTTCAAAGCTTGCGGCAGGATGATGTACCACAAGGTTTGGGTATATTTCAAGCCGGATGAACGGGCAGCTTCGATCTGGCCTTTCGGGATGGCGTTCAGGCCGCCGCGCACAATTTCAGCAATCATCGCGGATTCGAACACCGTCAGCGCCGAAATGGCTGCTGCCGTGACGCTCATTTTCATGCCGACTTCAGGCAAGGCAAAATATGTAAAGAAAATAATCAAAATCAGTGGCAAGTTCCGGGTGATTTCCACAACAAGTGCCACGATTGGCGATAAAATTGGAATTTTGGCGTAACGCAAGATGCCGAGAATACAGCCGATGAGAAAACTCAGCACGATTGCAACAAAAGCCACTTCCAATGTCACCGCAAAACCCTTCAGCAAATACGCCAGGTTTCCACTTGAATAAGCTCCGGCAAAATCCATCGCATTTCCCTCCTTTAAATATGATTCAACTGCTTCTGGCCAGCCGGCGTTCAAGATAGTTGACAAGCAGGCTGAGCGGGATCGTCAGAATGAGATAAAACATGCCGACAAAAATATACGTATCAAAAGTGACCCATGTTTTTTCATGAATGAGATCGGCGTAGTACATGAGGTCGAGTCCCGCAAAAACACCGAGAATCGAAGAGTTTTTGACCAGGTTCAGGAATTGGTTGCCGATCGGCGGAATGACGATTTTGATCGCCTGCGGGAGGACGACGTAACGCATCGCCTGGGTATACGTCAGACCGGTTGACCGTGCGGCTTCAAGCTGACCTTTGTCCACCGATTGAATGCCGGCACGAACGGCTTCCGCAATAAAAGCGGCGGTGTAAATGGAGAGCGCAATGGTGCCCGCGATAAAGCCGCTTAAATTAATATGAAAATAGCTGAGCCCGTTATAGAAAAAGAAACCGGTCAGGATTAACGGAATATTGCGGATGACTTCAACGTAGACTGCGCCGATAAAATTCAGCAGTTTCACAGGGGCCAGCCTGAACACGGCAATGAGGTTGCCGAGAATGAAACTGGCGACAAGGCCGATGATGCTGATTTTAATCGTATTGACAAAACCTTTCATGTATAAGTCGATATTGTCGGTGAGGATGGAAAAATCAAGCACGCTGTTTCACTCCTTTGCGGTTTAATCAGGAGAAAGGGATGGGCGATTTTGCCCACCCCTTATCCTTATTCTTTGATCCATTTGTTTTTGATTTTGTCGTATTCCCCGCTGTCTTTCAGTTCTTTCAAAGCTTTGTTGACGGCTTTTACGAGTTTCGTATTGCCTTTTTTCATGGCAATGCCGTACGGTTCTTTCGTGAAAGTGCCACCTACAACCTGGTAGTTCGAGTCTTGGGCGGCCATGCCGTACAGAATCGAGTTGTCGGTTGTCAGTGCATCGCCTTTGCCGGATTTTAAAGCCGTGAATGCTTCTTGATAGTTTTCATACTCTAACACGGTTGTATCCGGAGCGGCTTTTCTGACGTTGTCACCAGATGTCGCACCTTTTACCGTCAAGACTTTTGTGCCTTTCGTCAAGTCTTTGACGCTCTTAATCTTGCTTCCTTTTTTCACAAGGAGCGACTGGCCGGCGTCAAAATAAACATCCGAGAAGTCGACCACTTTTTTACGATCCGGCGAAATCGTCATGGTAGCGACAACCATGTCAACATCGCCGTTTTGCAGCATTGGAATCCGGGTTTTCGATGTGACTTCTTTCAGTTCGACTTTAACTTTGTCACCGAAAATTTTCTTGGAAATCGCTTTGGCAATGTCTACATCAAAGCCTTCCACATTTCCGGTTTTAGGGTCTTTGTAGCCAAATAGATATGTATCATATTTGACTCCAACGACCAATTTCCCTCTGTCTTCGATTTTTTTGATCGGATCATCGCTTGCAGAACCGGATCCGCCTGTCGATTTTGATTTGCCGCAGCCTGCAACCAGTGCTGCTGCCAAAATGAAAACCAATCCTGCTGCTAACCATTTTTTGACCTTTCCCATTTGAATCCCCCTTTTTTATTTATGGTCACCGCGAAAGCAAGCGCTTTGCGGAAGTCCCCAATGATAAATGTTTTATGCTGGTACTGCTTTGAGTGGCACGGTATTCCCGCGGGCCGGCACCTACCATTCCTTGGCTTATGGCCATGATTGCGCACCATCCCCGGATATGAATGTATATGCAGATGCAAATGGTTTATGACTGCGACTGGAACCGGCTTTCCGGGCGATTGACGGCCACCTTACGTGTACCCGATAGCCGCGGATCGTTTGCTTTCGATTTTTGGCATCCTGCCCCGCGTGGTACAGGTTATTTGGCCACCATTCGTAACCGGCTTTCCGGCGATTGATGCCGCCATGTATGGACCTGATAACCGCGTATGGTTTGCACCCGATTTTGACATCCTGCCCGGGCGTGATGCAGGGTGTTTGGCCGCCACGAGAAACCGGCTTTCCGGCGATTGACGGCTGTCATGTATGGACCTGATAACCGCATATGGTTTGCACCCGTTTTTGGCATCCTGCCCGAGCGTGATGCAGGATGTTTGGCCACCATTCGTAACCGGCTTTCCGGCGATTGATGCCGCCATGTATGGACCTGATAACCGCATATGGTTTGCACCCGATTTTTAGCATCCTGCCCGGGCGTGATGCAGGATGTTTGGCCACCATTCGTAACCAGCATACCGGCGATCGACGGCCGACATGCGTGTACCCGGTAGCCGCGATCGTTTGCTTCCATTTTTGGCATCCTGCCCGGATACACATGTTTTGCAAGTGTATGTACCATGGCCTGTGGTTAATGGTTCAGCACACGGTTTAAAAAGGTGCGGGCGCGTTCTTCACGCGGGTTTTTGAAAAAGGCTTCCGGCGTATTGTCCTCAATGATTCTCCCCTGGTCCATGAAAAGGACGCGGTCCGCCACTTCGCGGGCAAAGCCCATTTCGTGTGTGACGACTACCATCGTCATACCGTCTTTTGCGAGGGCTTTCATAACGTCGAGCACTTCTCCGATCATCTCGGGATCCAAAGCAGATGTCGGTTCGTCAAACAGCATAATGTCCGGCTCCATTGCCAGCCCCCTGGCAATTGCGACACGTTGCTGCTGGCCGCCTGATAACTGTGACGGGTAGGCGTTTGCTTTATCGGGAATGCCCACCCTTTCCAAGTAGTGCATCGCCTTTTTTTCCGCTTCTTCCTTACTTTGGCCCAGCACTTTGATCGGCGCCAGCGTGATATTTTGCAAGACAGTTCTATGCGGATACAAATTGAAGTGCTGGAAGACCATGCCGATGTTTTTGCGAAGATCGTTGATATCGGTTTTTTTGTCATTGACTTTCATATTGCGGACGAAGAGCTCGCCGTCCGTGATGTCTTCCAGACGGTTGATGCAGCGGAGCATTGTACTCTTCCCTGATCCGGAAGGCCCGATCACAACGACGACTTCCCCTTCTTTTACTTCAAGGTTAATATCTTTTAAAACGTGAAAATCACCATAGTATTTGTTGACATGACGGAATGAAATCACATCATCACCTCCCGGCTGCTCATCTTTTTGGTGTGCGCTTCCAGTATTTAGAAACCTTCCATTACTCCCTATTTTAGAGTATATCAATCTATTCAGATAACATCAATATTTTTATTGAAGGTATTTTTCTGTTTTTTAAGATGGATTTTCCGGGAAAAGTTATTTTTTTTAAATATTAAAAACCCAAGTGGTCTCTAGGACTAAAGTCTGGTGAGAATTTAATGCCAGAAAGCGTTTAGCAAGGGGGCCATCTGTGAAAAAAGCCGTTCCAAAATGCTTACCCACTTCGGAACGGCTGGTGCACATTATGTTTTTTTCTTTGGCTCCGTACTTTGGCCGGTAACTTCAAGGACATCAAGGAAGAACATCACAATTGGAATGCCAAGAATGAGCCCCCACACGCCGAAAAAATGCTCACAAAAAATTAAAATGAGAAAAGTGTAAAAAACAGGCATATTCGTTTTTGAGGACATCAGCTGCGGATTCAGCACATAGGCTTCCACGGCATGCACGATGACAATCAAAATGAGGACATACAGCACTTTCATTCCGCCGCCGATGCTGTAAGCGATGATACATAGCGGGATGAGCGAGATGAAAACGCCGGCGACCGGGATAAGGCCGAGAGCAAAAACGAGAATGGCGAGCCCGAATAACTGCGGAAAGCCAAGAATCCAGAGGCCGATCGTAGTAAGAACGGAATTCACAACTGCGATGATGAACTGGGCCTCGATCACTTTCCCGAATGTCCCTACAAATTTGACACCGAAATACTCGATTTCATCGTAAAACGCTGCAAGTTTGCTCTTTTTAAACTGTTTTGTAAAACGGATGATCCGCTCTTTTTCAAGCAGGAAAAACAAACTCAGGATAATGGCCATGAAGACCTGGATGCTGACTTTGCTGATGCTTGTAAAATAATCGAACAGGATAGAAACGCCTTTTTGTGCGTAGTCGACAATTTTCTTTTCCTGGATGTTTTTCACAATATAATTCAGTACTTCATTGTGCTGAGGTTTTGTGTAAAAATCGGAAATCTGCATAACAAGCTGGGTAATTTCATTGACCAGGATCGGAAAATATTTGATCACGCCGAGTGTGAGGCCGCCGAGAATCAAAATATACACGATTAAAACAGCCAGTCTGCGTTTGATCGGAAACCATCTTGTCACAATTTTTTGCAGTCTGTTGACAAGATAGGAAAAAATAAAGGTGAGCAGCATCAGGTCCATCATGCTGCGCAGAAAATACAGGATAAGTGTGATCAGCACAAAGATAAGGACCCTTCTGACCCCCCGTTTTTGAAATAATGAAAACAGCCGGTCTTCCATCGTATTGTTATTACCCCCTCCGGATTCAAAGGAACCATTTTTCTATTTACCCTTATCTTAACACATTTATAGCCGGTTCAAGTAATTTAGCCGGCGAGGGATGTGTAAAATTTTTTCCTGCCATAAAAGGAAATAAACCATACAGATGAATCAGCCCATGGGGAGCCCTCCGTTCCTGCTGCTATATAAAAAGAACTTAAGTTTTTCGCGTCAAAATCAATTACGATCAGGATAGACATTGCTTCTGGCAACTAATGTTTGGTTCAACTTATATAGCACGATCAGGAAAATTGAATCCGTCCCCGGGGACAGGGCGTTACGGCTGCATTTTCGGCCCGTGAAGGTGTCAGGGCGGTCGTCTTTCGGTGTTTTACCGTGAAAAATGTTCGGATGACGGCAGCGCGAATAAAAAACTGGCTGCTGCGTTTTTCGCAAAAAGGATCAGACATTTTTTGCAGCACTGGCAATGAGATGAAAAGTGGCAGTATGCTGGTCGTATTTTTACACGACGGCTCGTGAAGGTGTCAGGGCGGTCGTCTTTCGGTGTTTTACCATGAAAAGCGTTCGGAAAATGGCGGGGTGCATGCAAAAAATGGGCCGCTGCGTTTTACAGCGGCCTATGGTTATGATTTACTTTTTTTCACTTGCGGCTTTTCTTCTTCGTCAATGGCGTCACGCACGCCTTTTTTGAATTCGCGCAATGTTTGGCCGGCTGCCCTTCCAAGCTGCGGGAGTTTCGACGGGCCGAAAATTAATAGGGCAACAACAAGAATAATGAGAACTTCGCCAAAGCTGAGATTTCCAGGCATTTTTTCCCCTCCCCGGGCTTCTTTATCTTTATCTTATAGTGTATTGTAAACATTTTCAACTTATAATCACTTGAATTCAATTTATTTTCTGATTAAGCATGGCGGGGTTCGTAAAAAATTTATTCGTTTTGGCCGGTGTCCATGGTAGAATAATGTAGTCTGGAGGTGACGTTTTTGCATTTGTGGAATTTGTTTGTGGCCGCAATTCTCGGCCTTGTGGAAGGGCTGACAGAGTTTGCCCCGGTTTCTTCGACGGGCCATATGATTATTGTGGATGACTTGATTTTGAAATCGAATCATCTTTATGGCACTGAAGCGGCAAATGTATTTAAAGTGGTGATCCAGCTTGGGTCCATTATGGCGATGGTTGTGGTTTTTTGGGACAGATTTTTAAATTTGCTTGGCCTGAAAAAAAATATTACGAGAGAGCAGATGTACGGTGAACGGCTGAGATTGACGCATGTGATTACCGGGCTCGTTCCGGCGGCTGTGCTCGGCTTTTTGTTTGAAGACTATATTGATGCCCATCTGTTTTCGGTGAATACGGTACTTGTTGCCCTGGTGGTTGGAGCCATTTTGATGATTGTAGCGGATCTCACGCGCCCACGTCGGCCGAAGACGGAGACGGTCGACCAGATTACATATAGACAGGCGTTTGTGGTTGGGCTTTTTCAATGTCTTGCCCTGTGGCCGGGTTTTTCACGTTCCGGCTCCACGATTTCAGGCGGCGTCTTGCTTGGCATGAGTCACCGTGCGGCAGCGGACTTTACGTTTATTATGGCCGTGCCGATCATGTTTGGCGCGAGCTTTCTTTCGCTTGTAAAGCATTGGGGTGCCGTAACACCTGAGACGATTCCGTTCTTTATTACCGGATTCATCAGCGCGTTTATTTTCGCCTTAATCGCGATCAAGTTTTTCCTCGCACTGATCAACAAGGTAAAGCTGGTCCCGTTTGCGATATACCGCATCCTTTTGGCGATTGTTTTGCTTCTTTTGATTTGGAACCGATAAGATTTTGGCTGCGCGGCGTTGCGCGGCTTTTTTATTTTGGCTTTTGCCGCGTTTGATGTTGAACGAAGCGTCTACGGTAATTTGTTCTGCTCATCAAAAAAGGCTGCCGAACGCGTGGCGGGCAGCCTTTTTTGATACAGCCGTATTGCAGTGAAAATGGTGCATCCAGATTTGTTATTTTTTAAAATGGTAGGGCATTGTTGCAACGACAACGTCTTTTTCCCAGAGAAGGCGCATCCGGATGAGGAGCGCGGACTGGTTGTGCAAAATGTTTTGCCAGCGTTTTTTCGGAATGAACTGTGGAATGAGTACCATGACCTGGTACTTGTTTTCTTTTGCTTTCCGCTGGATAATTTCCAAAAATTTGGCAAGCGGCTGGACAATGCTCCGGTAAGACGAGTGCAGGGTGACAAGGCGGACACCACAGTCCCACTCTTTCCATTTTTCTTCCATTCTCTTCTCGTCTTCATGGTCAAAAGCGACATAAACGGCTATGACCTGATCCGAGAGCGATTTTGCATAATTAATCGTCCGTTCCACGACCGTTGTAATGCCGGCCACCGGGACAATGATCACATTGGAGTGGATTTCTTCCTGAAACACCCCTTTAATCCGCAACTGCTCGCCGACCGCCTCGTAATGCCGGTTCACTTTCCGGAAAATAAACATGACGATCGGCAGGAAAATCAAAACCGGCCATACTTGCGTGAATTTCGTAATGAATAAAATCGCAAGGACGCTAAATGTAATAATGGCACCGACAAAGTTGACCGACATTTTGCCGGCCCAGCCTCTCGGTCTTTGAGTGACCCATTTCACAATCATGCCGCATTGCGCAAGGGTAAACGGAATGAACACGCCGACTGCGTACAACGGAATGAGGCGCTCGGTATTGCCCTGGAATGCGACAATTAAAATCATGGAAGCAACGCCGAGAAAAATAATTCCGTTTGAGTAACCAAGCCGGTCACCGCGGATCGTGAACATGCGCGGCATAAATTTGTCCCTCGCCAAGTTAAAAGCGAGCTGCGGGAACGCAGAGAATCCGGTGTTCGCAGCAAGCACGAGAATTAAAGCCGTAGTTGCCTGGACGAAATAGTACAAAACACCGTTGCCAAGTGTCCGGTGTGCCATTTGCGATACAACGGTTTCTGTTTCTTTCGGCGCAATGCCGAGCCAGTATGCGAGAAAACTGATGCCCGCTAAAAGCGATGCCAGAATGATACCCATCATGGCAAGCGTGCGGGCTGCGTTTCTCGGTGCCGGGTCGCGAAAGTTCGGGATCGCGTTGGAAATGGCTTCGACCCCTGTCAATGCCGAACAGCCGGATGAGAAAGCTTTTAGCAAAAGAAACAGTGAAATGCCGGCGACCGGCGTACCGATATGCGGATGCAGGTTTTGCGGAACTTGCCCCGTTACGGTTTTAAATAAACCGACAACAATGATGACAATCAATGCAAATACGAACAGGTAAACCGGGTATGCGAGCACATTGGCTGATTCCGTCAGCCCGCGCAAATTCAAAATCGTAATGATCAGAACGAGAAAAACCGCAATCTGCACACTGTACGGATGCAAGCTCTGAAACGCGGAAGTAATGGCATCTGTTCCGGCTGAGACGGAAACGGCCACCGTTAAAATGTAGTCCACCAGCAAGGATCCGCCTGCAAGAAGGCCGGGGGTGACGCCGAGATTTTCTTTCGAGACAAGGTATGCCCCGCCGCCTTGCGGATAAGAGTAAATGACCTGGCGATAAGATAAAATAAGTGCAGCCAATAAAATTAAAATGCCGACTGTAATTGGAATAGAATACCAAAATGCCAGCGTCCCCACTGTGGCAAGTACAATCAGCACCTGTTCAGGCCCGTATGCAACAGATGAAAGTGCGTCGGATGACAGAATGGCCAGTGCTTTTAACTTGGTCAGCTTCTGGCCTTCGAGTTCATTTGAACGCAGCGGTCTCCCAATTAACAATCGTTTTATCGTGGTGAACATTTGAATTGTCTCCTTTTATCTGCAGTGTTTCAAAAATGCTTCCCCAAAAATAAGAAAAACCACAAAGAGAATTTATCTCCCCTGTGGTCTATTGCCCGATCACAGTTTCACATCCTCTCTTATAACGCTGACGGGGTTAGCTGTCGGGTTCGGGCATAAGAGTGGCCCTGCCTTTTTAAAAAAAGGCTTCACCCCAAAGCGGCGCGCGGCCGCCAACCTGGTTCCCCCGTTCCGTTTCCGGATTAAGCGGTTCAGTTATGAAACACAAATTTTTCATACGACATCCTATCTTACTCCCGTTACCATGGTTTGTAAAGACTATTTCGCAATTGCGTTTCGGTATGTCCATCTTTACCCGCCATATCCCCGGGCAAACTGTCTTTATTCACAGTACCTAATTTTCGATCATGCTTCTTTTGTAGAATATCCGAATGTGCCTAAAGCATGCAAAAAGCAAGGTTTTTCGGCAAATCCGGAGTAAAGAGATAAACAGAGTTAGGAAGGTAAAACCTGGGGATGAAAAGATGGCCTCTTGGGGCAGGCGGATCAATTGGAAACATAAGACCAAAAGAGGTGCGAACCCGGTGGAATTGTCTAATTAGGAGCTCCATTCGGGCCCGAAATGTCCTTTTGAACCTGTCAAAAGGACAAAACGTGCCGCATCCGGGAATGAAATGTCCTTTTGAACCTGTCAAAAGGACAAAAGGAGTTGCATCCGGGCCCGAAATGTCCTTTTGAAGCCGTCAAAAAGACAAAACGAGCTGCATCCGGGCCCGAAATGTCCTTTTGAACCTGTCAAAAGGACAAAACATGCCGCATCCGGGAATGAAATGTCCCTTTGAACCTGTCAAAAGGACAAAACACGCCGCATCCAATTAGACAAATTAGGCGAAAACCCGTTGAAAATGTCTAGTTAGGCGTTCTAATTGGACAAATCCAAGCGTAAAACCCGTTAAAAATGTCTAATTATGGTCTAATTAGGCGTTCCAAACGCCAAAATCCATTACGATCAGGATAGATTTGCTTATGGCTGACCTGGCGCACCACCAAAGAAAAAAACCCGCAAGCTGCGGGCTTTTTTTTAAAACTTAATTTTTTCTTCCAAAAAGGCTTTAAGTTCCGTGATTGGCACACGGGTTTGCTCCATTGTGTCACGGTCGCGGACGGTCACCATATGGTCGTCGCGCGAATCGAAGTCGTATGTGATGCAAAACGGCGTGCCGATTTCGTCCTGGCGGCGGTATCGCTTGCCGATCGACCCGGTTTCGTCAAAGTCAACCATAAACGTTTTCGACAAATCCGCAAAAATGTCGCGTGCTTCATCCGATAATTTTTTCGACAGCGGCAAAACCGCGGCTTTGTATGGCGCAAGGGCAGGGTGCAGGTGCATGACCGTGCGGCTTGTGCCGTCTTCAAGTGTCTCTTCTGCATAAGAGTCAATCAGAAATGCCAGCGCTACACGGTCCGCCCCGAGCGACGGCTCAATGCAGTACGGAACAAAGCGTTCATTCGTTTCCTGGTCAAGATAAGTGAAATCCTCGCCGGAATATTCCATATGGCGTTTCAGGTCGTAATCAGTACGGGAGGCTATGCCCCACAGTTCGCCCCAGCCGAACGGGAAGTTGTATTCAAAGTCGGTGGTCGCGTTCGAGTAGTGGGATAGTTCTTCTTTTTCATGGTCGCGCAGCCGCAAGTTTTCTTCCCTCATGCCGAGATTCAGCAAAAATTCGCGCGCATACTGTTTCCAGTAGTCAAACCATTTGAGCTCTTCGCCCGGCCTGCAGAAAAATTCAAGTTCCATCTGCTCGAATTCGCGCGTACGGAAAATGAAGTTCCCCGGGGTGATTTCGTTCCGGAAACTTTTTCCGATTTGGGCAATCCCGAACGGCAATTTTTTACGCATTGTCCGTTGTACATTTTTAAAATTGACAAAAATGCCTTGTGCGGTTTCCGGGCGCAAATACAATTCATTCGTGCTGTCTTCGGTTACACCCTGGTACGTTTTGAACATCAGATTAAACTGGCGGATGCCGGTCCAGTCTTTGCTGCCGCAATCCGGGCAGGCGATGTCATGCTCTTTAATCAGCGCTTCCATTTTTTCAAACGGCAGGCCGTCAACAATCATGTCGATCCCTTTTTCATGCAGGGCATTTTCGATCAGTTTGTCGGCACGGTGCCGGGCTTTACAGTGTTTGCAGTCGATCATCGGGTCATTAAAATTGCCGAGGTGGCCGCTTGCTTCCCATGTGCGCGGGTTCATCAGAATGGCAGCATCAAGGCCGACATTGTACGGCGACTCCTGGATGAATTTTTTCCACCAGGCTTTTTTGACGTTGTTTTTGAATTCGACGCCGAGCGGGCCATAATCCCAAGTGTTGGCAAGTCCTCCGTAAATTTCCGAACCCGGGAAAATAAACCCGCGGTGTTTCGCGTGCGAGACGATTTGATCCATCGTGACGCTCATTGTCATCTCTCCTTTTTTCATTGAAATGGTTTCCCCTGGGGACGGGAATGTTTCCATATAAAAAGCTCCCGGCTCCAGGCAACAGCCTGGGGACGAGAGCTTGAATTCCCGCGGTTCCACCCCAGTTGATGCGAAATTTTCGCACCCACTTTCCATGAAAAAAACTCCGGACTGCCGTTTCACCGGGTTCCTTGCCGAGCTTCCACCGCCCCCGGCTCGCTTTAAAAGGAAAAGTTCCGGCTACTATTGATCCTTCATCGTCGCTATTTGAATAGAAATACTATACCAAAACCGGGCAGGACAAGTCAATGCCCGGCTTGGGTATGAATGTTGTAATCCGTTATTGTGGCGTTTTGTCTCACCCTTCGCTCTTCGTCTCCATAAAGATACGCTTTGTCTTTTTTACATTGGGTACGTACATAAGAATCCCCGGTTAATAGGGATTGGCAATTTGAAACAAGGTCAGGTTTTGTTCCATCAGGTTTAAAACCGGATAACCTTCGACTTTAAGAACAGGCTGGTTTGGATGAAGCGGATGAATCCGGAGAATGCTCCCTTTCACCCCGTTACGCAGTGTAATCGGCTGTTTCCGGTAATTTTCCATCAGAAAGTTGGCAAACGGGAGGACAATTTCCCGATCGAGCCGGCCAGCATCGGCGTCCGCCATTAACTCGTCAATTGCAAAAAACACCGGCTGCCTCCTGCGGTATGCGCGGTTGGAACAAATGGCGTCAAACGTATCCGCCACCGATAAAATTCTGACAAGAAAAGGAATGGTTTTCCTGCCATCCGGATAGCCTGAGCCGTCCAGCCGTTCATGGTGCATTAGGGTCCCTTTTAAAATCATCGGGTCGAGCGATGTTTTCTCAAGCAGCCGGTAACCCGCTTCCGGATGCTTCTTGATCAAGGCAAACTCTGCATCTGTTAGTCTTCCCGGTTTATTGAGAATTTGCGGGTCAATGGTGAACTTGCCAATATCGTGGAAAAGCCCCATTTGCGCCAGTAGGCTTTGCTTTTCGGGATGCAACTTCAAAATTTTCCCAATATTAGCAGCGATCAGCCCGACATGGATACAGTGTTTGAACAAATATTCGTCAGCAGAGAAATGCTCCATTAGTTCCAAAATAGACGTCCGGGTCGTAAACACTTCTTTGTAAAACTTGCGAAAATTTTTTTCCATACTCTCCACTTCTGCATCACAAAGGGTTGTTTTCACTTGAATGATGCGCTGGAGTTCTTCCATTTCATGGTAAATATTCTCATATAATAAGTCATGGAAGATCCCGGGCACTTCGGTGGCAATGCGCCTGCCGTCCAATTCCGGATCGCGCAGGACTTCATATTTATTTAAAATGGCAGCGAGCCTTTCTGTAAGAAACGTCCCTTTCCGCAGCAACAGGACGCCGCTATTGGAGTACAAATCTTCTTCTAACTTTTCCCCTTTTCGAAACACCATTGAAAAAGCTCCCCTTGAACGTACTTTTTTTACATTTTAACACAGGAAATGTTAGTGAGAGGAAGCCTTTCCGATTTTTCTTAAAAAGTTCATTTATGTTCCGCTACCTGCCAGGCATCCCATTGCAAGCGGGTGTCAGTTTTCCACCGCACTTTCCTGTTTCAGAAAACGTACGACTTCCGCATAGTTTCCTGTAACGAGCGCCGGGTTTTGCAACGATTCCTCTATTCTTTTTGTATCATCCGTTTCGACGAGAACAAATCCGGGAAACGCCTGCAGCTGGATCAACGGATTAATGCGACGGATATCTTCATATTGATAATGCAGCTCTAAGGAGACATGATCCATTTCAAGAAACGGCACATGCTCTTCTTCGTACCAATCTTCATCTGTCACAACGATCAAAGTATAATAGCGCCGGTTTTCCGCTGCCCGTGATTTGCCTTTTTCACTGATGATCCGGTCAACGCAAATCAGGCCGCCCATTATGATGAACGCGAATACAGCGTACAGCCATAAATGGGACAACAACAGCAATACCGCTGTAATCAACGAAAGGATACTCAACCTTTTTGCCACCATTTGAAGCAGTAAAAGGACATCACTCATCATTCACGTCTCCCAATTCATGATGTAAAAAATACTTTCCTATATGATATGCCTGCATGGTTTGATCGGTGCTTTTCATTTTCGTTTTTTTACAGATTGGAACATAATAAAAAAGCGAAAGCAACCAGGAAAGGAGCATGACCATGAGCAAATACGATAAACTGTTTGAACCCATTACGTTTAAAAGCGGCGTCAGGGCGGAAAACCGCATCGTGATGGCGCCGATGACCCATTATTCCTCGAATGATGACGGCACGATTTCCGCTGCCGAGCTGCGTTATTATGAAGAACGTGCCAAAGGGCCGGGGATGGTCGTGACGGCATGTGCCAATGTTACGGAAAACGGCAAAGCGTTTACCGGGCAACCTGGCGCGCATACAGACGAAATGGTTGAGAGCATGAAAAAACTAGCACAAACGATTCAGCAAAACGGTGCAAAAGCGGTTGTGCAAATCCACCATGGTGGCCGCGAATGCCCGGCTGAACTCGTGCCGGGCGGGGATGTTGTGAGCGCAAGTGAAACAGATTCGTCAGACGGCAGCGTCCATGCACGCGCGTTGACGGGAGAAGAAACCGCTGAAATTGTGAAAGCATTCGGCGAAGCAACACGCCGCGTGATCGAAGCTGGTTTTGATGGCGTTGAAATTCACGGCGCAAACGGCTATCTGATTCAGCAATTTTTCTCCCCTTATACGAACCGGCGTGAAGACGAGTGGGGCGGCAGTCTGGAAAAACGGCTTGCATTCCCGCTTGCTGTCGTCGATGCTGTGAAAAAAACGGTGACGGAATATGCGGACCGGCCGTTTTTAGTCGGATACCGCTTATCCCCGGAAGAACCGTACGAACCGGGGATTACGATGGATGACACGTTCGCGCTTTTGGATGCGCTGATGGAAAAAGAGCTCGACTATGTGCATATTTCCCTGCAGCACTTCTGGTCTAAAGCCCGCCGCGGCGGTGAACCCGGCCGTCCGCGCATGGAACAGATCGTGGAACATGTCGCAGGCCGCGTGCCTTTGATCGGCGTCGGCTCCCTGCACACAGGAGACGAGGTTTTGAAGGCAATGGAAACCGATGTACCGCTTATTGCCCTCGGCCGTGAGCTTGTCATGGAGCCGCATTGGGTGGAAAAAATTAAAGCCGGCCAGGAGGATGCAATTCAAACCGCGTTAAGAAAAGACGACCGCGAACGGCTCGTTATTCCGGAACCGCTGTGGAAGATGATCATCTCAACGCCGGGCTGGTTCCCGTTTGCAGAATGACATCTGCATGTTGCACGGCATTGTCAAAGAATGAATGGCTGCGCTTGCGAGGCTCGGTTGATACACGAATTGAAGTTTACGTAATGGCCAAGGAATGAATGGCTTTGCCGCGAAGCTCGGTTGGCGATCGAATTGAGCATACGCAATTGTCAAGAAATGAATGGCTTTGCCGCGGAGCTCGGTTGGCGATCGAATTGAAGCATATGTAATGACCAAGGAATGAATGGCTGCGCCGCGAAGCTCGGTTGACAACTGAATTGAAGCATATGTAATGGTCAAGGAATGAATGGCTGCACCTGTCCAATCTGGCCTAGAGCTAAAGCCGGAGTATATAGATGCGATGGAATGGGCATCATTATATATAAGTTGGCATGCAATTTTTGGGCTGGGATTACCTGCCTTCTCCAGTTATTGACTGGCACGCATTGATGCGGGTTTTCAGCACGCGGCTTTTGCGCGACTTACGGCGTACCCGGATTGGTTCCCGCAAACACCGTTAACATGCAGGATTCTGCCTGGTGTAAGAACCACTATACTGCGAAAGAAAGTGCAAAAACACTGTTAACATGCAGGGTTCTGCCTACCTGCAGATTTAGAAACCGAACCCTTTTAAAAAAATGGGTTCGGTTTTCTTGACTTTTTTCACTTACAATATTAAACTAAGTTACGAAAAGTAAGTTTTAAAAACAGGAGGAATTTAGGATGACAAAAACAAAATGGGCAGTTGACTATGCACATAGCACCATTGATTTCACAGTAAAACATATGATGATTTCAAAAGTAAAAGGGTCTTTTCAAAAATTCGAAGCCGAAATCGAAGCTGATCCCCAAGATTTAACGGATGCAAAAGTTTCTTTTATTGTTGATGCCAGCAGCATTCATACGAAAAATGATGACCGCGATAATCATCTTCGTTCTGCAGATTTCTTAGATGTTGAACAATATCCGAATATTACATTTGTTTCCAAGTCGGTTACAAAGGCAGGGGACAATGATTATAACGTTACCGGTGATTTAACGATTCATGGCGTGACAAAAGAAGAAACATTTAAAGTCACATTTGAAGGGATTTCGAAAAACCCGATGAGCGGCGCGGAAACAGCCGGCTTTAGTGCAGAAGGGACCGTAAAACGGAGCAATTACGGCCTTACTTGGAACGCAGCCCTTGAAACAGGCGGTGTCCTCGTTGGCGATGAAATCAAATTTACGGTGGAATTAGAAGCAAGCAAAGCGGAATAATTGCGGAGGCGCCAATTTAGATTGGCGCTTTTTTCTTTGGGCAGATCATGCTTCTTATGGCCAAGGTTTTGGGATGCTTTTTTTCTATATAAATAACATAGCCGGACTCTAGGTGAAGAAAGGACTTCATTTTTGCGTGCTTCCTTAACATAGACGCGCCCTATGTGAAGAAAGGAAGTCTTTTTTTTGTGTTTCCTTAACGTAGACGGGTTCTAGGTGAAGGAAGGCCGTCTTTTTTTCACGCTTCCTTAACATAGACGCACTCTAGGTGAAGGAAGACCGTCTTTTTTCCGCGCTTCCTTAACATAGACGCACTCTAGGTGAAGGAAGACCTTCGTTTTTCCACGCTTCCTTAACATAGACGCACTCTATGTGAAGAAAGGCTTTCTTTTTTCCACGCTTCCTTAATGTAGACGCACTCTATATGAAGGAAGGCCTTCGTTTTTTCGCGCTTCCTTAACATAAATAAGAACTTTCCTCAATTGCTGTGATGTGCATCACAAATAAGCAGGTGCTGATGGTTTATGATGAAGGCAGCAATGAAATGGAGGAGTGAATTCGATGGAACGTTTTACAACGAGCCAGACTGTCGGGGAAATCGTAACCTTATTCCCAAAAGCGGCGGATCTGTTTAAAGCAAATCGTATCGATTTTTGTTGCGGCGGCAATGTGTCTGTGAAAGAAGCTGCGGAAAAGCGCAACCTATCAGCAGATGAACTACTTGATGCTATTTGCAACCTTTATGGCCAATATGCCGGAAAAGGCACTGAGCAAAATTGGAATGAAGCGGGCTATACGGAAATTGTCAACTATATTCAGGCCACCCATCACGCGTTTTTGCGCGAGGAACTGCCAAACTTGAGCCCGTATGTAACAAAAGTGATGCGTGTCCACGGCGGCAACCACCCGCATCTCATCGAAGTGCATAAACTGTTTAACCAATTAAAAACAGAACTGCTGGAGCATACTGAAAAAGAAGATACCGAACAATTCCCGGCCATTCGTGCATACGAAAGCCTTCCAACTGCCGCTAACCTGAAAGCCGCGACAGCCGGTTTGACCGATCTTGAAACAGAACATGCTGCTGTCGGGGAAATTTTGCACCGGCTCCGCGAAATTACGAATGACTATACGTTGCCGGAAGGGGCATGCCGTACATTCCAGCTCGTATACCACCGCCTTGAAAATTTTGAAAATGATACATTCCAGCACATTCACCTGGAGAATAATATTCTATTTAAGCGGTTGCTCGAAGAAGCCGTTTGACTTTTAAAAGGCTGTCCTCCCAGGCAGCCTTTTAAAAAGGGGCGGTTTGCTTTTTATTTTTCTTTCCTGGCCCCGGGGAAAGACAACTCGTTGCGCGTGCGTTCCTCTTTTGTCGTTTTGAGACCTCCAAAAGAACAGTTTGCTCGGATTCCAGCTCTCTTTTGTCTTTTTGAACCCCCCAAAAGGACAATTTGCCCCGGGTCCGGCTTTCTTTTGTCTTTTTGAAACCTCCAAAAGGACAGTTTGCCCGGATTCCAGCTCTCTTTTGTCTTTTTGAGACCTTCAAAAGGACAATTTGTACGGATCCCAGCTCTCTTTTGTCTTTTTGAGACCTTCAAAAGGACAATTTGCCCCGGGTCCGGCTTTCTTTTGTCTTTTTGAGACCTCCAAAAGGACAATTTGCTCGGATTCCAGCTCTCTTTTGTCTTTTTGAATCCCCCAAAAAGACAATTTGCCCGGATCCCAGCTTTCTTTTGTCTTTTTGAGACCTCCAAAAGGACAATTCACCCCGGGTCCGGCTTTCTTTTGTCTTTTTGAATCCCCCAAAAGGACAATTTGCTCGGATTCCAGCTCTCTTTTGTCTTTCATAACTCCGATGAAAGACATTTTGCTGCGTGGGCAACCCCCTTTTGTCTTTCATCACCTTGATGAAAGACAATTCGCTGCGCGGGCACTTCACTTTTGTCTTTCATAGCTCTGATGAAGAACATTTCACTGCCCGGACGCCCCTCTTTTGTCCTTCATCACCCCAATGAAAGACATTTCGCTGCCCGAACGCCTCTCTTTTGTCCTTCATCACCCCGATGAAAGACATTTCGCTGACCCGGGCGCTCCTCTTTTGTCCTTCATCACCTCGATGAAAGACATTTCGCTGCACGGGCACTTTACTTTTGTCCTTCATCACCCCGATGAAAGACATTTCGCTCCCACGACGCCCCCTTGTCTTTCTTTGCTTTAATTCTTACCGGCGGGAAAATCTTTATACCCCGAGCAGTTCCTCCGTCAGTTTTTCCTGGTGAATGAGGTATGTGCCTTTTTCCTGCGGGAGGATGAGGTTTTTTTCTTTAAGCTGGCGGATCGTGCGGCTGACCGTTTCACGGGTGACGCCGATCATGTTGGCGAGGTCGGAGTTGTTGAGCGGGGTTTTCACGAGGACAAACCCGTCTTTTTCCTGAACGCCATGTGTGCGGGTGAGGCGCAGAAAAAGTTTGACTACTTGCTCGTAAGCGTTGTTTAAAATCTGGGCTTCGAGCCGGTCCTGCAAGTCAAGGATTTCATCACTCATCACACCGTATAAAGTCATGGTCAGCTGCGGATTGTTGAGCAACACGTTTTCAAAATCAGTAATCCGGATCGCAACGAGATTCGTGTCTACAACCGCCATCGCATTCGCCGGGTAGCTTATTTTACGGAAAAAACCAACATGCGGGAACATGTCGCCATCGCGAAGCAGTGTGACAACTTGCTCTTTGCCGTTCGCATCGGTGCGGTAAATTTTCACTTCCCCGCTTTCAATAAAATAAACGGCTTCCTGCGGGTCCCCCTGGAAAAAAATATGCGCATCCTTTTCTGCATGCTTTTTAACAGATATATCGGCGATCACAGCCAGATCCGCGTCCCCGAGTCCTTTAAAAAGCGGCATTTTACGCAGGTTTTCCAAAGCGCTCACTTCCCTTCTTCAATAAAGTGCAATTATCCCTCAATTACTCGGTATTCTCCAAATTTCATAGATATCATTACGTAGCTGCAGGCGGCCTGCTGGACAAATCCCTCAACACACCCTATTGTACACAAAAATAAGCACACCGCCCAAAGTCAAAGTCAATGTTAAAAAAATAAGAGTGTCCCCCCTCGGAACGCCTCTTATCCTTCCTTCAATAAAGTGCAACTATCTCTCAATTACCCCGCGTATTCTCCAAAGCCAATGTTAAAAAAGAAGAGGGCCCCAATCGGAGCGCCTCTTATTAAGAAGGAATCGATTCTGTAGGATGGGCAGCCGTTTCCAGTGCTTCATTTTTGTCAAATTCTTTTTCCGTTTTGGAGATGACGACCGTCGCGACGGCATTCCCGATAATATTTGTGAGCGCGCGTGATTCAGACATGAACCGGTCCACGCCGATCAACAGCGCAATCCCTGCAACCGGGATAACCGGGAACGCAGACAAAGTCGCAGCAAGGGTAATGAAACCGGAACCGGTCACGCCGGCCGCCCCTTTTGATGTCAGCATTAAAATCAGCAGCAGCATAATTTGGTGCCCGATCGTCAGGTGCACATTATACGCCTGCGCAATGAAAATGGATGCCATCGACAAATAGATGGCGGTGCCGTCAAGGTTAAACGAGTATCCGGTTGGAACGACAAGGCCGACAACGGATTTTGAGCAACCAAAGTTTTCGAGTTTTCTCATCAGGGAAGGCATCGCCGATTCCGATGAAGAAGTCCCGAGCACGAGTAAAAGTTCTTCCTTTATATAAGCGATGAACTTGAAAATGTTGAAACCGAACGCTTTTGCAATCCCGCCGAGGACAAGCAAGATAAAAATGATCATCGTCAGGTAGACAGACCCCATTAATTCGCCGAGATTGATCAGCGAGCTTGCGCCAAACTGGCCAACTGTATATGCCATTGCCCCGAATGCAGCGATCGGTGACACTTTCATGACAATACCGACAATTTTAAAGAAAACTTCCGTCATGTCTTCAAAAAAGCGGATAACCGGTTTTGCCCTCTCCCCGAGGGATGCGGCAGCAACCCCGAACAGTACCGCAAAAAATAAAATTGGTAAAAGATCTCCCTTGACAAAAGCCCCGGCGATGCTTTCCGGAATAATACCGGAAATAAAACCGATAAAACCGTGTTCGCTGTCTTTTGCCTGTGTGACGAATTGTGAAACCTGGCTTGTTTTCGCATGGCTTGTATCAATGCCGTGGCCGGGTTGGATCAAATTCACGATAATCAGACCGATGGCGAGCGCAACCGTGCTGACGACTTCAAAATAGATAAGCGCCTTGCCGCCGATTCGACCGACTTTTTTCAAATCCCCCATGCCGCCGATCCCGATAATGACCGTAAAGAAGATAATCGGTGGGACGAGCATTTTGATCAGTTTAATAAACCATTGCGCGAGAATATTCAGTTCCGCGCCGAATTTAGGTGAAACAAGTCCTACAATAATACCCAGAATGATGCCGATAATGACTTGTACTGTAAGATTCCGAAAGTTGATCCTCATTTTCCATCCCCTCTGTTTGCGCTTACATTTTAGCGTCACGAACTATATTTCTATTATAGTACAGGTTTATCCCGTTTTCACTATTTTTATATTAAAAAAATTTTGCTTTTAAAAAATATCGGTGCAAGCAAAGCGCAAAAAAGCAGCGGAACAGTGCCCGCTGCCTTTTTCCAGCTGTCTTTGCAAGAAAGCTGAGACGTATGCTTCCAATATGAATAGTCAACCAATCCTTTTTCGCCACCAAGGTCTGTGCCCTTTCCCGGAACAAGTTTACACTTCCGGGACCGCTTCCCGCAATGCTTCTTCCAATTCTTTCCTGTACGCCTGTTCTGTCTCTTCATCCCAGGAAAATTCAGCGGCCATCCATGCTATAACCGGCTCTTTCCATTTGCGGACCCAGTTGATATCGAAGAAAAGGGCACCGGTACGGCGAATGAAGAAATCGACCGGTTTTACCACCATTTCTTGTTCCACTGCATATTTCAATACGGCGTACACTTCCCGCGGTAGCGGATAGTCGTCTTTCCAGCTTTTCGCATATGCATATACGTGATCCGCGTTCGTGCCGTATTTTTCCGCAATCGCCCGGCTTGCTTCCGCAGACAGGCCGCTTGCTTCGCCTTCTTTTGTTTTTGCTTTGACAAACGCCGGCAAATTTTCAGAGCCGCCCACATCACCGCCGGAAATCGGCAAGTGCTTCGTTTGGCACGGCTGAAAATTGCCGCCAAGCCTGCGTGCTACAAGATCTACAACCGTTTCCGCCATTTTCCGGTAACCGGTCAGTTTGCCGCCTGCGATTGTCACGAGGCCGCTGTCGGATTCCCAAATTTCATCTTTACGCGAAATTTCGGAGGCGTCTTTTCCTTCTTCGTAAATCAATGGACGGACGCCGGCCCAGCTTGATTCGACATCACGGGCTGTCACTTTGACTTTTGGAAACATAAAGTGGATCGCTTTTAATAAGTAATCAATATCTTTCGGGAGCGGTTTTGGGTGAATCGGGTCTTTGTCGTAAAATGTATCCGTTGTGCCGACGTACGTTTTGCCGCCGCGCGGAATGGCAAACACCATGCGGCCGTCCAGCGTATCAAAATACACGGCCTGCCGGAGCGGAAAGATACTTTGGTCAAACACAATATGCACGCCCTTTGTGAGGCGGAGGCTTTTGCTCCCTTTCCCGTCTTTATTGCGCATTTTATCACTCCACGGCCCGGTCGCATTGACGACCATTTTCGCCCGCACGTTTACGGTTTCCCCGCTGATCTGGTCACGAACAGTGGCCCCCGAGATGCGGCCGTTTTCATATAAATACTCTTCCGCTTTTGTATAGTTGACAGCCAGCGCCCCGTGTGCGACTGCTGCTTTCATCACTTCAATGGTCAGCCGCGCGTCGTCCGTCCGGTATTCGACATAATAACCGCCGCCTTTCAGCCCATCTTTTTTGATCAGCGGTTCCTTGTTTAAGGTTTCCGAAGCCGACAGCATTTTCCGGCGTTCCGTTTTTTTCACGCCGGCTAAAAAGTCGTACAGCCGCAAGCCGATATTCGTTGTAAATGCGCCGAACGTCCCGCCCTTATGGAACGGCAGCAGCATCCATTCCGGCGTTGTCACATGCGGGCCGTTTTCATAAACGATGGCGCGCTCTTTTCCGACTTCCGCCACCATTTTTACTTCAAATTGTTTCAAGTACCGCAGGCCCCCGTGGACAAGTTTGGTTGACCGGCTTGATGTGCCCGCCGCGAAATCCTGCATCTCGACAAGCGCTACAGACATGCCGCGCGACACTGCGTCAAGCGCAATGCCGGCCCCTGTAATGCCGCCACCGATCACAAGCAGATCGAACGTTTTATCCTTCATGTTTTGTAAAACTGCCCCACGCTCTTTTCCTGAAAATTCCATTTTTGTCCCCTCCTATAAAATAAAAAGAGACCTGAACCATGCATTATGGAAAACTCCCATAAAACAAGCCAGGTCTCTCTGCATCTCTTGACATTTTATGAACTTGTTTTTATTATAACAGACCTTCCGCTGATTTTCAGCTGTTATGCACCGGGAAAATGTAGTAATCCCCGTTTCTTGCCGTTGCCCCGTTAGATAAGGCAGCGCCGGAAAAACATGGAAGGCAACGCCGCCCGAATAGCAATAGCTGGCCACATCAACTCACAGGTTAAGCTGGCGCAAAACTATTGATTGCCTGCTAGTATTGCGGCTAAAACATAGACGCAATGGCGCCAGAACGATGAGCGATAACAACGCAATAGCTGGCTACGTAAAAGCTTACGCAAAACTATTAGTTGCCTGCTAGTATTGCAGCTACCCAGAATCCAAGGTGTTATTGCCATGGTATCCCTGCAAGCTTTTTAAAAGCAGGGGCCGCCTGCAACAGCAATGCTAGCGCAGGGTAAGCCACATAAACCACGTTGCCTACTGCATACCCGCTTCCGTATGGCTGCCCAGTTCAGTGGCAGGGTAGCAAGATAAGCCGTGTTGCCTCTACATACCCGGTTCCGTACAGCTGCTCAATTTGGGTCGCAGGTTAACCTAGATAAACCACGTTGCCTACTGCATGCCCACTTCCGTATGACTGCCCAATTTGGTCGCAGGCTAAGCCAGATTACCGCGCTGCCTGCAGCAATCTGCAAATCTATTTAAAGGCAATGGTTGCACGGATTGCTTTTTTCCATCCGTCATATAAGGCTTCGCGTTCTTTTTCCGCGAGTGACGGTTCAAATTTGCGTTCCACTTTCCACTGGCGGGCAATTTCTTCACGCGATTCCCAGTAACCGACCGCAAGCCCCGCCAAATATGCGGCGCCGAGTGCAGTGGTCTCGCTCACAACCGGGCGCTCAACCGGCACGCCTAACATGTCGCTTTGGAACTGCATGAGAAAATTATTTTTCACTGCGCCGCCGTCCGCACGCAATGTTTTAAGCGGCAGTCCGGAATCCGCCTCCATCGCAGCGAGCACATCTTTCGTCTGATAGGCGAGCGATTCAAGCGTGGCCCGGATAAAATGTTCTTTCGTGGTGCCCCGTGTCAGCCCGAACACCGAGCCGCGCACATCGCTTTCCCAGTACGGTGTCCCAAGCCCGACAAATGCCGGCACAACATACACACCATCTGTTGAATCAACCCGCTCTGCATACGATTCACTTTGAGCGCTGTCTTTGATCATGCGCATCCCGTCACGCAGCCATTGAATCGCTGACCCTGCCACAAAGATGCTGCCTTCAAGGGCATACTCGACTTTTCCATCAATACCCCATGCGAGCGTCGTCAGCAAGCCATGCTTGGAAGAAACAGCTTTTTCGCCGGTATTCATCAGCATAAAGCAACCGGTGCCGTACGTATTTTTCGCCATCCCTTCTTCGTAGCACGCCTGCCCGAACAGCGCCGCCTGCTGGTCGCCCGCCACGCCTGCGATCGGAATTTCCTCACCGAAGAAATGGTACGGTGCAGTTTGCGCATAAACATGGGAGGAAGGTTTGACTTCCGGAAGCATCGCAGCAGGAACGTCCAGCATTTCAAGCAGCTCGGGATCCCATTTCAAATCGTAAATATTGTACAAAAGTGTCCGGGACGCGTTCGAATAGTCGGTAACATGGGCTTTGCCGCCTGAAAATTTCCAGATCAGCCAAGTGTCGATTGTGCCAAACAGGAGCTCGCCTTTTTCAGCGCGTTCTCTTGCTCCGTCAACATGGTCGAGAATCCATTTGATTTTTGTCCCGCTGAAATACGGGTCGATGAGGAGCCCTGTTTTTTCACGGACCATATCAGCATAGCCTTTTTCTTTTAAGTCAGCGCAAATATCCGCTGTCTGCCGCGACTGCCAGACAATCGCATTGTAAATCGGATGACCCGTCTTTTTATCCCAGACGACCGTTGTCTCACGCTGGTTGGTAATCCCAATCGCGGCAATCTGCTTCGGCTCTACATCTGCTTCTGTTAAAACGGTCGTCGTAACCGCGAGCACCGATGCCCACACTTCATTCGCATTATGTTCCACCCAGCCAGGCTGTGGAAAATACTGATGAAATTCCTGCTGGGCTGTATGCACAATTTCCCCTTTTTGGTTAAAAAGAATAGCTCTTGAACTTGTTGTCCCCTGGTCAATGGATAAAATAAATTTCTCCATCCCGTTTCCTCCTTACGCTCTCTTTTTCTTGTTTTCTATCATCCATACTATCAATAATACAAGTAAACACGTTAGCAAAACACACCAAAACGCGGGCGTCCAATCATTTTTAAACACAGCCCGGTAAAAAACGCCCCCGAGAGAACCCCCGAGCAACGGACCGGCAACCGGCACCCACGCATAACCCCAATTCGAAGGCCCTTTCCCTGCAATCGGGAGCAGAAAATGGGCAATTCTCGGGCCAAGGTCGCGGGCAGGGTTGATCGCATAACCCGTCGTCCCGCCAAGTGAAACCCCGATCGCTACAATCAGCATGCCAACGATGAACGGGTTCAGCCCGTCTGTAAACTTATTTGCCCCGATCGTAAGAACACCGAGCACAAGAACAAAGGTCCCAATCATTTCACTGATAAGATTCGCAAAATAGTTTGGAATGGCCGGCCCGGTCGAAAATACGCCAAGTTTGGCTCCCGGATCGTCCGTCTCCTTCCAGTGCGGCAAAAAGTGAAAAAATACGACGGCAGCGCCGATCATGGCTCCGACCATTTGCACCAAAATATACCCGGCCACTTTCGACCATGGAAAATCCCCGTTAAATGCAAGCCCGACGGTAAGTGCGGGATTTAAGTGGGCACCGCTGTATTTTCCGACTGCATAAGCCGCCATGGCGACGCCAAGTCCCCACCCGAACGAAATGACAATCCAGCCGCTCTGGTAGGCAAATGACTTTTTCAAATTGACATTGGCACAAACACCGCCACCAAAAATAATCAGGATGGCTGTGCCAACCAATTCTGCTAAATATGAATTCATAGCCCTTCCTCCATTTCGAATGAATTAAAAGCTGATCCGGCAATAATCCGGTCCCTTTCATCAAAAAAAGAACAAAAAAACCCACGACGCCCGCAAATTTGTTGCGAATGGAGTGGATCTCTTTGTTCTCCTGCCAAGTTTATTAACTTATGTGTGATGATAACGCTTACTTTAAATTTTGTCAATCCATGTTCACAAAAAAATACATGCCAGATTTTTCCTGGTTTTGTTGAAAGAAGCAAGCCCCCTTCTCTATCTTGAAATATGCGCCAGCAGATTTAGGATTCCGCTGGGCTGCATTCAATACGGCAAGGAAAGTGATTCGCATACCTGATCAGGTCCGCTCCCACTTCCGGTTAGGGCTTCCCCGGAGTCATGACAAGCCGGCTTGTCAATATGCCCGCCGTATACCCGGGTGCCGTCCCATGCAAAAAAACCACTGCGGCCGCCCGGAACAGCCGCTTATCTTTATTTCTTTTCCAAAAAGGCTTCCCACAATTCCGTGTCCGAGGTAGTGATGCCTTCCGCTCCGGCTTTCAATGCTTTTTCCACATCTTCCCGCGTACGGATCAACCCGCCTGCAAAAATTGGAATGCCAAGCCGTTCTTTTACTTCGGTGATCATCCATGGCGCGATTCCCGGCAAAACTTCAATATAATCAGGTTTCGTCCGTTCAATTAATTTGTAACTTTTCTCAAGCGCATGCGAATCAATCAGGAACATTCTTTGGATCGACACGACTCCCTTTTGCTTTGCTTTTTGTATGACATTGGCTTTCGTGGAAATTAGCCCGAAAGGTTGATACTCCTGGCATAAATATTCCGTTGCGTAATCATCACTCTTCAAGCCCTGGATCAAGTCCACATGGTAAATCATTTTTTTGCCTTCCGCCTTTGCCATTGCCGCGACATATTTGAGCTGTGAAATGTGAAGCTCCAGAAAAATCCCGATTTCATAATCACTTTTTAAAAACCTTTCAAACTCCTTCATGTTGACAGAAGCCGGAAGAATTCTTTGAGAAAAGGCCATTTTTTCTCCTCCTTATGTTTATGCAAATTTAGTTTACCACGTACGATGGGCCGGTACGCATTGTGTATATGTCAAGATTTTCCCGGCTGTGTGTGAATCGTGTCTTTTGAGGGGACTGTCCCCGGGAATTTTTCATTTTCTGCTGTCATCGTGAAAAAGATGAGTGAATGTTTCGCGCAGCTAAGGGCATATGAATCAGACCAAGTGGCTCATTTGGTTGCATAAAAGCCAGCTCTCTTTTTATTCAGTTTAGGCCATTTTCCACGTGTATATTGTATAGGATCGGGTTTTAAAAGCAACATATTTTGAAATAGGTTTTTTTTATAGGTAATTTTGCATCCCCAAAATTGAGTTTTCAAACAAAAACGGTAAAGACATTGATGTAAAGATGTTTTTACGTAAAAATATGTTTACATTTTTGAATAAACCGGATATACTGGTTGTAAAGATACTCTTACTTTATTGAGGAAAGGAAAAATCATTTAAACTTATACATATCAGGAGCTACTCAGCTATGGTTAAAAACAACATTAAGTTACTAAGAAAAGAAATCGGGATAACGCAAGAACAGCTTGCAAAAGAATTAAAAATTACGCGGCAAACAGTCATTACGATTGAAAATCACCGTTATAATCCCAGTCTTGAGCTTGCGCTTAAAATTGCTAAGTTTTTCGGCAAAAATGTAGAAGAAATATTCTTTTTAGAGGAGGGTGAAGACAGTGCCGTCTAATTATAAAAGAAAGCCACTAAATATTTGGTTATGTATTGCTACTGTAATTGTAATTAATATATTTGTTGCTATATTTGAGCATCCCTTCCCAATTTGGTCACTTGTTGGTGATGTAATTGCAATCTTTGGAGTCTGGGAATACAATAGGGATTTAAAAAAACAAGAGGACGATGATGAGGTAGTAGAAGATGAACGTACTATCGAAAATAGAAAAAAATATAACAGAATATTTCTTTTTTAGATTATGATTTTTGTAATAGCTGCTTTAGGAGTAATGGCTGTACTTGGTATAAAGTCTGTTTCAATTGAGAATATGATCTTAGCTCTATGCATTCTATTGCTTGGTGGTTTTACTCTTACCAGCTATCTATCCAGAAAAAAATAAGAACCCGGTTACTTAATTGTCAGGCTGGTTATATCCAAAAGAAAATAGTAAAAGATAAGCGGTGATACCTTTAGCTTATAAAATTGGGATCGTATCCAATGCTGAAGTATCGGTGCCCCAACACCATACAGAAAAGGGTAATATTGTGATCAACGTAGGAGATGTCATTAATTATAACTTTAATTTTTTAATCTATATTCATAACGCTTATACCAATTTGGAAAATGAAGGTAATAAGTTTCCCTATCTGCCTCTTGAAAGCGAAGGTTTTATTGATAGGAAGTCTTTTTTAGAAAAGGGTAAAGAAATATGGAGGGAATGTTTGCGCTCTGATATACAGGAAGAAGATATTCAATATTGGCTAGCGGAAAAATTTGATTTTCGAGGTTTATTTTCCAAAAACGATTATGGTGAAAGGAATTATCGGTTGTTGCGAAGGACTTTTAATTGTTGGTTTGGGGAAATCGGATATCGAAGCTTAGAATTGCAGGGAGAAGTATGGGTACCCTATGTTTACGAGAAATTAGCTGCAAATAACAAAAAATATGATGGCGATATTTTTTTGGAAATTATCTTTGATGAGGGGCCTAAAGAGCGGAAAATATATTCTGATCAGCATTACTTTATTACGATCCACGATCATCCAATGAATGGATCTCATATTCTGCTTGATAAATTTAAAAATGATTGAAAAATATGAGGTGTGATATATTCGTCACGCCTCTAAAATTCCGTTCAATATGGACCAAGTAGCTGTATCCTAAATTTTCCTAGTTTCCAACTTCGGTTATGCTACAAGCTACCAAAATAAAGACGTTAAAAACCTGGCAGTACGGGAATGGGAATGCTCGAATTGCCATTCCCGCCATACAAACCGAGATTTAAACGCAAGAATCAATCTTAAAAATGAAGTCATAAGGCTTCTAACCGTAGGAATGGCGGGGATCGCCTGCTAATATTAAAAAAGGGAGAAAATTTTGTGAAAAAATACGAAGGAATATCCTTTGTGCTCTTCATTTTTTTGGCATTGGTTTATTTAATTTCTATTTATGGAGGTGTGGACTTATTTCCTGGGCAAATAACAATCATCATTTTAACTGTGTTCCCTATTATTGGATTAATTCTTGCCTTTAGTAGCAAAGGTGGCGGCTTCATGAAAGTAATTAGCATTATCGGGAATCTTGCTGTTCTAATGATTGCTGTTATTGTGCCGGTCATCGTTACTACATTTTTTTGGAATCAACCATAGCGAACTGAATTAAAAAGCAACATGGCCAAAACCATGTCGCTTTTTTATTAGCATCGCAAACCACGAGGTTGGAGGGCGCTTGCTGGTGTTTGAAACCGAAAGTGCGTTTATCCAGATTGGGATCCGTTTTCCTTTTAGGCAGAGCACATTAAAACAGAGTCAACAGGTATAAATGAAGAGCTGTCTATTCAATTCCTTGTCAGTATTTGGAATCTCCCATAAAGCAGTGATGGGAATACTTTAGCCAGAAGTTCAACAGATTTACTAAGGTTTCGAGCGTAAAGAGAACCGTCGATAACAAAAGCCGTTACCCGGTCTATAGATGTCAAAGTTTTGTGGCTGTGACTCCATACACGAAATCCCCCGGGCAACTGCCTTGGTGGTCTCAATAAACAAAGCTAAAATAAAGAAAAATCAAGATCAAGCAGACAGTGCCAATTTTTTGCCTGGCTGCAACTTTTTTATAAAATTCTATGATAAGGTGAACAAAGAAATAAAAGGCTAAGATGAAAAAAGAAATATGGACATGATCGAAAGTTGCGAATAAAAGAACCGGTAGAAAGATCAAAAGCCAAATATAAGTACTCCTCCATATTTTAATAAACTTTTCCATAAGTTCCCCCTATATAAAAGGTATTTCCTTTTTTCTAATGTTTCTGCACCCCATCCCAAAACTCCTGCTAAATTTCGCGAACAAGGATGTCTGTTTCGCCACACCATCACTGATTTTAAAAAAAAAAACAAGCCCCCCCTTTGAAAGCCGTAAAACAGGTGGAAAGGTCCCCGCCATTTGCTTCCGCATCGCAAACATGATAGAACGTGGGTTCCGATTTACTTACTGGAAAAGATCACGGCCGGCTGATGCGTTTGGCAGCCGGCCGTTGTTATCCTGTTTCTTATTCCTTTACGTATAGCGTCTCGGGCACTTTATCTAAAAGCGGGGTCACCGGACCGTTGCTGACAAGGGCAAGGTGGTGCATTGCCCGCGTCCCGACTGTATATAGCAGGGTGCGTTCTGCTTCATCTTTATACACAGACGCGGAAGCATCGAGCACGATGACGCTGTCAAATTCCAGCCCCTTCGCAAGATAAGACGGGATCAGGATGATGCCTTCCGGAAGATCGCTGTATTCTTTTTCAATAAAGGTCAGATCCAGTTCTTCCCGCAATGTTTCATACGCTTCGGCACACTGTTTCCGTGACTTGCCGATGATCGCAACGGTATTGCTATCTTTTGCGTACTTTTTCGCAAACCGTACAACTTTTGCCAAAGCTTCTTCCTTGCCGCGGGCCACCGCAACAACCGGCAAATCGCCTTCGCGTTCAAACCATTCAATCTTCTCCCCGCCCGCTAAAATTTCTTTCGTAAAGCGGGTGATCTGGGCAGTCGAACGGTAGCTTTTCGTCAAGTATACGACCTGCGCTTTTTCTTCACCGAAAATTTCCTTAATCAGCTCCATCTGCGAACGGCCGCTTGTGCCGAATATGGACTGGTTCAAGTCACCGAGCATCGTAAACTTGCTGTACGGGAACAAATAGCGCAAATAGGCAAGCTGGACCGGCGAATAATCCTGGATTTCATCAATAAACACATATTTGATCGAACTGCTCGTAGCTTTGCCTGTCAAAAGGTCAAAGAGATACAAAAACGGCACGGTATCTTCATAGGGCAACCAGCCATCACGGAAAGCGGCGCGCGTTTTTACATCAAGCCGTTCTTCCGCACCGGGAACAAATTCTGGTGCGCGCCGTAAAAAGTCCAGATACTGGGCACGGATATGGAGATAATGAAACGTTTTAATTTGTTTTCGGATCGAGCTGAAGCGGCGGTTGACAATTTTACGCGCCAGAAATTCTTTCTCATAATTGGACTCGCTGAACGCATCATTGCTCTTGCGCGATTTGCGCTCGGCATATTGATGAGCGGCAAGGAAAGCTTCCGTCCCGAGCAGTTCCATTTCTTCTTCGACCCAAGGCTTTTTCCGCTCTTCTTTTGCAATATGTTCCAGTTCTTTCAGCAGCTTTTTGCTGACAAGCTGAAACCGGTTCGGCAGCGAGTAGCTTTGATCATAGGCATAAAACATCTCCGCAATTTTTTCCTTCGGCACGATCGTCTCGCCTTTAAAACGGATATCGCGGAAAATGATGCCGCCGTTTAAAAGTTTTTCCGCATAATCCCGAACGGCATGGAAAAATGCAAGGCTGCCTTTGATTTGTGCTTCTTTCCTGTTTTCGGCTTTGCCTTCGAGCGCTTCTTCCATTTGCTCGAGCAGGCTTTCGACTTTTAGCTTTTTGCCGGCACGTGCCTGGGCAAATTCCAGGAAAGTCGTCTGCTGCATATTGTTTTCCCCGAGCTCCGGGAGCACTTTTGACACATAATGATTAAACAGCTGGTTCGGCGAAAATAAAACAATTTGCTCGGAATGGAGCGAATCGCGGTACCGGTACAGCAAATACGCAATCCGCTGCAGGGCAACCGATGTTTTTCCGCTTCCGGCGGCCCCTTGCACGAACAGAAGATTGCTTGAAACATCACGGATAATCCGGTTCTGCTCTTTCTGAATCGTCGCCACAATATTTTTCATATGGGTGTTTGCGTTTGCCCCAAGCATTTCCTGCAGCATTTCATCGCCGATCGAGATCCCGGTATCAAACATCGCTTCAATATGGCCGCGCCGGATTAAAAACTGCCGTTTCAAATCCATGATGCCTTCGCGCCTGCCGTCCGGCGCCTGGTACGAAACCGGGCCGGGCACTCCGTCATAATAAATACTGGAAATTGGCGCACGCCAATCGTAAACGAGATACTCATCCTCATCCCGGTAGGAAGCAATGCCGATGTAAATGGGCTCGGAAGGTTCCCCTTCTTCATGAAAATCGACGCGGGCAAAATATGGAGAATAAATGAGGCGATCAAGTTTTTTCACATCTTTTTCCATATGCCCATAGCTTCGTTCGCGTTCAGCAAGGAGTTCTGCCTGCTGGCGGACGCTCGCCGATGTTTCTACGACATCATCCGGCTCATCGAGGTTCACCGTTACGTCTTCCCAGAACGTATTGCGGATTTCCTGTGCCTCGCCGCGGACAGCCCTTACTTTGGAGAGCAGTGTATCCTTTTCGTGCTTCATTTTTTCAATTGTATCATCAACGCGTTTTTGTTCCTTTAACCATTCTTCATCGTGTGGCATAGAACCGGCCCCTTCCTGACAGTAAGAGTATAGAAAATTTTTCTTAAAAAAATGAACAAACTATCTTAGCTCTGTTGCCTGCTGTAAAAGTAGTCATCATGCAAATTGGCTTGATGTCAAAACATAAGTTCATTTTATATGGCATGAAGCGGTATACCCCGGCATCCCAACCAGTAGGGAAAAATGTAGCACCGCAAGCCAATAAATTTGACAATGGGATGAGGAGATGATATAATTAAGATGGTAAAATATATATTCCCCATCCGTTGCACTCCGCATCTTAGTATACCACGTTTCCACCTGATTTTCCAATGTCTGGTCTGTTCTCTTTTGCCATTCCATGTTTTTTTCCGTTCTGTTGCCTGCCACAAAAAGTAGTACTCATGCCAAATGGGTGCTCGGGGTTGATGTAAAAACTTAAGTTATTTTATAGAGAAGACCGCATAATCTCTCATCTTGCCATTCTTTTTCTTCATTTCCCTTTTTCAAGCATAAAGTGATGCACGCTGGCAAAACCTATCCGTAATACTGTTTGTTGGAGGTTGCTAACGTGGAAAATCCAGTACTGACCATTGTCGTTCCCTGTTACAACGAAGAAGCTGTTTTATACGAAACGGAACGCCAGCTGACGGAAATGGTGTATTCCTTGATGAACGAAGGCCTGATCAGCCCGAAAAGCAGTATTTTGTTTGTCGATGACGGCAGCCGTGACCAGACATGGACGATGATCGAGGAAATTGTAAGGAAAAACCGGCTTGTCAAAGGATTGAAGCTTTCGCGCAATTTCGGGCACCAAAAAGCGCTGCTTGCCGGGCTCGAAACAGCAAAAGAAGAGGCTGACTGTGTCATTTCCATCGATGCTGATTTGCAGGATGACATCTCGGTTATGCGCGAATTTCTATTGAAGTTTCACGACGGCTGTGACATTGTGTACGGCGTGCGGAAAAAGCGGGAGAAAGATACCTTTTTTAAAAGAGCGACTGCCCAGGGGTATTACCGGGCAATGAAAAAACTCGGCGTTGATCTCGTATACAATCATGCGGATTACCGGCTGATGAGTAAGCGTGCGCTGGAGGAGCTTTCCCGCTTCCCTGAGCAAAATTTATTTTTGCGCGGTGTGGTGCCGTTAATCGGCTTGCAAACGGCCGAAGTGCTTTACGACCGGAAAGAACGGGCAGCCGGCGAGAGCAAGTATCCGCTCAAAAAAATGCTGGCGTTTGCCTTTGACGGCCTTACTTCTTTTAGTGTGGTGCCGATTCACTTTATTACCCTTGTCGGTTTGTTTACTTTTTTATCAAGCACCATCGCCGGCTTGTATGCACTTTTTGTAAAAATTTCCGGCCATGCGGATGACGGCTGGGCTTCGATTATCATCTCCATTTGGTTTTTAGGCGGCTTTATGTTAATGAGTATGGGGTTAATCGGCGAGTATATCGGTAAAATTTACCAGGAAACAAAAAGGCGTCCGCGCTACACGATTGCGCAGGATGCACAGCAGGAGACAATCAGCCAGCAATTGTTGCGGACACAGCAGGATTCGGCAAAAAGGATTAATTGACAAGCCTGTTGTCGCTTTTTACGTCGTATCAGAAGCAGTGGTTGGCTTGTTCCACCCCGCCGCTTCCTTCTATCTCGCTTTTTTGGGAAGCCGTGTTTTCGTATGCAGCAAATCACCTCGGTGAACGCGTAAACACGGGCTTCTTTTCTTTCAGGTCATTTTACGAAAAGAGCCGCGAAAATCACAGACCAGCCTGTAAGAACCGGAACCAAACCTAGGCTCCCTCAAGTGCAAAAAAGCGAAAGGCACACATCATCCTTTCGCTTTTCCTGCTTCAAAATGGAATCACGCCAATCACCAATGCCACAATGATCATAACGAGTGCCGATACGCACGCCCATTTTAAGAAAGCACGTTGCAAATCACCAAACTCGGCACCGACCATGCCGACCAGCAGATAGGTGGATGGGACGAGCGGGCTCAGCAAATGGACCGGAAGCCCGAGCAATGATGCCCTGCCAATTGCCTCCGCACTAATGCCGTACGCTGCTGCTGCTTTTGCAACGAGCGGGAGAACGCCGTAATAAAATGCATCATTGGACATGAAAAAGGTAAACGGTGCACTGATGACTGCCGTGATGACGGCAAAATGCGGTCCCCAGGCTGCTGGAACGTGGGTAATCAATGTGTTTGCCATTGCATCAACCATTTTTGTCCCGGACAAAATGCCTGTAAAAATCCCGGCTGCAAAAATCATCCCCACAACCGACATCGCATTTCCAGCATAGGCTGCAACCCTTTCTTTCTGGACATCCATATTCGGATAGTTGACCATCGCCGCAATGGCAAAACCGAGCATAAACAAAACCGCTGTCGGCAGCACTTCCATAATGAGCCCAACAAGCAGCGCAATCGTCAAAAGGCCGTTGAACCAAATGAGTTTCGGGCGCTTTAATTCATTCCCCTCACCGACTGCAACTGCTGCAGCCTGTTCCAAAATTGCTTCATTTTCTGAGCTGATGATCCCCAGCCGTTTTCTTTCTTTACGCCCGAGATAAAAAGCAAGGAGAAAGACAAATAGCAAGCCGCCGATCATAGACGGAATCACCGGCGTGAACAGATCTGACGTCTCGAGGCCGAGCGCGCTCATTGCCCTGGCTGTCGGGCCTCCCCATGGCAGCAGGTTCATCACGCCCGATCCGGAAACGGCAATGCCCGCAAGCACGAGCGGTTTCATGCCGATCCGCTGGTAAAGCGGCAGCATCGCGGATATAGTAATCATATAGGTGGTCGTGCCGTCCCCGTCAAGCGATACCAAAACGGCTAAAACCGCTGTCCCGATCGCAATTTTGAGCGGATCCCCTTTTACGAGTTTTAATATTTGCGAGATCACCGGGTCAAATAACCCCGCGTCGATCATGAGTCCAAAATAAAGAATGGCAAATAAAATCATAATGCCGGTCGGCGCGACGCTTGTAACCCCCTCGATCGCCATCTTCCCGATTCCTTTCCAAAACCCGCCGATAACCGCAAAAATGACCGGCACCAACATCAACGCAATCATGGCGGAAAGCCGCTTCGTCATGATCAAAAACATGAAAACAATAATCATCAAAAAACCCATGAACGCCAACAAAACAGCCACCCCTTCGTTCATTTCTTTCAGTTTACCCAATGAACCAACCATTGTAAGCGTTTTCAACATATTTGGTATAAAATCTATTTTGACTATTTTGTTCATTTTGTTCACGAACAGAAAAGGGGGAAGGGTGCAAAAGCAACATGTGCCCAGTACTCGCTAACGAAGCCGGCCGATCTAATGGTCGGTGAGCCTCGTGCAAGAGCAACACGTACCCAGTACTCCCCAGTATCCCGTCACGGTCCCAACACTTATGGAAAACCCGATTTCCATTTTTTGTAACCCTCGTTTTCACAACCTGCCGTACAGGCGTTTAAACAAGATAATATTTCCGCTCCGGCCTGCCGACGATGCCGTATTCGACTTCTGCTCTGCACGTCCGGATGGAAACCAGGTATTCCAAATAGCGGCGGGCGGTTGTCCGGGAGGCGCCGATTTTTTCAGCGACCTGTTCGGCGGACTGCCCCTGGTCCGGAATTAGCACTGCTTTTACTTTGCTCAGCGTAATCGCATCAATTCCTTTCGGCAGCTCCGTTTCCTGCGTCCCCGCTTCCCGGCGTGGCGACCCGAACAGCGAATCAACCCAGGCCTGATCCACCGTACCCGCTGTTTCCAGGAGGCGCTTTTTATCCAGATACTTTTCGACCGCCTCCTTAAACTGCTTAAGTGAAACCGGCTTGATTAAATAGTGTTCCACCCCATAATGAAGCGCCTTTTCGATAAAATCCTTTTCCGCAGCGGCTGTAATCATCATAATATCGAGATGCGGCGACAATGCCCGCAGGTCAGGAAGTAGATCAACACCGAGCCGGTCGGGAAAATATACATCCAGAAGCAAAAAATCCGGAGACTTTTCCTCCACAAGCGCCAGCGTTTCTTTTGCATTCAAGGCTTTGCCAACCACTTCGAAACAAGGGAACTCCGCCAGAAATTTTTCATGGACAAGCGCCACGCGGAAATCATCCTCGGCGATCACCGCTTTTATTGTTTTCAACTGTCGACACCCTCCCTTTTCGGCAAATAAACCGTAAAAACCGTTCCTTCCCCGGGGTGGCTGTGGACTTCGATAAAACCCCCGAGTTCGGACACAGCATGAGCGGCATTGGATAAGCCAAACCCTCTGTTCGTTTCTTTTGTTTTTGTTGAAAAACCCCTTTCAAATATATGTGCGAGGACCGCTTCTTCCATGCCAGGCCCGTTATCGCTGATTTCAAATACAATGTCATCCCCCATATCTGTCGCAAAAAACAAGACAGTCGGGTGATCGGTTTTCCCTGCTGCTTCAAAAGCATTGTCGAGCAGATTGCCAAGCATGACAATCAGCCGCATCACATCGATTTGCTTTGGCAACCTTTCTAAAGAACTGTTCGGATCAATATCAAAATGAATCTTTTTTTCGGATGCTTTGCCAAGTTTGCCGAGCAAAACCGCCTGAACTTTCATGTCTTTTATCTTCTCAAAAACACGGGCGTGCTGGTTTTTCAAAGATGCCGTCTCTTCCCGGATAAATTCAATTGCGTCTTCATAAGCTCCAAGCTGAAGCAACCCGGAAAGGACATGCAGCTTATTTGCGTATTCATGGGACTGGGCCCGCAAATCTTCCGAGTACTGGCGGACTTCGCTCAATGTATTGGCCATTCGTTCAATTTCCGAACGGTCGCGAAAAGAAGCAACCACCCCCTGCACTTTCCCTCGTTCATTCAGAATCGGGGTACTGTTTACAATGAGCGTCCGGTCTTTCCATACCATTTCCCGGTCCATTTGCGGCTTGCCGGATTTTAACACGGCGTAAAAAATGGAAGGCGGTATCAGCTTGTCAATCTTTGTACGCCTGACCGATCCGTCAATGTGCAGCATTTTTTTCGCCGGCTGGTTCATGGTAGTGACAAACCCTTCCCGATCCACAGCAATAATCCCTTCTTTAACCGCATGTAAAATGGCCCGCTTTTCTTTATAAAGCGACGCGATTTCGAACGGTTCAAGCCCCATTGTGTCTTTACGGATATCCCGGGCAAGCAGCACGCTTCCGATGATGGCCCCGAAAAAAGCAAGCAACGCGACTCCAGCCACTTTCATCATGTGCATGTTGGTCTGCCGGTTCACATCACTTAACATGAACCCGACCGATACAATGCCAATAATGTTTCCGTTCCGGTCGCGTACCGGTGTTTTCCCTCTTAATGACGGGCCAAGTGATCCTTTTGCGCTTGAGATATAGGATTCCCCTTTCAAAATAGCCCGTTCATTGTCACCGCCGACCATCTTTTTGCCAATCCGACCCGGGAGTGGATGGGAGTAGCGGATCCCTTCCCTGTTGCCGACAACGATAAACTCGGCGCCGGTTTCTTTGCGGATTTTTTCCGCAAGCGGCTGAATCGTTTTGGACGGATCTTTGCTTTGGAAAGCATTCACAACAGCCGGCATGGCCGCCACCGTTTTGGCAATATTTAACGCTAGGCGCCCTTCCTGTTGTTCGATTTGGCGTTGCTCCAGCACCATAAAATAACCGGAAAGCGCACCGATGATCAAAAAAGACAGAAGCAGCACAAGCCCCAGTATTTTTGTCTGCAATGAAACCTTTCTTTTACGCATCCCCATCCCCCGCCAAACAGGATTTATCTCCATTTTACATGATTTTTGGAAATGTTGCGGCGAAAACGGCATGATGTGCTAAACCGCGTTCCCAATCCAAGCAAAATAAAAGCCGCCGGGAATGTCCCGGCAGCCTGGAAAAAGCGGATATACCTGCTCTTTTCTTCTATTATTTTGCTGCAGCCTGTTCGTAAACCGCATCTTCGTACGGCTGGCCGTAAGCATGTTCGCCGTGCAACGTAATATCAAGACCTCTTTTTTCCGCTTCTTCATCAACACGGATCGGCATAAACAATTGGATCGCTTTGATGATAATAAAGGAGACAATACCAACGAAAATATAGGTGGACACAATGGCGACGAGCTGTTTCCAGACGAGCGACGGATCACCGTAGAACAAACCGTTCGCGCCAGCAGAATTGACCGCTTTAGAGGCGAACAGGCCGGTTGCAATGCCGCCCCATGTGCCACCGATGCCGTGAATGCCGAATGCATCCAGCGTATCATCATAGCCGAGTTTCGATTTCAAATACGTGACGCCCCAGAAGCAGACGATGCCGCCAACCAGGCCGATCAGGATCGAAGCCATTGGCGTTACAAACCCGGCTGCCGGCGTGATCGCTACAAGCCCTGCAATGCCGCCCGAGATCGCGCCTGACAATGTCGGCTTTTTATTGACAATCCATTCCACCGCGGCCCAGCCGATTAACCCGCAAGCCGCCGCAGTATTGGTATTGATGAAAGCATACATAGCAACTTCATTTAACGATAAGGCACTTCCAACGTTAAATCCGAACCACCCGAGCCAAAGGAGACTGCCGCCGATCAGGACAAGCATTAAGTTATGCCGTCCGGTCTCGGATTCTTTCCGTTTTCCGAGCACAAGCGCGAGGATGAGGGCCGCCACGCCGGAAGAAATATGAACCACATTGCCGCCTGCAAAGTCGAGTGCGCCAAGGTTGCGGATCCAGCCGCCAACGCCCCATACCCAGTGGGCAACAGGCGCATAGACGAGCACGCACCATAAGGAAATGAAAATCAAGTATGCCGAAAACCGCATCCGTCCGACAAAACCGCCTGAAATAATGGCAATGGTTAAAACCGCAAACGTCATTTGGAACATCATGAATAAGTTATGCGGAATCGTCGCACTGTAATCTGCATTCGGTTTAAACGTGACATCGTGCAGCCCCGCCCAGCTTAAATCGCCGAGAATCGCGTTGCCGCCGGTTGAAAACGCCAGCGAATAACCAACAAGAATCCATAATACCGATACAATCCCAAGCGAACCGAAGCTGTACATCGCGGTGCTTAAAACGTTTTTGCTTTTCACCATCCCCCCGTAAAACAGCGCAATCGCAGGTGTCATGACCCAAACAAGCGCCGTCGATACAAACATAAAGACCGAATCTGCAGGAACCATTTGCCTCTTCCTTTCTGATGTTAGATTTTATAACGCATCTTTGTTATATAAATTATCATATGTGATGTCAGCCATTTTTTCAATACTTTTTCGTTAATTTTTTTAAAATTTTTATATTTGTTGTCAGGTTTTCTTACATACCGGTCAGAACGCGCTTTCAAATTTTAAACGAAAAGGACTGTTTTCCTCATGCAAGCTTTTAAAATGATTGGCGCATCCTAAAATGTGGTACAATCTGTCTGTAAAACTCCAAAGAAAGAAGGGAATTGGATGAACCCGTTTACGTTTTACAACCCGACTGAACTGATTTTCGGAAAAGGGCAGCTCGAAAAGCTCGATGAAAAAATCGACCAGCTCGGAAAACGGATCTTGCTTGTATATGGCGGCGGCAGCATCAAACGTTCCGGCTTGTATGACAAATTGCAGGCAATTTTTGAGAAGAAAGGCTGCCATGTGCGCGAACTTGCGGGCGTTGAACCGAATCCGCGCCTGTCCACCGTTAAAAAAGGCATCTCCCTGATCCGCGAAAATGAACTCGACTGGATTCTTGCTGTCGGCGGCGGCAGCGTCATCGACTGTTCGAAAGCAATCGCAGGCGGTGCCCTGTATGACGGCGATGTATGGGATTTTTACGAAAGAAAGGCGAAAGTGGAAAAAGCGCTGCCGCTTGGCACTGTGCTGACGCTGGCTGCGACGGGTTCAGAGATGAATAAAGGCTCGGTGATTACGAACTGGGAAACGCAACAAAAACACGGAGCAAGCATGACTTTCCCGACGTTCTCGATTTTAGACCCGGAAAATACGTTTACCGTGCCGCGTAACCAGACTGTTTACGGCATTTCGGATACGCTCTCGCACGTATTTGAGCAATATTTTTCGCATACAAAAGAAATTCCGCTGCAAACCGGTTTTGCAGAAACGATTATGAAAACAGTGATCGAAAATGCGCGTAAAGTGCTGCAAAACCTTGAGGACTATGATGCGCGCGCAAACTTAATGCTGAGCTCCACTTTTGCGCTCAACGGCCTGCTTGCGACCGGCGTGGAAACCGACTGGGCAACGCACTCGATCGAGCACGCCGTCAGCGCTGTTTACGATATCCCGCACGGCGGCGGGCTTGCGATCATCTTCCCGAACTGGATGAAGTACGTCTATAAAGAAAATATCCCGCGTTTCAAACGGTTTGCCGTTGAGGTATGGGGCGTGGATCCTGCAGGGAAAACGGATGAGGAAATTGCACTTGCTGGCATTGATGCAGTCCGCGCTTTCTTTAACGAAATCGGCGCGCCAAGCCGGCTTGCAGATTACAATATCGGCGATGACAAGCTCGACGTCATGGCAGAAAAAGCTTTGCCATTCGGCCCGATCGGCAACTTTAAAAAACTGGGCAAGGAAGATGTGCGGGAAATTTTGAAGATGAGTTTGTAAAAAGAAAAGGATGTCCTTTATAGGGCATCCTTTTCTTTTTGATGGGAGCCTGCGAAATGAGAGGATTAAAACCCGCCTCCGCTTCCGAACCATCTGACCATAGCGGACCGTTGAAAATCGGCACAAGAATGGAGACTGCGAAACGGGGATTGAAAACCGCCTCTGTTCCAATCATCTGGCCATAGTGTAGATCCATTGGAATCCGGTACAAGAATCGAAATGGGGGTTGAACCCGTCTCCGTCCGAATCATCTCGGGCATAGTGGCAGCCCATTGGAAACTGGCACAAGAATCGAAATGGGGTTACAACCCACCTCCACTTGAATCAACTGGTCATAGTGGCGGACCGTTGGAAACCGGCACAAGAACGGAGACTGCGAAATGGGGGTTACAACCCGTCTCCGTCCGAATCATCTCGCCATAGCGGCGGACCGACCATTGGAAACTGGCACAAGAATCGAAATGGGGTTACAATCCGCCTCCACCTCTGAATCATCTCGCCATAGTGTCGATCCCTTGGAAACCGGCACAAGAACGGAGACTGCGAAACGGGGTTACAACCCGCCTCCACTTGAATCAACTGGTCATAGTGGCGGACCGTTGGAAACCGGCCAAGAAAGGAACCTAAGAAATGGGGTTACAACCCGCCTCCACTTCTGAGTCATCTCGCCGTAGCTGTGGCCGGGTGACTAGCCTAAGCAAAGGAGCCCCGTCAGGAAGCAGTTTTCCCAACGGGTCGCAGTTACTCCAGCACCTCTTTATATACTTTATTTTCCCGCATCAAAACCGGGTATAAAACCAGGCCGATGACAAACAGCCCGATGCCGAGGAAGAACGTTTTTAAATCGGCAGTGCCGGTAATGATGACCCATACCGAATACACTAGCGCAATACCGGTAATGATACCGTCTGTTGTGCGAGCGCCTAGCGACGTATAAGTTTCACCGGCTGCCACCAGCTTCAACTGGTAAATAACCGATACAAGATACGGGATCAAATAAGCCAGTGTTGCCACGACAATGGCAAAATCATACGCTTCCGAAATGGTGTCCGACACAGTGGAGAATAAAAAGATTTGCGTCATGATATTTGTTACCAATAGCGAACGGGACGGTGATCCTTTTCTGTTCGTTTTCCCGAAAAATGCCGGAAAAAGGCCGGCCTTTGCCGCTTGGTACGGCACTTCGGAGCTGACGATAATCCAACCGACAGTTGAACCGAACAAGGAAATGAGCGCCAGTGCGGCTAATATATACTGGCCGTTTGCACCGAGCACCTGACCGAGCGCATCGACAAGCGGTTTATGTGAAACGCGCAGTTCCGCCTGGGACAAAGCGCCCATTGTCAGTAGTGTAATGCCGACATAAATCAGGATCGAGATCAACAGGCCGAGAAGTGTTGCCTTTTTCACATCTTTTTGTGATTTGGCGCGGTTTGACAGCATTACTGCCGATTCTATGCCGATAAACGCCCACAATGTGGAGATGGCGCCGCCGTTAATTTGCCCGAAGAGAGAAACAGCGTGGCCGTCCGCATCGGTAAAAGCTTTCGCATTGCCGAAGTTCGCGGCATCGAATGCAAAAACGGTAATGACGATAAACATCATAAAGCCGAGTACTTTTGTGACCGTCGCGACAAGATTCATTTTTCCGCCGCTGTTAAAGCTATGCGACAGAATCGATTGAATCCCCCAAAGCATGACTGTACACACAGCAAATGTCAAAAATTTTCCGGTCTCCATTTGGAAAGATCCGAGCGTAAACAGGATTTTCGTGCTTTGCATAATCGGGAAAAATGTCGTTAAATAACCCGCAAACGAAATAATGACGGAAGCCGTTGCCGCCCAGTTCGCTGCCCAGTAGCCCCATGCCATGCTGTAGCCGGCGACCCGGCCTGCCTGTTTCGATTTAAAAAGCGACTGTGCGTAGCTTTGCGGTCCTGCTTTCAGTTCCGGTTTCCGGATGGCCAAGTTTCCGAACACGAGCGCAATCATCAAAACACCAAAGCCGGTCAGCACCCACGCAAGTGTTGAACCGAGCGCCCCTGCCTTATTTGCGAGATTAGCCGGCAGCATGAAGACCCCGCCGCCCACCATATTACCGACGACGAACGTGGTTAATGTCCAAAGTCCCCATTTTTTATTCATATATGTTCACCCTTTGTGTTGGTTTGGTTTCGCTTCATTTTATGTCATTATTTTAACGCGTTTCTTTATCTTGGTAAAGTGATAAATTACTAATGTGGTAAAACAATGATTTGGAATTTGATGGGAAGCCTACAAGTGCACAAACCAAAACCGGGGATGTCAGGACAAGATCAATCAGGCAATGCTGCCGGATGGAGAGAAAAGGAAATGCTAACCAATCCAGGGTAAAACCTGATCTCCAAGTTTGCGACCGTACCGAAAAAAAGCGGTAAATCAGGTGTTTTATTTGTATCTTTCCATTAAAATAAATATATAGAATGGAATTAACTTTTCGATTCCGGAATGGAAACCAATCAGAACTGCCGTTTCGTAGGGCAAAAGTTTTAAAACCTATATTTCTTTCATTGCCAAGTTTTCACTATAAGGAGTATAATAACTGTAATCCGGTCATCTGATGATTGACCTAATACTTTAAGAAGGTGAATATTGTGAGAGTGAGTTTGTTCATCACTTGCCTTGTCGACATGTTCAAAGCGGATGTCGGGAAAGCAATGGTGGAAGTGCTGGAGCGGCAGGGCTGTGAAGTTGATCTTCCAAAAGGCCAGATTTGCTGCGGGCAGCCGTCCTATAACAGCGGTTATCTGGAAGATACAAAACCTGCGATGAAACAAATGATGAAAGCGTTCGAAAACGCAGATTACGTCGTATCTCCTTCCGGCTCATGCGCATACATGTTTAAAGAATACCCGGAAATTTTTGCAGGCGACCCGGTGTGGGAACCAAAAGCAAAAGCGCTCGCTGCGAAAACATACGAATTTACACAATTTCTCGTGGATGTATTAAAAGTGGAAGACGTCGGGGCAAGCCTGCACGCAAAGGCCACCTACCATCCATCATGCCATATGACGCGCCTGCTCGGAGTAAAAGACGCGCCTATGAAACTGTTAAAACATGTGGACGGCCTTGAATTTGTGCCACTGCCTAATGCATTGTCATGCTGCGGGTTCGGCGGCACGTTCTCCGTGAAAATGAGCGAAATCTCCGAGCAAATGGTGGACGAAAAAGTGGAGCACGTCGAAGAAACCGGTGCTGACGTTTTAATCGGCGGCGACTGCGGCTGTTTAATGAATATTGGCGGCCGGATGACGCGTAAAGGCAAACCGATGAAAATTATGCATATTGCAGAAGTTTTGAACAGCAGAGATTAAAAAACGGCAAAGGGGTGAAAAAAATGGGTTTATCGATTAGTGATGAAAAATTTAAAGGCAGGGTCGAAGAAGGCATCAACGATGATTTTATGCGTGGTGCCGTCCGCAGTGCCCAGGAACGGCTGCAAACCAACCGGCTGGCGGCAGCCAATGAACTCGGAAACTGGGAAGAATGGCGTTCGCTCGGTGAAGAAATTCGCCAACACGTTTTAAACAATCTGGACTATTATCTATATCAATTAAGCGAAAATGTATCAAAACGCGGCGGCCATGTCTTCTTTGCCCAGACCGCTGAAGAAGCGAGCCAGTATATTAAGGAAGTCGTGCAGAAAAAAAACGCGAAAAAAGTGATTAAATCGAAATCGATGGTGACGGAAGAAATCGGCATGAATGAAGCCCTGATGGAAGCGGGCAGCACTGTTGTCGAGTCCGACCTCGGCGAGTACATTTTACAGGTGGCCGGCGACCATCCTTCCCATATCGTCGCGCCGGCTTTGCATAAAAACAAAGATCAAATCCGCGACGTGTTTCGCGACCGTCTCGGCTATACCGGCACGGAAAAACCGGAGGAACTGGCCGCGTTTGCACGTAAAGTTTTGCGCGAAGAATTTTTATCGGCGGAAATTGGGATTACCGGCTGTAACTTTGCCATTGCCGAAAGCGGTTCGGTCGGCCTTGTCACAAATGAAGGGAATGCCGACATGGTCACAACCCTTCCGAAAACACAGATCGCTGTGATGGGGATGGAACGGCTTGTCCCGACTTACGAAGAGTTCGAAGTTTTGGTGAGCCTGTTAACGAGGAGCGCGGTCGGTCAGCGGCTGACGAGCTATATTACAACTGTGACCGGCCCGAAAGAAGCAGGCGAAGTCGACGGGCCGGAAGAATTCCACCTCGTGATTGTCGACAACGGGCGTTCCGATATTCTCGGGACGGAATTCCAACAGGTGCTGCAGTGCATCCGCTGTGCAGCCTGCATCAATGTATGCCCGGTTTACCGGAATATCGGCGGCCATTCGTACGGCTCCATTTACCCAGGACCGATCGGCGCGGTATTAAGCCCACTTTTAGGCGGATACGACAAATACAAAGAACTCCCGTACGCCTCTTCGCTTTGCGGAGCCTGCACAGAAGCCTGCCCGGTGAAAATTCCGCTGCATGAGCTTTTGATTAAGCACCGCCAAGTGATCGCGGAAAAAGAAAAACGCTCACCGGTAGCAGAACGGCTGTTGATGAAAGCGTTCGGCGTCGGCGCTTCAAAACCTGGACTTTACGGGGCCGGGGCAAAAATGGCTTCCAAAGTCGTCCGTCCGTTTTTAAAAGACGATTTGATCCATAAAGGACCGGGGCCGATGAAACCGTGGACGGATGTGCGCGATTTCCCTGCGCCGAACAAAGAACCTTTCCGTGACTGGTTTGAAAAGCGGGAGAAAGACAGGGGGCAGAAAAAATGAACGGAGCCATCCAAAACCGGGATGCATTTTTAAATAATATTGCCGGCAGGCTCGGCCGCAAACCGGTTGTATCCGGCGTTGCCCGTCCGGATTACAAGCATAAGCCGCAATATGATGTACTGCCAAATGCAAACCAGGAGGAACTGCTGGAAGTATTGCGCCAGCAGTCGCTCAGTGTCCATGTTGATTTTTTTGAAACGGATGCAAAAACTTTGCCCGGAAAATTAAACGAAGTCGTAGAACTGTACGGCGGCGGGCCTGTCTCGCTTTGGAATGACAAGCGGTTCGGGGAATTCGGCTTAACCCCGCTGATTGAGGAAGGCTGGCCGGAAATGGGAATCGAAACCCATGTCTGGGATCCCGAAATCGGCGAAAAAAATATTGCGCTGTGCGAAAAAGCGAATGTCGGGATTACGTTCAGTGATATCACATTGGCGGAATCCGGCACAGTGGTTTTGTTCAGCAGCAAAGAACGCGGCCGGTCGGTCAGCCTGCTGCCGAAGACGTATATCGCGATTGTACCGAAAAGCACGATTGTCCCGCGCATGACGCAGGCCGCCTTACAGATCCGCGAAAAGATCAAAAACGGGGAAACCGTCCCGTCATGCATCAATTTTATTACCGGCCCAAGCAACTCTGCTGACATTGAAATGAACTTGATCGTCGGCGTGCACGGGCCAGTCAAAGCGGCTTACATTGTTGTGAACGATAAATAATAAAACGCAAAAAATTCAAAAAATAGATGACCTGTTGAAACAGGCCATCTATTTTTGGTTTTACGCTGTTTTTTTCGCTTCTTGTTGCAGCTCACTGTGGCGGATGCTGTATCCGAAGTAGATCACCATGCCGATTGCGAACCAGACAACGAAGCGGATCAGGGTTGCCGGCTGTAGGCTTGCGATCAATATGCCGCAAGTAATTGCACCGAGAGCCGGTATAACCGGGGCAAGCGGTGTTTTAAACGGACGTTCCAGATCCGGGCGTTTATAGCGGAGCACAATGACTGCCACGCATACAATCACAAATGCAGCAAGCGTCCCAATATTGGTCATCTCAGCCACAATATTGATCGGGAGGAACCCGGCTGTGATCGCGGTGACGATTCCGACCAAAACAGTTGAAGTCGCTGGAGTTTTTCTCTTTTCACTGACTTTTGAAAAAATTTTAGGCAAAAGTCCGTCACGCGACATGGCAAACAATACACGCGTCTGCCCGTATGCCATAACAACCAATACGGAAGTAATCCCGCAAATGGCCCCAACGGAAACCAGTGCCGCACCCCAGTGAATGCCAATTTGCTGCAATGCATACGCAACGGGAGCAGAAGCAGCTTCCGGCCTGCTGAAAATGCTGAATTTGACAACGCCTGTCAAAATGGCGGAAACGATGATATACAACACGGTACAAATTAACAAGGAGAACAAAATTCCGCGCGGCACGTCTTTTTGCGGGCGGCGCGTTTCTTCTGCAGCTGTCGATACAGCATCAAAGCCGATGTAAGCAAAGAAAATAACCGCTGCGCCCGAAAGCACGCCTTTAAATCCGAACGGCATAAACGGATGCCAGTTGACCGGTTTCACATGTGCGACAGCAAGCACCACAAACAGCAGGACAACGGCTACTTTTATGGCTACGATGATGCCGTTCAGGCGAGATGTCTGCTGGACCCCTGAATACAACAGCCAGGCAACTAGAGCGATAATGAGAATGGCCGGCAGGTTGACAATGCCACCGTCCATCGGTGCAAGCGTCAGCGCTTTTGGCAGATGAACTCCGAGATTTCCAAGCAAGTTCACGGCGTATCCGGACCAGCCGATCGCAACGGTTGAAACAGCCAGGCCGTATTCCAAAATCAAATCCCAGCCGATAATCCATGCCCAAAATTCACCCAGCGCCGCATACCCGTAAGTATAAGCACTTCCGGCAACCGGCACCATTGATGCAAATTCTGCATAACACAAGGCAGCAAATCCACATGCGAGCCCCGACAGGATAAAGGAAATAACGAGTGCAGGGCCGGAATAGTTTGCTGCAGCCACACCTGTCAGCACGAATATCCCTGTGCCGATAATGGCGCCGATCCCGAGCAAAGTGAGATCGAGTGCACCAAGCGCTTTTTTCAGCCCTTGCTTGCCCTGGGTCCCTTCTACAAGGTTTGCGATTGCTTTTGTCTGAAAGATGCTCATTTCTCATCCTCCCCAAGAATTTTTGGATAATTGCATAATTCTATTATACTTTTCATTGAAAATTTATCAATATAGAAATATAACAAATTAAGAAAAAATTTGGATTGTAAGAAATTGTAACTCTTATCGTTCTTTTCCATCCTTCCCGGATATGCCTGCATCTGCTTGGCGGCTGCAGAAACTGTTTTGTTTGCTTCGTCATGGAACACGGCAGAGTAAAAATTTGCACATGAAATAGGGCTTGCTGAATAAGCAAAACCTACAGAATCGGCAAGGGATGCTGAGGATTTTGTGAAACTTTAAATGCAAAATATAGGAAAACTTTGTGATTGAAAGCTGTTTCAATGATTAGAATATGTTAAGATTGACCTTCGTTTTTCGCGCTTTCTTAACTTAGATGGGTTCTATGTTAAAGAAGACCTCCTTTTTTCCGCGCTTCCTTAACTTAGACGCGTTCTATGTGAAGGAAGACCTCCTTTTTTCTGCGCTTCCTTAACTTAGACGCGTTCTATGTGAAGAAAGGCCGTCTTTTTTCCTCGCTTCCTTCACTTAGACGGGCTCTACGTTAAGAAAGACCTCCTTTTTTCCTTGCTTCCTTAACTTAGACGGGCTCTATGTGAAGGAAGACCTCCTTTTTTCCTCGCTTCCTTAACGTAGACGGATTCTATGTTAAGGAAGACCTCCTTTTTTCTGCGCTTCCTTAACATAGACGGGCTCTATGTGAAGGAAGACCTTCTTTTTTCTGCGCTTCCTTAACTTAGACGCGTTCTATGTTAAGAAAGGCCTCCTTTTTTCCTCGCTTCCTTCACGTAGACGTTAAGAAAGACCTCCTTTTTTCCTTGCTTCCTTAACTTAGACGGGCTCTACGTTAAGGAAGACCTCCTTTTTTCTGCGCTTCCTTCACGTAGACGGGCTCTATGTGAAGAAAGACCTCCTTTTTTCCGCGCTTCCTTAACGTAGACGCGTTCTATGTGAAGAAAGGCTATATTTGAGACAGATCTTGTTGACAAATTGGGTACCAACTCAGAATCGGATTTGTTCAGCAAACCCTAAATAAAAGGACGTACGTGAAGTTTTTCGTGAAGGTACTGAAATGCTGACCCGGGGCCGGAACGCATATCAATTCGTTTTGCAATTTAATCCTGTTCATTTAAAAATTGGCATTTCCCCCACATGCAGCGGTTTTTTTACTTTGCACAGATGAGAGACCACGGACCTTTTACTTGTGGTTCAGAGCCAAAACCGGGTCTAAAATCTTTCTTAGAACGGCCCGCGATCCTTCAACATCGTAAACCTGTTCCGAAATATCCGATGGTCGCAATCCCGCTCGCGTATGGTATAATCAAACTATCAAGGAGGGGATTTTATGGCAGCCCAATTGACCATTACAGACCGCAAACATGTGGTTCACGCGGATATAGAAAGGATGGCCGTTTTTTTGCAGGGCAAATTTGTCGAGGCAACCGGTGATGATGGCCGCCTGTGGTATGTGTTTTTTTACAAGGACCATTATTTGAACGCGATACCCGCAACCAAAATCAAACGGGGGTCCAAAGTGGCACAGGCTTTCCGTGACTGCATTGTGCTCGAGCCTCCCCATCCGCTGATTGATTTGCTTTTCCAGCCGGGTTGCTCATTTAAAACCATTCATTTTGCCCAGCTTACTGGCAAAATGGAGAAACTGTTCCCGCCACTTGAAGCCGCCTGGATTGCCACGTTTTTCGAATCGTTTGTCCCGAAACGGAAGCTCTTTGAATATATCCAGTCCATCTTTTACGAATACCGCCGCAACGGCCAGCTATTGCAGTGCGCGCGCATCCTCCGCATCTTAAAAGATTTTGCGCCGAAGCAAAGCTGGGTCAAGCAAATGTCCCGCGATTTAAATCTGATTAAGTACGACAAACTCTTTCAATCCTATTCACCCGAACTGATCCGGAAAGACCCCCTTTATGCCGAAAAACTTTTATATGAGAAAATGCCGGATGCCGAAGCTTTTGCAAAACTTTGCGACCTGCTGCGTGCGCAAAACCGGTGGGCGGACGAAATCGCGTTAAGCCTTGAACAGATGGAGGCGGCGCCATCCGATGCCGGTTACAAAGCCCTTCTTGAGCGACTGGAGGCGCATTTTGAACAGGCGGAAAAAATGGCCATTTTGGAAAATCTTTATGCCCGCATCCGGCAGTTTGAACCGCTGCAGCAGGATTTACTGAAGTTTTATATTGAGACAAAACAACTGGAAAAAATGATCCCGATGATGCTTGAGGAACAGATTCAGCTTAGTGCGAAACAGGCGGAAAAAGTGGAAAATATGCTTGAATCATGGAGCCCGGATGGCCATACAGATGTGGAAACGCTGAACCGGCTTGCCCCACTTTTTTCCGGGCACCCGGCACAGGCAGAGAAATTTGCGGCAAAGTGCATTTCATATTTGTTACAGCACCGGGACACTTCCTATATACTGGAATGGCTGCTTCCGTTCAAGAAAGCAGCCGGGCATTTGCCGGCCATCCGCAAAGTGGAGCAAATGCACCAAATGGCGGACGATCCCGACAAGCAATCCCTGCTCGGGGAATTGTATTTTGAATTTGGGCAGTACGACAGAGCGCTTGACTGTTTCAGCTGGGAAATGGAGTTGCGGGAAAACGACCCCGCCCCGGTCAAATGGTTGTCAAAAATTTATCACGAACTCGGCATGCAAGCGGAATCGAACGCATACCGAAATTTGTATATTGATATGGAAAAAAGAAGAGCGTAAGGCGAAAGTGGGGCCAGACCCTGCTTTTTTTATGGCCGAGTACGCGGTCGCCCAAATGGCTGCGATGAAGGATATTTCTGTCGGCGGTTGGGAAGGTCCCCTTTTTGTCTTTCATGCTATGATGAAGGACATTTCCGAGGGCGGGCGGGGTGTCCCTTTTGTCTTTCATAACCTTGGTAAAGAACATTTCTGCGGGCGAGCCGGGTCCTTTTGTCTTTCATGCCTGTGATGAGGGACGTTTCCGGGGGCTGACGTCTCTCTTTTGTCTTTCATTCAATTGATGAAAGACATTTGGACCCTCGAACGATCCCCTTTTGTCTTTCATAACCACAATGAAGGACATTTCTACCGGCGGGAGGGTCCCTTTTGTCCTTCATGCCCGCTATGAAGGACATTTCCACGGGCTGACGTCTCTCTTTTGTCTTTCATTCAATTGATGAAAGACATTTGGACCCTCGAACGATCCCCTTTTGTCTTTCATAACCACGATGAAAGACATTTCTATTGACGGGAGGGTCCCTTTTGTCTTTCATGCCCGCTATGAAGGACATTTCCGAGGGCTGACGTCTCTCTTTTGTCTTTCATTCAATTGATGGAAGACATTTGGACCCTCGATCGCTTCTCTTTTGTCCTTCATAACCACGATGAAGGACATTTCCGCGGGCGGGCGGAGAACACTTTTATCTTCATACCTGTGATGATCATTTTCGGAGTGCTCCTTTTGGTTTTTTGGAGAGCTCCAAAAGGACATTTTGGGGGCTAACCGGGTTCCTTTTGTCCTTTTGAACTCTCCAAAAAGACATTCCGAACACCAACCAGGCCACTTTTGTCCTTTTCAAACCTCCAAAAGGACATTTTGACCACTACCCAAGCTGCTTTTGTCCTTTTGAGCCCTCCAAAAGGACATTTCGATCACTGACCGGGGTCCTTTTGTCTTTTTGAAGCCTTCAAAAGGACATTTCGACCACTACCCAAGCCGCTTTTGGCCTTTTGAAACCTCCAAAAAGGACATTTCGACCACCAACCAAGCTACTTTTGTCTTTTTGAAGCCTCCAAAAGGACATTTCAATCGCTGCCCGGGTTCTTTTTGTCCTTTTGAACTCTCCAAAAAGACATTTCGAACACTACCCAAGCCGCTTTTGGCCTTTTGAAACCTCCAAAAAGACATTTTGAACACCAACCAGGCCACTTTTGTCTTTTTGAAACCTCCAAAAGGACATTTCGATCGCTACCCGGGTTCTTTTTGTCCTTTTGAACTCTCCAAAAAGTCAAGTCCAGGTTATTGTGTAAATTTATGGGCAAATGTTTTCAACCACCCTTTCATTTTTTCGGCTTAACTTCCATGGATTTTTTTCTTCATCTCCGGGAAGGGATGTCAAATGCCTTTCAATTTGACATCCCTTCCCGGAGATGAA
>SNQX01000036.1_pt1 | contig 86398 bp, 76 predicted proteins | sample 2580501 | NCBI WGS metagenome assembly SNQX01 (sample SAMN10953784, study PRJNA522744) | food fermentation metagenome | isolation source: 48-hour incubation of native-enriched microbial consortia from nixtamalized... | place: Mexico | collected 2017-09-24 | reverse complement strand
ATCCTTTAATAATCCAGCAATTATTGATATAATATCCATGGGAAGACCTCTCTCTCTAGATGTTCATCTTGAAGTGTACAATTAGATGATAGAGCGTCTTCCCATTTTTTTCCACTCATCTGCCCCTTCGAGTAAAATTTTACACATACAACATACCGGCTTTCCGACACGATATTTGTAGGCCATAAGCCATTGAATTCCCTACAATAATAGGAATATATTTTTTTGTCCAAAATGAATAAAATAAAGAAAAATGTAAGCGATATCATTTGGAAAGGAGGGGATTTTTCACCTAAATATTTTAGCGTACCATCTTTTTTAAATGATCAAGTTTTAAAGGGGAGGATTGTTACATGAACGAAGGGGCATTAGTCTTACAAGGACAAGGGAGAACTTCAAAAAAATGGTTTTTTACCGCTCTGCTTTCAGGCCTTATTTTTTTGGGGGGACTTTTAGCTGTACTCGGCATTAACGGGGTTGCCGTTGCAGCAACTGTCGGCGGCATTGGCAAATTCAATGTTTCATTCAAACAAATGCAAGGTACCGGGTTTAAATTATACGGGAGTTTATACGGGGATCCATCCAAAGGGGAGGACCATGTCAAACCGGTCTTTGTCAATGAAATTGATAAAGTGACGATCCAGGACTTGGTTATTTCAAAAGATGTTAAGATTCCGGTTCTTGGCGATTACCAGGTGAAAATTACGGCGGGCGACGGAAACACACCTGTACACCTTAATGGGCTGATTCAAAAAGCTGCGCTTGTCCAGGGGGATGCAGTCTTCACCAATATGAATATTTCGGAAAATTATGTCACTGCCGATGACCCTCAAGCTGCTTCAAAGGCTTTTACACAAGGGGCAGATACTTTAACGATCAAAAACGGCAGCCTGGATACACATTACCTATTCCAAAAAGTCGCAAATCTTCCGAACCTAAAAGTGCAGTTTGTCAAAAAATAGGCTTTTCTTCAAGGAGTGATCATAATGGGCAAGTTCCATATGTTCCGCATGAAATTTAGAAACTGGAGAAGAAGCCGGCCATTCTGGGGGGCAACGTTTACGTTGCTCTCCGGGATGATCATTTTATATGTGCCGGTCCAACTTCTTGAAATTGCAGCCGCGCCCGGAAGCATGGTGTCGATCGGCCTCATTTTCGGTGGCTTGATTTTTCTGATCGGCGGAATGGGTTATTTTTTCCCAAAATTTAATATGGTGTTCGGCATTTTGGCCATTTTTCTGTCTGTCCTTTCCATCATGGGGGCGATGGGCGGATTTTTCATTGGAACCCTGCTCGGTATAATCGGCGGGTCTTTATCTGTTTCATGGCGGGTAATCAGGCAGGAGGAAGTGCCGGCTGGTGTGGGCCCGATGGAAGAAATTGCCGCAGGGAGTGCAGAAGAAAGATAAAGACTATACACAGAAATGGTGAGGCAAGTGAAGAAAACAAAATCTTTCCTATTGACAGCCGCATTTATTGCATTTAATTTTTGCTTTTTTACAAACATTTCAGTGGCTGAATCCCCCGTAACAGACGGCTTCATCATTGAAGCAGACCGCGTGGAAGGCGCGATGCTTCCGCCCGGGATTACAGCAGGCGATACAGCGACAAAACAAAATCAGGTCATGCTCCGCCTGCAGTATGCGGATGTCACCATTTACGGCCTGAAAATCACAAAAGTGCTGCAAACGCCTGAGGGACCGGTGACGATCCATATGAATGCCCCCGGCCCGATTCAATTGAAAAATATGCGGGTCGATGCCACAAAGGTGAACTTTGGCGGCATTTACGTTCCGGAAAAAGCCAGACAGATCGGCATGAAAAACGTCCGCCTTGTTGCCCATCAACAGCTTGCTGACAATGCCGATCTGCCGGGTCTTAACCTATCGATGGAAACCGGCGCAGCCGATATTGACACTTCCGGTTCAGATGAGGAAACATTGCGAAAGCAGGCTGATCAGCTGACACAACTGCTGCAGGGCGGCACTCCTGAAAAAAACAAAGAAGAAAAAAACGACAAGTCTGATACGGCTGATAAAGCGAAGGATGGCACGCAGGATAAAGCGAAAACAGAAAAACAGGATACAGAAAAACATAACGATGCGAAAACGGATGGCAAGGTTACGGATCAAAATAAAAATAAGGAATCAGAAAACACAGATGATACAAAATTGGACAACACTGGCACAGAACCTGCTTCCGGTCAGGAAACGGAAAAGAATCGCACCACTACAAAGACTGCTCAGGATCAGAGCAGCACAGATCAAAATGTTCAACAAAAAGAAGGCAGCAGCGCCGGAAATTAGGGGCGCACTGCCTTCTTTCCCATTATTGGAATAATCCCCGGATCGCGTCAAAGATGTTTTGGAAAAAGTCTTTTACGCTTTGCCAAAAATCTTTGTCTCCGGCCGCTTTGTTGATCTTATCGCTCAGTTTGTCGGACAAGGAACTCAATTCGCTTTTGACCGAACCAAAATTGATGTTGAGCTTACGCATCTGGTCGAATAAATCATACAGCAGCTGGCGGTCGGAATCGCTCAAATTGATGTTTAAATCCTTCAATTTATCATCGACGATTTTTTCAATATCTTCTTTTGTTGCCGGATGCTGGTTTGCAATTTCCTGCTTAATTTCCGTAAGAAGCTGGGTCACTTGATCATTGCTTAACCCTTCCTTTTTCGCCAGATCCGTCGCGACACTCAGTTCCTGGCTGGCCACTTCCGTCCGGTCTGAATTAAGTTTATCTCCGGATTTATCCGAATTGTCGTAAGCTTTATAAATACCGACAAGCGCTGAATGACCGGTTACTTTGAGCGGGGAAGCCACTTCTACTTCCGCATTTTTAATTCCGGCAGTGAGCAGCGCATTTTTATACATATCCGCCGTTACTTCTGTAATATTTTCCGGTGTTACAATATTCACCTGGATACCGCCGGAATCCGTTCTTGTAATTTTTGCGGATGAATACATGTTCGAATTGCGGTTGCCGTCAGGGATGTAATGGACAAGATCATCGCCGGTTACGGTAATCTCTTCGACATTGTTTGCATCGTCCACGCCAAGTTCCTTTTCCACCTCTGCTTTTTGCGAGGCAGAAAGAGCCGCGCCTGTCGCAACGATCGGTTTCCCGTATTTTTCATCGATCACTGTACTGTTATCGCCGGACGCTTTTGCCACGCCGTTCATGGTGAACCCAAGCGCAATCATAGCGATGAACCAGATCCATCCCAATCTTTTTAGCATTCTTTTTTTTCCTCCCTTTTTGAAATGTTGCGGGCTTGCCGCGCTGCCATTTCAAAAGCCTACAAACCTGCTCATCATGATGCATCATTTCTATTATACACGATTGCACCTTCCGTTTTCCCTAAAAATATGATGAGAAAACCAGGGCCTAGTGTGAGGGAGGTGCAACAATTTTAACCATGTACGGAAAGTTTATTTAGAGCGTCCCTATGTTAAGATAGGCGGCTAAATTTACGGGATTCCTTCACTTAGAACGCCTATGTTAAGATAGACACGATTTTTCTCCAGCTTCCTTAACATAGAACGTCCCAACGTTAAGATAGACACAATTTTTCATGCCCTTCCTTCACTTAGAACGCATCTACTTTAAGATAGACGTTGATTTTCACGTGCTTCCTTTACTTAGAGCGCCTCTATGTGAAGATAGACATGATTTTTCTCCAGCTTCCTTAACATAGAGCGCCCCTATGTGAAGATAGACGCAATTTTTCATGCCCTTCCTTCACTTAAAACGCATCTACTTTAAGATAGATGCAGACTTTCACGTTCTTCCTTAACATAGAAAACCTCTACGTTAAGATATGCCCCGCCGTCCTCTTCCTTCACTTCAATGCCCATGCCGCAACAAAGGCGGCATGGGCAAATTAGTTTCGACTATATAAAGTAAACTTGGACCCCAGCACGTTTTTTTGCAGCTCGGCGGTCATCCGAACAATATCCGGATCCGGTCTAACGATGGATTTTGCCTGTTGATTGTGGATGGCATATACCGGTTTCGCCTCCGATTGTGCCTGCGTCATCTCCCACTTCTCTCCCTTTTTTTCCAAAGTGAGACTGATCACACCGAGATGACTCCCCCACTTGCCGGGCATTACTGCAGGCACGCCATTGATTGTCCCTTTCCGGATATCGACACCGGGGACGCCTGCAAAAAATTCGCTTGGGAACACCCTATGCTGATGCCCAAACAGAATGGCATCGATCCCTTTTACCTCGCTTAATAAATAAACGGCATCGCCTGTATAAAACGGTTGTTTCACAGCCGGATCCACACCACAATGGGCAAGCGCGATGATCAGGTCGGCTCCTTCCGCCTTCATTCGCGGGACAAACCAGGCAGCCGTATGCAGGATGTCCTTTGCTTTGACTTTGCCGCCAAGGCTCGGTTTTTCCCATTCAATGACTGAAGGCGTAACAAATCCGATGACCCCGATTTTCAGATGATGATGGTGCCCGCTCCGGTCTTCCACTTTTTTATCCAGAATCACATAGGGTTTGAAAAAATTTTGGTCATCTGTATCATTTTTTTCGAAATTATAGTATATATTGGCATTTACAAACGGAAACTTTGCTCCATTGATCGTCTGTTTCAAAAAATCAAGTCCGTAATGAAAATCATGATTGCCCACGGTCGCTGCGTCGTAATTTAAATGGTTCATCACACGAATAAACGGGTGAATTTCCCCCTTTTTTAACGGGCGTCGGGCAACATAAGCAGCCATTTCATTCCCTTCGAGCAAGTCCCCGTCATCAAACAGCATCGTATTTTTTGCCGCTTTCCTCTCCGCTGCAATGAGTGAAGCCGTAAGAGCAAGGCCATAAGTCTCCGCCTCAGTGCGAGCGGCATAATCATAATTCAGCATATAGCCGTGCAAATCCGATGTCTCCAGCAAACGCAAGTCGACAGTGGCCCGTTTCGATTGAAACCAAAAAGCCGCATCCGCATGTTCCGTCCGGGGAAAAAGAGCGAGGGACAGTACCGCTACCCACAGTAGCATTTTTTTGCCCATCTTTATCCCTCCAAAAAATCAATACATGCTGCTGTGAATAGTTTGTGCCCTAGGGCGCTCATTATTTCAGTCCAACCGGTAACAATCCTTGGAAAGAGAGGCACAATTTTTCCCGTCAAAAATCTGTATCGCTCCAAAATCAAAGCCGATCAGGGTAAACATTGCTTCTGGCAACATATCAAGAAGGAGTTCAACTTATATGGATAAAGTTTTCACACCGAGTCCAAGCACCAATTTGCATGATGACTCCAGTAGGCAACAGAGCTAGCATAAGTTGATGGAAATGTAAAAAACTACCGACGTTCTTTACTCGCAAACAAAAAAGGCGCGCTGCCTCTATTCCGGCAGTGCACCTTTTTTAACTTCATCGCTCATCTTAAGATTCCGTTACATATTTGTGATCTTTGGAATCGTGCCCGCCGCCGCTGATTTCGGCAAGGTACGCTTCTGCTTTTTCTTTATCATATTTTCCTTCCCATTTTGACACAATAATGGTTGCAAGCGTATTGCCAACGACATTGCAGGCTGTTCTTGCCATATCCAGAATACGGTCAATGCCGGCAATAAATGCTAAGCCTTCAAGCGGAATCCCGACCGTCCCCAGCGTCGCTAAAAGCACAACGAATGAAACTCCTGGAACACCGGCGATGCCTTTTGACGTAACCATCAGCACAAGCACCAGCGAAATTTGCGCACCGATGGACATGTGAATCCCGTACATTTGCGCAATAAACAGCGCCGCCAGCGACTGGTACAAGGTCGAGCCGTCCAGGTTGAATGAGTACCCGGTCGGAATCACCAGTGTAGTGATCGATTTCGGGCAACCGAATTTTTCCATTTTCTCCATGAGCCTTGGCAGCACCGCTTCCGAGCTTGCAGTGGAATAAGCAAGGATCAATTCGTCTTTCAGGATTTTGAAGAGATTGAAAATATTTACACGGAAAAGCCAGGCAATCAGGCCAAGCACGACAACCACAAAGAAAATAATCGTGCCGTAAACCGTGAAAACAAGCTTGCTTAGCGGAATCAATGACTTGAGGCCGAATTGTGTAACGGTTACACCAATCAGGCCAAATACACCGATCGGAGCCACTTTCATGACCAAATTAGTGACATAAAACATCGCTTCACTGACACCCTGGAAAAAGCGGAGCACCGGTTTTCCTTTTTCCCCGATGGCTGCCACCCCAATCCCGAACATGACAGAGAAGAAAATGATTGGAAGCATATTCCCTTGTGAAAGGGATTCAAACAAGTTCGTCGGCACGATACTTAAAATCGTATCAACTATGCCATTGTGTTGCGTCTCTTTTGTTGTTTCCACATAGCTGCTGATCGATGTTTTTGCCAATGAGCCCATATCCACCCCTGTCCCCGGATGGAACAAGTTTCCGGCCAGCAGTCCTACTACAATCGCGATGGTCGTGACAATTTCAAAATAAATCAATGCTTTAAGGCCGAGCTTTCCAACCTGTTTCATATCGCCTGCGCCGGCAACACCGACAATCAAGCTTGAAACGACAATCGGAATCACAATCATTTTAATCAAGCGCAAAAAGAAGTCGCCAAACGGCTGGAGAATATGGGCCACGGTGTCATTGCCGTGGAAAATGCCGCCAATCGCAATACCGAATATCAGGCCGATAAAAATCTGCCAGGCTAAGCTCACTCTTTTCATGTAGTTTCCCTCCTAGATGCCAATATTTTTCAAAAAGCGCAGTACGCAAGCTGCATACCGGATTGTTTGTAAAACTCAAATCGCAAGTCCTGCCAGTTTCCGGCTTTACCCCGGAAACCAAATTTGTGGATTAAAAAAACCACGAAAGAGAGAAATTCCTTCGCAGCATTTTTGCTTAAAAGGCGTGTCCAAAAAACACACACAGTTCTCTCCAGACGCTTACGAGGTTAGCTGACGGATTAGGGAATAAAGAGTTTCCCTACCTTTCAATGAAAGGTTTCACCCCTGGTGCATAGAACACCTGTTGGTTCCCCCGTTTACATAAACATGTAATTGAGCGATGATATGAAGTTTTTAAAAAATAAAAAAACAACTCATCCTTCTTCAATGTTTTAGCGTCCTTTGCCATTATATAATATTTTAATATAATATAGCAAATAAATTTTTTATAGGGAGGGCTCGGGCGCGATCGCGTTGCATATCCGACAATTCGGTATGGGTAAAACTTTACTGGAAGAGGCGAATGAGTGAAAAAAAGGGCAGGCACTCTATTACCGAAATGTACACAGCTAAATGAACATCTAGAGAGTGTTCTTCTCATGGATTATGAAAGGAGTCTTATTGACCGGAAATAGCATTCCACTCCTCAATTTGTTAAAATAGAGCCAGTTGATACTTTGTGAAAAGAGGTACATTATGACACTTTTTTATTTTGTGCGCCATGGCCAGACAGAATGGAACGCCGACCGGAACAGATATTGCGGGAGAAGCGATATCGGTTTGTCGCAGACGGGCGTGCGGCAGGCGGAACTGGCGGCAGGCGTTTTAAAGGACATTCCTTTTGATGTTGTTTATGCATCCACATTGGGCCGTGCTGTCCATACGGCGGAAATACTTGTTAAGGGGCGGAATTTGAAAATCCATCAAGATCCACGTCTTGTCGAAACGGACTTCGGTGCCTGGGAAGGAGAACGCCAGGAAGATTTTACCGTAAAATATGCGGATAATTGGGAGGCCTGGCTAAAAGATCCGGGTGCGACACATGCGGGTTATACGGGGGAAACGGCCGTCCAGGTCTATAACCGTGTCCGTGCCTGTATCGATGAGCTGGTGGAGAAACATCCGGAAGAAACCGTTCTTGTTGTTGCCCACAGCATGGCAATCCGCTTTTTCGTCGCCGGAACCCTTGAAGTCCCGTTTAAAAATTACCGGATGATCCCACAAGACAATACTGGAATTACGATTTATAAAGAGACTCCGGAAAACGCCGGATTTCTGGCCATTAATCTTAATACGCACTTATCTTCCATAAAATATTGAGAGTTGCACCTATGCTGTAGAACCCTGCCCATGCCGGTTGAACAATGGAACCGCATGGGCAGAGGCTATATTGGGGCTGGGGCATTTTGAACGTAAGCTACAATGCTTTTTTATAATTGATTTCCTCTAAACCTGGGATAAGGTTGGTGGACATGAACGTCATGTAAAGGAAAACAGGGAATGTCGATTTTATAAAGGCATGGAACTGTCCTGCCTGCTTGAAGGGGTTACGAACCGTGGACTTGATAAAGAGACTGACCGCTTATCCGGACTTATCTTTGCCCGCATAAGCCGGTTCAACGTATAGAGAAGGTAGCATCCCCCATTTGCGACAGAGGCATCCTTCTATATATTGAGGCAAAGCCAGAATGGAATTCGTTCAGCAAACCTTTTGCGTGCCAGTATGGGACTAGCGTCGTTAACGGTGTTATGGAAGGGTGGGTAAATAGACCCGTCATTTTAATGAAAGCGTTTACAATTTAAAAAGGGGTTAAAACAGCATCGTTTTCATGCTAAACTGGAAGGGAGACTGTAAAAAAAGAGCCTGGAGACCATATTACTCTTACTTTGAATTTGGGAATAGTAAGTAAGAATTATGAGAAAATAGGGGGGTATTTTTTGCTGAAGCATCTATTTTCTTTGTGTCTCCGGCTCTTTGTCAACTTTTTGTACAGATGCTCATCAACAAAATAATTTCTATACACTTATATTATACACAATTATTTTGGAAGTCAACCATCTTTTTTGATTTTTTTTAAGGAGCAGTAGCAATGGCCGATCATGGGAATGAAAACATGGAAAACGTTAAAGAAATATTCGCAGCCCGATTGAAAAAAGTGCGGACAGCTCAAGGCTACAGCCAGCCTGAACTTGCGAAAAAAGTCGGGGTAAGCGACCGGAACATTTCGAACTACGAAACTGGATACAGTTTTCCTTCTATTAAGGTGCTATACCGAATTTCGCAAGTGTTGAAAGTTTCAATTGATTATCTTTTGGGCCTTACCAACCATGCCGGCCTGAAGACAAATGAAGCGGTCAGTAATCCGGAAAAGAAACTGCTTGAAACGTTGAGCCATGAGCCGGATTTATACCAAATGATGCTGAAAGATCCTGAGAAAATGGCAAACCGGATTTATCAGACTTGGAATTTGATCAGGGAACTGGACGACGAGGATGACAGAAATACATAATCGGGGGCTGCTGAATAAGGAAAGCCCTGGTCCCGGTTCCAGGAACTATAAAAACAAGAGTTACTTTACAAAAAGGGTTTGTCACTGGTATCTGCGCGTTCAGCGCCACTTTTCGGGTCTAAGGTTGATGGAAGGAACAAAGAAGGCGGCATCAACCAGATTTGCGGCTGAGCGAACCAGATACAAGGCTTTGTCTGGTTTGCTCAGCAAGTATTCATTAGGGAGCGACTTGATGATCCTAGGGATCGCAAATACAGCAAACGATTTCAATCCACGCCCCCATGTAGGGAGCGACCTTGACTGCTTATACAAGATCATTCTATCTCCGCATTTCAATCCACGCCCCCATGTAGGGAGCGACTGGGTTTCTGGTTAACACAAAGGGCCCACGCCTAATTTCAATCCACGCCCCCATGTAGGGAGCGACTTGACCGGGGCTGACGGCGGAGCTGGATTACACGATTTCAATCCACGCCCCCATGTAGGGAGCGACTCATATAGCGTTTTATCACGGAAAATCAATTTCGATTTCAATCCACGCCCCCATGTAGGGAGCGACCCCTTCCAACGGTTTTAACTTTTGCTTTGGGCGTATTTCAATCCACGCCCCCATGTAGGGAGCGACAAAAACAAGACAAAATTATAGTATCTCCAAACGATTTCAATCCACGCCCCCATGTAGGGAGCGACGACTCGTCCGCGTTCAGTGCAAATTCGGTAACTTATTTCAATCCACGCCCCCATGTAGGGAGCGACTTGGCCTGTCCACTAAGGTATCTCGTGAATTGCTATTTCAATCCACGCCCCCATGTAGGGAGCGACATTCGTCTACGATCAGATACACTTTTTTGGCCTATTTCAATCCACGCCCCCATGTAGGGAGCGACGGCGAAGATTGATGCGATGACTAAATCGTTGGAATTTCAATCCACGCCCCCATGTAGGGAGCGACAATTAACCAGGGTGTGCATGCTAAAATTATATCAATTTCAATCCACGCCCCCATGTAGGGAGCGACGCGCTGTGTCAGTTGCTTTTCCGGCATCTCCAGAATTTCAATCCACGCCCCCATGTAGGGAGCGACACAAACCATGGTTCGCCATCTTTTAAAATGGTACATTTCAATCCACGCCCCCATGTAGGGAGCGACTTGGTGGTCTCCACGCCGAATCTGTAAAAGCCTGATTTCAATCCACGCCCCCATGTAGGGAGCGACTTACGGAAAGCACCTAGACGATATGGATTTAACGATTTCAATCCACGCCCCCATGTAGGGAGCGACGATGTAGATTGACGATACCATACGTAACTTTTATATTTCAATCCACGCCCCCATGTAGGGAGCGACGCGCAAAGCGGTTTTATCTTTCATGGCTGCGATGATTTCAATCCACGCCCCCATGTAGGGAGCGACTTTGTTCTCCCATATTCGTTCCTCAGGATGATCAATTTCAATCCACGCCCCCATGTAGGGAGCGACCAGATAACCCCGAATATGATCCAATAATCGTAAACATTTCAATCCACGCCCCCATGTAGGGAGCGACTTGAATAATCTAAAGCGCACCGATGGAAATGGGATTTCAATCCACGCCCCCATGTAGGGAGCGACGTCTATTCGCTGCTCGTTAATGGCATCTAGGCGGATTTCAATCCACGCCCCCATGTAGGGAGCGACGTTTGAAGAAGTAGACGAATTAAGCGATACAGAGCATTTCAATCCACGCCCCCATGTAGGGAGCGACGCAAGCTGAAGGTTGTGGAGAGGGCTGGAATATCATTTCAATCCACGCCCCCATGTAGGGAGCGACACGGCAGGCGGTCGTCGAAGTCGAGCCCTGGACGATTTCAATCCACGCCCCCATGTAGGGAGCGACCTGATTGTTTCGATTGTCGTAATGATTCAGTACAGATTTCAATCCACGCCCCCATGTAGGGAGCGACATTTTCAATGATAATCCTTCTATTTTCAAGTATGATTTCAATCCACGCCCCCATGTAGGGAGCGACACTTCGACCACGGGCCGGTTAATCCGATCGTAATATTTCAATCCACGCCCCCATGTAGGGAGCGACAGAACAGCACGCCTTTGCTATCGCTTTGCTCAATATTTCAATCCACGCCCCCATGTAGGGAGCGACTCGAGTTCATTCCGCAGCACTTTCGTGATGCCTTCATTTCAATCCACGCCCCCATGTAGGGAGCGACCAAAGCGAAATGGTATATCGACAAGGCTATCGCGATTTCAATCCACGCCCCCATGTAGGGAGCGACCAGCGCGCTTGATGGAGATACTATACGACAAGCCATTTCAATCCACGCCCCCATGTAGGGAGCGACTGAACCATACGTATTTGTTACTTGACGAATCCCAATTTCAATCCACGCCCCCATGTAGGGAGCGACATGATAACATTAGTCCTTTGCCTTACAATCGTTATTTCAATCCACGCCCCCATGTAGGGAGCGACCATGCGGACGTTACCGCGCAGTTGGCGGATATTATTTCAATCCACGCCCCCATGTAGGGAGCGACCCATGAATTTCACATAACGTCCATTTTCATTACATTTCAATCCACGCCCCCATGTAGGGAGCGACTTCTTCATCGCTCATTGTCTCTTTTTTATCTAAATTTCAATCCACGCCCCCATGTAGGGAGCGACCCGTTGAGTACGAAACTCCGCAATTAAACTGGACATTTCAATCCACGCCCCCATGTAGGGAGCGACCCGATTCCAAATTTAGCGCCGCGGCTTTCAAAAGATTTCAATCCACGCCCCCATGTAGGGAGCGACGATGCGGATTATAAATTTCGGAGTCGGTCGGCTTATTTCAATCCACGCCCCCATGTAGGGAGCGACTTATGCTGATGATATTGGCACAGTTAAATATATTAATTTCAATCCACGCCCCCATGTAGGGAGCGACACATAATACTCACCTTTCAGCGCCAAAATTAAAATTTCAATCCACGCCCCCATGTAGGGAGCGACGAACCCATTTTTGCCGGCGCCACGCCCCATATAATTTCAATCCACGCCCCCATGTAGGGAGCGACGGACAATTGGGAACGCCTGCTAACAAAATTATAGATTTCAATCCACGCCCCCATGTAGGGAGCGACCTTTGCCGCAGGTGGCCCAGTCGCAAATGGCGCAATTTCAATCCACGCCCCCATGTAGGGAGCGACAGCGGAATTTGGTCAAAAAGGCGAATGTACGTTTTTAAAACAACCAAATTTCGCCATTTCCTCTGATAAACAAAGGACTATTTTTCCACATTTAACCAATATATGTAAAATATTGGTTAGCATATTGGTGCGAACACACGGGAAAATCGTGTGCACTACACCTTCGCACTAAAAGATCAAGGGGTCTTCTAAATCCAAAGATGGTTTTGCCCCGATATGCATTACTTTATTTTTATAGTTGTTTCCCAACTGATAAAATCTCAGGCTATCTTCATCTGGGTCAATAATATTAGACAGTTCAATCTTCAAAGAGGCAAATTGTGTTGCATCAACGAAACACTCAAAAACGGAATTCTGGACACGCTGGCCATAGTTTTGACAAACTTTCGCTACTTTTCTTAACCTCTTCTGCCCTGCTCCGGTCAAAGTACTCACATCATAAGTAATGACAACAAGCAAAATTTTCCACCTACTTCCACAGAAAAGGAGGATACTCATCTAAATCTCCTCTTAAAAACCGGGCCAACAACAGAGCTTGTGCATGGGGAACCAGTCCCCATGAAATCTTTTCTCCAAGAAACGGATGAGTAATCTTTTCCTGTTTTTTATTTTGCCAAGCTTTTAGAAACTTTTTTCTTGCTTCATCTGTCATAATGACGGTTCCATTTTCCTTTTTTAAAAAATCATCTTTATTGATTACCTTGGTATTGATTAATGAAAGTACAAAACGGTCCGCATACACACCTCTTAATTCTTCCATTAAGTCCAGAGCAAGTGAAACCCTGCCCGGTCTGTCTTGGTGCATAAATCCAACATAGGCATCAAGACCTACTCCTTCCAGTGCGGAAGCTGTGTCATTTGCCAGTAATGTATAAGCAAAGGACAACATGGCGTTCACGTTATCCAAAGGCGGCCGGCGTGAACGGTGATGAAAGAAAAAATCATCTTTTTGCTGTAGAATCATTTGGTCAAATAATTTATTGTAATTGATGGCAGCCTGTCCTTCTAACCCCCTCAATGTTTCTAAACTATCGCATAGTCTGACCTGTTTGATAATGGCGGATAAAAACCGGGAAACATCCTTAAATTGCGTAACATCAATACGCAACGGATAATCTCTTGTCATTCTTTCAAGAATCCATTTTTGGTTGTATATCTTCCCGATAATAAAATTCCTGGCAATTTGAACCGAAGCGATTTCATCATCTGAGATACGGTATTGTTTTTTTCGCAAAACAACATTTCCCCTGCTTTTACCAATTACTCTGGCAAGAAAGCGGCCATTCATTGTAAAGAAAATGAGAGAAATATTCCTTTCGGCGCAATACCCCATTAAGGCAGGGCTGACCCCTGTATAGCCAAAAGCAACGACCGATTCCAAATTGTGCAGTGGCAGTCGCCCCAATTGTTCCTTCTCTTTTAAAAGCACAATATTGTCTCCATCCAAGGATAAATAAACTTCCGGCTGCGTAATAAATAAAGTGTTCAGGAGTTTTTTCACTCATTTATCTTCCCTTCTATATAACTGGAAACAGCACGTTTACGAATGATATTCGGCAAACAAATATTCTGGAGGGAACATTGGTTGCAGAAGGGGCCGGTTTTTACTTTTGGCGTATAACGGCGTTGATAGTAATCTTGCATCTCAGCAGCAATCTTTCTAACTTTATTTTTTTCATCCAAGGTTATCGGAATTTCAATCCGGCGTTTGATTTCGTTATAAAAAATATAGCCCTTGTTAACCTCACATAGAAGCATTTCCTCAAGACACATCGCCTGCGCAACAAGCTGTAAAATATCCGAATCATTCTTTTTCGGTTTGCCGCGTTTGTATTCAACCGGATAAGGAATATATTTTCCTTCATTCCCATAAATTTCAACGCCATTCTTATCCTTCACAAATTCAACAACATCACATATTCCAGTCAATTTCAATTCATTTGATTTAATTGGCATTGCCCGGACAATTAATTTACTGCCTCGCTTTTCACGGATAAAGGGGCTATCCGTTTTTTGATGGATATTTTGCCCCTCAACCGTTCTTACATTTTCTTCCCACGCTTGCTCTATATGAATCAATGCCCATTGCCGCTTGCAAAATTGAAAATGTTGAATACCCGACAACATTAAGTATTCATCTTCATCAAATGCCATCGATGACGTCAACCTTTAAACCGCTCAATTCATTTAAAGTAATTTCATAGTCCTCAAACGTTTTAGGATTATCCACAAGTGGTGTAACAGCTAATGACCGATGCACTTTCGCCGACGAATACTGACCCAATTTGGACTGGTGTTCCCACCAATACACTTTTTTGACTTCCATGCTCCCTTCAGGACGTGCAGAAGAAGCATCATTTTCAAATAACGTGACTAAGGCCTGCTTGATTTTTTCAGCATCTTCATTGGAAAATCCTGTTTTTTCAGCTAACTGGGGATTGATACTCCCATATAATACATAGACACCAAAGTCTACGCGGTGTTTCATTCCCATAGTGTCGGAACCCCGGTCTTTACCAGGCTCAGAGTTTACACTTTTGGTAATTTGCATGCTTGTAATATCAATTGGGGATACACTGGTAGCAGTATGGATTGAAACAGGGCCTCTTACCCCTACAGATACACCTTTATTGCCGGATCCTTTAAATGCAAATACTTGGCCGAAACTGCGGACATCAATCCACTCTTGGCATGCGATAGCAGCAAAAGTTTCACCTGATCCGTCTTTGGACTTAAAAATCTTATTCAATTCCGGATTCGCATCCGCCCGTTCTTTTAAACTGTTGTACGAATCATTTTTTCGATCGTTTGATTGCACAAAAATTGATTCGCCCATGTCTTGTAGACGGTTTCTGATTTTGCGTTTAATCGCAACATCAGAAATTTCCCCGTAACCATCATAATTTTGGCGCGGACGATTCCCATTTAACGGGTCACCATTCGGGTTCGCTTTTGTAACAGACAACACAACGGCAAAATCAATTTTATGATCTAAAGCTGACATAGTTTAGTCTCCTCTCAATCTTTTTATTCTTTAGTTTGTCCCACAGTATTGGTTTCTTTCTTCTGATATAAATCATAGCGCTGGCTATAAAAGCCGAGCAAAAACTTACCCGATAAAGGCCTGTCATTAAAATCCTCATATTTAAGTTTAGAAGCGACTTCATCTATTAACATGGCATAGTAAGTCCCTTTTTTTCCCAGACGGACTTGATATGGCTGCAAACTGGCCTGGATCGTTCCCCAAGTGCGTGCAGGATGCTGTGAAAATGCATTCATATATCGGATGGCATTGGTAGCACGATTTTCGCCGGAATCCAAAGCATTTCGTTCGAATACATCCGCAATGGCCAGCAGCCTTCCGAATAAATAATCGCGGTTGTTATTTTCTTTATCAAGTGCCAAATTATATCCCTCCTCTTTATTAATCAGTGCACAAGCAATGCTTAATATTTTTTCCCATTCCCATTTTTCCAGAGCAACCGGATTAGATGCACGCCGAAGGGCACTTCTGACAATATCTGTTGGGATTCTTCTCCCTTCCACAATACACGGAAGCATTCTTTCCATTAAACCTTTTACAACTTTATCGCTTGCATTCGGACCATACGCCGCGAACGCGATATCTTTTGTTGCAGGCGCACCAAAAAATAAAATTGGCTGGTTGTCCTCATTTTTTCGATAACGGTGGAGCCAGGCGCAAGTTGTATGCCATTTTACCAAATTTTCAAAATAAATCTCTTTATTTAAATTTCGATAATAAAGGACAGCCATTCTTCCGGTTGTTGCCGAATCTAAAACCAAAATATTAATACTGGCTTCAGTCGAAAGATTGCTTTTATATCCATCCATTGCCTTAGAAAATTCACGTGCAAATTCCTGGTTTGTAAAAGCTATTTTTGGATTGTTTCCATTCGCAAAAGGATCGAGACTAGTAATGTCATATGAATCTTCGGTGACTGACGGCACTTCATTTCCGCCGTTTTCCCATACAAGAAATACTCTGTTATCGATTATTTTTCCCTGCTTGTTGATCAACCATTTCAGCGCATTATGAGCTTTTTGCGATGCTTTATAACTAATACTTGCCACTTGTTTGCTTTCAGTAAATCTCCCTCTGTACGTAAACCCGCTTGAGTCATTCGCAGATATCAGTTTGGCTTTATCTCCGGAATTTCTGATTTTATTAGCATGCCTCTCTGTGCTTGGCAAAAATTCACCCGTTACATAACAAAGATCCCGGTCACTTAAATGTTGATTGTAAAATTTTATAAATGATTCGTACATTTCCGGATCTTTCCATACTTTGGTCAGGATTTTTTCGGGCGAATAAACAGTAAACCTTACAAAAGCGCTCTCAACACTCCCTGTAACTGTTGAATATAATGGAGGCTTATCACCATACTTACTGTCCCATTTATCAATTAACTGCCCGTTGTTATCCAAAAACAAAATTCCCGCTTCTACAAGATCGTGGATTAACTGTTTCTTTTTTAAATATGCATAGATACTCTGCACTTTCGCATTACTAAACGGAGAATTTGCCCACTCACCTAATTGTTGAATATAATAAGAGAAAGGCTCTTCTATTTTTCCTCCATAAGCCACAAAGTCGCCGGCTACATAAATCAATTTATCATGCAATGGGTAAGGAGCTATTTTTTTACCGGCACGGCTGGATGATTCTTCTGTGCACGGGATTAATGTAACCGCATCCTTTTTATCATTAATTACCTCCGCATAATAAAAATTTCCATCCTCCGTTACCTGCACTTCTAAATGTGCAGTTTGTGTGGTATGTGAAACCGGAAGAAGCGTGTACTCCTGATCATTTCTTTTCTTTTCAATTTTCCCGACCTGCTCTTCATTCGCTTGATAAGTCTCATATAAGTTTAGTAACCAGCTCACTCACAATTCCCCTCCCCTCTCTAGTTCTTTTAAAAGCACATCGGCAGACTCCACATTATCCTTGGTAAAGGCTTTCATTTCCATTTCTGCAACTCTTCTCACCAGTTTACATTCGTCCGGCCGGATAAAATGGATTACACCATTTTTCATAACAGGGTTCCACAATCTGACTTCCATTTCATTACGGCCGGTTTCATCTGGATAATTTATGCCGTGAACCATTGTTCCAAAATACACTTCTTCTGTTTGGTCATAGTAACCCTCACCTTCCTCGAATACACAGGGTTCCACATAACCCTGGCACTCCCGGGCGCCAAGGAAAATGTCTCTTCTTCCGCCAGCTTTCAAGGATCGTTTCAGAATATTATGATGCTTATGTTCGTTACGATCAAATGCCAAATCCGGCCTGTGTGGGTTAAAGATGAAATGAGCCCTCACTTTGTAACGCACATCACGCAAATATGTGTAATTTGCCAGTGTATTGCCGCCGTTGTATTCAATCGGCCTGACACCCTTAGACTCCATCTTGATAGGATTCATCACACGCAAATCATCAATTATCATTAGAATAGTAGGTTTCCAGTAGATCGATTCGACTATCCCCTTTAGCGCTTGGTAGGTCGGTATTTGGTAGGATAATTTTTCACCTCCCATTTTTGTCAACGGATCAGTAAACAAAGCATATTTGCCATATACCTCAAATTCAATAGAATTCCTCATTTTTCCCCTCCTCTCATTTTTTGGCTGTTTTGATAAATTCAGTATACAATGTGCCTTTTTTTAAGTCAATAATTAATTATATATTATATGAAAAAATTTTTCTTTCCCTTTTTGTGTTATGATAATATAGTCGCTGGTAAAGCGCGGATTGAAATATATATTATATGATTTAAAAACCTATCTGTTATGATAGGTTTTTAAATTGACAAAAAATCCAATTCGCTGTCATTCTCCACATTCAAACCGAATTCATGATCATATGCACCTTCTTTGAGAGCCAATATTTTACCGTCAAACAAACTTATGATTCCGCCATTTCTTTCAAGCTTTCCAAGTTCCTGGCTGTAAAGGTTAATAGTGTACTGTTGTGCCTTTTTCATGAGTTTGCTGAGATCTTCAATGGTTGCGTTGCTGCTTAATTCGGCTATTACGTCATTTCCTTTCCCAAATGGAACAATAACGGAAGTTGTCTTATCATCTATCACACGAAATTTTTCTGCAGCTGTATAAAAACTGCTGCTTAAGAACAAGGGATACTTCTTTTTCGTATTACTGCAATAAGCCCTCACATAACTATAGTTGTTGGGATCAGTTGTTAACATTTCCACCATATTCTTCTGAAGAGACGGAACATTGTAATCTAAATTTGCATCAAACGCTGTATAAAACTCTTTAAAATATTTTTCCATTGCTTGGATAGACAGAACATTTCCATTATAGATAGATGGTGTATTTTTTAAATCGATAAAAATTCGCTTTGAAGTCTCTTTTCCCTTTTTTATTTCCGGAAGCCTGCTTAAATTTTCTTCTTCATGGTTGATCACATATACAAAACCGGTCTCTTTCTCTCCATGCCGATTGCAACGTCCTGCCGCCTGTGCAATTGAATCCAGACCGGCTAAGGAACGGATGACACACTCGAAGCTCACATCAACACCCGCCTCAATTAATTGGGTGCTTACACATATTACTTTTTTACCGGCATCCAGACAGTGCCTTACCTCTTCTAAAATTTGATTACGGTGGGCTGCACACATAGACGTACTTAAATGGAAAATGTTGATATTATTATCGTTTGAATTTAAATGTTCATATAATTTTTTTACAACACCCTTGGTATTCAATATAACCAGAACACTGGAAACCTCCGTCATTCTTTTCTCAATAAAGTTTGCAAGCTTTTCGGTGTTAAAGGTTTCATCAGTTGCCCTGTCAACAATTTCAACTCTTTTAAAGGCGTCTATTACGTTATCCAGACCACGGATAATCTCCGGATTTGGGCTGACCTGTAATTGATGTTCAACATAATTTAATGCCGGCTGGGTTGCCGTACAAAGCAGAATGCTGGAATGGCAATATGTTTTTAAAAAATTTAGTGCTTCATTGAATAAGGAAATGCAAGGCACCGGAACTTTTTGCACTTCATCAAAGATTAGCACCGCTTCACTCATATTGTGAAGGCGTCTAATATTTCTACTTCCCTTCGCATAAAATACATTTAAAAATTGCACCATCGTGGTAAAAATGATCGGAACATCCCAATTATCCTTTGCAAGTTTCAGTCTTTGCTGCACACTCATTATTCCGTCCTGTTGTTCATCATTCTCATCAGCATCTTCGACGACATTTGAATGATGCTCAAGAATATTTACATCGTCTTGCAAAACTTTCCGCACTTCCTCAGCATTTTGTTCGATAATTGTTGTAAAAGGCACGATATAAATGATACGCTTTTTGTTATAAAGTTGGGCATGTTTTAATGCGTATCGCAGGCTGGCAAAAGTTTTTCCTCCTCCTGTCGGGATCGAAAGCGTATAAATACCAGACGGTTTCTCGGCAAAGGCATCGCATTGCTCGGACATTTCGGATCTTAATCGATTGATACGGGCATTAGCGCTCGAGTTTTCCTTATAACTGTCTAAAGTAAGTAACAGTTTTTCATAGTATTGATTAAACAACTTTGAAACCGAAAATTGTTCTTTTTCTGGTTTATTTTCCTCAAACAATCTCGTATTCGTCCGGTCAGCATCAATTAATGCACTGTAAATATACTTCGTTAAAAACATCATCTTATGTGTGAGCGTTTTCGATGCGTCTTTCATAATAAAGTTCTTCAATTCAATTTCAGCCTGATTTACATAACTGGAAAAGCGTGTTGGGCTCATGACTTTTTCAAAGAAATTTTCTTTTGCCGTTTCAAATTCGTCAATTTCCTTACTATCAACTCTGTTTAAATACTTTAGGTCCATTTCCGGGCTGATAAAATCCTGCAAATAAGAATGGTGAGAAATGATTGCATTACCCACAATTTCAGCTAATAATGCTTTATGAGGGCTGGCTTTTCCTGAATGGAACATTTTGAATAAAAGCTTTCCTCCGGCGGTAGAATGGTCTACGCTTCCTCTTTTTGGCGGATGATCAGGGTTGTTTACCGCTTCCAAAACATAATTGCGGAATGCACTTGTATATTTCCCCAGATCGTGAAGCAGAGCAGCAAGCCCGGTTATGTGCTTCACACCAATCTTTTCTCCATAAGTTTCAGCTAATTCCTTTGCTGCCAATAAGTGTTCTTCAACTGTCTGTACCTTCTTGTCGCTTTCCCGAATATGCGCAATGTACTCCATGATTTTCCTCCTTTCATCCTCCATTATATAACAATAATCGGAATTACTTTTTGAATAAAAATAAAAATTTCCATTTATTAACCGCCCCTCCCATCCCAAAAACCCCCCGCAGCCAAATAACCGCGGGGGGTTTTCTTACATATCGGTCGCCACCAGGCTGGGAAAGCTCCAACCAGGTATGCGCAAATTCTCTTTTATACACCCAGCCATCTCCCGGGGAAGGGAAAGCCTCGCAATCGGGAGGCCTGAAGCATCCTTGCTGAAAGCTGCGAAAACTTTGTTTAGGGCGTCAGCAAAGGCTTCCCGTAATCGGGAAACCTGAAGCATCCTTGCTATCCTTGCTGAAAGTCCCAAAGTTTCAATTCTTGGCCAGCTGCTTGGATTTTCAGAAATGCCGATCTTTGAATGTTCAAAGCCTCCTTACATACCGGTCCCCACCAGGCCGTAAATGCAAACGCATCAGCATTTTCTTTACATGCCTAGCAGTTCTTTAATTTCCTCTTCATTCAGGCTGTTCAGCATGGTTTCGCCCGGCTGGATGACTTGTTCGATCAGTTCTTTCTTTTTCTGCTGGAGTTCGTATATTTTTTCCTCGATGGTGCCGCGGGCGATCAGGCGGATGACCTGGACAACGTTTTTCTGGCCGATGCGGTGGGCGCGGCCGGCTGCCTGTTCTTCAACAGCCGGGTTCCACCACAAATCATACAGCACAACAGTATCGGCGCCGGTCAGGTTTAAGCCGGTACCACCGGCCTTGAGCGAAATCAAAAAGACATTTTTCTCGCCGCTGTTAAACCGGTCTGCCATTTCGACCCGCTCCCGTGACGGCGTCTGGCCATCAAGATAAAAAGAATCGATGCCCTCGTCAGAAAGCCGCGTCCGGATCATCTGGAGCATGCTGGAAAACTGCGAAAAAATCAGCAGCCGCTTCCCGTTTTCAATCGCCGTATGCGCCAATTCAACGAGCTGCTCAAGTTTCCCGGAGTCGCCCCGGTAATTTTCCACAAACAGCGACGGATGGCAGCACAATTGGCGCAGACGGGTAAGCCCCGCCAGAATCTTAATCCGGTTCCGGTTAAAATCCCCTTCAGCCAGCGTTTGGGCTGTTTCATGCCGAATTCTGTCCAAATACGCCAGATAAAGCTCTTTTTGCGGTTTCGTCAGCTCGGACAAATGATTGGTTTCAATTTTATCCGGCAGCTCCTTCAATACATCTTTTTTGACGCGCCGCAGAATAAACGGCCGCACCATCCGCGAAATTTTTTCCTGCTCCATTTTCCGGAATTCAGGCAGCGGCGGGAAAAAGCCCGGGAGAACCGCCTGAAAAATCGACCATAGCTCATCAATGGAATTTTCAATTGGCGTGCCGCTCAACGCAAATCTTCTCCCCGCCTGCACATTCCGGACGGCGGCGGCTGTTTTTGTCGCATAGTTTTTAATCGCCTGGGCCTCATCCAAAATCAAAGTATCGAATTCAATCTTTTCGTACTCCTCGATATCCTGGCGCAGCGTCGGGTACGAGGTGATCAACACATCCGGCAGCTCGCCCGCTTTAAAAAAGGCTTTCCGCTCGGAAGGCGTGCCGGCAATAACCATCGACGAGAGCCCCGGTGCAAATTTTTTAATCTCGCTTTTCCAATTGTAAATAAGGGATGCCGGCGCCACAACCAAAAACGGCTTGATATCCGGATTCGCTTCTTTTTCTGATAACATGTAAGAGATGCTCTGCAATGTTTTCCCGAGCCCCATGTCATCAGCCAGAATCCCGCCAAGACGGTAAAAGGCGAGCGACTTGAACCATTGAAACCCGGTCACCTGATAATCACGCATCTTTGCCTCAAGCCCTTTTGGCAGTTCGAAATCCGTATCTTCCGGGTTTTTCAGCTGCTGGACGAGCTTCCGGAACGCTTTGCCAAATTTGACGGCGTATTTATCACGCGTCTTCATCAGCTCTTCCACCTGGAGCCCGCGGTAAACCGGAACTTTCAGGCGGGTGTCTTCAAGCTCTTTCTTCGAGACATGCAGTTCGCCAAGGAGCTGCCCGATATGTTCGAATTCATCGCTTTCGAGGGAGACAAAAGCCCCGTCCGGCAGCCGGTAATACCGTTTTTTCTCGATCACGGACCGGAGCACATTGCGGATCTCTTCTTCATCAATGCCGTCCATGTCGAAATTGACTTCCAGAAAATTTCCGCTCGTATCCATATCCACCGATGTAAGCGGCGTGTAGTGGCTCGTCTGGAAATACGATTTGATGGCGCCTGCAATATACACTTCCGCTTCCTCTTCAAGCTGCGGAAGAATAGTAAAAATAAATTCGTACAACGCTTCTTCATCGTTTTCCAAATACAGCTGTTTGCCGTTGTATTTGAGCGGCGACTGTTCGATCATCGTCATGATTTTCTGCTCTTTTTCCACATCACGCAGCAAAATCTTATCATCATCCGGCGTTTCTTCGTCCATAAACGGATCAATGACACGGGAGCCGTAATGATGTTCAATCCGCAGCGTAATCTTTTCGTCTTCGTTGTCCATAAAAATTTTCGTTTGTAGTTTTGGCTGGACGATTTTCCCTTTAATGTCTTTTGTCAGCTTTACTTTTCCGATCCGCTTCAGGCCTGGCAACACATTGGAAAGGAACGGGCTCATCTGCTCTTGCTGGACCTCTACTTCATCGCCACTTTTCTTGTAAAAATCTTCAAGTGCCGCTAAAAGGGTAAGCTGGTCCGGGGACAGCTCATAAAATCCCCCTTTGTAAAATGCAAGCCCGTATTGTTCAAATAAAAGCAAATCCTTTAAGCTCTTCAGCTGCAGTAAAAAGCCCGGACCGTCTTGCCTATTGCCGTCAAGCCGGAAAGAAAGCGGTAGTTCTTCTTCCTGATGCAAGACAATCGAATCTGCCGCGTAACGTTCATATTTGAATTTGCATTTGCGGTTTGCCAGTTTCTTTATAAGTGGCCTTGCGATAAACGGCGGAATGACCAGTTCCCGCTCCAATGCAAATCTGTACCAACGATCCATGGAAGCCTCGTACAATTGCTGGGTGGACAGCATATAAAGCAGCATCTCCACAATTTCCTTATCTTCTTCTTCGAACGCATGTTCATCCGGATCATAAATGAAGTTTTTTGTAAATGCATGCGGGTTCCCGCGGCTGACATTGCCGAGGAAATCTTTTATGTCGCGGACCACATATGTCCGGCCGGGCCCGATTTTAATTTCAATGGTTAAAAAGTGGTCAGAGCCAAAGCCGGAAACGTTCGTAGCTTTTAAAAAATATTCAAGACGGAGTGGCTTTCTCGCGGCATTGTGTTTTGTTTCCATCATGCTTTGTTGAAGGCCGGAAAAAATATTCATCAATTGTAAAGTTTTCATATGCTGGTGCGTCTCCGAAACATCGCCAATATTCGGTTCTGCCGCCTCTTCCTCCCCATTTGCAATCGCAAGCATGGCCGCTACTTCATGCTTGCACTCGCCGTATTGTTCATGTGCCGGGCATGTACATACGTTTGAAAATTCCCCGAATTCTTCGTCATAGTAAATAGTGACGTAATAGGTTTTGGACCCTTTTACGATTGCCGTCCAGGTGGAGTCTTTATTAAAAATCAATTTTTTGACCCGGCCCTGCATATAATAACTCATTCCCCGATGGAAAATAGCAGGGGAATACATCATCTCGACATCTTCTTCGAAAAGCAAATAATCAACCAATTCAGATCATCCTGTTCGTATTTTCTCCTAGGTCTATTATACAATATATAGGTGCACAAATACATTTTTCGTCCGAGTTGAATCGTTTGTAGATCGAGTTGAAGTATTTTAATATAAAAAAGATACGACATCAATAAGGAGGAGTCCCCATGGTAAAAACATTATCGCCGCGGGAAGCGCAATATGATATCGATCCGGTCTATTTGGAAAGATGGTCACCGCGTTCTTTTTTGGAAAAAGAAGTACCGGAAGAGGTGCTTTTGAGCCTGTTTGAAGCAGCACGCTGGGCGCCGTCCGCTTATAACCATCAGCCTTGGCGCTTTATTCTTGCACGTACAAAGGAAGACAGGGAAAAAGTTCTGTCGTTTCTCGGGGAATACAACCGGATGTGGTGCAAGAACGTCCCCGCTTTTGCGCTTATTCTCTCGAAAACAGAAAATGAAACCGGCCCGATCCGTTCGCATGCTTTTGATGCAGGGGCCGCGTGGGGATACCTCTCCCTTGAAGCCGTCAGAAAAGGGCTCGCTACGCATCCGATGACAGGCTTTGATTTTGAAAAAGCACGTGAAGTATTGAACATCCCGTCTGATTATGCAATTGATGCCCTTATTGCCATCGGGTACCGGGGTGAAAAAGAGGCGCTGCCTCCTTCCCTGCAGGAAAGAGAGACGCCTTCTGCACGCAGGCCTGTGAAAGAATCGGTTTTCGAAGGAAGTTTTGGAAATCCGGTAAAATAAGGAACCGGAGCATGATCAAAACGGCAACGGACCTTGGGTAAGCGGTTTGCGAATGGAAAGGGAAGGAAACGAATCAAAGCGGTAAGCATGGCTTGCCGCTTTTTTAATGTTTTGTTCACAAATGTGAAATATATCACAAATTCTTGACAACTGTCCGGAATCCATTGTAATTCCGTTGCAAACGCTGTATTCTAAAAATGTAAGATATGTGAAGAAATTCACATGTTATCATCATTTATCCTAAGGGAGATGTTAAAAATGAAATGGTATCATGATTCCAAAGTCAGCATTATCTGGGCAATCATCCGTATTTGGCTCGGCATTCAATGGCTTGAAGCAGGTTTGCATAAATTGACGGGAGGGTTTGATGCTGCTGGATTTTTAAAGGGGGCACTGGCAAAAACGGCTGGCGAAAATGCCGAAGTTCAAGGCTGGTACGCAGCGTTCCTCACCCATTTTGCAATACCGAATGTCCATGTTTTTAATGTGCTGATCCCTTATGGGGAAGTACTGGTTGGCCTCGGCCTGATCGTCGGGCTGGCAACCATCCCGGCTTTAATTGCAGGCGCGTTTATGAACCTGAACTTTATGTTTGCCGGCACAACGAGCACCAACCCGGTCCTTTACACCGTCGCCATCATTCTGCTGTTTACAGGCAGTGCATCTTACTACTGGGGACTTGACCGTATCGCCATCCCGGCAATAAAAAATTATTTCCAAAACCGGGCCCATAAACCACGTCCTGCCCATTAACCGGTTCATATTAAAGCAAACCTTTTGCGGGTTTGCTTTTTCATTTTGGCTTTAAACTGTTTAATTCCGCATGCAAGGGGAAAAGTACAAACATACGAAAAAAGAAAGGGATGTGGTGGATCATGAAAAAATCGATGGCCATGACAGCAGTCGCTTTAGGTGCTGCCTACTTGTTGCGGAATAAAAGATCACGCAGCAAACTGATGAACCAACTGTCAAATTTTGCAGGCGCGAAAAAATAAAAAATCCCGGCCTCCCAAAAACGGGAGCCGGGGTTTTTTATGCAGCCGGTTCACATTCCTGACCGGGACTTTTATACTCGTGTCTCCACCGGTCTAAAACATACAACGTTTACATCTGCCAAAGGCGGTTAAAATTTCCAAAACCAGGTGAAATTCTCGCCTCCCGCCGGCTTAAAATATCCCGCGTTTACATCTACAAAGCTGGTTCGAGTTTCCAAACAAATAATTTTATGATCATTTCACCGCGGTAAAATTTCCGGACCGTGTTTTTTATACTCATGTCTCCACAGGTCTAAAACATCTGGCGCTTTCAACTGGAAAAGACAGGTAAAATTTCTAATCAAATTATTTTGATGGCCATTTTACCCGGGTGAATTCTCGTCTCCAGCCGGCGCATACATTTGTCAAAATCGATTACAATTTCCAAACAAATATTTTTATGATTATTTCACCGCGGCCCCGGCTTAAATAACCGGCGTTTACATTTGGCGAAAACGGTTAAAATTTCTAAACAAATATTTTTCCGCCCGAAACTTCCGGGCCAGCCGGCTTCAAATTTCTAAGCAGCGGGGTTGTCTTGATAGATTTTTCTAGCCCATCTATTTGTTTCGTCAAGCTTATCAATCCAAACCGGCACGCGTCCAAACCAGGCCATTATTTACATTTTTTTCAAAAGCGGTGTTTGTTTCAAAGCGGACAAGTCTTTTGCCCCGATTCCGAACATTGCAATCTTCAGCTCAAGCTCTGTTTGTTCATAAGTAGAAAGCAGTGCATCCACTGAATGGACGGCATCATGCAACAGCTTTCTTCCAAATCCCGCCAAGTCAGCTCCGAGGGCGATAGCTTTGGCGGCATCCACTCCGTTTTTCAAGCCGCCGCTTGCGACCAAAGTACCTTGAAGGCCAAGGTTGCGGGCTTGGGTGATGCACGCCGCCGTCGGGTTTCCCCAGCCGGAAAATGCCTCTGCTGCCGCTTTTTTCAACGGATCGGACGTTAAATATTTTTCCACCTGGCTCCATGATGTCCCGCCTGAGCCGGCAACATCGACAAAAGAAACGCCAACGGAATAAAGCTTTTCGGCGAGGCGGCCGTTGATGCCCCACCCGACTTCCTTGCAGCCGACCGGCACTTCTAGGCGGCTGCAAAGGTCTTCAATTTTCACAAGCAGATCTTTAAAATTCGTATTGCCGCCTTTTTGAAAGACTTCCTGTAAGGAGTTGAAATGCAGGATTAAAGCATCCGCCCCGGTCAGTTCCACGATCCGGCGGCACTCGTCAATTCCGTAGCCATAATTCAACTGGACGGCACCGAGGTTGGCCAAAACCGGAATATGCGGCGCGACATCCCGCACTTGAAACGTATACGCCTGTTCCGGGCTTTCTAACGCAGCCCGTGTTGACCCTAACGCAAACGCCCAGCCTCTTTTCTCCGCCGCCTGCGCCAGGTTCCGGTTAATGGTGCGGGCCTGAGCAGTGCCACCGGTCATGGAGCTGATCAAAAACGGGGCTTTCAACGGCTTACCGAGAAAAGTCGTTTCCGTCGAGATTTCTTCAAAATCTAGTTCAGGCAGCGCCTGATGCTCAAAACGATATTTTTCAAAGCCGGTTGTGGTGTCTTTCCCGGCAACATTTTCCTCAAGCACAACGCGGATATGTTCCGCTTTCCGCTTTGATATAGATGATTCTTCCATTTTTCACTTCACCTTTCGTATGAGAGCCATATCTTCCTGTATCGGTTTACATTCCTTATAGAAGCCGCTTCTGCTGCTTACCCAGCATTTTCATTAAGCTTTTTATGACCTCATCGCCTCTGCGAATTTTTTTGTAATCAGCTGCGGCCTTGTAATGGCTGAACCCACCACAACTGCAAACGCCCCGAATTCGAGCGCTTTTTTCGCTTCAGCCGGCGTATCAATATGCCCTTCTGCAAAAACGGGAATCGTTAAAGCGTCCACAAGCTTCTTGAGCAACGCAAAATCGGGCTCTCCCTGTTTCGGAGAATAGGAGGTGTAGCCGGAAAGCGTCGTGGAAACGCAATCCGCACCGAGCCTTGCTGCCTGCAATCCTTCTTCCTCTGTGGAAATATCGGCCATCACCGGGAGACCGGCTTCATGGATATATCCGATTAAACCGGAAAGCGTTTCGCCGCCCGGGCGTTTCCGGCCGGTCGCGTCAAGCGCGATCATATCCGGTTTTACGGCAAGCAGTTCGTCAATTTCTTTTTTTGTTGGAGTAATATACACTTCCGAACCTTCATAATCCCTTTTGACAATGCCGATAACAGGCAGCCCTGTTTCCGCTTTGATGGCCCGGATATCTTCAGCGCTGTTTGCCCGAATGCCGGCCGCTCCGCCTTCTTTTGCTGCAAGCGCCATTTTCGACATGATGAACGGACTGTGCAAAGGTTCATCCTCCAGCGCCTGGCATGACACAATCAGCTTTCCTTTTACCATATCAAACATTCCAAATCCTCCAATATCCGTTTAGTCCTCGTCTTTGATGTCCGGATCTTCCGGAAGCGGTTCATTCAGCCATTCTTCCACAAGTTGCCTGTATTTTTCGAGCTGTTGCAAATAGATATCAAACTGATCCCGGTTAATCAAATACTGTTCTCCATCATGCACGGCGCGTATGCGTCTTTGCAAGATCAATTTTTCAATCACCGGTTCCGGAAAAGACAGATATTCCGCTGTTTCCTGAATGGTTAAATACATTGCAGGCACCCCGATTCATCTTTTTTTGAAATACGGAAAATACAACGAGGCTTTCAATCCTGGATCATGTTCACTATACAAAATGACGCCGGGTTAACAATAGAAGCGGCCAGATTACGCCATTTTATACCAGCCCGTATGCGGTAAAGCGGCACAAAGGTCAGTCCTGAAAGGCTCCCGGATGCCGCAATCGTTCCGGCACAGGCTTCTAAGATGATTATATCATGCATGGAGTTGATGTTCTTCCATCCAATACACTTCCCGGATATTGATTTGCCTGCGGAGTTTGCGGGCCGTCTCCCTTGAAATTTCCCCCCGTTCAAACAGCGCCTGCACAGCGTTTCGCTCGGCCTGAAAAGCCTTTTCTTGCAGCTCCCTTTCCATCTGGGTATACTTCAGGGATGCCTCCATATTTTTCGGCTTGTTCAAAATCCGGATAAACTTCCGGTATTCACTGATGACAAGAAACGAAATTTCCCTGTTTTCCTCTGTCATTCCCGATTTAATGGCCCGGATCGCCGCTTCCGCCATTTCAATTTTAATTTGCCTGATTTTCGCATAACGGTTAATCCGCTGTTTGCGGCGTCTTTCCTTATTCGGGTAAAAGAGGAAAAGGAACCGGGTGGCGCCTTTCCGGAAAAGGGTACATAAATTCAAAAACCTGAACTTCATTTTATCGGTAACGGCAATTTCCATCCGGTGAATATATTCAAGGAACAAAAAAGCCATCTCCTGGTCAATGCGTTTTGATTTCATCAAAGCATTAATATAATCCGTTTCCGCCTCCAGCGCCTTCATCCTTGTCTCCGTTTCAATCCGTTTGAATTCAAGTGAATCTATTTCACTTTTTTCCGCTTTTAATTGATGCAGCATATTTTGATAGTTGTCAATCACAGCCGCTGCCGCTTCCCGGTTCTCGTCATTCACTTCCTCGCGCACAGACTGGACTGCCGCTTCCCTGATAAAGATTGAAGCATTTTTTTCCGCTTTACGCTCTGAACGATCTGCCTCATTTCCTTCCTGCTTCGCCAAAAGAGGCAGGAACACACTTGCGATCACAAGCGTCAGCAGGATGACACCGGCCGCAATGAAAATCAGCAAAGAACGATCCGGAAAGGGAGCCCCGCTTGCAATGGTGTACGGGATAGAGAATGCGCCGGCCAGCGTAACCGCCCCCCGGACGCCGGATATCGTTGTAATCGCCGTATGCTTTAGGGAAGGCTTTGCAAGGCGCTGTTTTTTTGACTTCCATCCGGCCCACCACACGGCGTACACCCAGAGAAACCGGAGCAGCAAAAGGGCGGCCGTGACCACAACGATATACAAAATCACCGTGCCGTTATTAAAAGCCGGGCTTGTCCAAATTTCGCCGAGTACTGCCGGCATTTGCTGGCCTAAAAGGACAAAGACAAGGCCGTTTAAAATATAGGCTAAAACTGTCCAAGTACTGCGCGAAACGATCTGGTAGGAAAGATTTGGGGACTGTTCCCGTTCACGCTCAACGGCATGGACCATTCCGCCGGCGACAACCGCCAAAATGCCGGATAAATGAAAATGTTCCGCAGCAAGGTAAATGAAAAACGGAGTTAAAATTTGGATGAGCATATGGATCGTGACATCTTCCATCCCGAGGCGGCGAATCAGCACCCTGAAACGGATAATGAAAAATGCCAGCAATGCGCCGCCTAAAAAGCCGCCGATCGAGATGAGCAAAAAACTGGCGCCGGCTTCAGCAAGCGAAAACGACCCGGTGACCGCTGCCGCAATCGCAAATTTAAATGCAACAAGGCTGGATGCATCATTTAATAGCCCTTCTCCTTGCAGCAGGTGCATGATCACGCGTGAAATTTTTACCCGCTCGGAAATGGCGCTGACTGCTACAACATCGGTCGGGGATAAAATGGCGGCCAGGGCAAATGCTGCCGCAAACGGGAGTGAGGGAATCATCAGATGGGTAATATACCCGACCGCAAACACCGTGACAAAAACAAGCCCGAGCGCAAGCAGCAAAATCGGATTCCGCAGCCTCCACATGGCTTCGCGGGATACGTTTCTTCCATCATGAAACAACAGTGGTGCGATAAATAACACGAAAAACAATTCCGGTTCAAGCGGGACATGCGCCCCGACCGGCACGGCTGCAAACGCAAGACCGAGGGCAATTTGAATAAGCGGCACCGGAATAAATGGGATAAAATGATTTAAAATATCGGAGATGCCAACAAGCAAAAGTAAGATCAATAAAATCAGAAACATGTTCATATGGATAATTTTCCCCTTATCCTCTTATGTTTATTAAATCCACTAATACAACTATACCCAAATATCCGTGAAAAGCGTGTAAAAAAACGGGCTGTAACGAAATTTTTGTCGGAGATGGCAATATCTTGATAATTTTATGTTAACGCGGACCGGCCGTTGCTTCAATCTTTTATCTGCCGAACAGACCACCATCGCCGCATGGTAGCCGGGCACGTTAAAAAATATTAGAGAATGAAAAAAGACCGGCATGCCTGGCCGGTCTTTTTTCGTTACCTTATTTGCTTTATACAAAAAGCTTTGTTCGCTGCATTATCCGTTTTTCTGTGCAACAGGCCGTTTCCATAACCCGAGAATCAGGCCGGAAACAATTGCGCCAATGATAATGGAGACAAGGAACAAGACCGCATGGTTGGCAAGGAATACAACGAAAATCCCGCCGTGCGGAGCCGGTATGTTAATGTGCCAGAATTGTGTCAGCCCACCGGCTATCGCCGAACCAACAATGCTTGAACCAAGGACACGGAGCGGATCGGATGCTGCAAACGGGATTGCCCCTTCCGTAATAAAGGACAGCCCGAGCACATAGTTTGTAATGCCTGCTTCTTTTTCCTGATTCGTAAATTTATTTTTGAAGAACGTGGTGGCAAGCGCAATCGCAAGCGGCGGTACCATCCCGCCGGCCATTACGGCAGCCATCATCAGGCCGTTCGTGTTGCCGCTCGACGTAAATACACCGATCGCAAACGTGTAAGCCGCTTTGTTGAACGGGCCGCCCATATCGATGGCCATCATGCCGCCCAGAACGATGCCGAGCAGTACGGCATTGCCCGTGCCAAGGTTATTCAAACCACCGATTAAACCGGTGTTGATCCATTTGAAAATCGGGTCAAAAATATAGTACATCAATCCGCCGGTAATCAGGAGGCCTAAAACCGGGAAAATCAAAATCGGCTTTAATCCATTCAGCGCCTGTGGCAGCCCTGCAAATACTTTTTTCAAAAAGACGATAATATACCCAGCAAGGAAACCAGCTGCGAGACCACCGAGGAAACCGGCATTCGAGCTAGACGCAAGATAGCCGCCGACCATACCAGGCAAGAGTGCTGGGCGGTCACCAATGCTCGATGCGATAAACCCGGCAAGAATCGCAATCAAGAAGTGGAATGCCCCTGTATCGCCGCCTGCAATCGCACTCAGCATTTTAAAAATCGTGTTATGTTCACCAGCTGTTCTTTCAATCAGGAACGAAATTGCAAGCAAAATCCCGCCGCCGACAACGAATGGCAGCATGTGCGAAATCCCATTCATCAAATCTTTGTAAATGGTTCCCCATACCGACTTTTTCTCCGCCGGCTCATCGTCATTAGTGCGCTCCGTGCTGTCTGCATGGTAAACAGGCGCATGCTGTTCCAGTACCCGGTTGATCAAATCTTCCGGCTGGCGGATCGCATCGCTGACAGGCGTTTGCAGCACGCGTTTGCCGTTAAAGCGCGCCATTTCAACTTTCTTATCGGCTGCGACAATGACCCCGACAGCGCGGTTGATTTCATCTTTTGTCAGTTCGTGTTTAACACCTTCCGAGCCGTTTGTTTCCACCCGGATCGGAATGCCCATTTCTTCCGCTTTTTTCTTCAACGAATCTTCTGCCATATACGTATGGGCGATCCCGGTCGGACAGGCGGTAACAGCAACGATCAATTTGTCATCCGAACCATTGCCGGCACCGGTCTCCGCTGCTTCTTTTCCTTCTTTTTCCGCTTGTTTTTCATCGAACAGCCTTGCCACTTCAGCCGGTGTTTCGGCTTGTTTTAATTGCTGTACAAACTCCTGGTCAATCAAAAGCCTCGACAATGCCGCCAACGTTTGCAAATGCGTATCTGCTGCGTCTTCAGGCGCTGCGATCATAAAGAATAAGTATGACGGCTGGCCATCCAGCGCCTCGTAATCAACGCCTTTTTTACTGCGCCCGAATACGACAGTTGCTTTATTGACCGCTTTTGTTTTTGCGTGCGGCATTGCGATTCCGTCGCCGATTCCTGTACTCGACTCCTGCTCGCGTTTTAAAATCATTTCTTTAAAAAGAACCGGGTCATTGATGCGGCCACTTTTTGACAGGCTTGCAATCAATTCATCAATCGCTTCTTCTTTTTTCGTCGCCTGCATATCCATAACCATGGTCTCCTGGACCAATAAATCGGTTATTTTCATTTTATTTCACTCCTTTTTCCAGTACAGAAAAACAATACCTCTTATCATGACATCCAAACCGGATGCCTGAGACAGCCATTTGTTATTTTGTTTCAACTGCGGGCTTTTATCATGGCGGAGGAAAAACTTTTTTATGCGCCGCTTTGCTCACATATCACCTTTGTTTTACTTAAAATGGAAGATTTTAAGGAATCCGGTAATTCATCCGTGATAATAGAAGCCTCCGAAATGTCAAACATCTTGCAAAAAGCTACTTCCTGAAATTTGCTACTGTCTGCAAGCACATAACACTGTTCGGAAAGTTCTTTTGCCCGCCGCTTGATCAATGCTTCTTCCGGGTCCGGCGTGGTAAAGCCCATTTCAGGGTCAACGCCGTTTGCGCCAAGAAACGCTTTGTCAAACCGGAAGCTGTTTAACGTCTGCATGGCAACGCTGCCGATCACCGCCCTTGTCGTCCGTTTCATCATCCCGCCGAGAAGGTAAGACTTGATTTTTTTCTCGACAAGTGCTTCCACATGCGGGAGCCCGTTCGTGACAACGATTACATTATTCCCCTCTATATAAGGGATCATTTCAAGCGTGGTCGTTCCGGCGTCCAGGTAAATGCAGTCATTGTCATTGATCATTTTTGCCGCCAATTGGGCGATGATTCTTTTCTGTTGAACGTTTTTGAGCGTTTTCGTATCCATATCCGGTTCTTCACTTCTGCGTTGCAAAAGCGATGCGCCGCCGTGGATGCGCCTGAGCAGATTCATTGCTTCCAGGTCCTGAAGATCACGCCTGACCGTCGATTCTGAAGCATTAAGCAGGTTAACCAGCTCCTGCACTTTTACGATATGCTTTTCTTGCAAATGCCGCAAAATGATTTGATAGCGTTCTTCTGCTAACATCCTTCATTCCTCCGTCTGATGATATTTTATCACATAGTTATTCATAATCAACCGTTTTCAATCAAAAAATATCATTTTTCTTCAAAACACATCATATTTCTGTCACATTTTGTCGATACAGCTCTATTTTACTTGTTATTCCCCGAAAATTGAACGTTTTTGAAAAAGTATGGATGATAGGATGAAAGGGTTTTCTTATTTGCAAAAATAAGTTATGATGGAATTGTGCTTGTTATATTTTTCACAAAAAGAGGAGGCATTTCTATGACGAAAATCATTACCTCTCCAAGCAAGTTTATACAAGGCCCCGATGAATTGTCCAGGCTTTCGGCGTATACGGAAAGGCTTGGCAAAAAAGCATTTATTATTGCGGATGAATTTGTCACCGGCCTTGTCGGCAAAACGGTCGAAGAAAGCTATGCCGGCAAAGAAACGGGGTATCAAATGGCATTATTCGGTGGCGAGTGTTCTAAACCGGAAATCAAACGGCTTTGTGATGCCTGCAAAGCGCAAGAAGCCGATGTCATGGTCGGGATCGGTGGCGGAAAAACATTGGATACCGCAAAAGCAGTCGGGTATTACAATAACATTCCGGTGATTGTCGCGCCGACCATCGCTTCCACCGATGCCCCGACAAGCGCCCTGTCTGTTATTTACAAAGAAAACGGCGAGTTTGAAGAATACTTGATGCTGCCGTTGAACCCGACTTTTGTCATTATGGATACGAAAGTGATTGCCTCTGCCCCTGCCCGCCTGCTCGTTTCCGGCATGGGAGATGCGCTTGCGACGTATTTTGAAGCGCGCGCCACTAAGCGGGCAAATAAAACGACGATGGCAGGCGGTCATGTTACGGAAGCGGCGATTGCGCTTGCAAAACTTTGTTATGACACGCAAATTTCGGAAGGTTTAAAAGCAAAACTGGCAGCGGAAAAACATCTTGTTACGGAAGCAGTGGAAAAAATCATTGAAGCGAATACTTATCTGAGCGGAATCGGTTTTGAAAGCGGCGGCCTTGCTGCGGCACATGCGATCCATAATGGGCTTACCGTGCTCGAAGAAACCCATCATATGTACCACGGCGAAAAAGTGGCATTCGGTACCCTCGCCCAGCTGATTTTGGAAGATGCGCCGAAAGCGGAAATTGAAGAGGTGGTCTCCTTCTGCCTGAGTGTCGGACTTCCCGTCACGCTCGGGGATTTGGGCGTGAAAGAACTGAATGAGGAAAAGCTCCGGAAAGTGGCTGAACTTTCCTGTGCGGAAGGCGAAACGATTTATAACATGCCGTTTGAAGTCACGCCTGACCTTGTGTACGCAGCAATCGTTACCGCAGATTCCGTCGGGCGGTATTATAAGGAAAAATGGGCATGACAGTAAAAAGGGGCTGCTCCCGGTTCCGGGGCAGCCCTTTTTGCCCATTTTCACTGTAATCCAGTTGTACAGACTTTTTCTTCCAACTCGTCTTTTTCAGCCGCTGATAGCAGGTTTTCAGCCATTGGAAACAGGACGTTTTCTTCTTTGAAAAAATGGTTTGTGAGCAACTCATACATTTGTACGATATAGGAAGCGAGCACTTCGGCCTGGTCTTCATCCATTATTTTCGTGCCATTTAAGAAAATCTCAATATATTTTTCTGCTTCATCATGCTCGTATTCCATCATGGCGATCGGCCCGTTTTCGCGTCCAATGTAACGGGCCATCATGGTAAATAGCACGTTTTCTTCCCGTTCGGCATGATGTTTCAACTGCGCGGAAAAGGATTCAGTCCCTTTCCGGAGTGCGTCAAGGGCTTCTCGCTTATTTTCGAGTTCACCGTTTATTATCTGCCCTGCCGTTTCATACAATGCGCGTTTTCGTTCATTCAAGTGCCTATGCTCATTTTTCAACTGGTTGAGGCCTGCGCACAATGCAACATCACTCGCGCCGCCGACCATGGCACAATGCGGCATTTCCATGTGGGTTCCCTCTTTCTTTGTCATATCCTTTATTTTAAACAAGACGGCGTAAAAATGGCGTGATGCAGATCATAGTTTGCAAATTTGTCCTATTTGGAAGATACCGTTTAGGGTCGCCCAAATAGGGGGAGTTGAACTTTTTACCTTATGAAAGTACTCTCAATACAGAGAAGAAAAAAGATAGGAAAAGACTGAATATTATTTTTAAGAAGGACAACCTGTCTGTAAGATACATCACAAAAAACCAAAAGCCGAACAGTTAAAACTTTTTTAGAATGGGGTTTGATCCAATTGAAGAAAAAGAAGCAGGAAAGGGAACATGAAGATTTTGGGCGTGTGATGTTTTACTGTAAGCATTGCAACAAAACTTTCGATATGGAATGGGAAACGATTTGGAATATGCAGGAGTTGACGCACGGCTATGTCGGGTATCATTTGTATGACACCTATATTTGTTGCCCGGATTGCGGTGAACGCGCTGAAGCACTAGAGCAGGCCGGCCCGAATCCATTTTAAAGAAAGGTGCCTGCCTTCCACCGGCGGGCACCCTTCTTTTTTACGACAACACCAGCTTCTCAATTGCGTATGCGACGCCGTGTTCATTGTTCGTACGCGTTTCGAAATCGGCAATCGCCTTTACTTTCGGGACAGCATTACCCATCGCCACCCCGCAACCGGCGTATTCAATCATCGTCAGGTCATTTTCATTATCGCCGATACAAACCACTTCCTCACGGCGGATGCCGAGATGGCCGGCAAGGAGTTCTACAGCATTGCCTTTGCTCGCATCTTTATGCAAAATTTCATAATAAAATGGCATGCTTCTGACCATCGTGTATTTCTCCTGCACCCAGTCCGGAATCGCTTCAATCGTCCGGCTCAGTTTCTCCGGCTCGTCAATAAACATCACTTTCGGAATCACCATATCTCGCGGCAGCTCTTCCAACGTCCGGTAATGTACCGGCATCTGCGTCAAATAAGATTCCACAACCGTATAAGGACTGAGATCCCGGTTCGGTGTATATAAATGTTCCGGGTCAAAAAAATGCATCGGCGTTTTCAGTTCGAGGCTGAGCCCGTACAGCCGCACCAAGTCTGCGTAACCAATCGAACGTTCCGCGACAACCCCGTTCGTATGCGTATTTTGCACAAGCGCACCGTTATAGGCAATGACATAATCATCCTCTTCGTTCAGCAATAAATCTTCAAGAAAACGGCGGACGCCCCCGATCGGCCGCCCTGTGCACAGTACGATTTTGACGCCTCTCTTTTTCGCTTTATGTAAAGCTTCCCGGACTTCCGGGCTGACTTCATGCTGGTCGTTTAAAAGCGTTCCGTCCATATCAATGGCAATCAATTTATACATATTTTTCTGCTCCTTGGTGGTGAAAAAATTTCATATGGTTTTATCATAATATACTCAGCCGGATAAATCCATTTATGTAAAATCATTTACAAATCATGCATCACCCAAACTTATTTTTTTAATAAATGCCGGATGGAAAAAACGGGATGGTACAAAAGCATCCATGGGCCGGAAAAACGCATGACCGCCCTGATTTTTTCACGATAATCTTTCCGGTAGCAATGAACCTTGCAGTTGGAGCACGCGCTTTTTTCCTCGCCAAACCGGCAATAGGAAAGCCTTTTTAAGCAATAGTTTTGTAAATCGAGGCATTCTTCGCAAAGCGTCTTGCGGTGATGCTTTTTCCGGCAGTAAATGGCAATCATTTGTGACACGGTTTCCTTTTCTTTTTGGATGACCGGCCCGTTGTTTAATTCCCTTTTTGGCATGGCGATCGACCTCCTGTTTTCACCATACCACAGCCACGAGAAAGCAATTTTAACGATTTTTCTACAATGCACACAAAAATGCCGTAAAGAACAAAAGCCTTTACGGCATTTCTATGTCCCTTTTAACAAACGGTAAAAAATGGGAGCCACCTTCTTTAAAAATGATTATTCCCGGTTCCCTGATTTCATTTTTACCCGCATCACCCAGTCATCGAGGCCGATTGTCTGGGCCGGCGGGACTTCCATGCTTTCGACTTGGTCCATATTGGCAACGGAGACAGAGGAGTAAAGATTTTCTGTTTTGGCATCTGTTAATTGAAAGGAAAATTCCATGAGCGGAGTTCCGGCGGTAATGTGATCGCCTTCTTTGACCATGATCACAAATTCTTCACTTTCCATAGCGGCTTCTTCTGTATTGAGACGAATTGTAATTTCAAGTCCCTGGTCTGTCAATATACTGATGGCGTTATCTTCCGGAGAAATATGCGTAATTCTTCCTGCTGCGGGCGAATGCACCCTTCCTTCAAGCGGCTGGATGGCAATGCCCTTACCCGGCTGGCCCGTATCTTTGCACGGAATCATATTGCCGGCTATCGGGGAGACAAGTGTAACCACTTTTGAATTTTTTCTTTTCAGCCAGTTGAACATCTCGCAACACCTCCTTTAGTCAGTAAAATCTGTATTTTTCACTTCTATTATACACCTATTTTCGAACACTGTCTTGTTCGGCGTCAGGAAACTTTACATCTTTTTGGAAAAACTTCTTATTCTATTATATGTTCGGACAAGCGAAAAGGGCCCGCGCCGGACCCTTTTCGAAAAATTTTTTACCGGTCCATGCCGCTATGATGTAAGTGCTGCGGCTGGTTGCTCCGGTTAAAGGTTGATTTTCTTTTGCGTGCAAAGTAACGCTCCTTCCGTGCATGGAAACTTTGTTCAATTTCTTCAAGCGACCGCCCTTTCGTTTCTGGTACGAATTTTTTTACAAACAGGATGGAGAGGATGCCAAACCCGGTAAAAATGAAGAATGTTGCCGACAAGCCGATTGCGTTTAACAAAACCGGAAACAACAGACCGACAAGGAAATTCGTCATAAATAGACAGAAAATCGAAATCCCCATCGCAAGTCCTCTTAAATGGATCGGGTAAATTTCCGACTGCATGAGCCATGTTACCGGAGACACGCCGCCTTGCTGGGAAGCGAGAAACAGGACGGTCAGGCTTAAAATGATAAACGGCAGGGCCGGACTGTTTTTTAACGTGATGGAAAAAATTCCGATCAAAAGCAACGCGGTGCTTGTCCCTGCAAGCCCTGTGATCAGCATTTTTCTTCTGCCGACTCTGTCCAAAAGTGCAATACCTGCAAAAGTTGCAAGAACGGAAATCAAACCGTTGGCAATATTTCCAATCAGGGCTGCGCCTGTCGAAAACCCGGATTTCTTTAAAATTTCCGTCCCGTAATACATAATGGAGTTCACGCCAGTCAGCTGCTGGATCATTGCGATGCCGACACCGATCAAAATGATGCGGCGGACAAATGGAAGTTTTAAATCTTTCAAAGTTGCCTTTTTCATTTTGGCATCTTCTTCGACCGTTTGGCGGATCTCATTCAACTCCATTTGCGCCCGTTTTTCCTTGCGTATTTTCCGCAAAACATCAAGCGCGATCGCAAATTTGCCTTTTGCCGCGAGCCAGCGTGGGCTTTCCGGCACAATTAGCATGCCGAGCCATAAAACGACAGCCGGCAATGTTGCGATTGCCAACATGTATCTCCAAATGTTTCCGGCTTCCCCGAACGTGTTGGCCAGTATTGCATTAAAAATATAAGCAAATAATTGTCCGGTGACAATCATCAGTTCATTTTGTGTAACGATCCGTCCGCGGTGTTCAGCAGGTGACAATTCTGCCAAAAAGGCCGGGACTGTGACGGATGTCGCGCCAACGGCAAGGCCCAAAATCATCCGGAAAGTAACCATAGTGGCCACATTCGGCGCCATCGAACAGCCAAGCGTGGCGATGACGAAAATAAAAGCGACGCTTAAGATCGTTTTCCGGCGCCCTTTCCGGTCAGAAAGTCTTCCGCCGAACACGGCGCCGAATGCTGCCCCTAAAAGCAAAGTACTTGTGACAAGCCCTTGTGTAAACGGCGTTAAATCAAGTTGATCGGCCCTTGACATGAATGGCAGTGCCCCGTTGACAACGCCAGTATCATAGCCGTATAGTAAACCGCCAAACGTAGAGATAATTGTAATCAGACGTAGAAAAGTTTTTTTGGAAAATGATTTTTTTCTTGTTCCCGCTTCTTCGGTACGGACTGAAACACGCCTGCCCTCGTCTCCATCATCTTTTCCTCTCATTACGCTCATTCCTTTCCTATCTTGTGATCTTCATATATTGTTAAAATACTTTTTCAGCATATAATTGCTGTACCCTATACCTACCCTGTTTGTTCGTTTTTTTAAACGTAAAAAAACCCGCTCCGCTTTGGATAAAATCCAAAATACGGGCGAGCTCGCTGTTACGCCGTTCTGTTTGCTTTTTTGATCTGTTTACTGCGGAGCTGGCCGCATGCAGCATCGATGTCTGTGCCGTGTTCCTGGCGCACAACGCAGTTGATGCCATTTTTTTTGAGCGTATCGTAAAATGTCATAATCGATTCTTTTTCGCTTCTTTGATAACCGTGCTCATTAACAGGGTTGTACGGAATGAGATTGACATAGGCAAGATGACGCTTGTCCTGCAGCAGTTTTGCAAGCTGCAGCGCTTCTTCCTTATGGTCGTTGACATCTTTCAGCAAAATATATTCGAACGTGATTCTGCGATTTGTTTTTTCTAAATAATAATCGATGGCAGGCATCAGTTTTTCAAGTGGGTACGCGCGGTTAATTTTCATGATGCGCGACCGCAGTTCATTATTCGGCGCATGCAGGGAAATGGCCAAATTCACCTGTAGGTCAAGATCAGCGAACGCATAAATTTTCGGTGCAAGGCCGCTTGTGGAAACGGTGATATGGCGCGCACCGATCGCCAGTCCCTTTGGCGCATTGATAATTTTAAGGAAGTTCACCACATTCTCAAAGTTATCGAACGGTTCTCCGATCCCCATGACAACAACATGGCTGACCCGTTCGCCCTTTCCGGCTTCATCAAAATGTTTTTGAACGTACATAATCTGCTCGACAATTTCCCCGCTTTCAAGATCGCGGTTTTTGCGGAGCAGGCCGCTCGCACAGAAGGAACAGCCGATATTGCAGCCAACCTGGGTCGTCACGCAAACCGACAAACCATAATGCTGGCGCATCAAAACCGTTTCAATTAAATTGCCGTCCTTCAGCTGGAACAAAAATTTTACCGTGCCGTCCTTTGATTCCTGTTTCACCACTTGTTTTAACGTGTGAATATGGAAATGTTCTTCGAGTAACGCAAGGCAGTCTTTATTGACATTCGTCATCTCTGCAAAGCTTTTCACTCTTTTTTGGTACAACCATTCCCACACTTGTTGGGCGCGGAATTTTTTCTGTCCGTGTTCAAGCATCCAGCCGGTCAATTGATCTATCGTCAATCCAAAAATGGATTTCTTTTCCATTCTACCCCTCTTTTCTGGCGTTTTTCGCATAATTCCTATTGTAATCGAATTTGCCGCCGATTTCCACAGGCAGATGTTGCAAAATGGGCCGCAGCGAAAGCAGGAATTCCGGCGGCAGGGAACGAATATAGTTTAGGTAACTACATTTTTTCAGGGAGAGACAGACATGGGCACAAAAACATTATTCCTGCCATACCGATGGACCGTTGTCATTCACGAATCATACCATTTGTACACAAATCAGGAAGACCAGTATGCCTTTGCCGTGCTGGATGGCGAACTGGATACGGTGGTTGCTTTCTCTGTTCGTGATGCATCCGTTCAGGTGTCAAACTGCGGATACGATGTGAATTTGGACATCAACGTGGAGACGCGCTTAATCACAATCGGGCACGAACCGGAAAGAGAATAGCTTTTTTAGGGTGCTTTTAAAAATTTGAAAGCGCTTATGTATGAAAAAGGGGCAGCCCGCTATATTGTTAGCAGCATGCAAAGTGTTTCGGTTTCGCCCGTTTCCCGGCTATTCTCACCAAGAAGCCGCATGGCGAGAAAAACTTGCATGGAAACGCCCGGCCTATCGAGCGGGCAAAAATCCGCACGCATCCAGACAAACGAGCGTAAAAATGCCGCAGGAGTGTTGGATTTTCCCATCCGTCCATAAAAATTCAAAGAATCCGCACGCCATCAACGGGCCGTGCGGATTTTACCAAAGCTCTTTTTTTCTGTTTTGCTCTTCTTCCAAAAAGTGGATAAAGTGGAGAAAAATATTCGTCGGTTCTTTTTCAATTAGTGCCGCATAGCGTTTTTTCACCGGGTCCGGGACAATACTGCTTTTTTCAATCCGTTTTTTCATATAGGAAAAACTGAGCTTCGTAATTTCTTTTCTCAAAACGCGCGCTTCCTGCGACAGCGCCATGCCGAACGCCCCAGCAACCGCACAGAAAAGGAGGAGCGGAATCGAGCGGTCCTCCGCCGGCATCACGAGAAGCAACAAAAACAAATTGAGCGCTGCTACAAAGATCAGCGGTTTGGACCAAAATGCATACTGGTTGGCTTTTTTCAGTTTCGGGGCGATCATTTCCCCTAATTTCTCCATTTCAAACCGGACAAATCCCGGCATTTCGTTCAAATTAATGATCAAATGGATCCCTTCCCATCCGTTTCATTTAAGGCCGCTTTTAAAAAATCTTCAGGGATTCGAAGCTTTTCAGTATCTACAATCAGTTGGTGCACGCTGTTTTCACTGTTTCGTTTTTTGACTTCCTTCATTTCTTTTTGGATATTCTCCATTTTTACATCGAGTTGTGCTGCCTGCAGTGCTGCTTCTTTCAGTTCTTCCTTCAAATGTTGCGGCACATCCTCATCGTATTTATAGTATATTTTATGCTCCAGGCTTGCCCAAAAGTCCATGGCGATTGTCCGGATCTGAATCTCAACATACACTTCTTCCGACCTGTCCGACATGAAAACCGGAATTTTGATGATCATATGGAGGCTTTGGTAGCCGTTCGGTTTCGGATTTTGAATGTAATCCTTGCACTCAATTAACTTTACATCTTTTTGTTGCTGGATCATTTTGCTGATCTCATATATGTCTGAAATAAACGAACATGTAATCCGAATGCCGGCAATATCGCGGATGTTTTCACGGATTGAATCAAGCGATAACGCACAGCCTTTCCGGTACGCTTTATTCAGAATACTTTCCGGTGACTTTAGGCGTGATTTTACATGCTCAATCGGATTATAGTCATGGACGTACTGAAATTCTTCTTTTAAAATATCAATTTTTGTCATCACTTCATGGAGCGCGAATTTATATGACATCATAAACCGCGTCAACTCTGTTTTGACTTCTTTCATCTGCTCAAAATCTATCGGGATGGCAACTTCCATTTTTGTCTCTCCTTCAAATTTGCAATGCAAATCCGTTACCCCCATCTTAAAGGCAGGATGGGGGTTTTGTCAAAGAATTGCATTGCCCGCCTTATGTATATCAGGAGGGATCATGGCGGTTTTATTCGCTGTTTACCCGCTATCCAAAAAGATGAATCAAAAAACGATAAATTTTCCTTAAAATGCGTTTGTTTTTTTGCAATATTTGTAATATCATAATCTTGTAAAAGGCACCATAATGACAGATCGGTTACATCTATATCATCAACTAATAAAAAGGAAGCGTTAAAATGACAAATGCAAATGTATACTCTTCTCTACCGGGGCCGCTTTCGAAAGAACTGCTGGAAAGAAGGGAAAAAGCTGTTCCCCGCGGTGTCAGCAACGGCATTCCGGCTTTTGCAAAAGAAGCAAAAGGCGCGCTTGTTACAGATGTGGACGGCAATACGTATATTGATTTTGCCGGCGCAATCGGCACGCTGAATGTCGGGCATAACCACCCGAAAGTTGTCGCAGCTGTCAAAGAACAGCTTGAACGTTTTATCCATACCGGCTTTAACGTCATGATGTATGAACCTTATATTGAACTGGCTGAAAAATTGGCAGCGCTCGCTCCAGGGAATGTGGAGAAAAAGGTCATCCTTTTAAACAGTGGGGCAGAAGCCGTCGAAAATGCCGTTAAAATTTCCCGCAAATATACGAAGCGGCCGGCCATTATCAGCTTTACCCGCGGCTTTCACGGCAGAACGTTAATGACGATGTCGATGACAAGCAAAGTGAAGCCGTATAAATACGAATTCGGCCCGTTCGCTTCTGAAGTTTATAAGGCCCCTTACCCTTATGCTTACCGGAAACCCGGCAATTTGACCGATGAAGAATATGAAGACTATATGATCCAAGAGTTCCGGAATTTCTTTCAAAACGATGTTGCCGCTGAAACGGTTGCGGCTGTGGTCATGGAACCTGTACAGGGAGAAGGCGGATTCATTGTGCCAGGCAAAAAATTTGTAAAAGCGGTTTATGACTTTTGCCAGGAAAACGGCATTTTGTTCGTATCGGACGAAATTCAGGCAGGATTCAGCCGGACCGGGCGTTATTTTGCCATTGAACATTTTGATGTTGTGCCGGATTTGATTACCATCTCGAAATCTCTTGCAGCAGGCGTCCCGTTAAGCGGGGTAATCGGACGGAGCGACATAATGGATGCGGCAAATCCGGGCGAACTTGGCGGGACCTATGCGGGAAGCCCGCTTGGATGCGCAGCCGCCCTTGCCGTACTGGACATCATTGAATCTGAAAAATTAAACGAACGGGCGGAAAAAATCGGGAGACATGTGCTTGATACGTTCCGCAGCTGGCAGAAGGAGTTTACCTTTATCGGGGATGTGCGCGGACTTGGCGCCATGTGTGCATTTGAAGTCGTAAAAGACAAAACGACAAAAGAACCGGATAAAGCATTGACAAAGCGGATTGTGAAAGAAGCCAACAAGCGGGGGCTGCTTCTTTTGGATGCCGGGATTTTCGGCAATGTCATCCGCATTCTAATGCCCATTGTCATTACAGACGACCAGCTGCAGGAAGGCCTGGATATTTTAAAACAGTCCATTGCCGCTGCCGCAAGCGTAGAGGAAGAAGTCACTTTATTATGACATTGAAAGTGGCGCCCGGTTTTTTCGTAAATCTTTAACAGGCATACAGCCCGAGGTTCGTTTTTTCTTGATGGCCTTTTGAACGCCGTACAGCGTGGGAGGCAAGGCGACCGGTTTTTCGTGAACCTTTTACATGCATGCAGCACCGGCCCCGTTTTTCTTGACGGCCTTTCAAACGCCGTACAGCGTGACGAGCAAGGCAGCCGGTTTTTCGTGAATCTCTGACATGCATACAGCCCGAGGTCCGTTTTTTTCTGGAAGGCCCCTTGAACGCCATTTTAGAACGGGCCTGCAAAAATGGCTTTAAAATAGCAGGCAAGGTGACCGTGCATTTTTCGTGAAAACTTGATGAAGGCTGCCCCACGTTTCATGGCCATTGGGGCAGTCGCCTAGTTCCTATGTTTTTCCACAAAAAAGCAATGCCCGGACCGTTCATACCGGCCCGGGCTATTTTTTATTTTACCTTTAATGGTTCCAGCTGTTTTAAAATTTCTTCCAGTTCTGCATCTGCCTGGATCAGCGCGGCAGCTGTATAGGCACTTTCGACAAAGGCAGTGTCCATCAGACGGATGTATTTATCCGACATTTCCATTGCCATTTCCAAATTCATTTTGGCGCTGCCGAGGTCGTAAAAAGCAAACAGATCATCCGCTTTATTTTCGGCTACGGCGGCATTGATTTTGTCAAAACTCGTGCCAACACCGCCGTCATCGGTCCCGCCCGCATACGTAATGGAAACGTCTTTGGCCGCTTCCTTTAACAATGTGGCAAGGCCGGCTGCGATTTCAGGAATATGAGAAACAATAACAATACCGACTGGTTTTTTACTCATCCAGAATCCCGCCTTCCAACAAAGCTTCAAACAAATAGCTGCTCGACACCGCTCCTGGATCAAGATGGCCGATGGAACGCTCACCAAGATAAGATGCGCGCCCTTTTGTCGCTTTCATCTCTTTTGTCGCCTCCACGGCAGATTGAATGACCTCTTTTGTCAACGACCCGGACGCGAGTGCTTCGCAGGCCGGCATCCAGACATCGACCATCGTTTTCTCGCCTTTTTCCGCTTTGCCGCGTTTTTGGATGCCTTCAAGCCCAGCTTTTACAATTGCCGCAACATCTTGTTCATTTTCCCCTGCCTGTTTTGCCATCGCAATCAGCGCCGAGCCATACAGCGGCCCCGAGGCACCCCCGACTTTTCCAAGCAACGCCATCGCCGCTGTTTTCAGGACGTCCTGGACCGTAGCAAAACCGCCAGCTGCTAGTTTTTCTTCCATAGCCGCCACACCGCGCGCCATGTTCGAACCGTGGTCGCCATCACCGATCGCACTGTCCAGTTCGCTCAAATAGGCTTTGTTTTCATTGATTTTTTCTGCAAAACGATGCAGCCAGTCTGTTGCTGTTTCTGCTGTTAACATGTTTCCTCCTCCTTTACACCCATGCCGGGACGGACACCGGCCGTTTTAAAAATTTAAGCCACGCCTCATCTTCCAGTTTTACAAGCGTGAGGGAAAGGCCGGCCATATCAATGGACGTCATCAAATTGCCCACTTTTCTAAACGGAACGGTAAGGCCTTCCCGGTCAAGCAGGGCATGCACATCCTTGGTAAAAATATACTGTTCCATAAGCGGTGTAGCCCCAAACCCATTGACAAGGAGCGCAAACCGGTCCCCTTCTTTCCAGTTGAACGCATTTTTCAGCCGGGTAACGAGTTCTTCCGCGATCGCTTTTGACGACTTGATTTTTTCCCGCCGGTAACCCGGTTCCCCGTGAATGCCGACACCGTATTCCATTTCATCTTCTTGAAGGACAAAACCCGGCTTTCCGACTTCTGGAACCGTTGCCGGCGAAATAGCGACACCGATTGTCTTCACATTGGGCACAAGCCGTTCAGCCAACGCCTTGATTTCCTGAAGCGTCTGCCCCTCTGCTGCTGCCGCGCCCAGAATTTTATGGACAAGAACGGTACCGGCAACGCCGCGCTTTCCTGCTGTATAGGTGCTGTCTTCTACCGCGATGTCATCGTCAACCACGATCTTCTCCACCTGAATATCTTCCATTTCAGCTAATTCCTGGGCCATGTCAAAATTCATAACATCCCCTGTATAATTTTTCACAATCATGAACACACCGGCGCCCTGGTCGGCTTTTTTAATCGCTTCAAAAATCTGGTCCGGCGTCGGCGAGGTAAACACTTCACCGCAAACTGCCGCAGACAGCATTCCTTCCCCGACAAAACCGGCATGGCTCGGTTCATGCCCGCTGCCGCCGCCGCTAATGAGCGCCACTTTCCCTTCATCCCGGAAAGTACGATAAATGACGCCTGTCCCTTCCAATCGCTCCACTTTTCCTTCATGGGCGTACACAAATCCATCCAGCATCTCATCGACAACTTTTCCAGGGTCGTTTATAATTTTTTTCATGGCGTATCCCTCCGCATCCTTATGTCCTTTCTTTTGCCCGGCACAACACCTTCTAAAACACCACTTTTATTATACCGCTTCCATCGTGAAAAAAAATCATTTTTCATGCCATGCCAGCAATCACGGATTTCAATTGTTTCAATCATATCTGAGATTGTTTTCGATCACTTTTTTATATAGGGCTTGTTGAACGAATCCAATTCTGAGTTTGCACCCAAATTGTCAGTAGGCTCTAGAAGAAGCCATTTTTGAAAATGCGTGATTCTGCCTTCTCTATACATTGATTCAGCTTTCAAGTGCAAGCTTTTCCCTGGATTTTTTATAAAACCCTTGCATTTAAATTTTTGCCAAAGCTGTCAGCATTCTTGCCAAATTTAGGAATTTTGCTTATTTAGCAAGCCCTATATATAAGCTGAACTAAACATTATTACTTCTTTATGTGTTGCCAAAAGCAATGTCTATCCCGATCGTAATTGATTTTGGCACGAAAAACTTAAGTTCATATTATATGGTTTTTAGCACTTTTATGCATATGTGCACACACGCGGTAAAGTATTAAAAATTTTTGTTGACTATAATCTGAATGTTTTATATAATCATACGCAAACAGACAAGCATCGGCGCTTATCCGGCAGCGTCAGCAGCGAGGTCAAAACAAAATGGGGGCTTCCAATAATGAAAGATTTCTTTAGCAAACTGTTAAACGGAATGAGCATAGGCATTGTCGTTTCTCTGATCCCAAACGCCTTACTCGGGGAGATATTGAAACTGATTATCCCGCATGCGCCTTATTTGCAGCATGTTGTTGATGCAACCGTTATCATCATGAGCATGCTGCCTGTATTGATTGGCGTTATGGTCGGCATTACCTTTCAATTGACACCGATCCAAATTGCAAGTGTCGGCATTGCCGCAATGGTTGGGAGCGGCGCGATCCAGAAAACGGCTGCCGGTGCATTTGCTTTAAACGGGATCGGGATTGTCATCAATACAGGGATTACAGCGGCATTGGCGGTTTTATTCGTCAAGTGGGTCGGAACAAGGTTAAAGGCTTATTCCATCCTCCTGGTCCCGACATTGAGTATTTTAATACCGGGCATGATCGGACTTACAATTTTGCCATTTATTAAAGCGGCTACCGGGCTGGTCGGCGTCGGGGTGGCACATGTGACAAGCATGCAGCCTGTCGTAATGGGCGCCATTATTGCCGTCATTTTTTGCCTGATTATTTTATCGCCGATTTCAACAGTCGGCGTAGCAACCGTTATTATGCTTTCAGGTGTCAGTTCAGGGGCGGCAAATCTTGGCATTTGTGCCGCCGGGGTCGGGCTTGCCATCGCCAGCTATAAAGCCAACTCGCTCGGTACCGCCCTTGCCCATGTACTTGGCTCGCCGAAAATTCAGATGCGAAACTTCTTTATGAAACCGAAAATTGCTTTCCCGATGCTCATCACTGCTGCCGTTCTCGGTGCGCTCGCCGGCGTCTTTCATATTCAGGGCACGCCTTACAGTGCAGGATTCGGGTTGTCGGGCTTAGTCGGCCCGCTCAATTTCATGCATCTTGCTGAAGGCGGCTGGACTGCGAAAAATATTGCCATTATGCTGAGCACTTTCTTTGTGCTGCCGTTTATCTTAAATGTCGGATTCATTTATGTTTTTTCAAAAAAATTAAAGATGATCAAATCGGAAGACTATCAGCTTAATTTCGAATAGCAAAAAACACTGCAGCCCTCCGGATCAGGGTTGCAGTGTTTTTTTCATCGGACGGAAATTCCGGGACTTCAGAGGTTCGGCCGGCGCGATATAGCAGCATGCGACAATTACGTTTGTGCAAAATGAAATCGAACGCCTTCACTGACTTCGCCCCCCCTGGCATCATAAAGGCGGATATATAAATAATGGAGAAGGGTAAAATGTTCTTCCGCCCTCCGCATGAACATACTCGAAGTTCAATTTGGGTATACCAAAGCGAAAATAGGTTAATTTAGCCTTAATCAAAATATTTTTTGGCAGATCATTGTGGCCATGCTGGACAACAAGCACCTTTCATGCCGGCCGTTTTTTTCTGTGCTATATTTGAACATACAGTGGACTCACCAAAGACAGGAGTGTAAAGGAATGAATACCATCATTGAAACGATTCTCAATCACCGGTCGATCCGCCATTATGAAGACCGGCCGCTATCTGATGAACAAATCCGCCTGATTGTGGAATCCGCGCAGGCAGCCGCCACTTCTCATTTCGTCCAGGCCTATACGATTCTCAGCATTCAGGATCCCGGGCGGAAGCAAAGATTAGCAGAACTGACCGGGAACCGCCATGTCGGAACATGTGGCCATCTGCTCATTTTCTGTGCCGATCTCCATAAACATGAACTTGCGGCGGAAATGGAAGGTGTAGATGCGCAAGATACACTTGAGACAACGGAAAAATTTATGGTCGCGCTCATCGACACGGCACTGGCCGCGCAAAATGCCGCGCTCGCTGCGGAATCGATGGGGCTTGGCATTTGTTATGTCGGAGGCTTGCGCAACCGGCTGCCGGAAGTGGCCGAACTTTTGAAAATCCCGCAATATGTCCTTCCGCTATTTGCGATGACAATCGGCTATCCGGCCGATCCGTCTGCGAAAAAACCGCGCATGGCGGCTGAGCATATTTATTTTGAAGATGAATACCCGGCTGATGAACGTCTTTTGCGCGATCTGAAGGAATACAATGAAACGGTTTCGCAATATTATACAAAACGCACAGACGGAAAAAGGAACGATACCTGGACAGGCCAAATGGCACAATTTTTTAAAGAACCGTCGCGCGTTTTTATGAAGGAATTTGTAGAACGACAAGGGTTTGATAAAAAGTAAGCTGAATAGGGGATCCGTCCGCGCATTTTCCTCTTCTTTCGGCCCATCGCGGAGCACAAGTTAAATAGAACGACATGTTCAAATATGGATATTCAGCGCTTCGGCAACCATCCCGGGACACATATTAAACAGAACGGCGAGATACTACGATGAGTGGTGTCCCGCCGTTTTTTGCATTTTGCTTTGGTGTGAAATGAGGGTGGATCTGTCATCCGGCGATTCCATTTTTTTGTATATCAATATTCCTTTTTTTCTGCTAAAATAGAATAAATGCTTTAGCACTGAAAAGCGTTTATCTAAAACAGAAAAGTGAGATTGATAGAAATGGAAAAAAACCAACATCATTTGCAAAAAGGCTTATCACCAAGGCATGTCCAGTTCATCGCATTGGCCGGGATGATCGGAACCGGCATTTTTAAAGGCAGCTCCGATACCGTCAGCCTTGCCGGCACAAGTGTTGCCGTTTCTTACCTGATCGGCGGCGTACTTTTATTCATTGTCATGTCAGCGCTTGGGGAAATGGCGCTCGTCCACCCCGGCCTCAACGTCCAAAATCTGATCCACAAAGCGTTCGGCAGCCGGGTTTCTTTCATTATTGGCTGGCTGTACTGGATCAACTGGGTCATTGTGACAGTTGTGGAACTGCTTGCAGCCGGGAGCTTCCTGCAATTCTGGATTCCCCACGCGCCATTGTGGCTGCTCAGTTTGCTCTGTGCTGCTTTCATGGTCGGCATCAATTTAATTGAAGTGAAGTACTACGGCGAATTTGAATTTTGGATTGCCGGCATTAAAATTATCACGTTGATCGTTTTTATCCTGCTTGGTGCGCTGATTTTATTCGGTTTATTCCCCGGGACATCTTCCACGGTGTCTAACTATACCGCGCACGGCGGTTTTTTCCCGAACGGGCTTCACGGTACGTTCAGCGCTTTTCTGATCGTTATGTTTTCATACGGCGGCGCGGAACTAATCGGCGTTACCGTTTCGGAAACGAAAGACAGCGAAAAAGTGTTGCCGCGTGTGATTAAACAGACCGTTGTCCGTGTCATGCTTTTTTATATTTTGCCAATCCTGATCATTTGCGGCATTATCCCATGGAACCAGGTTTCTTCCGTGGAAAGCCCGTTTGTGCAGGTATTCAGCCGCACCGGGATCCCTGCTGCCGCCCATGTGATGAATTTTGTGCTCTTGACGGCCGTTCTTTCTGCCGCCAATTCCGGCATTTATGCCACTTCACGCACACTGTTTAACATGGCACAGTCCGGAGAAGCGCCGCACGCCTTTTTAAAAATTTCCCGGAAAGGCGTCCCGCTCACCAGTATTTTGCTGACCTCACTGTTTATTTTAGCCGGCGTGATTCTGGCCTATCTTACGCCGAATGAGGTCATCAGCTATTTGATGACCATCCCGGGATTTACCGTCGTCCTTGTTTGGATCGCCATCTGCGCAGCCGAACTGCGGCTCCGGAAGTCGTATGCAAAATTGCCTTCCTTCCGTGTAAAAGGGTATCCTTTCATGGTCTGGATTGCGCTGCTTGCACTGGCAGGCATTTTCCTGTCCTTTTTGCTGGGCGGCGGAAACCCGATTGGAATAAGCGTCTGCCTTGCTATTTTAATCGTGCTCGTCGTCCTGTCACTGAGAATCAAAGCAAAGGGGTAGGCTCCAGCCGGCTGTGTTGATAAAACCGGTCTTTTGGGCAGGGAGAGGACAGAAATACAACTGCGCGATAAGCGGGCACCAACGAGCGGTGTTGATAAAACCGGTTCCCTTGGCGGTGAGAGGACAGACACGGTGTGCACGGCGTGTCAAACTGCCAGAATGGGCGGCACGCCAACCCGTTTGGACTCTTTTTCGTTTTGTGAAGCAAATGAAAGCGGCCATGATGCCCCGCCTGGTTCTGAACCTGCTTTAAAAAAACCAATCAGCGTAAAGAAAAAAAACTCCCGACAGAGCGTGATCTGATAGGGAGTTTTTTTCTTTATCCCTCCATTCGGATAAATCCGATAAAAAAACTTGCAATAATTATATTGACTTCCATTTATTTTCTGATAAAATTTTAAACAACAAATAACTTATCAAGAGCGACGGAGGGATCTGGCCCGATGAAGTCCGGCAACCTGCAGCGAGCAGCAAGGTGCCAATTCCAGCAAAATGGGTACCATTTTGAAAGATAAGCGCTTATCCTTTACTCGCTGTCTTTCCGTAAAAATGGCGGAAAGTTTTTTATTTCTGCAAGGCCGGCCGTTTGAACCAGGATAGGCCCTGATGCGTATAATTCCTCTACATCAGGATGAATTAAATTTATGAATGAAGAAAGCGAGGAACTTGAACATGCAAAAATTAATTATCTTAGCACTTGTCGGCCTTGCCGCGCAATTGGTGGATGGATCTCTTGGAATGGGTTACGGGGTGACTTCAACCTCACTTTTGCTAGCTTTCGGGATTGCGCCGGCTGTCGCGTCAGCTTCTGTGCATTTGGCGGAAGTTTTTACAACGGCGGCTTCCGGAGTTTCACATATGAAATTTGGGAATGTCGATAAAGGGATCATTTGGAAACTGGTTGTACCTGGAGCTGTCGGCGCCTTTCTCGGGGCAACCGTGCTTAGCCATCTTCCTGCAAGCACATTAAAACCGTACATTTCTATTTTTCTGATCGCCCTTGGCCTCTATATTCTTACCCGGTTTCTGTTCAATACGCGCGGGGCGTCGAAAGTCAAAAAGCAAACCAGGTCAAACATATTTTTTATCCCACTTGGCTTTGTCGCAGGATTTTTTGATGCAACGGGGGGCGGCGGCTGGGGCCCTATCGCCACACCGGCTTTGCTGTCCAGAAATGACATCGAACCGCGGAAAGTGATCGGCTCGGTGGATACTAGTGAATTTGCTGTATCCTTGGCATCAAGCATCGGTTTCCTCTTATCCCTCGGCGCTATGCAAATTAACTGGATTTGGACGATCGCCCTCATGCTTGGCGGCCTGATCGCCGCGCCGATTGCAGCCTATCTGGTTAAAATTTTACCGGCTCATTTGCTGGCTGTCATTGTCAGCGGCATGATTGTGTTCAGCAACGTGCAAACTTTATTAAAAATGGCGGGCGCCGGTAGCGGCTGGTACGGCGTTACCTATACAGCCATTGCGGCAATATGGGCCATCCTCATTTTCTATACAATCAGAAGACACAAACGGGCAGTTGCCAGCGCCAGCGTAAGCGTCGCAGAATAAGGAACATGTTCGGGCAAGGGATCCATTGCCCGAATTGTTTTTTTAAAGCCGTTTTTGACAATAAACGGGCTGAGGCGTTTCTATGCGAACGAACAACGCCATTTTTGCTTCCTTTATGCAGATGCCCTCTATGTGAAGGAAAGCGGCCCCATTTTTCCACCTAAACCAGCCATTCCTTAACCAGGCACCGGCAAAAATGATCCATCACCAATTTTTCAATACCGCACGCCTAAGTGAAGGCAGGCCGCAAACTTCTTTTAGCGGCAAATGCACAGAGGCGCGTTTTGTGATTTTTTTTGTGGGCCAAAACATGGCTTACCCGCGCCCGTCCGGTTTGCAGCCCCTGTTTATGCCGCCGTCCGCCATGCCCGCTTTCCCTCCCCCGTTCGCGAAATGTTTTATGTTTAAAATGTAAAACCTGTTTTGCTATAATTATATTTACTGGTATTTTCCATTTTTTGAACGGAAAGAACGGTGTGCCTATGAAAACATTGATTTCGTCGCTGCAATGGATGGCATTTATGATCGCCGGGTCGATCGCGGCCCCGATTGCCATTGCGGATGCTTTCCATTTCAGTGCAGGTGAGACTGCCCTGTTTGTGCAGCGGACGCTTTTTGTACTCGGGATCGGCGGTCTTTTGCAAGGAATTTTCGGCCACAGAATGCCAATCAATGAAGGGCCGGCCGGGCTGTGGTGGAGCGTGTTTGCCATTTATGCGGGGCTTGTCGGCATCTTGTACAGTTCAAGCACTGAATCTCTGCAATATTTGGCAGGCGCACTGATTGTAACCGGCATCTTTTTCTTCCTGCTCGCTTTTACCGGCCTTGTGGACCAATTAAATAAACTGTTTACGCCGGTTGTGACATTTATTTATTTGCTATTGTTGGTGCTGCAGTTGAGCGGCTCTTTTATGAAAGGGATGCTCGGCATTACGGGTGCCCATCAGGAAGTCCGGCCGCTTGTTGCCATTTTGAGCCTTGTCACCGTTTTGCTTACATTCTATTTTGGCCATGTAAAGAAACCGTGGGTCAAGCAATATTCGATCATGCTTGGCTTGATTTGCGGCTGGATTTTGTTCGCGCTTTTTGGTGAAGCGCCGGCTATTACATTTGGGGAAAGTTGGTTCTCTCTCCCCGCCGTATTTGATTTTGGAAAACCGCGTTTTGATTCCGGCGCCATCACAACCGGTGTATTCATCGGGCTTTTGCTAACTGCAAATATGATTACGTCTGTCCGCGTCATGGGAAATGTGACGGGAGTCCGCCAAGAGCGGGTGCGGAGCAGTCTGTTCATATCCGGCATCAACCAGCTGCTTGCCGGCATCTTTTCCGCTGTCGGTGCGGTGCCGATTGCAGCAGCGGCAGGCTATGTTGCACAAACCGGCATAAAAGTGCTGAAACCATTTTTGTACGGCGCTTGTTTCGTTTCCATTATTGCTCTGCTCCCACCGCTCGTGCATATCATGTCTGCAATTCCCGCGCCGGTCGGTTATGCCGTTACCTTTGTGGTCTTCACACAATTGGTCGGCCTTGCCTTAAACGATCTTGAAAAAAGCCCGGACAAAGAAATTGCCCATACAACAGCGGGCATCTCCTTCCTGGTCGGAATCGGCGCAATGTTTTTGCCCGCTCATGCGACCGAACATTTGCCAATGGTCGTGGCAACTTTTCTAAACAACGGCTTAATCCTTGGATCTGTAGTCGGCATTTTGACAGAACAGCTGCTGATTTGGAGGAAAAAAAGAAAAATGCAGGAAAACAGCATCCGCGAGCAGTAATATCGGAAATTCTGTCAAACAGCAAGGAGGCTCTGCTCCCATTTGCACGGGGGCCTGTGGCACCAACCGGATGGGGCCTTTGTTACAATCATCCAAATGGCCTGGGGCGTTCCAATTCAGTGAAAAGGGGCACAGGACTTGATCGCCGAATCCCTTGCCTCCATACAACGTGAGCCTGTTGCAGCGGTCACGGATATAAAAAATGCCGGGAATCTTCCGGCATTTTTTATATCCGCTTCCGTTTTTCTACACACGATTACAGATTGGCTTCCTCGAGCAGCCCCTTTTCGATGCAGGTGAGAGCAGACAGTTTCACCATCCGTTTTTCAAACCGGATGGCAAGGGTGTCGCCATCGATATCTACAATTTCACCATGGCCAAACACACGGTGCCGGATTTTTTTACCGGCCACAAAAGCGGATGCATCCTTAATGGCATTCGGGTTCTGCGGGATGGAGACCGTCTTTTTGCCGATCCGGACAACTTCTATGTCTGGTTTCGTTTTTTCCGCCTTTTCAACATTGTTGACAATTCCCTTCACTGCTGCCACAAACGGCGAGTCCATTGTCCGGCTTCCGTTGCGTTTTTCATAGCTGACCATTTCCAGCGACTTTTTCGCGCGCGTCATTGCCACATAAAAAAGACGGACCGATTCTTCCATCAGTAAATCATTTTCTTTTTCATCGTCCCCGGGAATGATCCCATCCACAAGATCAATCATATACACCTTTTCAAACTCCAAGCCTTTTGAACTGTGGAACGTCGAAAGCGTCACAGCATGCCGGCCTTTGTTCCCTTTCGCCGTTTTTAAAATGTGCGCCAAGTGCTTCAGCCTTGCAGCAAACTCTTCCATTGTCACAAGTGTATCCGCAATGTCTTCGAGCGTATTTAAAACGCCGATCAAATACTCTTTCCGGAATCCGAATTTCTTGCACATGTTTTCGAGTGCTTTTTCATAGCCGAGCCTGCCGCGGATGACATGAATCGCATCCAGCGGCGGCATGCCCCGCATTTCCCGGAGTGTCTCCTTTACTTTACGCACTTTTTGGACCTGGTAATCCTTCAAATTTGCATAACGCACCAAATTGTCAAAAACAGACTGGTTATTACGGATCCCCTTTACCGCTTCCATCTGTTGTTTCGTAATATAACCGTCCAATTTCGAATGGACCTGCGCGAGGATATCCGCCCGTTTATCGGTAAACGTAAGCCGCATCACATTCAAAATATCCTGGACGACCCAGTGGGAGAAAAAGCGATTGTCGGTATCTTTGAGATAAAACGGAATCCCTTCCCGGTCAAATTCATTGATCAGGGCAATCGAAGACATATTGTTCCGATACAGCACGGCAATTTCTGAAAAATTTTCGGACACGACAATGTTCTGGGCCAAATATTTTGCCTGGTATTTATAATCTGGCAGGCGCACAAACCGAATCGGCCCGGCAGGTGGGTTTTCCGTGAACATGTTTTTATCATAGCGGTGCTTGTTGCGCTTGATAAACAGGTTGGCAGTCGTGACAACCTCTTGAGATGACCGGTAATTTTGTTCCATAAATAAAATTTTCGCATCCGGATACACTTTTTTAAAATTTAGCAAGTAGGACGGCTCCGCACCCCGCCAGCTGTATATTGACTGATCATCATCGGCGACAACGCACAAATTGCGATGCCGGCGCACAAGTTTTTCAACAATGGCATGCTGCACCATGGAGGTATCCTGGCTCTCATCCGTCAGCACATAGTCATAACGCCCCTGATACATACAGAGAAGATTCGGATCACGCCTGAATATTTCATTCGCATGCGTCAGCATATCATCAAAATCAAGAAGCAGCTGTCCGGTGCCCTGCTTTTTAAATGCCTCATACTCCTTTAAAATCCGGGCAGCTTCCGGCACACTCGTCACTACTTTCCCCCATTTTGCAGGCGGGATCATCTTGTTTTTGATATAGCTGATATACGTCTGCAGTTCCTCCAGCTGGTCTTCCGTGATCTTCTCTCCATGAATGTTCCTGTACACATTCCGCAAAATTTTTTTCTTCTGGTACGGTCCCGCCTCGCCTTCAATCAGCAAGAAAGGGACATTGGTCCGTCTGAAAAAAACGCGAACGAGTTCAAAAGCAAGGCTGTGGATCGTTGAAAAATCAACGGGCGGAAGATTCGGAAAAAGCTTTTGGAACCGGTCTTTCATGTCAGCGGCAGCGGCACGGCTGAACGTAATGGCTTTAATCCGTGCAGGCGCCACCCCTTTTTCTTCAATTAAATAGCCGATCCGCATGATGACGGTTGTCGTTTTTCCGGAGCCAGGGGAAGCCAAAAGCAAAAGCGGACCTTCCGTTTGCTTTACGGCCTCTTGCTGCACTGCATTCAGCACAATTCCGGACTCCTCTTTTTTACGGGTAAAAAAGTCTTGGTTCGTGTTCATTGCCATTGCTCCGTTCCAAATGCTTTGATTTAATAGTAGCATATTGAGTGGAGTGTTGGCATAAAATCTACCTATTCAGTTTTGACAACGGTCTCCTATTTATAAAAATTTTCTCGATCGCATTGGAAGCCTGCCTTCAACATCTCACAATCGAGAAAAACTTGACATATCTCTCGTCATAAAAGATTTTGCCTATGACGGCATTTTCGAATATCCTCCCTTTTTTCATTTTCTATAAAAGAAAAATTTCTGCATGCATGCCGAAATTCCTTTTAAAAAAAGCAGAAGGGAAAGCTTTTGGATTTCCAAGTAAACATGCCGGCTGTACTGGAAATCAAGGTACCCGCTCCGCCTACGCGGTGTACCGATGATGGCCACGCTTGCCATCCCCGCTGATTTTAGCGTACCACCGATTTGTTAAATTATGATGAAGAGGGATTAAAGAATTTACAAAGATGCGGAAAGAACGGGGATATGTATCCCGTGCCCCGAAAAAGGGGAGCGGGGAAGGCTTACCAGCTGGATTTCTTTACGCCCGGAATCTCGCCTTTATACGCAAGTTCCCGGAAACAGATGCGGCAAAGTTTGAATTTGCGGTATACCGAATGAGGACGCCCGCACCGCTCGCAGCGTGTGTAAGCCTGAACTTTAAATTTCGGCTCACGTTTTTGTTTGACAATCATCGATTTCTTTGCCATGACGTTTGCCTCCTTTCTATGTGCTAACGGTTTATTTTACTATAAGTTCAACAGAAAAGATAGTGGTACATTTTGGCAGATTCTTTCTAAATCATTTTACAAATAACATACCTATTGTTGGCTAATACCGTTTTTTGGAATTATAATTTGACCCGATTGTTTTCCTGGTTTCGGGAGCCGTGTTTATCGCAATAACATCCTCACTTATTCAGAATACAGATGCTCGCCGCAAAAAAAGCAGGCCCAACTAAGCCTACTCTACTTTAAAACTCATGAAATTTTTTTTGCCTTAGATTTCGCCCAATTTCTAAACCAAATAATGAAAGAGAGAATCAATAATAATATACCAAAAATCAAAAAAAATCTTGGAATCAATAATATTTGACTAATCAGCGAGTTTCCGAGCTCTACAGTTGAATAACCATCAACAAGATGAACCAAAAACATCATACATAGTCCTGTAAACGCCATCACAAATCCATATTGAAAAATTCGATACATGAACCTCAACTCCCCGTTTTTTAAAAATTCGGTTTATTTTTTGGATATTTTTATCTATTGTAATCATAAATTCCATTTTTAACAATCCTCCCATGGAATAGGAAAGACGGCTTTACGCAAAAAAGGTTTGATGATTGCCTGAATCCCGCGTGTACCGGCTGCATCCCCAGTGCCCGGCTTTGCAGTGGGTGGTTTGATTTTGGAAAAACAATAAGCATGTCAGAATGCTTGATCTGCGACGAATTCTTTTCAGTTCCAGCCCGCATTGAAAAAAAGCAAACGAAAACCGGGCGGAATTTTGCCCGGTTCGTTTACAACGGCTTATTTTCCTAAAACATCGTGGTCGACCCAGCGTTTGCCGTCGATTTCACTGATGAGGTTGACAGCCACTTTAGCGCCGTCGCCTGCTGTAATAATGGTGTGCATGGAGACGCCGGCAACCGTGCCGCATGCCCATACATTCGGGACATTCGTTTTTCCTTGCGCATCCACTGCAAAAACGGTTTTTACGCGTGGTTCTGTTGCCGGTTTGGTTTTGACGCCAAGGGCTTCCCCGAGGCTTGCAATCATGCCGGTTGCAAGAATAACGTATTTGCTTTCGTACGACCCTTGTTCTGTTTTAATGGTAAAACCATTTTCCGTTTTTTCAATTGATTCGACTTTTTCGTCGACCAGTTCGGCCCCGAATTGCGCTGCCTGTTTTTTACCGGTTTCGACCAGGTCTGGTCCGGTTATTTCTGTTACGCCGTAGTGATTTTTCAGCAAAGCCCGCTTGGTAGCGCTCGTGCCACCATCAAAAAGCACTGTGCTTTTCCCGGCTTTGGCCGTAAAAATGGCGGCACTTGCCCCGGCCGGACCAGCTCCAATAATGGCAATTTCATACATCGTACATTCCTCCTTACTATTTTAAGTATAGACCGGCAGATGGGGAAGTTCAAAATATACACTTTGGAAGGCACAGAAATGTAAGGCCTTATTTTCTAAGTGTTTCTTTGGACAAATCAAAGTAGCACTCAAAAGAAACCGTGGATGGAATTTGATCGGTAAACAATGAATTAAAGTTCAGGTCTTAATACAAAAGATAGCATTAACAAATTTACGCAAATATTCATCAAATGATCAATATCAATATGATCATTTCCTTCACAAAAAGCTTTAAGCACATCGCAAGGCACATTGGCATACTTACCTAATGTTTCATAGGAAAGATTATAATCTCCTATCAAATTAGCCTCTATTATCGCTCTCATTCTCTCTTTTGAGTCTATAAAAGAGAATCCTGTACTTAAAAACGGTAAACAATAATGGATTCTTTTTAACTCTCCTTCATCAAAGTAGATGGCTTTCCAGAGAGAATTTTTGTAGTTTTCTCATCGGAAATCCCAAATAGAGTAGCTAATTGTTGATCTTTTAACTGAAATTTATTTTTAATATTTAGGAATTGATTTTTTAAATATTCATGACTTCCATCTGAATAAACATTGGAAGTTGTATCGTAAACAAAATCAGACATTTTTTCCGACTCCTTTAAAATATTATATAATCTTCACAATAAAATGAAAAGGAAAAATAGAATTGGGAATCGGATTACCGGTTTTTCTCATTTTCTCATGTCATCATAAATGCAGTTCCATCCATTCATCCACTTCCTGGAAACCGAATTTTTTATACAATGGCTTGCCCATTTCCGAAGCGCCAAGCCAGATGTTGGAGATGCCAGCCTTTTTCACCTCATCAACCAGTTTTTCCATCAATTCTTTCGCGATCCCCTGGCCGCGGTATTCTTCTTTTGTATAAACATTTGTAATATAGGCTTTCTTCCCGCTTTTATTCACATAACTCGGCGGAAATTCGTAAAAAATGACGGCCCCACAGGCAACGATTTCTCCTCCGACTTCCGCAAGCCATTGGACCATGGAGCCTTCTTTTAATTTCTTTTGAAAAAACTTTTCCAAATCGGCATCAATGTCCGTCTTCGGTTCAATGCCTTGGGCAACTTGCTGCTGCTTTCTAAGCTCTATTAAATGGTGAAGATCATCCAGATGGGCTTTCCGAAATTCCATAGATGCGCCTCCTCGTTGGCATTTGATAATACATTCATACCCCGTTTTAAGGAAGAAAAGCGCACAATGCGGTTTCTTTTCGTTGCCATTTTTGTTTTCCGGGAGCCACATCGAAAAGCAGCTGCGCCCGTGCAGCTGCTTTCCAATGTTAAACCGGGTATACCGGGTGCTTTGGTTTTGAAAAGTCTTCCTGCTTCCCGCTGTACATTTCAAGCCGGTGTTCGAGTTCTTCCCGCAGTTCATTGCCAGGTACGACGGCATCCACAACCAGTTCGGAAGCAAGTCGGTAAATGTCAATGTCTTTCACGTACTCCGCCCGCTTTTCCGCGAAAAATGCCGGCCGTTCCTCTTCCGGAAGTGCGGCGATTTTATTGGCGTATACGGCATTGACCGCGGCTTCTGGGCCCATGACCGCAATTGATGCAGACGGAAGGGCAATGCAGCAGTCCGGTTCAAACGCCGGACCCGCCATTGCGTATAAACCGGCACCGTACGCTTTTCGGACAATGACGGACAGTTTCGGAACGGTTGCTTCGCTCATCGCAAAAATCATTTTTGCCCCATGGCGGATAATGCCGGCCCGCTCCACTTGTGTCCCGATCATGAAGCCGGGGACATCCGCGAGAAACAAAAGCGGAATATGGAACGCATCACAAAGATGGATAAACTTTGCCGCTTTATCGGCGCTGTCGTGGAAAAGCACACCGCCTTTCACCCGCGGCTGATTCGCAATGATTCCGACAGGCCGGCCGCCAATCCGGGCGAGACATGTAATCAGTTCGGGCGCAAACTTTTTTTTAATCTCACAGATCGAATCTTCATCCACAATCCGCTCGATCAGCTGGTACATGTCAAACGGGGCATTTTCATTTTTCGGGATCAGTTCCTCAATCGTTTTTTCAAACGCAGCCGGCGCCTTTGCTTCTGTTCTTGCCGGTTTTTCGGAAAAATTGTCCGGAAAATAGGTTAAGTATTTTTGCACATAACGGATTGCTTCTTCTTCCGTTTTCACTAGCACATCGCCGCAACCCGAAACGGTGCAGTGCATTTTTGCGCCGCCCATCTGCTCGAGCGTCACTTTTTCACCGATCACCATCTCGGCCATCCGCGGCGAGCCTAAGTACATGGACGCATTGCCCTCGACCATTACGACAATATCGCAAAATGCAGGAATATATGCCCCGCCGGCAGCAGACGGCCCGAACAAGAGGCAAATTTGCGGTACTTTCCCGGACAAATGCACCTCGTTGTAAAAAATCCGCCCCGCTCCCCTTCTGCCCGGGAACATCTCGATCTGATCGGTAATCCGTGCGCCTGCAGAATCGACGAGATACAAAATCGGGCAGTTGAGTTTCGCTGCTGTCTCCTGGATACGGATGATTTTTTCGACCGTCCGCCAGCCCCATGAACCGGCTTTTACGGTCGAATCATTGGCCATAACGCAAACGGTGCGGCCGCCGATTTTTCCGATACCGGTGACGACTCCGTCTGCCGGCAGGTCCCCCGCAAGGACATTGGCAAACATCCCGTCTTCAGCCTTGAGCCCGTCATCCAACAGCATTCGCAAGCGTTCGCGGACAAACCATTTGCCCTGTTCGCGGTTTTTTTGGTGGTATTTTTCCTTTCCGCCCTTTAAAATTTCTGCTTTTTTGCTTTCGTAGTCCATTGCATTACCTCCCTTTATACACCGGGGTGCGCTTTTCCGCGAATGCCCGCAAGCCCTCGAGCCTGTCTTCGGTCGGAATGAGCGCGTTGTAGGCGAGTTCTTCGATTTTCAGCCCTGCTGAAAGGCCGGTCTCTGTCCCTTGATCGATAGCCGTTTTTGCCTGTCTAAGTGCAATGGGGCCGTTTTTTTGCATTTCCCCCGCCAGTTCAAACGCTTTTTCGATTACTGCTGCACGCGGCACAGCGTATTCGAGCAGGCCGATTGCCGCTGCTTCTTCAGCAGTCAGCCGTCGCGCCGTATAGATCAGTTCTTTCGCTTTACCAACCCCAATGAGTCTTGGCAGCCGCTGTGTGCCACCCGCCCCCGGGATGATCGCGAGCGACGTTTCGGTAAGCCCGTATTTTGCTTCGCGGGCGCCAATGCGAAGATCACATGCCAGCGCCAGCTCCAGCCCACCGCCGAATGCCGACCCGTTTAGCGCCGCAATTACCGGCTGGGGCAGCGCGGCCGTTTCATTTACAACCGCACCGATCTTCCGTACGGCCTGCAGCACCTCTTCCTCGTTCATGCCTTTCCGCTCTTTTAAATCCGCTCCGGCGCAAAACACTTTTTCCCCGGCGCCGGTCAGGATCACAACGCGCGTACTCCGGTCTTTCTTTATTTCCGATAAAACTTCATGCATATCCGAAAGCATTTCTTTTGATAATGCGTTTGCAGCTTCCGAACGATTCAGTGTCATCACGGCGATGCCATCTTGTTTTTCCAACAAAACCGTTCCTGTCATGTTCTTCCTCCTATCCTGCATATTCACTTGCAAGCGGCCTTCCGATCGCTTTCAATCTGCTTTGCGGCTTCGGGCGGCTCTACATCATCACGGCAGCTTCTTTGTTTTTTGACAAAACAGCCCCGTTACGCTCCCTGTCTGATGGCTTGCAAGCGGTCTTCCAATCTTTTTCAGTCTGCTTTGCAGCTTCGGGCGGTTCTGCATCATTACGGCAGTTCCTTTTGCTTTTTTTGGCAAAACGGCCCCGTTACACCCCCATCTAATGGCTTGCAAGCAGCCGTCCAATCTTTTTCAATCTGCTTTGCGGCTTCGTGTGGCTCTGCATCATTACGGCAGTTTCTTTTGTTTTTTGGCAAAACGACCCCGTTACGCTCCCTGTCTGATGGCTTGCAAGTGACCTTCCAATCTTTTTCAGTCTGCTTCGGACGGCTTTGCATCATCACGGCAGTTTCTTTTGTTTTTTTTGGCAAAACGGTCCAGTTTCGCTCCCCATCTGGCGGCTTGCAAGCGATCTTCCAATCTGCTTTTTCAGATTCTAGGCGGTTCAAGATCATGGCGGGCGTTCCTTTTTGCTTTTCCGGCAAAATATTCCCGTTATGCCCCTCCCGCCATCCTGTGAATTTCCATTTGGTGGCTTGCAAGTGGCCTTCCGATCGTTTTTTCTATCTGCTTTGCGGCCTGGATGATGCGGTCAAAATCAATGCCGGTCTCAATACCCATTTGCGCAAATAGGTACAGCAGATCTTCCGTCGCAACATTGCCGGATGCCCCTTTTGCATACGGGCAGCCGCCCAGGCCACCTGCTGCGCTGTCAAAAACAGTGATCCCCATTTCGAGCGACTTAACAACATTCGCAAGTGCCGTCCCTCTTGTATCGTGGAAATGCATCGCCAGCTGCCTTGCATTAAAATCATGAAGCAGTTCGTCGAGCAACCGCTCAACATCAGTCGGCACGCCGGCACCGATCGTGTCCCCGAGGGAAATTTCATCCACGCCCATCGCAAACAAGCGGCTGGCCACATCTTTTACTTGCTTTGGGGAAACCGGTCCGTCATACGGGCAGGCAATCACCGTGGAAATATATCCCCTTACCGATTTCCCGGCGCTTTTCGCTTCCTTTACCACTTTTTCCAAGACCGGATAGGTTTCCGCGATCGTTTTATTAATGTTGTGGAGGTTATGGCCTTCGCTTGCCGACATAAAAACGCTTACTTCATCCACGCCTGCATTTAACGCCCGTTCAAGCCCCCTCACGTTCGGGACAAGCGCGGCATAGGTCACGCCCGGCTTCCGTCTGATTTTTTCCAGCACCGCTCCGGTATCGGCAAGCTGCGGTATCCATTCCGGCCGGACGAATGATCCTGCTTCGATGTACGTCAGACCCGTATCTGACAATGCATTGAGCCATGCAACTTTTTCTTCTGTCGCCACAACCGCCTTTTCATTTTGCAGCCCGTCGCGCGGTCCGACTTCTTTCACGGTCACTTTTTCAGGCAGCTTCACATCCCCGCCTCCTTCAAATTGCGCTACTCCAGTTCCACCAGCACATCGGATTCGTTGACAAACTCGCCTTCCTGAGCATGGACTTTTACGACTGTGCCGTCTTCCTCGGCGGCAATCGGAATTTCCATTTTCATGGATTCAAGAATGACCACATCATCGCCTTCCTTCACCTGGTCGCCTTCCTTTACGAGCACTTTCCAAACACTTCCTGCCATACTTGCTGTAATTTCCATCTGCTTTTCCTCCTGTTTAAAAAGTCACTGACAATTGGAACATGGTTGGGTTCTTTTTGTATGTTCTCCCGGGTGCTCCCCGCCTTTCACCTTTGAACCCGACGGATCCCTTCCTCCATCTGGTCATCTTACTCCCAGAGCTCTGCTTGGTTTAAATCTTTGTGTCCCTATTAAAAATAGATGACGGCGGGATCGTCTTCCTGCCTCCCTTAACCGGTGGCAGGCCCTGCTTTCTTTCGGATTCTCCCCTTTTCGAACCTCTGGCGCCTTTTAACCGGCCGGTGCGCCTACTTGCGGGACTCCGCTTGTTTTAAAAAGTCATTGACAAAATGCGTGGTTGTGTACCCTTTTAAAAATTGTTCGTGGCTGACGGTGTCAATCAGCATCGGAATATTCGTTTTAATCCCTTCCACTTGATAGTTTAAAAGCGCATCCCTGATCCTTTTGCAAGCTTCTTCGCGCGAGCTGCCCCAGGCAATCAGTTTTGCGATCATCGGGTCGTAAAAAGGGGGCACTTTAGAACCCGCTTCCACGGCCGTCTCGTTGCGGATGCCTTCCCCTTCCGGCAGCCGGAAAGCTGTAATTTTGCCCGGCGATGGCAGAAACGTCTTCGGATCTTCAGCATAAATACGCACTTCAATCGCGTGGCCGTTCCGCTTGAGCGTCTCCCGCGTGATCGTGAGGCGTTCGCCTGAAGCGATTTTCAACTGCTCTTCCACAATGTCCAGCCCGGTAATTTCTTCCGTCACCGGATGTTCCACTTGCAATCTTGTATTCATCTCAAGAAAATAGAAATTCTGGCCCCGGTCCACGATCATTTCCATCGTGCCGGCATTTATATAGCCGATGGATGTTGCTGCTTTTACTGCCGCATCCAGCATCTTTTGCCGGGTCGCTTCGCTGATAAAAGGCGATGGCGCTTCTTCGACAACTTTCTGGTGGCGGCGCTGGATCGAACATTCCCTCTCCATAAGCGGCACAACGTTTCCATATTGGTCTGCCAGAATCTGGATTTCTACATGATGCGGTTCTTCAATATATTTTTCAATGAACATCGCGCCGTCCCCGAAAAACATTTCCGCCCGTTTTTTGTTGCCGGCAAACGCTTTGCGCAGCTCTTTTTCGGTTTGGACCACCTGCATCCCGATTCCGCCGCCGCCTGCCGAAGCCTTCAGCATTGCGGGATAACCGATTTTTTCAGCCGCCCGGACCGCCGCTTCTTCATCTTCAAGCGGATCATCCACCCCTTCAATCACCGGCACGCCTGCTGCTTTCATGGTACGGCGCGCTTCAATTTTGCTGCCCATCGCAGCAATGATTGCAGGAGAAGGCCCGATAAAAATGAGCCCCGCCTCAATGCATTTCCGGGCAAAAGGCGCATTCTCGGACAAAAGCCCGTAACCCGGATGGACCGCTTCCGCCCCGCTTTCTTTGGCCGCCCGGATGATCGCGTCGGCATTTAAATAGCTTTGATTGACAGGCGATTTGCCGATGCAATATGCTTCATCCGCCTCGCGGACAAAAAGGGCCCCCGCATCCGCCTCGGAATACACCGCTACGGACTTAATACCGAGCTTTTTACACGTCCGGATCACCCGCCGCGCAATCTCTCCCCTGTTGGCAATCAGAATTTTTTTGAACAAATGGCAACGCTCCTTTCTGCTCAATTTGCTTCAAAAATTTTGTGATTTCCCGGCCTCTCATATTTCACTCGCATTTGAGATTCCGACAGCCATTTTCATCTCATCGCTGATTCTCGATGTTAAAAAATGCAAAGACAGCTTGAAATCTTTGAAACGGATCCGTGTATCATGCAAAAGCAGTTTAATTTGTGGAACGCATGGATGGTTTTCTATCTTTTCGCCTAGCAGCCAAGCTTTCGGGCAATAACCAGCCGCTGGATTTCGGATGTGCCTTCGCCGATTTCCATCAGTTTAATGTCGCGAAGATGGCGCTCCACACCGTACTCGCGCATATAACCGGACCCGCCGTGGATCTGGATCGCCTGGTTGCAGACACGGAATCCCATCTCCGACGCAAACAGTTTTGCATAAGCGGCTTCTTTGCTAAACGGTTTTCCCTGATCTTTCAGCCATGCCGCTTTGTACACGGCATTTCGGGCAAGATCGATTTCCATCGCCATATCGGCAAGTTTGAACTGGATCGCCTGGAATTTTGAAATCGCTTGGCCGAACTGCATCCGTTCTTTTGCATATCGAAGCGCTTTTTCGAATGCGGCTTGGGCGATCCCGACCGATAATGCGGCAATGGAGATGCGCCCGCCGTCCAGCGTGTACAAAAACTGGCTGAATCCTTTGTTTTCGTCGCCAAGCAGGTTTTCACGCGGGACACGGACGTTTTCGAGCACGATCTGGCACGTGTTGGATCCGCGGACGCCCATTTTTTCATACGGGCTTGTAATCGCCACGCCCGGTGCATCGGCCGGCACGATGATGGCGGAAATGATGTTACGACCGTTTTCCCTTTTGCCGGTTACGGCTGTCACGATCACTTGGCGGGCGTATTCGGCGTTTGTAATCCAGCATTTTTCGCCGTTGATCACCCATTCATCGCCGTCAAGCACCGCTTTTGTCCTTGTTCCGCCGGCGTCTGATCCGGCGTTCGGTTCCGTAAGCCCGAATGCGCCGAGCGCTTCGCCTTTTGCCATCGGAACGAGCCACTTCTGCTTTTGTTCTTCGGTGCCGAAATAGTAGATCGGGCTTGCACCAAGGCTTGTGTTTGCTGCATAGCTGAGCCCTGTTCCTCCGCATGCCTTGCCGATTTCCTCGACCGCGATGCAATAAGAGATAGTATCCCCGCCTGCTCCGCCGTATTTTTCCGGAAACGGGATGCCTAAAAGGCCGAGGTTACCGAGCTTTTGAAACGTCTCCATCCGCATTTTCCCGGTTTCGTCTACTTCTCTTGCATACGGTTCGATCTCTTTCTCAGCAAAGTCCCGAACCATCTCCTGCAGCATGATCTGTTCTTTAGACAATTCGAAATCCATAGGCTTCCTCCTATTGACGGCGCAGTATAGCCGTTGCGCCGGTTTTTTGGCAACTTACTGACTTTTAAAGGTGCACCCGCAGAGATTGCAAAAAAATCAATGCGGGAATAACGGTGCCTATTCATTTTTTCAGTTCGCTTTCGATTCCCTGTAAAACGCTGCAAGGAACCGGCAGACAAATCGTCGCCCTGCCAACTTCTGATGGCCCGGCCGGTTCCCTGTCAAAAACATTGATTTCGCAAACCTGTGGGCGAACCTTCCTTTTTATCTTTCCGCCCTGCGACTGGCCACCAGCTGTTCAATGCGCGCAATGGTTGCGGGGTCCTCGAGGCCGGTCATATCCCCTGTAGCCGCCCCGTTTACGACAATTTCCTTTAACAACCGGCGCATAATTTTCCCGCTCACTGTTTTCGGCAACGTGTCCGTAAACAAAATTGCTTTTGGCACGGCAATTTTCCCGATTTGATCGACAATCCGGGCCTTGATCGCTTCTTTCAGCTCTTCGCTTTCCTCCGTCCCGTCGCTCAGGCGCACGAAGCAGACCGGCACCTCGCCCTTAATTTCATCCGGTACGCCAATGATAGCGGTTTCAGAAACGCCCGGGGTTTCAAGCACCGCACTTTCCATTTCCATCGTGCTCAGCCTGTGCCCGGCAACATTGAACGCATCATCCGAACGGCCGGTGACCCATACGTAGCCATCCTCATCGATCATCGCCAGGTCGCTTGCATAGTAGCAGCCGTCCACCTGGCTGAAATACGAGCCAAGATAGCGTTCCGGCTCTTTCCAAAGCGTGCGGCACAGCATCGGAAACGGCTTTTGAATGACAAGGTTTCCGATCGTCCCCCGCGGTACCGGATTTCCTTCCTGATCGACGACATCGATTACAGCGCCTAAAAACGGTCTGCCCGCAGAGCCTGGTTTCATCGGCGTCAGCCAGGCGGCACCGGCAAGCGGCGATCCGGCTGTTTCCGTCTGCCCCCATGTGTTGTTCACGCATATCTTTTTTCTCCCGAGCACTTCATATGTCCACTGCCATGTTTCCGCATCAAACGGCTCGCCGACAAGGGAGACGACATCAAGGCACGACAAATCATATTTTTCAAGCGGACGCTTCCCCATGCTTTTTAACATCCTCAATGCGGTCGGAGCGGTGAACAATTTATTCACCCGGTACTTTTCAATGATCCGGTAAAACCGGTCTTTTTCCGGATAATCAATCGCCCCTTCGTAAAAGATGGTTGTAACACCGTTTGAAAGCGCGCCGGCAATGCCCCAAATATGCATCGTGAGCCAGCCAATATCAGCCGAGCACCAGAGCACATCGTCATCGTGATGGTCCATATGGTACTTTGCGTAAATGTAATTTTGTACGACAAACGCTATGCCGGAATGGACAACGCCTTTTGGTTTCCCGGTCGTGCCGCTCGTGTAAAACACAATGCCATACTCGTTCGCTTCCAGCCGCTCCGGTTCACAATGGATGCTTGCCTTCCTTGTTTCTTCATGCCACCAATAGTCGCGGCCCGCTTGCATATTAACATCCGTCCCGAGCCGGTCCACAACAACGACCGCTTTGACAGACGGAATGTCCGGAACAACCCGGTCGACTTTTTCCTTGAGAAAAATCTTTTTCCCTCTTCGTTCGGTTGCATCGGCCGTCACGATGACTTTCGGTTCAAAATTCACAAGCCGGTCTTTCAGCGATTTTTCCGAGTAGCCGGAAAAAATCGTATTGTAAATCGCGCCAATCCGGAAGCATGCGAGCACGGCAATCACCGCTTCCGCTAAGTTTGGCAGGAAAATCGCCACGCAGTCGCCTTTTTTTACGCCGAACCCGCGCAGCACATTGCTGAACCGGTTTACTTCTGCAAGTAGCATATTGTACGTAAAAAACTTCGAATCGCCGTTTTCCCCTTCCCATATGAGCGCCGTCCGGTTGCCGGCACCGTTTTCGACATGGCGGTCAAGCAGGTTCACACATGGGTTGCTCACCCCGCCTTCAAAAAAGCGGAACCCGGGGAGGCTGCCTGTCATTGTTTCCTTCCACGGTTCATACCAGGTGAGCTTTTGGGCAACGCGCCCCCAAAATGCTTCCGGATCCGTTTGCGACAGGTGCAGCAGTTCCTCAAATGCTTTGCTTGAGCCGATTTCGGTTGAACGGATTTTATCATCACTTGGATAAACGAGTTTGCTTTTGGCAATGCCGCTTTGTTCCATGGACATGCTCCTTTCCGGTGATCGGTCGGGAAAATGGAATTATATTTTTTTAAAAATCTTTTTTATATCTTTATCCCGCGCCAAACTGTTCGCGGAGTTTGAATTTCTGCACTTTTCCGGAAGGCGTGCGCGGAATTTCTTTCACGAAAATGACCTTGCGCGGTTTTTTATAGCTTGCAAGATGGCGTTTGCAATATTCCGTCACTTCTTTTTCCGTCAGCCGCGCGCCATCTTTTTTTACAATAATGGCGCAAACCGCTTCCATGTACTTCGGATCGGGGATGCCGATCACAGAGACTTCTTTTACCGCTTCATGGCGGTAAAGCACATCTTCTATTTCTGCAGGATAAATATTTTCTCCTCCGCTCCGGATCATATCTTTCTTCCTGCCGGCAATGGTTAAAAACCCTTCCGAATCAAAAAAGCCAAGATCCCCTGTTTTGCACCAGCCATCCGCAAACGTCTCCATGGTCGCCTCCGGTTTTTTCCAATACCCTTCTGAAACAGCAGGGCTTTTAATGAGGATTTCACCCACTTCTCCTGCAGGAAGCGGGTTTCCGGCATCATCTGCAATTTGAATCGCAGTCAAAGGCATCGGTTTTCCGACTGTACTGCCTTTTTTTGCGGCATCCTGCGGGTCGAGTGAAGCGGCAATCGGCTGCCCTTCTGTCAAACCGTACACTTGGACAACGCCAATGTGCGGAAAATGTGCCCGGATACTTTCCAAAGCCCACGGCATGAGCGGGTCCCCGCCGGTGTAAATCGTCTTCAGCGTTTCCAGCCGGTACTGTGCCAAATCCGGCAAGTGCAGCATGTCATAAATCATAAAAGGAAATAAAAAACAGCATGCTACCTTTTCCTTTTCTATAACGGACAGGACTCTCTGAATCTCGAAGTTTTTACTTTTTGTAATGATGACAGTTCCGCCCCGCATGAGAACCGGCAAAGCAATGTCTTCCATTGCGCCGACATGGTAGAGCGGCCCCGTTGTCATGGCCGTTTCCCGGGCTTGAAATCCCCATTTCAAAGCTTGAATGGCTGAAAACCAGAATGTCGTATTATGCGTCCAAATCGCACCTTTTGGCCTTCCCGTCGTCCCAGACGTATACATCAGCATCACCGGGTCATTTAAATGGATAGATGGCACGCCGGGCTCTTCCTGCTGCCCTTCCCCGAGCACGGAAAACGGCTGCGCCCATCCCGGAACGGCTGATGCTTCCTCCTGAAGGCAGATAAATTGTTCAACTGGCACCTCGTGTTGAATCGGCTCAATCCGTCCGGCAAGACCTGCGTGAAAACATAATATTTTTGTGCCGGAGTCGTTTAAGCAATAGACCAGTTCGGGGCTTGACAAGCGGAAATTCAAACGGACTGCAATTGCCCCGATTTTCGCCGCCGCAAAATAAAGGCCGAAATACTCAAGGCAGTTGTAGAGCAGAATGCCGACCCGGTCTCCTTTCCGGACGCCAAGCTGTGTAAGCTTGTTTGCATAAGCATTGGAAATCGCGTGCAATTCCTTGAAAGTCCATGCTCTTCCGGTTTCTTCCTGCACTGCAGTTTTTCCGGAAACAGCTGGATCCGGATCTTCTGCAATGTTCTTGATCATCCAGCCAACGTGCAACCATGTTCCCCCTTCCCACACTTTGATGCCCTATAAAAAGCAAGAACCATGCCAGCTTGAAAAGAAGCGGAAAACAACATGTACGTGTTGGAAAAGGCGGCCGGGTTTCCCGATTTCCGAAACGTTCCTTTACCAATTTATGATGCAAACAGCGGCTTTATGGCAGAAAAACAGATTCGGAATTTCAGAAGGCCAATCCGGATTTCCGGATGATTAAAAAATAGTGCTCCTGCAAGTGGATGTTCGGGCTTGATGTCAAAACTTACATAGAAGCAATATCTATCCTGATCGTTTGACGTGAAAAACTGCGTTCATTTTACCTCAATACGAAGCTTTTTCATTTTGTCGTAAAGCGTGGAGTGGCCAATCCCGAGGGCTTTAGCCGCCTGTTTTTTATCAAAACAGGCAGCCCGCAGCGCTTCCTCAATGATCTGTTTCTCTGCTGCCTCCATCCTTTCTTTCAAACTGTATTCTTTTTTTCTGTTTGCATGTTCGCGGATTCCGTCAGGCAGGTCCTCTAACCCGATCCTGTCCGAAGAGGCCATGTAGACCGCTGCATGAACGGCATTTTCCAGTTCGCGGATGTTTCCCGGCCAATTGTACCTTTCGAGTGCAGAAAGAGCCTCAGGGCTGAAGCCGGTGACCCTTTTACCGAGGCCGGATGATGCTTTCTTTAAGAAATGCCGTGCCAAGAGCGGGATATCCTCCGCCCTGGTGCGGAGCGGGGGAATATCCAGCTGGACGGCATTGATGCGGTAGTACAAATCTTTTCTGAAACGGTTTTGCCCGACCAGTTCTTTAAGCGGATGGTTTGTCGCCGCGATGATGCGGACATTGATGGGTTTGGGATGGATCGCGCCGACCGGTTCGATTTCTTTTTCCTGCAGAACGCGCAATAGTTTTACCTGCATCATCACCGGCATGTCGCCAATCTCATCGAGAAAAACCGTCCCTCCTTCCGCCGCCTGGAACTTGCCGGGCTTGCCGCCTTTTTTTGCGCCGGTGAACGATCCTTCTTCATATCCGAACAGCTCGGATTCCATGAGGTGTTCGGGAATCGCGCCGCAGTTGATTTTGATAAACGGCCCGCCGCTCCGGTCGCTGCAGCTGTGAATGCTGTGGGCAACCAGCTCCTTTCCGGTCCCGCTTTCCCCGGTTATCAAAACGGTGATATCCCCGCGCGCCACCTTTTTGATTTTTTCTTTCAATAGCGCCATTTGCCCGGAGCCGCCGATCAGATCGCCCAGCATATATTTCACGCCGGCTGCACGGGGCTGCTTCTCAAGCAAAAACCGGCTTTGCGACAGCATATGCCGGATATGGGTGTTCAGCTTTTTCCAATCATACAGATCCCTGAAAATGATAATCCCTACAGCGCCAAGAATCTTTCCATCTTCAATAATTGGAATCCGGTTTGCAATGACATATTCGCCTCTTAAAAATTGCAGCTGGGCAAGTTCTGCTTTTCCCGTTTTCACCACAAGATGCATTCTCGTATTTTCAATTGCATGGGTCACGTGTTCGCCAATCACTTCGTTTCGTTCCACTTTCAAAAAATCGCAAAAATTGTGGCTCATGTAACGGATGTATCCTTCTTGGTCCACGATCAATGTGCCAGAATATGTTTTTTCAAACACGATGTCCAACAACCTGGTGTTGAGAAATTTTTCGCTGATCATGCCATTCCCCTTTTCCATGCTGAAGTTACGGACTTGATTTTTGAAAGCGTTTACATATTTCATTGTACCTGTCCTGGCGTTTTCAATCAACCGTCTTTGCATGGACGGCAGGGGAGGTCGTTCCACATGCAGAGCTTTGCATTTCATTTTGTCTTTTTGGCAGTACTTCTAATATGTAGGCATTTTACGCGGAGTCCCTCTTTTTTGATGGATTTTAAAGTACAGCACGTATGAAATAAATCTGTTTAATAGTTTCTAAGAGACCATTCGTTGTGCCGAAATTTGCGCACAAAAGCTCCGCCATTTTCTTTCATGGTTGAGAGGATGAAAGACAAATGAACAACTTCCTTGCAGTGAATTCTCCTTCATCACGGTCATGAAGGACAAATGAACAGCTCCCTTGCAATGAAATGTCCTTCATCACGGTTATGAAAGACAAATCATAAGCGAACCGCCGCTTTCAAATACTTTTTGCTACCCAGGAGACAAACCTTTAAATGTCCTTCGAGTACCCCACTCGAACGGCATATGATTTCCCAAATGAATGTATGGCGTGGCCCTGCCGGCAATGTATAGTGACTTTTGGCATGCCATCAAAAAACAGTTCGCATGTGCGGGCGCCTCTTATATACTTCCCAATTAAAAAAGCCGCCCCGCCGTTTGGCAGAGCAGGCTCCTGATCATTTTTTCTCCTCGAAAACTTTCCGGATCCGTTCAATTGCCCATTCCAGCTCTTCTTCCGTTATGACAAGCGGCGGGGCAAAGCGGATGACATTTTCATGCGTTTCTTTGCAAAGCAGCCCTTCCTCTTTCAATGCTTCGCAATAGGAGCGCGCCGGTTCCGTGAGCTCCACGCCGATGAAAAGGCCGCGGCCGCGGATTTCCTTAATCGACGGGTGCTTGATTTCACGCAGTTTCTCCAGGAGCACCTGCCCAAGCCGGAGCGAGCGTTCCACCAGTTTTTCTTCTTCAATCACCTCAAGGCTTGCGATCGATACCGCGCATGCAAGCGGGTTGCCGCCGAACGTCGAGCCGTGCGACCCCGGATTGAATACGCCCAGAATTTCTTTATTCGCGGCTACACAGGAAATCGGCATGACACCGCCGCCAAGCGCTTTACCAAGAATGAACACATCCGGCGTAACGCCCTCCCAGTCCACCGCAAACAGCTTGCCGGTCCGGCCTAACCCGGTTTGCACTTCATCGGCCATAAAAAGCACCCGGGACGCGCGGCAAATGTCCGCTGCTTCTTTTAAAAACCCGGCTGGCGGAATGTTGATGCCAGCTTCTCCCTGGATCGGCTCGACAAGGAACGCTGCCGTGTTCGGGGTGATGGCTTCCCTCAGTGCTTCCGCATCCCCGTACGAAATGAGCTTGATGCCCTCAATCATCGGCCCGAAGCCGCATTTATATTCTTCTTCCGATGAGAGCGACACCGCAAGCAACGTACGGCCATGGAAATTTCCGGTACAGGCAATGATTTCCGCTTTATTGTCCGGCACGCCTTTCACATCATATGCCCAGCGCCGTGCAGCTTTGACCGCCGTTTCCACCGCTTCCGCCCCGGTGTTCATCGGCAGCACCATATCCTTTTTCGTCAGTTGACACACTTTTTCGTACCATTCGCCAAGTTTGTCGTTATAAAACGCGCGTGATGTGAGCGTCACACGGTCCGCCTGGTCTTTTAATGCCTGAATGATCTTCGGGTGGCGGTGCCCCTGGTTCAGTGCCGAATAAGCGCTCAGCATATCCATATAGCGGCGGCCGTCCGGATCCTTCACCCACACCCCTTCCGCTTCCGAAATGACAACCGGAAGCGGCGCATAATTATGCGCACCGAACTGTTCCGTTTTTTCAATGACTTGCTTCGCCTGGTCTTTTACTTGTGCCATTTTGTTTCTCCCTTCTTTTCAATGTCCCTATCCATTCATATGCAAAAAGAATGCCATCATGAAAAAAAGGCCTTCGTGCGGTTTTTTCAGTGAAAATGCAAAAAATTTTTGCATAAAGCCGCAAAATATTTTAAAATTTTTATCATCGAAGGGGGTGGACGCAACATGGAAGAAACAAAAGATGTACTCCTCGCGTTGTACGAAACAATAATGAATCTCGTCGATGCCGGCATTCATGCAGTGGATGAAGAAGGGCGCACGATGATTTACAATCAAAAAATGCGGGATATTGAGGGGATGGACAGCCGTGAAGTACTGTATAAAAAGTTGGAAGATGTTTTCCGCTTTCGCAGCAGTGAAGAAAGCACCTTGTTAAAGGCGCTCAAAACCGGAGAAGAAAGCCATCTTGTCAAACAGACGTACTTTAACAATAAAGGCCGCGAAATTACTTCCGTCAACCATACGTATCCGTTTTATTATAAAGGAAAATTGGCGGGCGCTGTTGAAATTGCGGAGGACATTACGAAAATTGAGCGCCTCATCCGCCGAAACCACGAGCCCCATACCGGATATACATTTCACCATATTATCGGGAAAAGCAAGGCGATTTCCGAAGTCATTGAATTTTCAAGGCGCGCCGCCCGCACTTCCTCCTATGTGCTGATTATCGGTGAAACCGGGACGGGAAAAGAGTTGTTCGCGCAAAGTATCCATTATGAAAGCGAAAGAAGCCGGGGACCGTTCATCGCGCAAAACTGCGCTGCGCTTCCCGACAATCTCATTGAAAGTATCTTATTTGGCACGAAGAAAGGGGCATTTACAGGTGCTGTTGACCGCGCAGGGCTGTTCGAACAGGCGGACGGCGGCACGCTTCTGCTCGACGAAATCAATGCGTTGAACATTCATTTGCAGGCAAAGCTTTTGCGCGTGCTGCAAGAGAAAAAAGTGAAACGGATCGGGGGCACGCAGGAAAAGCCAGTGGATGTGCGCGTGATCGCCACCATGAACGAAACGCCTTACGAAGCGATTGCAAATCACCGGCTGCGCAAAGATTTGTATTACCGGCTTGGTGTCGTGACGCTGTTTATCCCGCCGTTACGGGACCGGCTGGAAGATTTGCCCCTTCTCACCGGCCATTTTATTCAAAAATACAATCCCCTTTTTCAAATGAATGTCAGGGGGATCACACCGGAAGTGCTCACTTTCTTCCGGTCGTACCGCTGGCCTGGCAATATACGCGAGCTGGAGCATATGATTGAGGCAGCAATGAATGTCATGCTGGAGGAAGACATGATTGAACTCCGCCACCTGCCCATGCAGTACCGGCAGTCCGGCCACTACACTCCGGCGGCGGAAAAATCACCGCTTTTAAAGGACCGGCTGCTTGAATATGAGAAACAATGCATTTTAGAGGCACTTGAGGCAAACGGGTCGAATATATCAAAAGCAGCAGAGCAGCTCGGATTGAGCCGGCAAAGCCTCCAGTACCGGATGAAACGACTCGGGATTTGACGTGTGTAAAACACAGCCGGCTTCAAAGATCACCTCTAGCCAGGCAGTTAGAAAAGGGCAGGGGACTCAACAAACAGCCCCTGCCATGATTACGCTTATTTCACTTGTTCCTGCAGCACTTCTTTTAATAACTCGATCGCACTTTCTTCGGTCGGGTCGTTTGTTCCAAGCTCGCCGCGGAAGGCTTTGGAGAGGATGGATTGTTTTATTTCGTCTGTATTTATTTTGATTAAATCTTTTATTTTACTTTCTTTTTTAAATATATTTTGTAAAGTGGTGATTATTACTCTCTGTTCTTCTAATGGCGGCAATGGAAAAATAAAGTCTGATATTAACGAGACACTCAAATTTTCTTGATTACCTCCCTTTGCCACCTGTCTAAACCTTTGATAGCCTTCCATAAAATAATAAAATATGAATTCTGGTGCTATATAATCATTAGGCAATAACGCACAAACAGCTTGATTACAAGTCGCTTCCACACTTAAAATAGCAGCTCTACCTCTTGTCAATCCCTGGCCATACATAGCAACCAAAACAGTATTTGGTGGAAGCAACTTTGCAGAACTATTTGCAACTGCTTCAGGAGTAATTTGCTCTTCACTTTCATTAATAGCATTCCATTTTATTTCACCGGTTTTAATCCATGGTATATTTCCTTCGTAATATTCTGGAATAGTTCTTTTTGGAGTGCCTCCAGAAGTAATTGTAAAGACATCTCCTAATCTTACCCATTTCCAAGTTGATGGAATGCTATACCTTAAGTCTTTAATATTAATTTCCTTTGATACTTTTCTCCGTATACTTTGAGATTCCTTTATTTTGACATATAATGACTCGGCATCTTCAATGTTTTTATTTTCCTCTCTCCACTTCCTCGTCAGCTCCCCACGAAACGCCTTATCCAAAATAGCCGCCCCACGCAGTTCAAACGTTTCCTTCGCTTCCTCAATCAACCGTTTTGCTTCATCGATTTTACTTAAAAGACGCTCTACTTTGTCTGCAATGCGTTTTTGCTCTTTTATTGGCGGTACAGCAATAGGGTAAGTTTCAACTTCTTTAGGTCTTGCTCTTGTAAGCGAACCACCTACACCTGATACATTTGATGTAATTAGTTTTCGAAAATAAGGAGACTTCAACAGGTATAGTAAATACTCAGAATAAATTGCTTTATTTTCGCTTATAACAATCCATTCTGTTGAAGCTAGCTGCCGAAACTTCCCATGGTTATTTAATACTTTCCATACCCTATTAATACGAGGATTAATTTTACACAACAAAATTTCATCTTTATTAACCAGCTGTTTACTCGACCCTATTTCATCGCCTTTAATAAATTCAGGAGATCCTTCAGGAAAACTAGGTACACTATATAATTCAAACGTTTCGTCTTTAAAGCTTTTTGGATCAATGTTGCGCTTTTTATCCTTATTAATTGTTTTTAATTTCACCCACATCCAATTCCCCGGCACTTCATAAGGCTGCTCTTCCTCCGGCACCAAAGCTTCTTCCAATAACTCCTCCATGGTCTTTTGCTTCTTTCTCACTTCAAGACCACCTCGTCCATTTCCACAGCACGCAGCTCATCCACTACTTCGCCCAGTAAATCCATTGCCTGCTGCAGTTTTGCAATCGCTTCTTCTGCCGATTCAACCGGGTCTGGCAAGTTTTCGTAGGAGGACAATGACGCATCCGCGATCAGGCCGATGTCGAGGCTGTCACCTTTTTTCGCAATTTCTTCCCGTGTGAATACATTCCAGCGCTCGTCTTCCACTTTCGACCGGTCTTCGGCTTCGTAGGCTTTCATGAAGTTTTCGAAATGCGCCATCGTCAACTGGTTGCGTTTCCCAAATGACGGCATGTTCGTGCGGAGGTCATACACCCACACTTCTTTTGTGTTGTCCCGGTCGGTTTTTCCTCTCGTAAAGAACAGGACATTTGTTTTGACGCCTTGTGCATAGAAAATGCCGGTCGGCAGCCTTAAAATCGTGTGCAGATTGCATTTGTTCATTAAGTCACGACGGATTTGCGCACCAACGCCGCTTTCAAACAGCACATTATCCGGCAAAACGACTGCTGCACGCGCCTTGCCATCATCTTTTAAGGCATTGTAGATCAGCTGCAGAAAATTCAATTGCTTGTTCGATGTGTCAAACGTCAAGTCATCGCGCGATACCCGTTCGCCGCCTTTTTTTGTGCCAAAAGGCGGATTTGTTAAAATGACATCCAGATTTTTCATCCATTTCCCGTTGTTGGATAAAGAGTCGCCATGCTCAATACGCCCTTCCATGCTGTGGAGCAGGGCATTCATTAATGCAAGACGGTGCGTGTCTTTTACCAGCTCCATCCCGGAGAAAGCTTCCTTCCTCTGGAATTCCGCCATTTGCGGATCCAGATCAAAATAGTCATCCGTTTTCTGTCTTACATAACGGTCCGCTGCAATCATAAAGCCAAAAGTGCCGGCTGCCGGATCCGCGCAGCGCTCGCCGATTTTCGGGTCGACCAGCTGCACCATGACATCAATCAGGACGCGCGGTGTAAAATATTGCCCTGCTCCCGATTTCTTTTCATTCGCATTTTTTTCCAGCAGTCCTTCATACAGATTACCGAGCCCTTCTTCTTTTGCGCTGTACCAGTCGAGGGCATCAATCGATTTAATGATTTTTTCAAGGTTTTTCGGCTCTGAAATGCTGGTCGCTGCATCGCTGTAGATATCGCGCAGCATTTCATTGCCGCTTGTGCCCAAATGCAGCAGCAAATGCTGATAAAATGTTTTTAACTCCGTTCCTTCCTTGGCCACAAGGTCATCCCAGCGATAGCCTTCCGGAATGGCAGACTCCTTTTCTTGTTCTTTCATCATTTTTAAAAACAGCAGATACGTTAATTCCGTCACATATTGCTGATATGTAATCCCGTCATCCCGCAAAACATTACATAAGTTCCAAAGCTTTTGTACGATTTCCTGGTTGTTCATTTTTCTCCTCCTGTTTTTACTGCACATGTTACTTGCAATGAAACAAGCCCTTCTATATTCCAAAGAAAAGAACCCAGTCACTTTTTGGGAGCTTGCATTCAAAGGAGCTGGGTTCTGCCTGTATATGATATAGGCTGCCTTTACTTTCGTTCATTTTTGGTTTGAAAAATTTGCACGGATTGGTTTTACAGCATTTGTACTGTTTTTGTTTTTCCCGAATTTGACTCAGGCATTTTCGCTCTTCTGATGGCACACTTGGTTCCAAAACCCATTTGATAAAAGCTTCTTTTTCCTGCCTTGTCTCAAATTCAATTTCTATTAGTTGGGCATTGAACACTGCAACCACATCCATTACATATAAATAAGTGCATGTAATTAATTCTATGTACAATTATATATGCATTAACCTGAAAAAGTCTACGTATGCGCTAAATTTTTGACGATAACCAAAACAATAAAACCCAGTTCATCCAACCGCCAAAATCCGGCTGGATGAACTGGGTGTATTTATATCACATATAGATTGTCATTAATCGTATCCACAATCCTATCAATTTCATCACCAAATTCCCGCTTCAAAATCTTATACCCGCCCTGGCTGCGGAACGGTTCTTCCCGAAACGCCTCTTCCGGATTTGGCGCCAGCACCGGAACTTGCAGCAACTGCTTTTCAATCCGCTCCAGCCATTTTTTCTGCCGCGGCGTCCAGTCATGGAGGGCGTACACCTTTTGCATCGCCCGCCTGATCCGGGTTTCGTGGTCAATAAGCGACTCGCCTAATGCAGCCTGGCGGATGAAACTGATGATATCTGCCGCAATGTCTTCATTTTTTGTTTGTTTCCAGGCCGTTTGCAAGTGGGATTGCTTAAACCCTCTTGTCTCCAGTATCGTAATCAATTCACGCAAGTCCTGTCTTGTTAAATCTTTCGGGCGCGTGCAAACGAGGTGGAGTGCGGGAATTTCATTGATATTTTCTTTAATAAATTTTACAAATCCATCCAGGTAATCTTCAGGGCGCTCATTCCCTTCACCATAGCCCCGGATGACTGCTGTTACCCGGTCTGCCTGATTGGAAATATAGCGTTTATCTCCACCTGTCCGGTAATTTTCCATGTACTCAAACAAGAGGCTGTTTTGCTTTGCTTCCTGCGGCGTGTAATATTGAATTTCTTTCGCCCAGTCTTCAATATTTTTGCCATTGGACAACTCTTCAAATTTCTGTTTTGCTTCTTCACTAAGCCTTTGTTTGCGCCGCTGGATTTTTGCGCCCAACTGATCGCGGAAAAATTTGGCTTCTTCTTCCGTTTGCGCGTTCACAAGCGACTCGTACAGCTCGCCAATGCTGTCATGTTGCTGTTTCACGACTGGCTTCATTTCTGTATAAGGCTGAAGTTTATCGTAAATCCCAACAGCATCATAAATATTAAAATGGCTTTTCCCGATCTCAGGGCAAAGGCGGGTGGCGCGGCCGAGCATTTGATCATACAGAATACGGGATTGAACGCGGCGCAGAAAGACGAGATTCGTAATGGCCGGCACATCCACACCGGTCGTGAGCAGATCAACCGTCACAACAACATTCGGCAGCCTTTCGTTTTTAAAACGTTTAATGGCATCGAGCGGCTTATAAATATACCCTGTAATTTTCATAATGGCATCATCTTCTATCTCATCGCCGCGTTCGGCATATGCCTCTTTCAATAAACGGACAACCAGGTCTGCATGCTGGTCGGTAGCGGCAAAAATCAATGTTTTTTCTTTACCGGACGGATCAATATAATCCGCCAGTTTATTCAGCACCGCCCTGTTAAAAGATTCCGTGATCACTTTTTTGTTAAACTGTTCAACTTCAAAATGAAGGGTATCTTCCATTTTTTCTAATTGAATTTCGCCGTTTTCCGCATCGTACACTTCGACTTCTTCATCTTTCTCAAAAGTGATCCCCACTTGTGAAAGTTCCGTTTTGAATACATAAGGCGGCTCATGGTCAACCAGATAGCCGTCCAGTACCGCTTCACTGTACGAATATTTAAAGATCGGCATGCCGAAAATTTGCGTCGTATGAAGCGCCGGTGTCGCGGTCAACCCTAAACAGGCCGCATCAAAATAGTCAAGAACGCGCCTGTACTGGCTGACATAATCGTTTTGATCCCTGAACAATAGTTCATCTTCAGACATTTCCCTGTCGCTTGTATAGCCGCGGTGCGCTTCATCTACAATAATAAAATCGTACTGCCCGACGCTCGGAATTTTTTCTTCATTGCTGTAGAACAGCCGGCGCACCATCCCTTGCACCGTTGCGATGTGCACTTTTGTTGCCACTTCCGGTGAAATGTCCCCGATCGACTTCACATCATAAATATCAGAGAATGAATAACCTTCAATCTTAGTATCCTTCAGGGCATCTTCCGTTTGTTTCCCAAGTGAGTTGCGGTCGACAAGAAAAAGAATGCGCCTGCATTTTTTCGATTTAATGAGCCGGTACATGAGCGCAATTGCGGTACGGGTTTTCCCGGTCCCTGTTGCCATTGCGATGAGCATCCTTCTTTGTCCGGCTTTCAGTGCTTCTTCGGCTGCCAGCACTGCTTTTTCCTGATAAGGGCGCAATCCGAATTTCGAGATGCTTTCTTCTTCAAGCCGCTGATTGGCATCCTCATCATCCTGGCTCAGTAACATGAGCAAATCATCGGGAGAGTGCCAGCCTTCAAGCGGACGGGCGTGTTCAAGCGGCTTACGGGAATCCCAAAACCAAATGCCCGATTCCTCTTGAAGCTGCCTTAAAAAAGGCCTGCCGTTGGTTGCGTATAGGAAAGGCACCTTATATTCATTTCGCGTTTGTAAAATCTCTTCATTTTCAATTTGACGCACTTGTCTTGCATAAACTTTTGTCTGGCTTTCCAGCGCGCTCGGAATCGTCTTTTTCTTCGCCTTTGCTTCTATGAGCCCTACCAATTTCAAACCGATAAATAAAGCATAATCCGCTCTGCCTTTGCCAACTTTCCATTCCGCAATGGCCATATTCCGGTTCTTTTCAGGCACTGTACCATGTGTATAATGATTCAACAACGTTGTATCTGCTTCCCAGCCGGCTGCACGCAACTTTTCATCAATAATGGCACGTGTTTCCGCTTCCGTCAGCTCATGGCGGCGCATAAAGGTTGCGGCTCTCTTTTTCCGTTCCGTTTTCTCTTCCGCATTTTCTTTAGAAGCTTTTGCTCTAATAGATTCTAACTCGTCTTCAAGCTTTTTCAGCTTCTCTTCGTATTCCTGCTGGAGCTGTTCCGTATCAACTTTCTTCTGCTCTTTCGGCTCTATATATTCCGGTGCTTGAAAATCCCATTCTCCGTATACTTCCATAAACCAGATGGACAGGCGAAAAGCGAGCCGCAGCAGTGCTTTTGCTTCCTCCGTTGTAAATTTCAGCGCTTCGTGCATGGCCTGGTTGCCCTTGCGGCGCAGCGTTTCAAAAATATCCATCAGCTCCGGCTCAATCAAACCTTCTCTGCGCAGCGTATGGATACGGTCCACTTGGGATGTTCCGTATGCTTCCTTGATATTTTCGGCTGCCAGTACGAACTTGGTCAACGTCTCGGCAAACAACCTCAGCTTCATAATCGTTGTATGCGGATCCGGATAAACATTTTTCTCAGCCGTTTCACCTAAATTTGCAAGAACATCCCATTTCCCTTTAAAAAATGAAAAGTTGCTTTTCACTTTTATCACCGTTTTCTTTTTACTTTGCTTTTATTATACAACAAAATATTCTTACGTTGGGCGCGCGGGAAAATGCTGTCATTGGATTGAAAACTGGTGGCTGAACAATCTCTCGCTTTATTTTTGCATAAAAAAGAGGTATTTTGGTTTCAACTGTGCCTAACGCTCGGTGTGCAACATGTCCCTGCATTTCCAAACGAATGGCATTTTTATTCGCACCCCGGCAGAAATCGGGCCACCGGGGTCTCCTGCTCGCCACTTCTGAGTGCCTCGGAGACGCCACAATCGTCTCCTGTTCGCCACGTCTGTGTGTGACCCCCCTTTGACGTTATTTTACGCCCACATGCAAATTGATTTTGCATCCTGAAGGGTGGGAAGGCGCCCCCCATTTGCGGCATGTAAAGCACCAATTCGGCATCAACAAAAGGGTTCGCGCACGTGCAAAAAATTTTTGCATATGCAGTGTTTGCTTCACGAAAAGTGGTTCCTCACCCTTTGGCATGAAAATTGCAAATAGTCCTGATATGATAATATATACAGATGTATTTTGTAAGCACTCTTATGAAACGAACGAAGGGGGAAAAGAAAAATGGAATTGGAAAAACAGCAGGACATCCATCTTCCAAAGCAGCAGGGCAGAACACTCCGAAAAGGACTAAAAGCACGTCATTTAACTATGATTTCGATCGGGGGTGCCATCGGAACCGGCCTGTTTCTCGGAAGCGGCGCGGCGATCCATTCGGCGGGGCCGGGCGGAGCACTTGTGGCATACGCACTGGTTGGCGCAATGGTGTATTTTGTCATGACAAGCCTCGGGGAAATGTCCGCCTACATGCCGACAAGTGGCGCGTTCAGCACATACGGGACAAAATTCGTCGATCCCGCTTTCGGATTTGCACTCGGTTGGACTTACTGGTTCAACTGGGCGATGACGATTGCCGCCGAACTGACTGCTTCAATTATGATCATGAAATTCTGGTTTCCGCACAGCCCGTCGCTGTTATGGAGCATGTCCTTTTTTGTACTTATTTTTCTACTTAATTATTTGACTGTCAGAGGTTACGGCGAAGGGGAATACTGGTTCTCTTTCATTAAAGTGGCGGCGATTATTCTTTTTATCGTTGTCGGCTTATTGATGGTTTTTGGCCTTCTTGGCGGGGAAGCAGCCGGCGTAAAAAATTTTACAATAGGGAATGCACCGTTTCCGGGCGGGTTTCTCGGCACTTTTCTCGTCTTTATCGCGGCCGGTTTTTCGTTCCAGGGGACGGAAATTGTCGGGGTTGCCGCCGGGGAAAGCGAAAATCCGGCGAAAAATGTGCCGAAAGCGATTAAAAATGTTTTCTGGAGAATTCTATTATTCTATGTGCTTGCCATCCTTGTCATCGGGCTCCTGGTCCCGTATACAAGCAGCAGTCTGAAAAGCGAGAATGTTCTCGTCAGCCCGTTCACGCTTGTCTTTAAAAAAGCCGGCCTTTCATTTGCGGCTTCGATGATGAATGCCGTGATCCTGGCCGCTGTTCTGTCAGCCGGCAATTCCAGCCTGTACGCATCCACGCGCATGCTTTACGCGATGGCAAAGGAAGGACAGGCCCCGCGTATTTTTTCAAAGCTTGACAGGCGCGGCGTCCCGGTGCCGGCCATGATTTTAACCGCAGTTGTCGGTATGCTTGCGTTTTTCACTTCCATTTTCGGGGACGGTGTTGTATATATCTGGCTGATGAATTCGATCGGCATCACCGGCTTTATTTTCTGGCTCGGCATCTGCGTTAGCCATTACCGGTTCCGCAAAGCTTTTCTCGCGCAAGGGCACGCGCTCGATGAACTTCCTTACAGAGCGAAATGGTATCCGTTCGGCCCGGTTTTTGCCATTGCCGTTTGCCTGATTGTGACACTCGCCCAGGACTACCAGGCATTCCTCGCCCCGCATATCAACTGGGGAAATGTCATTGCGGCCTATCTCGGCATCCCATTCTTTCTCGTATTGTGGTTCGGGTATAAAATCGCAAGAAAAACAAAAATCGTGCCGCTTGATGCACACGATTTCCATGAGATTACAGAACCCAATGAATAAACCGGGCTCTAAAGTCCCAGGCTTAGCAGCTCCGGATGAACATACTTTTATAAAAAAGGGAAAAGCTTGCACTTGAAACGCACCCTATATGAAGAAAGAACGCCATTTTTTCATGCTTCCTTAACATAGACGGGCTCTATGTAAAGGAACAACGCATTTTTTTCTCGATTCCTTAACGTAGACGCCTTCTATGTGAAGAAAGGCCTTCGTTTTTCCGTGCTTTCTTAACGTAGACGCACTCTATGTTAAGGAAGGCCTTCATTTTTCCGTGCTTTCTTAACGTAGACGCACCCTATATGAAGAAAGGACGTCATTTTTTCATGCTTCCTTCACACATAGAGATTAAGTCCGTATAATTGTGTAAAAAGAAGGAGTCATTTTATCAACTCTTGGCAACACTGTTTTCAACGACTATAAACAATGAAAAGAGGAGATAAAATGACTCACTTACAGTTTAACCTAAATTTGGATGTTTTAAAAGAAGCCATC
>SNQX01000035.1_pt1 | contig 87824 bp, 82 predicted proteins | sample 2580501 | NCBI WGS metagenome assembly SNQX01 (sample SAMN10953784, study PRJNA522744) | food fermentation metagenome | isolation source: 48-hour incubation of native-enriched microbial consortia from nixtamalized... | place: Mexico | collected 2017-09-24 | reverse complement strand
CCGAGGGCTTCACCGGCTACTCGCTCCCCGACGACCTGCTCTCGGGTAACGGCCTGCGCATCATCGACGGCATGATCAAGGGTCTGCCGCTGATCGGCACCTGGACCTCGTTCCTCCTCTTCGGCGGCGAGTTCCCCGGCACCGACATCGTGGGTCGCCTGTACACGCTGCACATCCTGCTGCTCCCGATGCTGGTCATCGCCTTCATCGCCGTGCACCTGATGCTCATGATCATCAACAAGCACACGCAGTTCGCCGGCCCCGGCCGCACGAACGACAACGTCGTGGGCTACCCGATGATGCCGGTCTACATGTCCAAGATGGGTGGCTACCTGTTCATCGTCTTCGGCACCATCGTGCTGATCGCGACGTTCTTCCAGATCAACCCGATCTGGAACTACGGCCCCTATGACCCCTCCCCCGTCTCGGCCGGTACGCAGCCGGACTGGTACATCGGGTTCGCGGACGGCGCCCTGCGCCTGGCACCGTCGAACTGGGACATCGTGTTCCTCGACCACACCTGGTCGTTCGGCATCCTGGCTCCGGTCGCCGTTCTCGGGCTGTTCATCGTCATCGTCGCGATCTACCCGTTCATCGAGGCGTGGGTCACCGGCGACAAGCGCGAGCACCACATCGCGCAGCGTCCGCGCAACGCGGCCACCCGCACCGCGATCGGCGTCGCCGGCGTCATCTTCTACGCGGTCCTGTGGGCGGCGGCCTCGTCCGACCTCATCGCCACGCACTTCATGCTCACCATGGAAGGCGTCATCCACACGCTGCAGGCGCTGCTGTTCCTGGGCCCGATCATCGGCTACTTCGTCACGAAGCGCATCTGCATCGCGCTCCAGAAGAAGGACCGTGAGATCGTCCTGCACGGCTTCGAGTCCGGACGCATCGTCCGCCTCCCCGGCGGCGAGTTCATCGAGGTGCACCAGCCGGTCGACGTCTACGACCGCTGGAAGCTCATCGACGTCGACGGCTACGAGCCGCTGGTCGTCCGCCCGAACGCCAAGGGACGCATCCCGTGGACGGAGAACCTCCGCTCCGCGATGTCGCGCTGGTTCTTCGAAGACCGCCTCGCTCCGCTCACGCAGGCCGAGATCGATGCCGCCGACGCGCACCAGCACCACGTCACTGCGGGTAACGAAGAGGCGGAGGCTGCCGAGATCCAGGGCGCTCACGAGCGCGCCGGGTTCCCGGATGCGCCGCTCACCGTCGACGAGACGCACGTCGACGAGACGCCGAACACGCCCAGCACGGTGATCTCGACCGAGCCGGTCAAGAAGCCTCGGAAGAAGAAGTCGGAGGACGACGCGTAGTCGTCGCTCCCCTTCGCGAAGGCCCCGTCCGCTCGGACGGGGCCTTCATCGTTCTCCCCTGATGAGAGGATCGTCTCATGTCTTCGGTCGTCCGCCTCCTCCGTGCTCCCTTCCTCGCCGACGCCCCGTACGCGTACGCCGCCACCGCCCCCGCTGACGCGCGTCTGGTCTTCCTGGCCGGAGCCTGCCCGTTGGAGGACGATGGGACGACCACCGCCCCCGGTGACTACGCCGCTCAGGCGGCACGGTGTGTCGAGACGCTGGAGCTCGCACTCAAGGCTGCCGGCGCCACTCTGACGGATGTCATCAGCACGCGCGTCCTGGTGGCTTCCTCCGCGCAGCGGGACCTCGTCACGGCCTGGGACGTCATCCACGCCGCGTTCGGCGCTCACGACGTGCCCAGCACCCTTCTCGGGGTCACGGTGCTCGGCTATGACGACCAGCTCGTCGAGATCGAGGCGGTCGCCGCTCTGCCCGCGGATCGTGCATGATCACCCTCATCCGACACGCGACGGATCAGGACCATGCCGTCCTGGAGGAGATCGAGCGCGCCGCTGACAGCCTTCTGACCGCTCGCTTCGGTGCCGAGGACTGGCCCCCGCCGTCGACAGCCGACGACCGTCAGCGCGCGGAGGGATTCGTCCTGGTGGCCACCTGCTCCCCTGCGACGGAAGCTGCCGGCGGAGGTGACATGCCGGTCGGGTTCGTTCAGGTGCTGGAGGGACCCGGGTACGCCCATCTGGAGCAGTTGTCCGTCCACCCCGCTTCCGGTCGCCGCGGGATCGGTCGCGCCCTCGTTCTGGCGGCCCAGGACGAGTCCCGCCGTCGGGGCTGCTTGCAGCTCACGCTGCGCACCTACGCGGATGTCCCCTGGAACGCCCCTTTCTACTCCCGCTGCGGCTTCGCGGAGTCCACGCCGGACACCGACTTCCTCCGTGAGCTCGTCGCCGTCGAAGAGCGTCTGGGCCTGACCCGGTACGGACGGCGGATCCAGATGACCGCGGCGCTCTGACCGGCTACGACGGCAGGATTCGCGCGACGCACGACGGAATCCCTCGGTCGTCGGCGCCCGCGCATCCCTAGTCTGGGCTCATGATCGATCCTCTCGACTACTTCGCCGCCCGACTCGCCTTCGAGACCGACCCCAGCGACGTGCACGCCGACCGTGCCACCGGCCGCGCGCTGGTCGTGATCGACGTCCGCTCGAGCGAGGCATTCGCCCAGGGGCGCGTGTCCGGCGCGCTCCACATGCCTCACAGCGAGATCGCCCGCCGCGCCCCGGAGGAAATCCCGGCGGATGCCGACGTCGTCGTCTACTGCTGGAGCCCCGGATGCAACGGCGGTGTCCGCGGCGCGCTCGAGTTCGCTCGTCTGGGCTATCGAGTGCGCGAGATGATCGGCGGCTTCGAGTACTGGGCGCGCGAGGGATATCCCGTCGAAGACGCCGAGGGTGTGCACCACCGTCCCGTCGACCCCCTGACCGGAATCCCCCGCATCCGCACCCGCGTATGAACAGGTCACAGGAACGACGAAGGCCCCCGGAGTGATCCGGGGGCCTTCGTGGTGCGAGATGACTCAGCGGGCGAAGTTGCCGCGGTAGTACTCGTAGACCCAGCCGACGATCGCGACCACGAAGATCGCGAGGCCGATCGGGAGCAGGAAGTGACCGACCGCAAGACCCACGACGAAGACACCCGCCGAAGCTGCGAGCACCAGCGGCCACCAGGACCACGGGCTGAACTCGCCGAGCTCGGGGTCACCGTCGTCGATGTCCGACGTGAGGATGTCCTCGGGCAGCTCGCCGTTCTGCGCCTTGTGCGTCCGGTCGAGGTAGAAAGCGACCATCGCGCCCATGAAGGCCGAGAAGAACAGGGCGACCGTGCCGACCCACTCGATCTGGTTCACCAGAGGAAGCCCCGGGTGAGCCAGGATGTTCCAGCCCGTGTAGACGACGCCGACAAGGGCGAAGAACGCGGTGAGGACCCACCAGATGATGACGTTGTCGCGCATGGCTCAGTGGCCCTCTCGCTCGCCGGGTGCGGTGGTCGCGAACTCCGCGGCCTCCGGGTGGTTCAGATCGAAGGCCGGACGCTCGCTGCGGATGCGCGGGATCGACGTGAAGTTGTGCCGCGGCGGCGGGCACGAGGTCGCCCACTCCAGCGAGGCACCGTAACCCCAGGGGTCGTTCACGGTCACCTTCGGAGCCTTGCGGGCGGTGATCCAGACATTCAGGAAGAACGGCAGCATCGACGCACCGAGGATGATCGCACCGATCGTGGAGACCTGGTTCTGCCAGGTCCAGCCGTCCGCCGCGGAGTAGTCCGCGTAGCGACGCACCATGCCGTCGACACCGAGCCAGTGCTGGATGAGGAAGGTCATGTGGAAGCCGACGAACAGCATCCAGAAGTGCACGTAGCCGAGGCGCTCGTTGAGCATGCGTCCCGTCCACTTCGGCCACCAGAAGTAGAAGCCGGCGAACATCGCGAAGACGACGGTGCCGAACACCACGTAGTGGAAGTGCGCCACGACGAAGTACGAGTCGCTGAGGTGGAAGTCCAGCGGCGGGGCCGCGAGGATCACGCCGGTGAGACCACCGAAGACGAACGACACGAGGAAGCCGAGCGAGAACACCATCGGAGTCTCGAAAGTCACCGACCCTCGCCAGAGCGTTCCGATCCAGTTGAAGATCTTCACACCCGTGGGCACCGCGATGAGCATCGTCATCAGGGCGAAGAACGGCAGCAGCACGGAGCCGGTGACGTACATGTGGTGCGCCCACACGGCGACGGACAGGGCCGCGATCGCGATCGTCGCGTAGACCAGGGTCTTGTACCCGAAGATCGGCTTCCGGCTGAACACCGGGAAGATCTCCGAGACGATGCCGAAGAACGGCAGCGCGATGATGTAGACCTCGGGGTGGCCGAAGAACCAGAACAGGTGCTGCCAGAGCAGGACACCGCCGTTGGCCGGGTCGTAGATGTGGGCGCCGAGGACGCGGTCGGCCGCGGCAGCGAAGATCGCCGCGGCGAGGACCGGGAAGGCCATCAGGATCAGCAGGCTGGTGATGAGCGTGTTCCAGCTGAAGATCGGCATGCGCCACATCGTCATGCCGGGAGCACGCATCGTGATGATCGTCGTGATGAAGTTCACCGCACCGAGGATGGTTCCGAAGCCCGAGATGCCCAGACCGAGCATCCAGAGGTTTCCACCGGCACCCGGCGAGAACGAGGCGTTGGCCAGCGGCTGATACGCGAACCACCCGAACGAGGCGGCACCCTGCGGGGTGAGGAAGCCGGCGACGGCGATGGTCGAACCGAACAGGAACAGCCAGAAGGCGAAGGCGTTAAGACGCGGGAACGCGACGTCCGGAGCACCGATCTGCAGCGGCAGGATCGCGTTCGCGAAGCCCGCGAACAGCGGCGTCGCGAACATCAGCAGCATGATCGTGCCGTGCATCGTGAACAGCTGGTTGTACTGCTCCTTCGTCGGGATGATCTGCATGCCCGGCGCGAACAGCTCGGCGCGGATGACGAGGGCCATCACGCCGCCGAGGAGGAAGAACATCACCGAGGCGATGAGGTACATGTACCCGATCGTCTTGTGGTCCGTGGAGGTGATCCACTTGACGACGATGTTGCCCTTCTGCTCGACGCGCGACGAGCTCATCAGAGCGGCCTGGCGCGCGGGCAGGGTGGTGGGACGGGAGCGGGGTGCCTCGTCGGTGCGAGGAGCTTCAGTGGTCGACATGACTTACTCCTCTCCTTCCTCGGTGTCGGTCTTCCCGGAGGTGCCGGGGAGGTTCGAGAGACGGTCGTACGCGTCGGTGATGTCTCCCGTGTTGCCCTCTTCCTCGAGGGACTGCAGGTAAGCGTCGTACTCGTCCTGCGAGACGACCTTCACGTTGAAGAGCATCATCGAGTGGTACTCGCCGCAGAGCTCGGCGCACTTGCCGGCGTACTCGCCCTCACGAGTGGGGATGAAGGACCAGGAGTTGTCCTTCCCGATGAACATGTCCTTCTTGTAGAGGAAGTCGATGATCCAGAAGGAATGGATGACGTCTCGGGACTGCAGGTTGATCGTGACCTTCTGGTCGACGGGGAGCACCAGCGTCGGCAGTTCGGCCTGGTCGATGTTGCCCTCGGCGTCCGGCTGGGCCTGGATGCCCATCGTCCAGACGGTGTCCTCATCGGTTTCACCGTCGTACTGGAAGTCCCACGCCCACTGCTTGGCGATCGCGGTGATCTCCACGTCGGGGTCGTCCCACTTCGCCTCGATCTCGGTCTGATCGCGAGCCGTGAAGAAGAACATGCCCAGCACGAGGATGAGCGGCACGATCGTGTAGAAGATCTCGATCGGCATGTTGTAGCGCATCTGCACCGGCAGGCCGGTCTGGCCCTTGCGCCGGCGGTACGCGATCGCAGCCCAGGCCATGAGGCTCCAGGTGACGACGCCGACCGCGAGGAGAACGATCCAGGAGTTCACCCAGAGGGACGAGACACGCTCCGTCTGGTTGGTTGCTGCCGGACCACCGTCCACGAAGCCCGGTAGAAAGCCGTTCAGCTCGGTGGGAGTACATCCCGCCAGAGCCACAGCTGCCACAACTCCCACAGGGAGTGCGGCCCAACGAAGGCGGCGTTTCGAGGGCACGATGCACCTTTCAGATCGCGGACAAGGCATGTTCAAGTCTAGAGCAACCTCACACCTGATTCATGCCAACCATGCAGGTTGAGACGCCGAACGGCCGCCGTCACACGAGGTGACGACGGCCGTTCGCGGGAAGAACGTGTCAGTGGAAGCTGTCGCCGCAGGCGCAGCTGCCCGCCGCATTCGGGTTGTCGATCGTGAAGCCCTGCTCGGAGATGGTGTCCTTGAAGTCGATCGAGGCACCGTCGAGGTAGGGAACGCTCATGTTGTCGACGATGACCTCGACACCGTCGAAGTCGACCGTCTCGTCGCCTTCGAGGTAGCGCTCGTCGAAGTACAGCTGGTAGATCAGGCCCGAGCAGCCGCCCGGCTGCACGGCGACGCGCAGACGCAGGTCGTCGCGTCCCTCCTGCTCCAGGAGGTTCTTCACCTTCGTGGCGGCGGCGTCCGTCAGCGTGACGCCGTGTGCGCTCGTGGTCTCTGCGGACAGGGTGGTGTCGCTCATGTCGCTCCTCAGGACGGGCCGGGTACGGGCTCTCCGACGATTCTACCGCCGGTGCGGACGGAAGGCTCAGATCTCCCGCGCGTTCATACGGGCGAGCAGCAGTGCCTCGGTCGCTACGGCGTGCCGGAAGGTGTCCAGATGCAGCGACTCGTTGGGGCTGTGCGCGCGGGAGTGCGGATCCTCCACACCGGTGACGAGGATCTGCGCCTGCGGGAACTCCCGCACGAGATCCGCGATGAACGGGATGGACCCGCCCACACCGAGATCCACCGGGGGCACCCCGTACCCGTCACGCATGGCTTCCCGGGTCAGCGCGACGGCCCACCCGCTGGTGTCCACGAGGAAGGGGTTGCCGAGGTCCACATCGGAGAAGGTCAGCTCGGCGCCGAAGGGCGCGTGTGCATGGAGGTGACGCTCCAGAGCCTCGTAGGCATCCTGGCCGGACTGCCCGGGCGCGACACGGGCGCTGATCACCACGGTCACCTCCGGGAGCAGCGTGTTCGACGCGGCAGCGACACTCGTCGCGTCGATGCCGATGACCGTGATGGAGGGCTTGTTCCAGATGCGGCTGAGGATCGTGCCGTCGCCGATGGGCGTCGTCCCCGGGAGGAGCCCGGCCTCGTCGCGCAGCGTCTCCTCGGTGTACTCGGGCGTCTCGGCATCCCGAGCGGTCATCCCGTCGACCGCGACGGAGCCGTCCTCGTTCCACAGCGTGGCGAGGAGTCGCACCGTCGCCATCATCGCGTCGGGCACGGCGCCGCCGAACATCCCGGAGTGCGAGGCGTGGTCGAGCGTGCGCACCTTCAGGGTGAAGCGGGCGTTGCCGCGGAGAGACACGGTCAGGCCCGGCGTGACGGAATCCCAGTTGCCGGAATCCGCGACGACGATCGCATCGGCGCGGAGGGCGTCCTTGTTGTCGGAGAGGAACTGCGCGAACGACCGCGAGCCGTACTCCTCCTCCCCCTCGACGAACATCGCGATCCCGAGGTCGAGGTCGTCGCCGAGCACGTCGGCGACCGCTCGGATCGCGCCGATGTGCGCCATGATGCCCGCCTTGTCGTCCGCGGCTCCGCGGCCGTAGAGGCGCCCGTCGCGCACGGTCGGCTCGAACGGCGGCGTCTCCCACAGGGCGTCATCCCCCGGAGGCTGCACATCGTGGTGGGCGTAGAGGAGGATCGTCGGCTTGCCGTTCCGCGCGGCGCGGGTCGCCAGGACGGCCGGCTGGCCCTGCTCGTCTGTGCCGGGGATGTCGGCACGGAGCACCCTCACCTCGTCGAACACCCCGGTGCCGCGCGCGAGCGTGGCGACGGCGTCGGCGCTGCGCTCGAGCTGAGCCTGGTCGAAGGCGGGCCAGGCCATGCCGGGAATACGCACGAGGCTTCCAAGGTCCGACAGCGCGGAGGGGATGCCGGTGGCGACGGCTTCGAGGACGGCGGCGTCGGACTCGCTGGGAAGTGCAGGTGAGGTCATGCGAGTAATCTTAAGGCGACCCACCCCAGCGAACCGAGGAACCTCGTGGCCACTACCCCCGCCTCCCCTTCGACGAACGACGACGCCCCCCAGACGCCTGCCGTCGGCAAGGGACGCGCGACGCCGACCCGCGCCGAGCAGGAGGCTGCGCGTCGCCGCCCCCTCGTGGCGAACACCAAGGAGGCGAAGGCCGCGGCTCGCGCCGAGCTGAACGAGCGCCGCGCGAAGGCGCAGGCCGGCATGGCCGCCGGCGAGGAGAAGTACCTCCCCGCGCGTGACAAGGGCCCGCAGCGCCGATGGGTACGCGACTACGTCGACGCCGGCTGGCACCCCGCCGAGTTCGTGATGGGTGTCATGGTGCTCGTCATCCTGGCCTCGCTGCTGCCGACGAACATGATGATCTCGTTCTACGCGTACCTGTTCATGATGGCGTACCTCGTGATCGCGATCGGCGGCATGATCCTCCTCGGCATGCGGGTCAAGCGCAAGGCGGCCGCGAAGTTCGGCAAGGACCGTGTCGAGAAGGGTCTCGGCTGGTACGCCGGCATGCGAGCCCTGCAGATGCGCTTCATGCGCCTGCCCAAGCCGCAGGTCAAGCGCGGGCAGTACCCGGACTGACCAGTCCTCGGTTGATCTCGCGACCCCAGAACGGGCCGCGATAGAGGAACGCCGTGTAGCCCTGGACCAGGGTGGCCCCGGCATCCAGACGCTCCTGCACGTCGGCGGCCGTCTCGACGCCGCCCACCGCGATCACGCAGAAATCCTCGGGGACCGCGGCGCGCACGACCCGGAGGACTTCCAGCGACCGCTGCTTGAGTGGAGCACCGGACAGACCGCCCGCGCCCGCCGCCTCGACGACGGCGGCATCGGTGCGCAGTCCGTCACGGCTGATCGTCGTGTTGTGAGCGATGATGCCCGCGAGCCCTTCCTCGACGGCGAGCCGCGCGATCGCGGTGATCTCATCGTCCGACAGATCGGGGGCGATCTTCACGAGCAGCGGGGTGGACCCGGCCGCGTCACGGACGGCGCGCAGCAACGGCGCCAGGGTCTCCACCGCCTGCAGGCCCCGCAGCCCCGGAGTGTTCGGCGATGAGACGTTGACCGCGAGATAGTCGGCCAGCGGAGCCAGGCGGGTGGCGGAGGCGACGTAGTCGTCGACGGCGTCTTCCACATCCACCACGCGGCTCTTGCCGATGTTCACGCCGATCACCGTGTCGGGGGCGCCACGGCGGAGGCGGGCGAGGCGGCGGGCGGCAGCGTCCGCGCCCTGGTTGTTGAAGCCCATGCGGTTGATGACCGCGCGATCCGCGACCAGTCGGAACAGGCGCGGCTTCGGGTTGCCCTCCTGCGGGACGGCGGTGACCGTCCCGACCTCGACGTGCCCGAAGCCGAGCGCGGCGAGGCCGCGGACGCCGACGGCGTTCTTGTCGAACCCGGCCGCGATGCCGAACGGCGACGGGAACGTCAGCCCCAGGGCCTCGACGCGAAGCGAAGGGTCGGGGCGGGTCATCGCGCGGGTGGCCCACGAGAGCGGCGGCACACCGAGGACGCGGATCACCGCCATGCCGGCGTGGTGGGCGAACTCGGGGTCGAAGCGCGACAGGACGGCGCGGAAGAGCAGCGGATACATCCCTGCCAGATTACCGGTCCGCCGCCTCCGCCTTCGCGTGGTCGGCCCGGAGGTCGCTGATCGCGGACTCGAAGTCCTCGAGCGAGTCGAACGCCTGGTAGACGCTCGCGAAGCGGAGGAAGGCGACCTCGTCGAGCTCACGGAGCGGCCCCAGGATGGCGAGGCCGATCTCGTTCGTGTCGAGCTGGGAGACGCCGGTCTGCCGGACCGCCTCCTCCACCCGCTGCGCCAGGATCGCGAGGTCCGCCTCCGTCACGGGACGCCCCTGGCAGGCCTTGCGCACACCGGAGATGACCTTCTCCCTGCTGAAGGGCTCCATGACGCCGGAGCGCTTGATGACGTTGAGGCTCGCCGTCTCCGTCGTGGAGAACCGTCCTCCACATTCCGGACACTGACGGCGCCGACGGATCGAGAGCCCGTCGTCGCTGGTGCGGGAGTCGATGACCCGGGAGTCTGGGTGACGGCAGAAGGGGCAGTGCATCTGACAGATCCTACGCGGTGAAGCGGGCCTCGATCGCCTCGCCGTGGGCCGGGAGCACCTCGGTCTCGGCCAGCGCGACCACACCCTCCCGAACAGCGGCCAGGGCCGAGCGGTCGTAGGAGACGACCTGCTGTGGGCGGAGGAACGTATAGGCGCCCAGGCCCGGTGCATAGCGAGCCTGACCACCGGTGGGCAGCACGTGGTTGCTTCCGGCCATGTAGTCACCGAGGCTGACGGGCGTCTGGTCGCCGACGAACACGGCACCGGCGCTCGTGAAGGCGGCTGCCGCCTCCTCCGCATCCGCGAGGTGCAGCTCCAGGTGCTCCGGGGCGTAGGCGTTGCTGAACGCGGCCGCCGTCGCTCGGTCGTCCACCAGCACGATCGCCGACTGCGGGCCGGACAGCGCGGCCCTGACGCGTTCGCTGTGCCGGGTGCGCGCGGCCTGCTGCTCGACCTCTGCGCGGACCTGCTCCGCGATCTCCAGGTCATCCGTCACGAGGACGGCCGAGGCCTGCTCGTCGTGCTCGGCCTGGCTGACGAGGTCGGCGGCGATGAGACGAGGGTCGGCGTCGGCGTCGGCGACGACGAGGATCTCGGTCGCGCCGGCCTCGGAGTCCGTGCCGACCACCCCGGCGACGGCCCGCTTCGCCGACGCGACGTAGTTGTTTCCCGGTCCCGACACGACATCGACGGGATCGAGCCCCAGGCTCGCGACACCGTGGGCGAGCGCACCGATGGCTCCAGCTCCGCCCATCGCATAGACCTCGGAGACCCCGAGCAGCGCCGCGGCGGCCAGGATGGTCGGGTGGACGCGACCGTCCTGGTCCGCCTGCGGCGGCGAGGCGAGGGCGATCTGCTGCACCCCCGCGACCTGCGCGGGAACGACGTTCATGACGACGCTCGACGGGTAGACGGCCTTGCCCCCGGGGATGTAGACCCCGACACGGGCCACCGGCTGCCAGCGCTGCGTGATGGTCGCTCCCTCGCCGATCCTCGTCACCTGCGGTGCGGGAACCTGCGCGGCCGAGGCCAGGCGCACACGTCGGATGGCCTCCTCGAGGGAAGCGCGGACCGTCGGAGCCAGGTTCGACAGCGCCTCCGCGAGGTGTGCTTCCGGCACCCGCACGGCGTGCCCGGTGACCCGGTCGAACCGCTCCGCCTGTTCCCGCAGCGCGTCCTCGCCGCGATCCTGAACGTCGTCGACAAGACGCGCGGCGGTGTCGAGCGCCTCGGCTCGCGCCTGGGTCGCGCGCGGAACGGCTGCGAGCATGTCAGCGGGCGAGAGCTCGCGCCCCCGCAGATCGATCGTGCGCATGTCAGCCCTTCGTGATGCCTGCGATGTCGTGGAGGTAGCCGATGCGCCCGTCATCGTGGCGCACGACGAACGCCCCGCCCCGATCCTCGATGACCAGCGCCCAGGCGGTCGGACCGATGCGGAAGATCGGCTCTCCGCGTTCGTCGTGCACGTCGCGCTCCGTCGGGGCGAGGATCCAGAAGGGCTGCGCCTCGGGCGCGTTCCGACGCGGGGCGGCTGCCTGGTGATCGTCGATGACGGATTGCACCGCCGTCGCATCATCCGATGCCGGTTCCTGCGCGGCCGCGAGTTCCTCCTCGGAGAGCGCCTTGGCGCCCAGCAGCGACTCGATGCTGCCGGTGTCGGAAACGATCTCCGGCTGCTCTCCGCGGGAGCGCCGTGAGTAGACCGGTGTGTACTCGTCCTCCGCGGAGACCGGCACGGTTCCGGTTCCCCCACCCGAGGCATGCGCGGTGAGAGGGACGCGATCTGCGCCGCTCGCCGACACATCGCTCGTGTCGGTGTCGGTGTCGCGGAGATCGGCGGCGTCCGCGTCGGCGGTGCCCTGCTCGGCATCGGCGTCGGCGTCGGAGATGACGGCTGTCTCGCCCTCGGCTGCCGCAGCGGGAGACTCGGCGGCCGCAGGGGACTCGGCGGCGGATCCGCTCGACGTCGCCTCGGGACGCGGCCGTGCGATCACCGGGCGCACCGGATTGGCGTTGCGGTGCGCCAGCGTGACGAGACGCCCATGGAAGTCCTCCTTGAGCCCCGGGATGAGCGGCGCGAAGACGGTGAGCACGACGAGCGCGGTCGAGGTGATGACCTGCACGACGGCGTTCCAGGGCAGACCCCAATTGCCGGTGGAGATGACGGCGGAGAAAGCGAGCCACAGATTCCCTGCCCACACACAGGCCGACACCGAGAACGCCACGGAGGCGAACTGGTCGATTCCGAGCGACCCGACTCTCCGGATCCCGTCCGGCGAGAAACGCCGGAGGACAAGGAGGAAGACGGCCACGGTGGGCACGCCGATCGGCAGGATCCACTGGATGCCGATGCCCCACAGCGAGATGCCCCCGCTGAGGGGGAAGAAGGAGACGAGGAAGGAGACCGCCCATACGCCCACGATCAGCAGCTCGCGCAGCGTGAAACCGAGGATGCCGTACTCCGGCGTGACCTCGTCGTCGTAGAGGACACCGTCCTCATCGCTGAACACCGCTTCGGTGTCCGGCTCGGGAAGATCCGTGCTCATAGTCGTCCTTTCCTCGTCGGCGCACCACGTCTTTCCGGTGCTCTCGACGGCTCCCGATCCTACCCGCTCACCCCAGACAGGTTGGTCCGAGCAGTGACTTGAGGTCACCGAAGAGGTCGGCGGAGACCTTCACCGGCATGGGCACCTCGAACACCTTCGCCGTGCCCGCGCGGTGCACGCGGAGCAGCACCTCGGTGTCCCCGCTGTGCCGCCGGAGTACCTCCGCCAGCTCCGTCATGACCCGCTCAGTGGCGCGCTGCTCCGCGAGGACGAGCGAGAGCGGACCCGCCGCGTCGAAGGAGCCGACGTCGGGCGCGAACGCCGACTGCGCATGCAGATTGAGCCCGTCGTCGCGGCGCGACACCCGACCGCGCACGGCGAGGATCGCATCCTGCTGCAGAGTGTGCTGGAACTCGAGGTACGTCTTGCCCATGAACATCACGGTGACCTCGCCGTTGAAGTCCTCCACGGTGATCATGCCGTAGGGGTTTCCGCTCGCCTTCGCCACACGATGTTGGACACTCGTGACGAGGCCGGCCACAGTGACCTGATCGCCGTCCTGCAGGTCCTCGGAGTTGTTGAGGTCGTGGATGGAGATCGAGGCATGCTTCGCGAGCGGGACCTCGAGGCCAGCCAACGGGTGGTCGGAGACGTAGAGGCCGAGCATCTCCCGCTCGAAGGCGAGTTTGTCCTTCTTGATCCACTCGGGACGAGGAGGCACCTTCGCGGGGGCCGCCTCCTCCATGCCGTCGTAGAGACTGTCGAAGTCGAAGCCGATGGCGCCCTGAGCCTCGTTGCGCTTCCGGTCCACCGCCGCCTCCACGGCGTCTTCATGGATCTCGAGGAGGGCCCGACGGGTGTCCCCCATGGAGTCGAAGGCCCCGGCTTTGATGAGCGACTCGACCGTGCGCTTGTTGGCGACGTGCAGCGGCACCTTGTCGAGGAAGTGGTGGAACGAGGTGAACCGCTCATCCTTGCGGGATTGCACGATGCCGTCGACGACGTTCGTGCCGACGTTGCGGACGGCGCCGAGACCGAAGCGGATGTCGTCGCCGACGGCCGCGAAGAAGTTGATCGACTCCGAGACGTCCGGCGGGAGCACCTTGATCCCCATCCGGCGACACTCGTTCAGGTAGAGCGCCATCTTGTCCTTCGAGTCGCCGACGCTCGTGAGGAGGGCGGCCATGTACTCGGCCGGGTAGTGCGCCTTGAGATAGGCGGTCCAATAGGACACGAGACCGTACGCGGCGGAGTGCGCTTTGTTGAAGGCGTAATCCGAGAACGGCAGGAGGATGTCCCACAGCGCCTTGACCGCTCCTTCCCCGAAGCCGCGCTCGGTCATTCCCGCCGCGAACCCGGCGTACTGCTTGTCCAGCTCGGACTTCTTCTTCTTTCCCATCGCTCGGCGCAGGATGTCGGCCTGACCGAGGCTGAACCCGGCCACCTTCTGCGCGATCGCCATGACCTGCTCCTGGTAGATGATGAGCCCGTAGGACTCCTCCAGGATCTCGGCGAGCGGCTCCGCGAGTTCGGGATGGATCGGGGTGATCTCCTGCTGCCCGTTCTTGCGCAGCGCGTAGTTGGTGTGGGAGTTCGCTCCCATCGGCCCCGGACGGTACAGCGCGATGAGGGCGGAGATGTCGCCGAAGTTGTCCGGCTTCATGAGCCGCATGAGTGAACGCAGCGGCGGACTGTCGAGCTGGAACACGCCGAGCGTGTCGCCGCGGGCCAGCAGCTCGTAGACGGCGGGGTCGTCGAGACCGAGGTGCTCGAGATCGAGCTCTTCGCCCCGGTTCATGCGGATGTTGTCGAGCGCGTCCGAGATGATCGTGAGGTTCCGGAGGCCGAGGAAGTCCATCTTGATGAGGCCGAGGGACTCGCACGACGGATAGTCGAACTGCGTGACGATCTGGCCGTCCTGCTCGCGGCGCATGATCGGGATGATGTCGAGCAGGGGCTCCGACGACATGATGACGCCGGCAGCATGCACGCCCCACTGCCGCTTCAGCCCCTCGAGGCCGAGTGCCCGGTCGAAGACCGTCTTCGCCTCGGGGTCGGTCTCGATGAGAGCCCGGAACTCGCTGGCCTCCTTGTAGCGCGGGTGCGCGGAGTCGAACATGCCGTCGAGGGGCATGTCCTTGCCCATCACGGCCGGCGGCATCGCCTTGGTGAGCCGCTCGCCCATGCTGAACGGGAAGCCGAGGACGCGCCCGGCGTCCTTGAGGGCCTGCTTCGACTTGATCGTGCCGTACGTGACGATCTGTGCGACCCGCTCGGATCCGTACTTCCGGGTCACGTACTCGATGACCTCGCCCCGGCGGCGGTCGTCGAAGTCGACGTCGAAGTCGGGCATCGACACGCGGTCCGGGTTGAGGAACCGCTCGAAGATCAGACCGTGCTCGAGAGGGTCGAGGTCGGTGATCTTCATCGCATAGGCGACCATCGAACCCGCTCCGGAGCCGCGCCCCGGACCGACGCGGATGCCGTTGTCCTTGGCCCAGTTGATGAAGTCGGCGACGACGAGGAAGTAGCCGGGGAAGCCCATCTGGAGGATGATGCCGGTCTCGTACTCGGCCTGCTTGCGCACCTTGTCCGGGATGCCGTTCGGGTACCGGTAGTGGAGGCCCTTCTCGACCTCCTTGATGAGCCAGCTGTCCTCGGTCTCACCCTCAGGCACGGGGAACCGCGGCATGTAGTTCGCCGAGGTGTTGAACTCGACCTCGCACCGCTCGGCGATCAGGAGCGTGTTGTCGCAGGCCTCCGGGTGGTCCCGGAAGAGCTGCCTCATCTCAGCGGCGGTCTTGATGTAGTACCCGTCGCCGTCGAACTTGAAGCGGTTCGGGTCGTCGAGCGTGGAGCCGGACTGCACGCACAGCAGGGCTGCGTGGGCGTCAGCCTCGTGCTGGTGGGTGTAATGCGAGTCGTTGGTGGCCACGAGCGGGATGCCGAGGTCTTTCGCGAGACGCAGCAGATCCGTCATGACCCGGCGCTCGATCGACAGGCCGTGGTCCATGATCTCGGCGAAGTAGTTCTCCTTGCCGAAGATGTCCTGGAACTCCGCTGCGGCCGCGCGGGCGGCGTCGTACTGACCGAGCCGCAACCGCGTCTGCACCTCTCCCGACGGGCACCCCGTCGTGGCGATGAGCCCCTTGCCGTACGTCTGGAGCAGCTCGCGGTCCATACGCGGCTTGAAGTAGTACCCCTCCATGCTCGACAGCGAGCTCAGCCGGAAGAGGTTGTGCATGCCCTCCGTGCTCTGACTCCACATGGTCATGTGGGTGTACGCGCCCGAGCCGGACACGTCGTCGCTGCGCTGGTCCGCCGAGCCCCACTGCACGCGGGTCTTGTCGCTGCGGTGCGTGCCCGGGGTGACGTACGCCTCGAGACCCACGATCGGCTTGATGCCGGCATTGCGGGCGGCGTTGTAGAACTCGAACGCCGCGAAGGTGTTCCCGTGGTCCGTCACCGCGATCGCCGGCATGCCGTAATCGGCCGCAGCCTGCGTCATCGCATTGATCTTCGCAGCCCCGTCGAGCATCGAGTACTCGCTGTGCACGTGCAGGTGGACGAAGGAGTCGGATGCCATGCTTCGAGTCTACGTTCGGCCATCGACATCGGCCGGCCTCACGGCACCTCGTCCACCACCTCGGTGACGACGCTCGTCGTCGACTCCGGCGTGTCTCCGATGACCCCTCCGGACCCGTAGCCCTCCGCGATCGAGTCCACGAGTCCGTGCGTCGTGTCGACCACGATGGTCGTCGTCCGGTGGCCGGGAACCGCATAGCGCAGCGTGGCCGTGCCGTCGCCCTCGTCGACCAGCTCGAAGCCCGGGATCAAGGCGATCGCGCGGAAGAAGGCCGCTCTCAGCTCGGCCGGCATGAGGTTGATCGCGGAGGGGTCGGAGAGGCTCGCCACCACCCACCGATCACCCTCCTCGTCGGCCAGCCCGGACCGGTCGCGCAGCCAGTCCCGTAGCGCCGCCGGTTCCCGCGGCATCTCGGCGTAGTAGGGGCGATAGCCGTCCGCCAACTGCGGAACGGGCGGCGGATCGCCCTCGCCGACCGGCCAGGCGCCCCCGGGGAGGACCTGCACCGTGCCGCGCTCGCGGATCGCCGCACCGGGTGACGAGGGCCACTCCTGTGCGGCCCGCGTGCCCTGCGCGCCGAACGACCGCACCACTTTGGCGTTCCCCCAGTCGTAGAACCAGTCGGCCGAGCGGTCTGCAGGGATGTACAGCACCCGTGTGTCCCTCACCAGGACGGCCGCGTCCCCCGTCTCCCGGGAGGCGTTGAAGGCGAAGGTGTCGTCGTCGCCGTCGTCGGCGGCGTCTCCATCCCAGAACTGGACGAACTCGTCGACGGTCTCGATCCGGATGTACTGTCCCTCCTCCGGGGTCAGATCCTGGGCATCGACGGTGACGCTCGCCGCCTGCTCGAGGACCGCCGCAGCGGCGGCATCGGGCATCACCGGGAACAGGAGACCTCCGGCGCCCAGCGCCACCACCGCGGCCCCGGCCGTCAGCCCCGCTATGCCGAGGCCGGTCCACACCCGCGCCCGTCGTCGTCCGCCCCGCGGAGCACGCGCGGCTGACACCGCGGCAGCCAGCGTGGCGCGGGCACGACGGATGCTCTCGTCCGAGGCTTCCGCCTGATCCGCGCCGAGGTCACGCACTCGTTCCATAAGCAGCATCGCTCTCCTCCTTCGCCATCCATGTGAGTCGGGTCTGCCCGCGCGAACCCGGCGGGGCGAGCCGTCGTCTGACCCGGTTGAGCCGCGACCGCACCGTCCCGACCGGGATGCCGAGGGCGACGGCGATCTGCTCGTAGGTGAGATCACCCCAGGCATGCAGGAGCAGCACGTCGCGGTCCCTGGCCGGGAGCCCGGCGATGCGGGGCGCGAGTGCTCGCAGGGCGGCATCGGCGTCGAGCCGCGCGTCGGACGCCGCGTACGGGTGCTCCGCGGGCCCCTCGGCGCCCGAAGTGGCCTCGAAAGCCCGCCACTGCCGTACTTCGGCCGCGCGGTGCCGCTTGATCATCCTCGTGGCGATGCCCAGGAGCCACGGCAGCGCCGACGCGACATCGAGATCGAAAGAAGCTCGACGGCGGAAGGCGACCAGGAACGTCTCGCTGAGCACGTCGTCGACCGCATCCTCGCCGACACGCCGCCGGATGTACCCGCCGACCGGACGCACATGCCGCTCGAAGATGGCGGAGAACGCCCGCGGCTCGTCGAGCGACCGAGCGATGACCTCGCTGTCTGTGTTCACACTCTGTATTGCCCCGGTAGCGGAAGACGGTTCACGCTTTCTCGCGGAGGTCCAGCCGCATGAGCACGCGGGGGAAGCCGTCGAGGACGGAGCCCGTGTCCGCCGCCTTCGCGAACCCCGCGCTCTCGAAGAGACGCCGCGTCCCGACGTACGCCATCGTGAGGTTCACCTTCGCACCGGCGTTGTCGACCGGATACCCCTCGATCGCGGGTGCGCCCCGTTCGCGCGCGTAGGCGACCGCGCCCGCGATGAGGGCGTGGGAGACACCCTGTTTGCGGTGCCCAGGGCGGACCCGGAAGCACCACAGGGACCACACGTCGAGGTCGTCGACGTGCGGGATGAGGCGATTGCGCGCGAAGCTCGTATCGCGTCGAGGGTGCAACGCCGCCCAGCCGATCGGCTCGTCGTCGAGGTAGGCGAGCACGCCGGGAGGAGGATCCTGGTGGCAGAGCTCACGCACCCGCTCGGCCCGTGCGGGACCGCGAAGGGAGACGTTCTCCTTGTTGCCGATCCGATAGCTCAGGCAGAAGCAGACGTTCGACGTCGGTTTCTTCGGTCCCACGACCGCGGCGACGTCATCGAAGACCGTCGCCGGGCGCACCACGATGCTCATGCGGTCAGTGTGGCGGAGACCACGGACACCGGCGCCCCGACGCCCCGGCGGATGGACTATTCCCCGCGCAGCACGTCCAACGCATGCTGGAAGTCCTCCGGATAGGGCGAGGCGAACTGGACCCACTCCCCCGTCGTCGGATGCGCGAAGGCCAGCTGATGCGCGTGCAGCCACTGGCGCGTGAGTCCGAGGCGGGCGGAGAGCGTCGGGTCGGCGCCGTAGAGCGGATCCCCGACGCACGGGTGCCGATGTGCCGCCATGTGCACGCGGATCTGGTGCGTGCGGCCCGTCTCCAGGTGGATCTCCAGCAGCGAGGCCCCCGGAAACGCCTCGAGGGTCTCATAATGCGTCACGGAAGGCTTGCCGTCCGGGACGACCGCGAACTTCCAGGAGTGGTTCGGGTGCCGACCGATCGGCGCATCGATCGTGCCCACGAGCGGGTCCGGATGCCCCTGCACCACTGCGTGGTAGATCTTCTCGACCGTGCGCTCCTTGAACGCCCGCTTGAGAGCGGTGTACGCCGCTTCGCTCTTGGCGACCACCATGAGACCGCTCGTGCCGACGTCGAGACGGTGCACGACGCCTTGACGCTCGGGGGCGCCGCTGGTCGCGACGCGGAACCCGGCGGCGGCGAGAGCACCGACGACCGTGGGCCCCTCCCACCCGAGCGAGGGGTGGGCGGCGACGCCGGTCGGCTTGTCCACCACGACGATGTCCTCGTCGTCGTAGACGATGCCGAGTTCGGGCACCGCGATGGGCACGATCTTCGGCCCTTCCTTCGGCTGCCACTCGACATCGAGCCAGGCACCACCACGCAGCCGGTCCGACTTGTCGAGGGTGACGCCGTCCAGACGCACGCCGCCGGAAGCGGCCACCTCCGCCGCGAAGGTCCGCGAGAACCCGAGAAGCTTGGCGAGGGCGGCGTCCACGCGTGTGCCGTCGAGCCCGTCCGGGACGGGCAGCGACCGGGACTCCACGCTCAGCGCCCCTCGGACGCGGCAGCGGCCTCGGCGTCCTCGTCGGTCTCGACCGGGGCGTGGTCCTTCTCCCGCGTGCCGTCGAAGCGCAGTCCGAACACGACGAGCAGGGCGACCGAGATCATCCCGGTGACGATGAAGATGTCGGCGACGTTGAAGATGGCCGGCATCATCCACGGCATCGAGATCATGTCGACCACGTGGCCGACGGGGAATCCTGGCTCGCGGAAGAGGCGGTCCGACAGGTTGCCGAGCACGCCCCCGAGCAGGCAGCCGAGGACGACCGCCCAGAGGCGAGACCGGAGCCCGAACGCCTTCCAGACGATCACGCCCGCGACGACTGCGAGCGCGATGGTGAAGATCCAGGTCACCCCCGAGCCGAGGGAGAACGCCGCGCCGGGATTGCGCACGTAGTAGAGCTGGAGGAACTCTCCGAGGACCGGGACAACCTCATGCAGCGGCAGGTTCTCGATCGTGAGGTACTTCACAAACTGATCGGCGGCCAGCACGACCGCTGCGAGAATCGCAACGATCGCACCGGCCGCCGACCGACGAAGGGGACGACGTCCTGACAAGAGGGCGCCTTACAGGCCGATCGCGGAGACCGGCGTGGAGTCCGTCGACGCCGACTTCTCGTCGAGCTCGCGGAGCTGGCCCTCGATGTAGCCACGGAGCTGCGAGCGGTAGTCGCGCTCGAAGTTGCGCAGCTCCGTGATGCGGGCCTCCAGCGTGTTGCGCTCGCGCTCCAGGCGCGCGGTCTCCTCGCGCTGCTTCGCCTCGGCCTCCGTGCGGATGCGGGCGACCTCGGCCTCGGCCTCGGAGATGAGCTGGTTGCGCTTGGCCTCACCCTCGGCCACGTGCTCGTCGTGCAGACGCTGTGCGAGCTCGATGATGCCGGCGGTCGCGGTCGCGGAGCCGGTCGGTGCGGCGTCGGCGGCGGGAGCCTCGGCGGCAGCCGCCGGGGCAGGAGCAGCGGCGGCCGGCTCGGCGGCCGCAGCGGGAGCAGGCGTGGAGCCCGACTCGTACGCGGCGAGCTTCGCCTTCAGCTCGGCGTTCTCCTCGAGGGCCTTGCGCCACTCGATGACGATCTCGTCGAGGAAGTCGTCGACCTCGTCCGGGTCGAAGCCGTCCTTGAAGCGGACGTGCTGGAACTGCTTGGTGACGACGTCATCCGGGGTAAGTGCCATGGGTGGCTCCTCTTTCGATGAGTTCGATTGCCAGTACCGATGTATGGCGTGTTCGTGATGTGGCGCGAACCCGGGGCGCGCACCTGGGTGCCAGCATAGCCCCCGAGCCTTGGGGTCGCGATGCCACGACACCCAGGCTCGGCGAACTCGCCGCCGTCCCCGGGCGCGACACGCGGGGTGGTCAGCGGATGAACAACCGGACGATGTTCATCAGGATCAGGACGACCAGAAGGGTCAGCGCGAAGCCGAAGTCCAGCGAGAGCTGACCGATACGCAGCGGCGGGATGATCCGCCGGAAGAACCGGATGGGCGGATCGGTGACCGTGTACACCGCCTCCGCGGCCACGAGACCGAAGCCCTTGGGACGCCACTCCCGATTGAACATCGGGATGTAGTCCAGGATGAGCCTCGCGAAGAGCACGAGGATGTAGACCAGCAGCACCAGGTGGACGATGCTGGCGAGGACCGAGACCAGCTGCACGGTCTACGAGTGGTCGAAGCCCGCAGACTCGGCGTCTGCGTGCGCGATACCCCCGTGGCCGGACACCGCGATGTTCTCCGGCGAGAGCAGGAAGACCTTGGAGGTCACCCGCTCAATCCGGCCGTAGAGGCCGAGGGAGAGACCGCTCGCGAAGTCGATGAGGCGGCGCGCGTCGGCGTCGCTCATCTGGGAGAGGTTGATGATGACCGGGACGCCCTCGCGGAAGCTCTCCGCGATCAGCTGGGCGTCGCGGTACTGCTTCGGGTGGACGGTGAGGATCTCGTTCACGGCTCCTGCTGCAGGCTGGCGGACGGCGACGGGACGACGGAGCGGTGTGACGGGAGCCGGAGCCGGCTCTTCACGCTCACGCTCACGCTGGGCGCGGGCGGGTGCCGGCGTCTCCTCTTCGTAGACCTCTTCCTCGTCGGCGAGGCCGAGATACACCATGGTCTTCTTCAGCGGGTTACCCATCGTGTCCTCCGGTTCGAACGTTTCGGGCTGGTCTTGTCACAGGTTAGCCCCGGGCGGGGCGCGGTCCCGTGATTGCGGAACCGATCCGCAGGTGTGTCGCGCCGGCGGCGATGGCCTCGGCGAAATCGCCGGTCATCCCGGCGGAGATCCAGGTCGCCTCGGGAGCGACGGTCCGCACGTCGGCGGCGATGTGGTGCAGACGGGCGAAGGCGCTCGCGGGATCCTCGTCGAGGGGCGCGACGGCCATCACGCCTCGGAGCCGCAGCGAGGACAGACCGAGCACGTGCTCGGCCAGCGCCACCGCCGACGCCGGCGCCACGCCTCCCCTGCCCTCATCCTCGGTGAGATTCACCTGGACGAGCACGTCGAGCACCTCGTCGGTCTCGGCTGCACGGTGCAGGGCATCGGCGAACCGGCCACGGTCCACCGAATGCACGACGTCGGCGCTCCGCCTGATCGCCGCGGCCTTGTTCGTCTGCCCCTGCCCGATGAAATGCCATTCGAGGTCGAGGGCGGAGAGTTCGCTCGCCTTGGCGGTGAGCTCCTGCTGCCGGTTCTCCCCCACCGCGTGCACTCCGAGAGCGTGCAGATCGCGCACCAAGGAGGCAGGGTGGAACTTGGTGACGACGATCCGGGTGATCCCCTCGGGGGAACGCCCGGCGGCACGCGCGGCGTCGGCGATCTTCTCGTCGATCGCCGACAGCCGCGCGGCCAGGTCCGATGGCGCCGAAGCGCCGACCGGTGTCGTCACTTCAGGAATTCGGGGATGTCGATGTCGTCGTCGGCGAAGGCCGGCTCGATGCTCGTCGTCGGCGTGCGCGGTGCCGTCGGCGCCGGGGCGGGCTCGGGCGTGCTCTTCTCTGCCGCAGGCTCGGAGGTCTCCGACAGCGCCACCTCGGGAAGAGACGCGGTCGAGGGACGCGAGACGACCATCGGGTCCAGCCGCAGCGAGGGCTCGCCGCCGTCGAAGCCCGCGGCGATCACGGTCACCCGCACCTCGTCGCCGAGCGTGTCGTCGATGACCGTACCGAAGATGATGTTGGCCTCGGGGTGCGCGGCCTCCTTGACGAGATCCGCCGCGTCGTGGATCTCGAAGATGCCGAGGTTCGAGCCACCCTGGATCGACAGCAGCACACCGTGCGCACCTTCGATCGAGGCCTCGAGCAGCGGCGACTCGACGGCGAGCTCCGCCGCCTTGATCGCACGGTCTGCGCCACGGGCCGAACCGATGCCCATCAGGGCGGATCCCGCTCCCTGCATGACCGACTTCACGTCGGCGAAGTCCAGGTTGATCAGACCGGGGGTCGTGATGAGGTCGGTGATGCCCTGCACACCGGCGAGGAGGACCTGGTCGGCAGTCGCGAACGCCTCGATCATCGAGATGCCGCGGTCGCTGATCTCGAGAAGACGGTCGTTCGGGACGACGATGAGGGTGTCGACCTCTTCCTTCAGCTTCGCGACGCCCGCCTCGGCCTGGCTCTGGCGGCGACGCCCCTCGAAGGAGAACGGCTTCGTGACGACACCGATGGTCAGCGCGCCGATCGACTTCGCGATGCGGGCGACGACGGGGGCACCACCCGTTCCGGTGCCGCCACCCTCTCCGGCGGTGACGAAGACCATGTCGGCACCGGTCAGGGCCTGCTCGATCTCCTCCGCGTGGTCCTCTGCGGCGCGACGACCCACCTCGGGGTCGGCACCAGCGCCGAGACCGCGGGTGAGCTCGCGGCCCACGTCCAGCTTGACGTCGGCGTCGCTCATGAGCAGCGCCTGGGCGTCGGTGTTGACGGCGATGAACTCGACTCCGCGGAGACCGAGCTCGATCATGCGGTTGACGGCGTTGACGCCGCCACCGCCGACGCCGACGACCTTGATCACGGCGAGGTAGTTCTGGTTCTGGCTCATGGCCGGCCTCCGATTAGTAGAGCCTGGAAGGGGGTGAACCTTAAACCTCAACTAGAGGTGTAAAGTATTTCCCGGTATTGCGTTCTCTCAGATCGAAGGTATGCGCCGCCCGGCCCCGCACGCGCAGCGACATGGGCGTGTCGCGCCATTCCCGCCGAAAGTGATCAGCCGACGACCGCCACGTCGGGAGACGTGACGTCGATCGACGAGGCATCGGGGTTCTTCACGAGCGCGGCGGAGAGTGCGAGCGCCTTCAACCCCGAGTCCTCCTGGCTCCCCCACACGACCGTGAGTCCTGACTCAAGGGTCAAGGTCACGTCGTCCGCCGTCGAGGCCCGCACACCGGTGAGCGTCTTGCGGATGTCCGACGGAAGCGCCCGGACGACGAGCCCGGCACTGCGGAAGGCAGCCGAGTCGACCCCACCCTCCACCTCCACCAGCGGCTGACCCGCGGGGCGCTGGGCTGTCGTCGAGAGAGCGACGCCCGCTGCGTCGACGAGCGTGAACCCGGCACCCGACTCGACCACCCCGATCGGCGTACGCTCGACGATGCGCACGGTCAGGTCGTGCGGCGGACGTGCTTCCAGGGCATACGTCTCGATGAGCGGAAACGTCAGCAATGCCGCCTTGACCTCGCTCGTATCGACCAGGGCGAGCGGCGTGCCGAGCTGGTCCGCGAGGGCACCTTCGATCACCGCGGGATCGATCGTCGTGGTGCCGGTGACCGTGATGCGCTGCACAGCGAAGAGCGGACTGTAGGCGGCGGCGACACTCCCTCCGATCAGCAGCACCACGGCTCCGAGGGCACTCAGCCAGACGAGACGACGCCGCCGGGATCGCTGGGTGAACCGACGGATCTCCGCCCTGAGCGCCCTGCGGCGGGCGCGTGCGGCGCGCCAGACATCCATGGACGAACGCGGGATCGGTCGCTCCTCGGGCATCACTGCGGCGGACTCGACCGGCGAGGCGCCTCCCCCCTCCTCCGGCGACCGCAGCGGGGCGGGACGCCGGCGGAGGGGCCGTTCGGACGCGTCGTCCGTCTCCCCCGGGGTATCCGGAGCGCTCGGGAGTGGGGGCGGCCGGCGCATGGGCTACGCCCCGTCGGTCCGGCGAAGTGACTCCAGCACCTGCGGGATGAGCTGGTAGACGTTACCGCAGCCGAGGGTCACGACGAAGTCACCCTCCTCCGCAACCGATGCCGTGTAGTCGGCCGCTTCCTGCCAGTCGGCGACGAAGTGCACGCGGGAGGGGTCCTGGAACGCGCCGCTCACCAGCTCACCGGTAACGCCAGGCACCGGGTCTTCCCTGGCGCCGTAGACGTCCAGCATCACGGTGTGGTCGGCGAGCTCCTCCAGGACGTCCGCGAACTCCTGGTACATGTGCTGCGTCCGGGAGTACGTGTGCGGCTGCTGGATCGCGATAAGCCGGCCGGAACCCGCCAGACTGCGCATGGCCTCCAACGCGGCGCGCACCTCGGTGGGGTGATGGGAGTAGTCGTCGTAGACCGTGACCCCGCGCTCCTCACCGTGGCGCTCGAGACGACGGACGGTTCCCGCGAAGCCCTCGACGGCGCGCACGGCGTCGCGGAGCGGGTGGCCGAGCGCGAGGAGGACGGCGACCGCCCCCGTCGCGTTGATCGCGTTGTGCACGCCGGGGACCGCGAGCTGCATGCGCTCCGTCTCCCCTCCGTGCGAGACGACGGCGGCGACGGGGCCCGCGGTGACGATCTCGCTGACGCGGACGTCGGCCTCCTCGGCCTGCCCGAACGTCAGGACACGCGGGTGGGACAGCCCTGCCAGGACCCGGAGCGCGCCGGGGTCGTCGCTCGAGATGACGACCGCCTCCGACGCGGCGTCCGCGAACCGCACGAAGGCGTCGTGGAAGGCTTCGTCGGAGCCGTAGTGGTCGAGGTGATCGGGGTCGACGTTCGTGATGAGCGCGACAGCCGTGTCGTAGAGGAGGAAGGTGCCGTCGGACTCGTCCGCCTCGATGACGAAGAGGTCGCCGCTCCCGGTCGCGCTGGACGTGCCGAGCTGCTCGATCACGCCGCCGTTGACGAAGTGCGGATCGGCGCCGAGGTCACGCAAGGCGGTGACGATCATGCCCGTCGATGTGGTCTTTCCGTGCGCGCCCGCCACCGAGACGAGGCGCCGCGTGCCGATCAGCCAGTGCAGCGCCTGGGACCGGTGGATGACGTGGAGGCCCCGCTCCTTGGCGGTGACGAACTCGGGGTTCTCCGGCCAGATGGCGCCGGTGTGCACGACCGTGTCGGCGTCGCCGAGGTGAGCGGCATCATGACCGACGTGGACCGTCGCCCCCGCGGCGGCCAGCGCCCGCAGGTTGTCGCTGTCGGCGCGGTCGCTGCCGGAGACGCGGATGCCCGCGTCGAGGAACATCTTGGCGAGTCCGCTCATCCCGGATCCACCGATGCCGATGAAGTGCGCGGAGGTGATCGTCTCGGGGATGGGGAGGGAGAGGTCGGGTCTGATCATGTCCGCTTCAGTCTACTTTTCGTTCTCGTCCGGGCGGCGGCGTCACACCGCACCGAGGGCACGATCGATCATCGCCACGACGTTCTCGGTCCCTGTCCGGGTGCCCGCGGTCTCCGCCGCCTCCGCCATGCGCCCGATGCGGTCAGGATCGCCGAGCAGCGGCACGACGATCCGCCGGACGGCGTCGCCGTCGAACGTCGCATCGTCAAGGAGCTGCGCGGCACCGGCGGCCACGGCCGAGCCGGCGTTCAGACGCTGCTCCCCGTTGCCCACCGAGTACGGCACGTACAGCGCGGGGATACCGAGCGCGCTGATCTCGCTCACCGTGGCCGATCCCGAACGCGACACGATGAGGTCGGCCAGGGCGAACGCGAGATCCATGCGGTCGACGTACCGGCGGAGGGCATAGCCGGGCACTCCCGGGTCGGCGAGGTCGCTGCGCTCCCCCGTCACGTGCAGCAGTTGCCAGCCCGCGGCGAGGATGTCGCGCCAGGAATCCGCCAGAGCGTCGTTCAAGCGCTGCGCTCCGAGCGAGCCGCCGAAGACGAGCAGCACGGGGCGATCGGGGTCGAGCCCGAAGTACTCCGCGGCCTCGGCCCGCCGTGCCGCCCGGTCGAGCGTGATGACCTCGCGCCGCAGCGGCATGCCGACCACCTCGCTCCCGCGGAGCGGCGTCCCGGCGAAGGCCACGCCGACCCCCGCCGCTGCCCGGGCACCGAGCACATTCGCCAGCCCGGGCTTCGCATTGGCCTCGTGCACGACGAAGGGCACGCGCTCGCGACGCGCGGCGACGTAGGCGGGTGCGGAGGCGTAGCCGCCGAAGCCCACCACGACGTCGATCCCGTGCTGCCGGATGTGCGCACGCACCTGGGCGATCGCCCGGCGGAACCGCGCGGGGAACGCGGCGGCCTGCGCGTTCGGGCGCCGCGGGAACGGCACCTTGTCGACGATGAGCAGCTCGTAGCCGCGCTCGGGGACGAGACGGGACTCCAGCCCCTCCGCGGTGCCGAGCACCAGGATCGTCGCCGTGGAGTCGCGCTCACGCAACGCGTCGGCGACGGCGAGCAGCGGGTTCACATGGCCGGCGGTGCCACCGCCGGCGAGGAGGTACGAAGTCACCTCGCGACCCTACCCCGCTCGGCTGACTGCTTCTCGGCGACCGGGATGGTCCGCGCGAAAGCCAGCAGGACACCGCAGGCGATGAGCACGGCCAAGAGCGCCGTCCCCCCCTGGGACATGAAGGGAAGGGGCACACCCATCACGGGGAAGACCCCGATGACGACGCCGACGTTCAGCACGGCCTGACCCACGATCCACACCGTGATCCCCCCGGCCGCGACGCGGATGAACGGGTCCGAGGTCTTGCGGATGACATGGAAGACACCCACGGTGAAGAACGTGAAGAGGGCGAGCACGACGATGCAGCCGATCAGCCCCAGCTCCTCGCCGACGATCGCGAAGATGAAGTCGTTTCCTGCCGCCGGGAGCCACCCGTACTTCTCCTGGGAGTTGCCGAGGCCGAGCCCGAAGACACCGCCGGAGGCCATGCCCCAGATGCCGTGGATCGACTGGTAGCAGTCGTTGTAGTAGAGCGTCATGTCGTCGCAGGTGGCGGTGATGCGCCGCATGCGGTCCTTGCTGGAGAGCGCATAAGCGAGGACAGCAGCCACGCCCAGGATCATCGGGATGATGAACAGCCGCAGCTTCACGCCCGAGAAGAAGAGGCAGCCGAGGAGGATGAGGACCAGCACCATCGCGGTGCCGAGGTCCTTACCCGCGAGCACGGTGCCGATCGCCAGCGCGCCGACGGGTACGACGGGGATGAAGACGTGGTGCCAGGTGCCGAGCATGGTCTGCTTGCGCAGCAGGACCGCGGCGATCCACAGGGCGAGCGCCAGCTTGAGGAACTCGGACGGTTGCATCTGGAAGCCCGCTACCTGGATCCAGTTCCGGTTTCCGCCGTCGGCGACGCCGAGTGGCGTGAACACCAGGAGCTGCAGGGCCACGGCGCCGAACAGCGCCGGCCACGCCATGCGCTTGAGGAACGCCACGGGGAAGCGGCTGATGAGGAACATCAACGGGATGCCGAGCAGAGCGAAGACGCCTTGGCGGAGAGCACCGTCCAGCGGGTTCTGGGCCTTCGCCACCGCTGTCGCGCTCGTCGCCGACAGCACCATCACGAGGCCGAAGATCGTCAGGAGCAGGGCGGTCGACGCGATCAGCAGGAACTCGGTGGACACCGGCGTGAACCGGCGTCCGAGCGAGACCCGCGCCGCGAGGCCTCCCGACTCAGACCGCGGAGGGCGAGCCACCTGCGTCATCGGCGCTCCCCCGATCGATCCATTCCCGCACCGCTTCGGCGAAGCGGTGGCCGCGATCCGCGTAGCTGGAGAACTGGTCGAAGGATGCGGCGGCGGGAGCGAGGAGCACGGTGCCCTCCCCGTCGACGATCCCCGCCGCGATCTCCACGACGCGGTTCATGACCTGTCCAGTGTCGCCAGCATCGACCTCGAAGACCGGCACCGTCGGCGCGTGTCGCTCGAATGCCGCGATGACGGCCGTGCGGTCCACTCCGATGACGACAGCCGCGCGCGCGGTCGCGCCCGCGTCCGCGACGAGATCGGCGATGTCGACGCCCTTGAGATCGCCACCCACGACCCACACCGCACCGGGGTACGCGCGCAGTGACGACGCGGCCGCATGCGGGTTCGTCGCCTTGGAGTCATCGACCCAGGTGATGCCGGCGTGGCGCGCGACGACCTCGATGCGGTGCGCATCCAGCCGGAAGCTCTGCAGCGCCCCGTGGATGGCCTCGGGCTCGACCCCGAGGGACCGGGCGAGAGCACTGGCGGCGAGGATGTTCTGCACGATGTGCGGGGCCGACAGGCCGGCGGCCTCCAGGTCGGCGACCGTGGTCAGCTCCAGGGCGCTGCGCGCGCGGTCGTCGAGGAACGCCCGATCGACGAGCAGCCCCTCCACGACGCCGAGATCGCTCGGCCCGGGGATGCCGAGGTCGAAGCCGATGGCACGAGCGCCCTCGACGACCTCGGCCTCCTCGACCATCCGCCGCGTGGCCTCGTCGGCCTTGTTGTAGACGCAGGCGACGCGGGTGTTCCGATAGACCAGGGCCTTCGCGTCCCGGTAGGCCTGCGCGCTGCCGTGCCAGACGAGATGATCGTCGGCGAGGTTGAGGCAGACCGCAGCGTGCGGGAAGAGCTCCCCCTCCGGGCGCGACAGGCCGAGATACCACAGCTGGTGGCTGGAGAGTTCGACGACGAGCACGTCGAAGCTGGCGGGGTCGCGGACCGCGTCCAGCACGGGGACGCCGATGTTGCCGCACGGTGCGGCACGGAGTCCGCCGGAGACGAGCAGCGTCGCCGTGAGCTGGGTCGTGGTCGTCTTGCCGTTGGTGCCGGTGATGAGCACCCAGTCCGCCGGCGTGCCGTCCGCACGGAGGACCTTGTCGCGCACCCGCCAGGCGAGCTCGACGTCACCCCACAGGGCGATGCCCTCGTCCTGGACCCAGCGGATGACCGGGTGCGCCGGAGCGAACCCCGGGGACGCGATGACGACCTCAGGCGCGAACGCCGTCAGCGCCTCGGGGACGGCGTCGAGCGGTCCGAGCTCCAGCCGTGCGCCGATGACGGGCAGGAGGCGGGCGTACTCCTCTTCCGCGGACTCGCTCAGCACGAGGACGTCGGCGCCGAGCTCGGCGAGGGTGTCGGCCACGGAGAAGCCGGTCATGGAGAGGCCGAGGACGGCGACGCGCAGGCCGCTCCAGTCGGCGTGCCAGCTCGTCAGCCCGGCGAGGCGCTCAGCCGACACGGGTCAGCCACTCCACGTAGAACAGTCCGACGGCGGACACGGCGAGCAGACCCGCGATGATCCACATCCGCACCACGATCGTGACCTCCGACCATCCCCGCATCTCGAGGTGGTGGTGGAACGGGCTCATGAGGAAGAGCCGCTTGCCGCGGGTGATCTTGAAGTAGGCGCGCTGGAGGATCACGGATCCGGAGGCGAGCACGAAGACGCCCGCGATGATCAGGAGCAGCAGCTCCGTCCTGGTCATGATCGCCATCGCGGTGATGACACCGCCGATGGCCATCGAGCCCACGTCGCCCATGAAGACCTTCGCCTTCGGGGCGTTCCACCACAGGAAGCCGATGAGGCTCGCGGCGAACGAGGCCGAGATGATGGCGAGGTTGAACGGGTCGCGCACCTCGTAGCAACCGCCGAGGGAACCGGGGTCTCCCCCGATGCAGGGCTGCTTGAACTGCCAGAACGCGATGAGGCTGTACGCACCGACGACGATCACGCCCGCGCCGGCGGCGAGCCCGTCGAGGCCGTCGGTGAGGTTGACGCTGTTGGAGGTCGCGACCCCGATGATCGAGATCCAGGCGAGGTAGAGGATCCAGCCGAGGATGACGCCGAACGCGAAGAGGTTCAGCCAGGTGATGTCCCGGAAGAGGGAGATGGACGCGCTGGCCGGCGTCTGCCCCCACTTGTTCGGGAAGTTGAGCGCCACGATGCCGAAGGGGATCACGACGATGAGCTGACCGATCACCTTCCGCCACCCCGACAGCCCGAGGCTGCGCTGGCTGCGCACCTTCATGTAGTCGTCGATGAACCCGACCACGCCGAAGCCGACCATGAGCCAGATGACGAGGATCGCGGACAGGGCCGGCGTCTCCCCGCTGACGAGGACCCCGGTGAAGTAGCCCACGATCGAGCCGAGGATGAAGATGACCCCGCCCATCGTGGGCGTGCCGCGCTTGGCCTCGTGGCTCGGGTTGCCTGCGGCCTCCGGGGTGCGGATGACCTGCCCCCAGCCCCATTTGCGGAAGAGCCGGAGGAAGACGGGAGTCAGGAAGAGAGTGAAGGCGAGCGAGATGGCCGCCGCCATGATGAGGGACCTCACGAGAACAATTCTCCCAGACGATCGCCGAGATGCCGGAGGCCCACGGAATTGGACGACTTCACCAGGACGCGGTCGCCGTCGCGCAGCTCGGTGCGGAGGTACTCGAATGCGGCGTCCTGGTCCGGCAGATGCACGGCTTCGCTGTCCCACGACCCCTCGCCGACGGCGGCGAGGTAGAGCCGACGGGCCTCCGGGCCGACGACGACGATGCGCCGGATGTTGAGGCGCACGGCGAGCAGACCGATGCGGTCGTGCTCCTCCCCGGCGCTCTCGCCGAGCTCGCTCATGGCGCCGAGCACGGCGACGGTGCGCTCGTCGGGGCCGGTGATCTGGGCGAGGGTCCGCAGCGCGGCCGCCATCGAATCGGGACTGGCGTTGTACGCGTCGTTGATGATCCGGACGCGGTCGTTGCCCAGCGGCTGCATGCGCCAGCGCTCCGCGATCTCGACGGTCTCCAGCCGGGAGACGGCATCGGACGGGGCCACGCCGAGCTCCACGGCGGCGGTGATCGCGGCGAGGGCGTTCGTGACGTGGTGAGCCCCGAGTACGCGCAGCCGCAGCGGCAGGTCCTCTCCCGCGGCCTCGATCACGCACTGAGTGCCGGAGGCCGACACCTCGATGTCCCGCGCGTGCACGGCGGCCGCGGCGGACTGGCCGAAGCCGACGACGCGGAGGCCGCGGCTCTCCGCGAGCTCGCGCATCGCCCAGACCCGGGGGTCGTCGGCGTTGAGCACAGCGGTGCCGGGCACGCGGGCCGCGGCGACGAGCTCGGACTTGGCCTTCGCCGTGGCCTCGATACCGCCGAAGCCCCCGGCGTGGGCCATCCCGACCATGAGTACCACGACGAGGTCGGGCTCGACGAGGCCGGCGAGGCGCGCGATGCTGCCCGGCGCGGCGGCGCCGAACTCGCTCACCAGGAAGCGGGTGTCGTGCGTGACGCGGAGCATCGTCACCGGGGCGCCGACCTCGTTGTTGAAGGACTTCACCGGAGCGACGGTCTCGCCCTCGTCCTCGAGGATGCGGGCGAGGAAGTTCTTGGTCGTCGTCTTGCCGTTGGAGCCGGTGATGCCGACGATGCGCAGGTTCCCGCCGGCCCGCACGCGCGCCACGACCTCACGGGCGAGCTCGCCGAGCGCCGCGACGGCATCGGGCACGACGATCTGCGAGACATCGACGTCGACCGGGTGCTCGACGATCGCCAGCACGGCACCGGCTTCGACGGCGGCACCGACGAAGCGGTGCCCGTCCGTCTCGGCTCCGGGCTTGGCGACGAAGATCGACCCCGCCTCCATGGTGCGCGAATCGGTCTCGACGATCCCGTCGACCACCGTCTCCGGCGTGTGCTCTCCGGCCACGCGCAGTTCACCACCGATGGCGGCAGTGATCTCAGCGAGCGTCAGGGCGATCATGTCATCTCCATGCGCGGCTCTCGCCGGCTATCCGAACTTGGGGAGGAGCGCGTCCATCGGGACAGAGGACGGCATCACGCGATAGGTCTTCATCACCTGCGTCATCGCCTTCTGGAAGGCGGAAGCGGTGGCCGCGGACGATACAACCTTAGTCGGCTCGTCGAGGGTCACCACGACGACGTACTGGGGGTCGTCGACGGGAGCGAAGCCCACCATGCTGGTGTAGTAGACGCCCGCCTTGTAACCGCCCTTGCCGTCCGACACCTGCGCGGTACCGGTCTTGCTGGTCACCCGGTAGCCGGGCACCTGGATGCGATCGGCGTTGCCGCCCTGCACCGCGACGTTCTCCAGCATCCGGGTCAGGTCGGCCGCGGTCTGCTCCTTCACGATCTGCTCGTGCTTCGGCTTCGGGGTCTCCGTCACGGTCCCGTCGGGGGCGGTGCAGGACTCGACCATCGACAGGTCGATCTTCTCCCCACCGTTGGCGATGGCCTGGTACGCGCCGGCGAGCTGGGGGGCCGTGACCGTGAAGTACTGGCCGAACGTCGTCGTGTAGAGCGACTGGCTGTCCCAGTCGCTCACCGGGTGGAGGATGCCGCCCACCTCGGAGGGGAAGTCCAGCGTCTTCTGCCCGACTCCGAAGCGCTGCAGGTAGTCATAGCGGACCTCGGGGGCGACCATCGTGCCGAACTTCGACAGCGCGGTGTTGGACGAGTCGATCAGTCCGCCGGCCAGCGTGTAGTTGTAGGCGGGGTGGCTGAACGCGTCGTTGACCACGGCGCCGTTGGGGAAGGTCTCGCGCGACGACGCCGTGACCGTGCTGAGCGGAGTGAGACCGGCACCCTCCATCGCCGCGGCCGCGGTGATCGCCTTGAACGTCGAGCCGGGCTCGAAGTCGCGGTGGAAGATCTGGCTGTACCGGGTCTCCGGCGTCGAGGAGTCCAGGTCGTTCGGATCCATCGCCGGCCATTCGGCGGCGGCGCGGATCTTGCCGGTGCCCACCTCGACCACCGTCACGGTCCCGCCCTTCGCGCCCTGCTTCTGCGCCTCTTCGCCGACCATCTGCTGGAGGTACCACTGCAGGTCGCTGTTGATGGTGAGCTGCACCGTGCCGCCGTCGACGGCGTCGGTGACGGACTCGCTGCCCGGGATCACGACCCCGTCCTTGCCCTTGCGGTAGGTCTTCTCGCCGTCCACGGGCGCCAGGCACGCCTCCTCGAGCTGCTCGACACCGGCTTTGGCCTCGCCCGTGTTGTCGAGGAAGCCCAGCACGTTGCCTGCGACGGCGCCGTTGGGGTAGACCCGGGTCTCGCGCGGCTTCAGCGCGAGATACGATCCGAGGCCCAGGTCGCGCAGCGCGATGTACTGCTCGGTGTTGAGCCCGGTCTTCAGTGGCGCGTACTGGCTGTTCGGGTTCTCGGCGAGGGCGTCGGAGACACGCTTGCGGATCTCATCCCCCGGCACCCCCGTGATCGCGGCGATCTTCTCGGAGGCCTCGGCCCACGGCAGAGCCGGATCCTTCTCCTCGGTGAGCCTGATGACCTGTGGGCTGAGCTGCGCGTCGTAGACCATGACACTCGATGCGAGGACCGTGCCCTCGGAGTCGACGATGGATCCCCGCTGGCCGGGGATCGTCGAGCCGTCGCCGATGTGCTCGAGGGATTGGCTGACGTGCTCGTCGGCGCTCACCACCTGGATGTCGATGAGGCGGACGACGAACGCCACCAGGATGGAAAGGATGACCGCCAGGGCGACGACAGTGCGTCGCCGCGGTCCGCGCGTGGCTCGTGTCGTCATGGGATCTCTCCGTCGGTCGGAATGGTCAGTGCGTCGTGGGGCTGGGCAGGCCGTCGGTGATGGCCGGGGGCAGGTCCTGCGCCGGCGATGTGCCGCCGGCCGCTTCATCCGCCGTGTCCGTCGCCGGCGGCGTCTCCTCCGTGACGAGGACGTTGCCGACGGCCGCCTTCCCGTTGGGATCGATCGTGGACACCCCCTCCGCCCCAGTACCCGCCCCGAAGACGGCACCGTCGCTGAGGCGGAGATAGGACGGGGCGCCCGCGACGACCATGCCGAGGTCGGCGGCGCTGCTGGCGAGCACCTGCGGGGAGCTCAGTCCCGTGAGCTCTTCCTGCAGCGCATCGGTCCGGAGGTCGAGTTCACGCTGCTGGGACGTGAGCCCGGCGAGCGTGAACGAATCCTGGGTGATGGCCAGCGAGAGCCCGACCTGCCCCGCGCCGATGGCCAGGGCGCCCCCCAGCGCGACGAGCGCGTAGGCGAGTTTGGGCTTGCGGCGTCGTGCCGGGGCCGTCACCGGCTGCAGGCGCCGCTCGGGCGCCGTCTCCGGAACGGCCGGCTGCAGCGGCAGGGTCGGCTTGCGGACTGCGTTCATGCTCATGCGCTCTCCCGCACCTTCTCGGCGGCGCGCAGGCGCACCGGTATTGCACGCGGATTGCGTGCGCGCTCTTCGTCATCGGCGAGTTCCGCACCCTTGGTCAGGATGCGGAATCGGGGGGCGTGCTCGGGCAGTTCGACAGGCAAACCGGCGGGCGCCGTCGAGGAGGAGGCGGCGGCGAAGGCCTGCTTGACCAACCGGTCCTCGAGGGACTGGTACGACATCACCACGATGCGTCCCCCGACCGCGAGGGCGTCCATCGCGGCGGGGATCGCGTCAGCGAGGACGTTCAGCTCGGCGTTGACCTCGATCCGGAGGGCCTGGAACACGCGCTTCGCCGGGTGCCCTGACCGCTGCGCGGCCGCGGGGGTCGCGGCCACGAGGATATCGACGAGCTCCCCCGATCGCGTGATCGGCTGCTTCTGACGAGCGTCGATGATGAAGCGCGCATACCGGCCGGCGAGCTTCTCCTCCCCGTACCGCTCGAAGATGCGCCGCAGGTTCCCCTCGCTGTAGGTGGCGATGACCTCGGCGGCGGTGATGCCCTTCGTCTGATCCATCCGCATGTCGAGCGGCGCGTCCTTGGAGTACGCGAAGCCGCGTTCGGCCTCGTCCAGCTGCAGCGACGAGACACCCAGGTCGAACAGGATCCCGGCGGCGCCCTGAGCGTGCAGCCCGATCTCGTCGTAGACCGTGTGGACGAGCGTAACCCGGTCCCGGAAACGGGCGAGCCGCTCCCCCGCGATCTTCAGCGCGTCGGTGTCCCGGTCCAGCCCGATGAGGCGGATGCCGGGGAATCGCTCGAGCAGCGCCTCCGAATGGCCGCCCATGCCGAGGGTGGCATCGACGAGCACGGCGCCGTCCTCCTGGAGGGCGGGCGCGAGGAGCTCGACGCAGCGGTCGAGCAGGACAGGAGTGTGGATGTCGCGGAGGTTCATGATCTCTCTCGGGTCCGACCTTCGGCTCTGATCCCCCTCCGCATCTCGACCCGGCACCGGGGAAGTGTGTCGGGGCGGGAGCGGCGGGGCATCACAGCCGTGGTCAGAACAGTCCGGGAATCACCTCCTGCTCCAGCTCGGCATAGGACTCCTCGCCGGCGGCGAGGTAGGCGTTCCAGCTCTCCGCGTCCCAGATCTCGGCGTGGGCGCCGACTCCGGTCACGATGAGCTCCTTCTGAAGACCCGCGTACTGACGCAGGTGGGCGGGGATGGTGATGCGGTTCTGGCTGTCGGGCATCTCCGCGCTGGCGCCGGAGAGGAACATGCGCATGAAGTCACGCGCCTGCTTGTTGGCGAGCGGTGCCTGACGGATCCGCTCGTGCATCGCCTCGAACTCGGCCGTGCTGAAGACGTAGAGGCAGCGCTCCTGGCCCCGGGTGACGACGATGCCGCCGCCCAGGTCCTCGCGGAACTTCGCGGGAAGGATGACCCGTCCCTTGTCGTCCAGCTTCGGTGAGTGCGTGCCCAGCAGCATCGGCCATCACCCCCTCTCCGTCCGGCCAACTCGAGGTGCGCCCCACTTTACTCCACTTTCCTCCACATTCCTACGGTGAATCCAGGCTATCGTCACCCACCGCCGGGCGGACATTCGCTCATGCCCTGGAATTCCGCGGTTGACAAGGGTGGAGGGAGGGTGGAGGACAGTGGAGGGCTGGTGGAGGGCCGACGGCGCAGCACGCACGAAAAAGCCCGGATGCTCAGCATCCGGGCTTCGTGGTGGAGAGAAAGGGAGGGGTCAGTGACCGTCCTGGCGCCGATCCCATCGGTCGTTCATGCGATCCATGAAGGAGGAGGAGTCCTGCCGCTTCGGGGCGGTGCGCGTGCGGGTCTCGGCCGGACCGCTGCGCCGGACCGGGGTGACAGCCAGCATCACTCCGCCGAGCATGGCCGCGAATCCGATCACGCCGACGACGATGCCCCAGACATCCCCGAGGATGACGCCGACGACGAGTCCGCCGATGCCGGCGAGCAGGAGAAGGGCCCCGTAGACGAGGTTGCGATAGCTGAGCGTGCGATCACCCGACGGCGCGCTCACCACGTCGGCGTCATTGTGCAGGAGATGGCGTTCCATCTCGTCGAGCAGACGTTGCTCCTGTTCGGAGAGTGGCATCTCATCCCCCTCGGGTATCGTGCCCTCCAGTCTACGCGCGAGCGGCGTCCGGGGCTAGCAGTTCGGGCGTCTCATCCTTTACGTATGCTGGGAGTCGTGCCGTCCCCCTCCCCCTCCGTCCCCGACGCCGTGGCCGCGCGACTGGACCTCTTCCTCGACCGCATGCGAACGGAGTCGGCGGAGTACGGCGACGATGCCGCCGCCTTCCTCGACGCGGCGTCCGACACCCTCTCCGGAGGCAAGAGGCTGCGCGCCCGTTTCTGCCACGCAGGATGGCGCGCCGTCTCCCGCTTCCGCGACCGTCTCGCCGCCGAGGACGACGCCCTGTGGGACCTCTGCGCAGCGCTGGAGATCTTCCAGTCCGCCGCACTCGTGCACGACGACCTGATCGACAACTCCGATACCCGTCGAGGCCGCCCCGCCGCTCACCGAGCTCTCGAGGCGTCCCACCGTTCCGCCGGTTGGTGGGGAGACGCCGCTGCCTTCGGCCGCGCCGGCTCCGTGCTGCTCGGCGATCTCCTCGTCGCGTGGAGCGATGACCTCCTGGAGTCTGCGCTCGATGGGCACGGGGAGGCATGGACCGTGCGCGCCGAGTACGCGCGCATGCGGCGCGACGTCACGATCGGACAGTTCCTCGACATCGCCGAGGAGTCGGCGTGGAGCGTCAGCGACGACCGCGAGCATGCAGAACGGGCGCTCCGTGTGGCCTCCCTGAAGTCGGCGCGGTACAGCATCGAGCAGCCCCTCATCCTGGGTGCGAGCCTCGCCGGCGCGGACGCGGAGCAGACCTCGGCGCTGCGGCGCTTCGGGCACCCGCTCGGCCTCGCGTTCCAGTTGCGTGACGACGTGCTCGGCGTCTTCGGCGATGCCGCCGTCACCGGCAAGCCCGCGGGCGATGACCTGCGCGAGGGCAAGCGCACCGTGCTCATCGCCCTCACCAGGGAGAAGCTGGACACCCCTGCGCGACGGCTGCTCGACGAGATGCTCGGCGATCCCGATCTGACCGCAGCGCAGGTGTCGTTCCTGCAGGAGACGATCGCCGGAACCGGGGCCCTCGAACGGGTCGAGACGATGATCGCGGAGTACGCCAGAGAGGCCGATCGCGCGCTTTCCGGAGCCCGGCTCGACGACGCCGCTGTCGGAGAGCTCCGCGACCTCGGCAGAGCAGCGACCGTGCGCTCCTCCTGAACGATCTCTCAGGCGAGCGTGCGCGCGAGCCGACGGACCTCGCTCTTGTGTCCGGCGAGCAGAGAGGCGATCGGGGAACGCCCGAGGGTCTCCTCCTCGGCGAGCAGCCAGTCGATCAGCTCGTCGTCCGAGAAGCCGGCATCCTGCAGGACGATGATCGTCCCGCGAAGCGAGCTCAGCGGCTGCCCGTCCACGATGAACACCGACGGCACCGCGAAGACGCCGCTGCGCCGCGAGCCGACGAGGTAGTGCTCGTCGATCAGACGACGCACGCGCCCGAGCGGCTCGCCGAGAACCTCGACGAGGTCGGGCATGGTCAGCCATTCGAGGGCGGAATCAGGGGTTGCAGCGACGTTCTCAGACACGTTGCCACTATCTCACCTCGCCAGCCGGAGCGCATGTTCAGCACTTCCGTCACATTCGTCACACCCGTCACTTCTGTTGACATCTCTATACATCCGTGTCAGCGTGAAGTGCTCGAAAAGGGGGCTGACGTGATCTTCCAGACAGCCGTGGCCGGCGCTCTCGCCGCCACTCTGACGGCGACGCCCGCCGCCGCGCCTGCACCGCCGGTCGCGCCGCACGAACGGCATCGCATCGCTCCGGCGCGCGTCTCACCGACGCAGAACATCCCGTCCTCGCATGTCGTGCAACCGGGCGACACGGTCGCCGGCATCGCCGGTCGCTACGGGCTCCGAACGACCGACGTCCTCGGCTGGAACGGCCTCACCTGGAGATCGGTCATCTATCCGGGGCAGAGCCTGCAGCTGCGCGCCGCCGCCGGGGCTCCCGCGCCGTCACCCACGCCGACTCCCGCAGCGACGAAGAGCCACACGGTCGTGGCGGGCGATACCGTCTTCGGCATCGCCCGGAAATACGCCACCTCGGTCAGCGCGATCCTCGCCGCCAACGGCCTTTCCGCCGGCGCCATCATCTATCCCGGGCAGAAGCTCGTCGTGTCCGGAACTGCTGCGCCCGCAGCCGCGCCCGCGGCGGCACCGGCACCGCGCGCGCAGCCGAGTGGCGCGACACACACCGTGGCCGCGGGTGAGACGCTGTTCTCGATCGCTCAGCGGTACGGGACCACCACGCAGTCCCTCTTCGCCTGGAACGGCCTCGGCGCGTCGTCGATCATCTACCCGGGTCAGCGCCTCGCCGTGCAGGCACCTGCTCCGAAGCCCGCCACCGCACCCACCGGACAGCGCAGCGCCACCCTGACAGCGGAGCAGGCAGCCAACGCCGCGCTCATCATCCGCGTGGGCCGCGAGCTCGGAGTCTCCGACCGCGGGATCGCCATCGCCCTTGCCACCGGGATGGTGGAGTCGGATCTCCGCAACCTGGACTGGGGGGATCGCGACTCGCTCGGGATCTTCCAACAGCGCCCGAGCACCGGCTGGGGCACCCCGACGCAGATCATGGACGCAGAGCGGAGCACCCGCGTCTTCTATGGGGGCGCCGGCGACCCGAACGGGCATCTGACCCGCGGGCTGCTCGACATTCCGGGCTGGGAGTCGATGGCGTTCACCGATGCGGCACAGGCCGTGCAGATCTCCGCCTACCCGGACCGCTACGGGCAGTGGGAGGACCAGGCATACGCATGGCTCGCCCAGCACGGGTGACGCCTGCGGAAATCCGGATGCCTCGAGGGGTGAGGCGTTCCCGGGGCTTTCAGCCAATCGTCCATAGACTTCTGTCGTGACGACCAATCATCAAGCCGATCCCCTCATCGGGCGGCTTGTCGACGGTCGGTACCGGGTGCGTGCGCGGATCGCCCGCGGCGGAATGGCCACGGTCTATGTCGCCACCGACCTCCGACTGGAGCGTCGCATCGCCCTGAAGGTCATGCACGCCCACCTCAGCGACGACTCCGCGTTCCAGAGCCGGTTCATCCAGGAGGCACGCGCCGCGGCGCGGCTCGCCGACCCGCACGTGGTCAACGTTTTCGATCAGGGCCAGGACGGCGAGCTCGCCTACCTCGTCATGGAGTATCTGCCCGGCATCACCCTGCGGGAGCTGCTCCGCGAGCAGAAGCGCCTCACCGTCGCTCAGACGATCACCATCATGGACGCCGTTCTCGCCGGGCTGTCCGCCGCGCATCGGGCGGGCATCGTCCATCGCGACGTGAAGCCGGAGAACGTCCTGCTCGCGGAGGACGGCCGCATCAAGATCGGCGACTTCGGACTCGCCAGGGCGACGACCGCGAACACCGCGACCGGGCAGCAGCTCCTCGGGACGATCGCGTACCTCGCGCCCGAGCTCGTCACCCGCGGCACCGCCGACGCCCGCAGCGACATCTACGCGCTCGGCATCATGCTCTACGAGATGCTCGTCGGCGAGCAGCCCTACAAGGGCGAGCAGCCGATGCAGATCGCGTTCCAGCACGCCACGGAGTCGGTTCCCCGGCCCAGCGTCCGCAATCCCGCGGTGCCGGAGCAGCTCGACGAGCTCGTGCTGTGGGCGACCGAGAAGTCCCCGGACGAGCGTCCGGACGATGCCCAGCAGATGCTCGAGCGCCTGCGCGAGATCGAGCGTGAGATCGGGGTCGCCCCCGCCGTGACCCGCACCACCGGCGCTTCCCACGGCCAGGCGGATTCCGGAGATCTCACCAAGGTCATGCCGGGCACCATGGTCCTGCCCGAGCCGGCGACGGCCACCTCCCCGGGGATCGACAACGCCACGATCCTGCGCCGGCGAGCCGCCAAGCGCCGCGCCCGCGGTACCTTCCTCCTGTCCCTCGTGCTGCTGCTCGCCGTCCTCGCCGGCGGCGTCGGATGGTGGTTCGGCTCCGGTCCCGGATCGCTGATCGCGGTGCCCGATGTAGCGGGCCAGACCTACGACGAGGCCGCCGCGGACCTCACCGAAGCCGGCTTCGAACCCGCCCAGCGCGACGAGTTCTCCGTGGATGTCGAGAAGGGGATCGTCATCGAGACGGACCCCGGCACAGGCACCAGGATCGACAAGGGCACCACGGTCGCCGTCGTCGTATCCGCCGGCCCGGCCTCGCACGACCTCGCCCCCGTCGCCGGGGAGCCGGCCGACGATGTGCGGGCCGCATTGCAGGCGGCGAATCTGGAGATCACCGACGACGAGGAGTACTTCACCGACACCGCGGACGGGTCGGTCGTCAATGTCCGCATCACCCCCCGAGCCGGCGGAGATGCCTTCGCCTGCGACCAGGGCTGCACGGTCCACGAGAAGGACACGGCGACCATCCAGGTGTCGCGCGGCCCGGTGCCGGATGTCACGGACATGACGGTCAAGCAGGCCACCGAGACGCTCACCGGCAAGGGACTGAAGGTGGCGGAGGAGAACATCTACCGCCCGAGCGACTCCATCGGCAAGGACCGCGTCATCGGCTACGCGGACCGCGCCGAGAGAGGATCATGGCGCCCGGGCGAGACGATCCAGCTGATCGTCTCGCAGGGGCCGCCGCTGTTCGACGTTCCCGATGTCTCCGGGATGACGCGCGATGAGGCCACCGCCGCGTTGCGCGACGCCGGTTTCACCTGGAGCTACACGAGCAGCACCGGTCTGCCCGACTCCGTGTGGGATCTCCTCGCGAACGAGAACACGCGCGTGGAGTCGTACAGCCCGTCCGACCCGCAGCGGAAGGGCACGAGCATCACGCTCACCATGAGCTTCGCCGGCTGACGCCGACACGACGAAGGGGCCGGAACATCGTTCCGGCCCCTTCGTGCATCCCGCACGTGGATCAGCGCTTCTCGAGCTCCTCGGCAACGAGGAAGGCCAGCTCCAGGGACTGCATGTGGTTCAGGCGCGGGTCGCACAGGCTCTCGTAGCGCGTCGCGAGGGCCGCCTCGTCGATCTGCTCCGACCCACCCAGGCACTCGGTGACGTCGTCGCCGGTCAGCTCGACGTGGATGCCGCCGGGGAAGGTACCCACGGCGCGGTGCGCCTCGAAGAAGCCGCGGACCTCGTCGACGACGTCATCGAAACGGCGCGTCTTGTATCCGGTGGGCGTCGTGATGCCGTTGCCGTGCATGGGGTCGGTGACCCACAGCGGCTGCGCACCGGATTCCCGGACGGCCTCCAGCAGCGGGGGCAGCGCGTCGCGGATCCGGCCGGCACCCATGCGCGTGATGAACGTCAGGCGGCCGGGCTCGCGCTCAGGGTCGAGCTTGTCGATGAGCGCCAGCGCCGTCTCCGGCGTCGTGGTGGGGCCCAGCTTCACGCCGATCGGGTTCCGGATCTTCGAGAAGTAGTCGACGTGCGCACCGTCGAGCTCGCGCGTGCGCTCCCCGATCCACAGGAAGTGGGCCGAGGTGTTGTACGGCGTGTCCGTCCGGGAGTCGATGCGGGTCATCGGGCGCTCGTAGTCCATGAGCAGGCCCTCGTGGCCGGTGAAGAACTCGACCCGCTTCAGCTCGTCGAAGTCCGCGCCGGCGGCCTCCATGAACTTGATCGCACGATCGATCTCGGCGGCCATGCGCTCGTAGCGCTGGTTGGCGGGGTTCTGGGCGAAGCCCTTGTTCCAGGAGTGCACCTCCCGGAGGTCGGCGAATCCACCCTGCGTGAAAGCCCGGATGAGGTTCAGCGTCGAGGCCGCGGTGTGGTAGCCCTGCAGCAGACGACCGGGGTCGGCCTGACGCGAGCCTTCGGTGAAGTCGTAGCCGTTGACGATGTCGCCGCGGTACGCCGGAAGCGTGACGTCGCCGCGCGTCTCCGTGTCGCTCGAGCGCGGCTTGGCGAACTGCCCGGCCATGCGCCCCATCTTGACGACCGGCATGGAGGCACCGTACGTGAGCACCACGGCCATCTGCAGCACCGTCTTGATGCGGTTCCGGATCTGCTCAGCCGTCGCGCCGGCGAACGTCTCGGCGCAGTCGCCGCCCTGCAGCAGGAAGGCCTGCCCCGAGGCTGCCCGGGCGAGACGGTCGCGGAGGTTGTCGACCTCACCGGCGAAGACCAGCGGCGGAAGGCTCGAGATCTGCCGGGAGACGTCGGCGACGCGGTCGGCGTCTGGCCACTGCGGCTGCTGCTTGATGGGAAGCGAGCGCCAGGCATCAAGGGCTTCGATGTGGTGCGGGAGCATGCGTCCAGCCTAGTGGGCGGCGACACCGCCGAGACGCGCCCCGGAGCCTATGTGACGCGCGCCGGGAGGCGGTCCTTGACCGTCGACGCGTAGACGTCCTCGTACTCCTGCTGACCGAGGCGCTGGAGCGCCACCATGATCTCGTCCGTGACGGAACGGAGGATGTAGCGGTCGTTCTCCATGCCGGCGTAGCGGGAGAAGTCGAGCGGCTCGCCGATGACGATTCCGACCCGCATGACGCGCGGGATCCGGCGGCCGATGGGCATGGCCGTGTCGGTGTCGACCATGATGACCGGGATGACGGGGACCTTCGCTTCGAGCGCCATCCGGGCGATGCCGGTGCGGCCTCGGTAGAGCTTGCCATCGGGGCTGCGGGTGCCCTCCGGATAGATGCCGAGCAGGTCGCCCCCGCCGAGGACCTGGAGGCCGGTGTTCAGGGAGGCCTCGGAGGCCTTGCCACCGGAGCGATCGATGGGGATCTGGCCCGTCGCCTTCATGAAGAAGCGGGTGGACCACCCCTTCAGGCCCCGTCCGGTGAAGTAGTCGCTCTTCGCGAGGAACGACATCGGCCGATCGATCACGAGAGGCAGGAAGATCGAGTCCGCGAAGGAGAGATGGTTGCTGGCGAGGATCGCCGCCCCGGTCGCGGGCACGTTCTTCCGCCCCACGATCCAGGGGCGGAACACGGCCTTGACCACGGGGCCGATCACGACGTACTTCATCAGCCAGTAGAACATCGAGGTGAAGTCTAGCGCCGTGTCGCACATCGCCCCACGTTTCTCGTCTCTCGACGCCCGAAGCGACTGAGTTTCACCCTGACCGCGACCCGGTGCCATGCCCTAGACTCGGACCAACGCCCGTGCCCGACCGGTACCGAAGGAGCTGCCGTGGTCCAGTTTGAAGTCCCCGCGATCGTCCCCGCCGATCCCGACGCGAACGTCGCCGACCTGCTTGCGAAGCGCGTCGAGGCGACTCCCGACCGGGCGTTGTTCTCTGTCCCGCAGGGCGACGGATGGCGCGACATCTCCGCCGCCGATTTCGAGACCGCCGTGATCGCGCTCGCGAAGGGCTTCGCCGCCGCCGGCATCCAGCCCGGCGAGAAGGTGGGCTTCCTCGCCCGCACCACGTACGAGTGGAGCCTCGTCGACTTCGCTCTGTTCTACGCCGGCGCCGTGATGGTGCCGATCTACGAGACGAGCTCCCCGTCGCAGATCCAGTGGATCCTCGAGGACTCGGGCGCGATCGCGCTCCTCGTCGAGTCGCCGGAGCACTTCGCCCGCGTCGACGAGGTGCGCGGCGACCTGCCGCTGCTCCGGGAGGTCTGGCAGCTGCATCTGGGCGCCATCGACACGCTCACCGCGCAGGGGGCCTCGGTCTCCGACGACGAGATCCAGCGGCGCCGGAACCTCGCCGTCGGCTCGGACATCGCGACCCTCATCTACACCTCGGGCTCCACGGGACGACCCAAGGGCTGCGTGCTCACGCACAGCAACTTCGTCGAGCTCTCCCGCAACTCCGCGAAGGCCCTCGACGAAGTCGTGCAGACCCCCGGCTCCTCCACCCTGCTCTTCATCACCACGGCGCACGTCTTCGCCCGGTTCATCTCGATCCTCAACGTGCACGCGGGCGTCCGCACCGGGCACCAGCCGGACACCCGTCAGCTGCTGCCCGCGCTCGGGTCGTTCAAGCCGACCTTCCTCCTGGCCGTCCCCCGCGTGTTCGAGAAGGTGTACAACTCCGCCGAGCAGAAGGCCGAGGCGGGCGGCAAGGGCAAGATCTTCCGCGCCGCGGCCGACGTCGCGATCGAGCACTCCCGGCTGCTGGAGGAGGGCAAGAAGATCCCCTTCGGCACGAAGCTGAAGTTCGCGCTCTTCAACAAGCTCGTCTACTCCAAGCTCCGTGAGGCCATGGGCGGCAACGTCGTCTACGCGGTGTCCGGCTCCGCTCCGCTGGGCGCACGCCTGGGCCACTTCTTCCACAGCCTCGGCGTGGTGATCCTCGAGGGCTACGGTCTGACCGAGACGACGGCGCCCGCGACGGTGAACCTCGCCTCGAAGTCGAAGATCGGCACGGTCGGCCCCGCCCTTCCCGGCGTCGGGGTGCGTCTCGCCGACGACGGCGAGATCGAGGTGCGCGGCATCAACGTGTTCAAGGAGTACTGGAACAACCCCGAGGCCACCGCCGAGGCGTTCAGCGAGGGCGGCTGGTTCCACACCGGCGACATCGGCAGCTTCGACGCCGACGGATTCCTCACGATCACCGGGCGCAAGAAGGAGATCATCGTCACGGCGGGCGGCAAGAACGTCGCTCCGGCCGCCCTCGAGGACCCGATCCGGGCGAACCCGATCGTCGGGCAGGTCGTCGTCGTCGGCGACCAGCGTCCGTTCATCTCGGCCCTCGTCACCCTCGACCCGGAGATGCTGCCGACCTGGCTCGCGAACAACGGTCTCGACGAGAAGATGACGCTGGCAGAGGCCTCGACCAACGCGCAGGTCCGCGCCGAGGTGCAGCGCGCCGTGGACGCGGCGAACGAGCGGGTGTCGCGCGCGGAGTCCATCCGCAAGTTCACGATCCTGGACTCGGAGTGGACGGAGGCCTCCGGCCACCTCACCCCGAAGCTGTCGATCAAGCGGAACATCATCATGAACGACTTCGCCGACGAGATCTCCGCGATCTACGACGAGCCCGTCGCCACCACCAACGTCGCGATCGGCGGCTGACACCCTCGTCGACCCACCCCCTTCTGACCGAACCGGCCCCTTGCGCGCGAGCGCAAGGGGCCGGTTCGTACGTACGGGGGTGGGTCGGGGCTAGAACCAGGAGCTCTCGCGCACCTCGCGCATCGCGATCTTCCGGGTCTCGGGGTCGAGCCGGGAGAGGAAGAGCGTGCCGTCGAGGTGGTCGGTCTCATGCTGGAGGGCCTGCGCGAGCAAGCCGTCCCCCTCGAGCACCACCGGCCGCCCGTCGAGGTCGATCCCCTCGACGCGGGCCCAGGGGTGGCGCTGCGCATCGTGCCAGAGTCCCGGCACCGAGAGGCACCCCTCCCCCGTCGGCTCGGGCTCGCCGCGCACCTCCGTGAGCACGGGGTTGAGGACGTATCCGATCTCGCCGTCGACGTTGTAGCTGAAGGCGCGGAGCGCGACGCCGATCTGCGGGGCCGCCACGCCGGCACGACCGGGGAGCTCGACCGTCTCCAGGAGATCGGCGACCAGGGCGCGCACGCCGTCGTCGATCTCCTCGATGGGCGCGCAGACGGTCCGCAGGACGGGATCGCCGAAGATGCGGATCTCTCGGACCGTCATCAGGCGGCCTTCGCCCGGAGACCCTCGACGAGGAGCGCCGCGAGTTCCCGCGCCGCCTTCCGCGTCTCAGGGAGGAGGTTCGCGAAGACGATCGTCCCGCCCGCGGCGATCTGCGGGTCGTACGGCACACGCACGACACTGCGGGCCCGCGACGCGAAGTGCGCCTGGAGCTCCCCGAGACGCACGAGCGGCGTGCCGGGCGTGGACTGGTTGAGCACCACGATCGCATCCCGCGCCTGCTGCGCGTGCCCGTTGGTCTCCAGCCACGTGAGCGTCTCGGAGGCCAGTCGCGCCTCGTCGACGCTGAGACCGGAGACGATGACGATCTGGTCGGCGAGGTCGAGGGTGGCCGACATCACCGAATGGACGATTCCGGTGCCGGTGTCGGTGAGGACGAGCGAGTAGTAATGAGCGGCCACATCGGCGACGTCGCGATAGTCGTCGTCGCTGAAGGCCTCGGCGACGCGGGGATCGGCGTCCGACGCGAGCACATCGAGGCGCGTCGCATCCCGAGCGACGATGGCGGAGACATCGTGGTAGCCCCGCACGTCGTCCCGGATGCGGACGAGGTCGCGCACGGACTTGCCGTGCGCGGCGCGCTGCACCCGGTCGGCGAGAGTTCCCCGATCGGGGTTCGCGTCCACCGCGATGACCCGGTCCTCCCTCGCGTCCGCAAGGGCCATACCGAGGAGCGCGGTGACCGTGGTCTTGCCCACACCGCCCTTACGCGAGAGCACCGGCACGAAACGGGCCCCGCCGGCGAGCGGCGCGGCGATCCGCGCGGTGAGCTCCTTGCGCTCACGCGCACGTCGTCCATCACCGAGGTTCAGTCGGCGTCCGGACAACGTGTAGAGCAGATGGCTCCACCCGCCCTCGGGTTCCGGCTTTGCCACACGATGCGGGTCGAGGAGGCGATCGGTGGTGAGGAGGTCCGCGGATTCGCGGGCGGACTCCCCCAACTCGTCGAGGCGCTTCGCGGTGAGCGTCACATCGGTGCGCGGCGCCGGACGCGCGGGCGCGGAGGCGACGGGCTTGTCGTCGGATGCGGGCATCGTGGTCTCCTTCTGCACGGGTGGCTGCGGAGCGCGCACCGGCTTCGCCGCCGGGATCTCCGTACGGTCGGCACCGGCCTTGGCGAGGAAGAGAGCCGCAGCCTCCTCCTCGGCGACCCGATCCGGTGCGGCATCCGCCGTCGGCGCGGGCTCCTCCACCACGACCGCATCGATCACGTCATCGAGGCGCGGCGGATCCAGGACAGGCTTGGGCGCTGCGGGGAGCGTGAGGTCATCGACGACGAGATCGATGCCGACCTCTCCCACCACCACACCGTCGTCGGCGAGATCGTCGTCCTCCTCCGCCGGCAGGGTCACCCGCACCTGCGCGGTCCCGCCGAGGATGCCGATGCCGGCGGTGTCGACGGACGCAGCGTCGTCGAGCACCCCCAGCGGACTGTCCTCGGGATCGGCGTTGTTCTTCGCGGTCACGTGTCACTCCAACCTGTGCGGGCCTCGGGATGCGCCCAGGGTGCGCGGCCTCGCCCGGACAAGATTAGTGCGCCGGTCGGATCACGACCAAAAGATCACCCGCGTCCACCTGCTGGGTCTCGGCGATGGCGTGCCGCTCGACGACCCCGTCCACGGGGGCCGTGATGGCAGCCTCCATCTTCATCGCCTCGATCGACGCGACCGGCTCACCGGCCCGCACCGTCGCCCCCACCTCGGCCTTGAGGGTGACCACTCCGGAGAACGGCGCCGCCACCTGGCCGGGGACGGACGTGTCCGCCTTCTCCACCTCGTGTGCATCCACGGCGATGGAGCGATCCCGCACGAACACGGGCCGGAGTTGACCGTTCAGGGTCGTCATCACGGTCCGCATGCCCTTGTCGTCCGCCTCGCCGATGGCTTCGAGCCCCACGTACAGCTGCACCCCACGATCGATCTCGATGAGGTGCTCCTGGCCGGGGACCAGCCCGTAGAGATAGTCGCTGGTGTCGAGCACGGAGAGATCGCCGTACTGCTCGCGCCGCTCCGCGAACTCGGCCGTGGGCGCGGGGAACAGCAGCGTGTTCAGGCGGGAGCGCCGCTGCGCGCTCGTCCCGGCCAGCTCCGCCTCGTCCTGGTCCGTCAGCGCCGTGAGGCCGGTTCGCACGGAACGGCCGGCGAGCACCTTGGAGCGGAAGGGCTCGGGCCAGCCACCGGGGAGGTCGCCGAGCTCGCCCGCCATGAACCCGACCACGGAGTCCGGCACGTCGTACTTCCCGGGGTTCGCCTCGAAGTCCGCGGGATCGGCGTTCACCGCGGCGAGGTGCAGAGCGAGGTCGCCCACGACCTTCGACGACGGGGTGACCTTCGGCACGCGTCCGAGGATGCGGTCCGCGGCGGCGTACATGTCCTCGATGAGTTCGAAGTCGTCGGCGAGGCCGAGAGCCTTGGCCTGCTGCCGGAGGTTCGACAGCTGACCGCCGGGGATCTCGTGGTGGTACACGCGTCCGGTGGGCCCCGGAAGCCCCGACTCGAACGGTGCGTATTGGCGACGCACCGCCTCCCAGTAGGGCTCAAGGTCCGAGACGGCCGCGAGCGAGATCCCGCTGTCCCGCTCCGTGTGGGCGAGGGCGGCGACGAGAGACGACAGGGACGGCTGACTGGTCGTGCCGGACAGCGGGGCCGACGCAGCGTCCACCGCATCGACGCCGGCGGCGCTGGCCGCGAGCAGGGTGGCGAGCTGTCCGCCCGGAGTGTCGTGGGTGTGCAGATGCACGGGCAGGTCGAAGCGCTCCCGGAGCGCCGTGACGAGCTTCGCGGCCGCGGCGGGGCGGAGCAGGCCCGCCATGTCCTTGATCGCGAGGATGTGCGCGCCGGCGGCAACGATCTGATCCGCGAGCCCGAGGTAGTAGTCGAGCGTGTAGAGCTGCTCCGCCGGATCCAGCAGATCGCCGGTGTAGCAGAGCGCGACCTCCGCGACCGCGGTCCCCGTGGCGCGGACCGCCTCGATCGCCGGGCGCATCTGTTCCACGTCGTTGAGCGCGTCGAAGATGCGGAAGATGTCGACGCCGCTCGCCGCCGCCTCCGCGACGAAAGCCTCGGTCACCGCCGTCGGGTACGGCGTGTAGCCGACCGTGTTCCGACCGCGGAGGAGCATCTGGATGGCGACGTTCGGGAGGGCCGCCCGCAGCTTGTCCAGTCGCTCCCACGGGTCCTCTCCCAGGAAGCGGAGCGCGACGTCGTACGTGGCGCCTCCCCAGGCCTCGACAGAGAGCAGCTCCGGTGTGAGCCGGGCGAGGTACGGAGCGGCGGCGACGAGGTCCTTCGTGCGGACCCGGGTCGCGAGCAGCGACTGGTGCGCGTCGCGGAAGGTCGTGTCGGTGATCGCGAGGGCGCTCTGCGCACGCAGGCCGCGAGCGAACTCCTCGGGACCGACCTCGAGCAGCCGCTGCCGGGATCCGGGCGCCGGTTCGACCGCCAGGTCGATGGGAGGCAGCTTGGTCGCGGGGTCGATGACGCCGGGATGCGCGCCGTGCGGCTTGTTCACCGTGACGTCGACGAGCCAGTTGAGGATCTTGGTACCGCGGTCCTTCGAGGCGCGTCCGCGGAGCAGTTCCGGCCGCTCGTCGATGAAGGACGTGCTGACGTCGCCCCGGATGAACGCCTCGTCGTCGAGCAGAGCCTGGAGGAAGGGGATGTTCGTGGAGACCCCGCGGATGCGGAACTCGGCGAGGGCACGGCGCGCACGGGCGACGGCGGCGGGGAAATCGCGGCCGCGGCAGGTCAGCTTCGCCAGCATCGAGTCGAAGTGCGGGCTGATCTGGGCACCCTGGTGAACGGTGCCGCCATCGAGACGGATCCCCGCGCCGCCGGGCGAGCGGTAGGTGGTGATCTTCCCGGTGTCGGGTCGGAAGCCCTGCGTCGGGTCCTCCGTGGTGATGCGGCATTGCAGTGCGGCGCCGCGCAGGTGCAGGTTCTCCTGCTGCAGTCCGAGCTCGGCGAGGGTCTGCCCCGCGGCGATGCGCATCTGGCTCTGCACGAGGTCGACGTCGGTCACCTCCTCGGTGACCGTGTGCTCGACCTGGATGCGCGGGTTCATCTCGATGAACACGACCTCGCCGGCGCGCTCCCCCGCCGTCTCCAGCAGGAACTCGACGGTCCCCGCGTTCTCATAGCCGATGGAGCGGGCGAAAGCCACGGCGTAGCCGTGCAGGGCCTGGCGCACGTCGTCATCGAGGTTGGGGGCGGGAGCGATCTCGACGACCTTCTGATGCCGCCGCTGGACGGAGCAGTCCCGCTCGAACAGGTGCACCGTCTCACCGGTCTTGTCCGCGAGGATCTGCACCTCGATGTGCCGCGGCCGCACGACGGCCTGCTCGAGGAACATCCGGGGGTCGCCGAAGGCGCTGCCGGCTTCCCGCATGGCCTCGGCGAGGGCCGGTCCGAGATCGCCGAGCGTCTCGACGCGCCGCATGCCGCGGCCTCCTCCTCCGGCGACCGCCTTGGCGAAGAGGGGGAACCCGATCTCCTCCGCCTGGGCTACGAGCGCATCGACGTCGTCCGAAGCCTCGGTGGACCGGAGCACGGGGACGCCTGCTTCGACGGCGTGACGCTTCGCCTCGACCTTGTTGCCGGCCATCTCGAGGACCGTCGCCGGCGGCCCGATGAAGACGATGCCGTTCGCCGCGGCCTTCTCCGCCAGTTCCGGATTCTCCGAGAGAAAGCCGTAGCCGGGGTAGATGGCGTCGGCGCCGGCCTCGGTGGCCACGCGGATGATCTCGTCGACATCGAGGTAGGCGCGGACCGGATGGCCGCGCTCGCCGATCTCGTACGCCTCGTCGGCCTTGAGCCTGTGGACCGAGCCGCGGTCCTCGTGCGGGAAGACGGCGACGGTGCGCGCCCCCACCTCGACCGCTGCCCGGAATGCCCGGATCGCGATCTCGCCACGATTCGCCACAAGGATCTTCTGGAACATGCACACCTCTGAGAGCTCGATGCACGGCCGAGGCACGCACATGGGGCGGGGCTGAGTGTTCCCCCAGCCTAGGGGAAGGTAACGTGGTCTCCGTGCACGTACTCAGCGTCAGCTCTCTCAAGGGGGGCGTCGGCAAGACGACCGTGACACTCGGGCTGGCCTCCGCGGCTTTCGCCCGGGGTGTCCGGACGCTCGTCGTCGACCTCGACCCGCAGTCCGACGTCTCCACCGGGATGGACATCCAGGTCGCGGGACGACTCAACATCGCCGATGTGCTGGCGAACCCGAAGGAGAAGACCGTCCGTCAGGCGATCACCTCCAGCGGCTGGGCCAAGGTCCACCCCGGCACGATCGATGTGCTGATCGGCAGTCCGTCCGCCATCAACTTCGACGGCCCGCACCCGAGCGTCCGCGATGTGTGGAAGCTCGAGGAGGCGCTCGCTGCGGTCGAGGCGGACTACGACCTCGTGCTCATCGACTGCGCGCCCTCGCTGAACGCCCTCACCCGTACCGCGTGGGCGGCGAGCGACCGCGTCATGGTCGTCACCGAGCCCGGACTCTTCTCCGTGGCGGCAGCGGACCGCGCCCTGCGTGCGATCGAGGAGATCCGCCGCGGCCTCTCCCCGCGCCTCCAGCCGCTGGGCATCGTCGTCAACCGCGTGCGCCCGCAGTCGATCGAGCATCAGTTCCGCATCAAGGAGCTGCGGGACATGTTCGGCCCCCTCGTCCTCTCGCCGCAGCTGCCGGAGCGCACCTCCCTCCAGCAGGCGCAGGGCGCCGCGAAGCCGCTGCACATCTGGCCCGGCGACTCGGCGCAGGAACTCGCCGCAGACTTCGACCAACTCCTCGACCGCATCATCCGCACGGGTCGGATCCCCGTCCCGGAGACCGGGCCGCAGAGCTGAGACCCCGGAACGACGAAACGGCCATCCTCTTCGAGGGTGGCCGTTCTTCGTGGAGCGGGGGCCGTCAGGCGGAGCGCTTGGCGCGACGGGCGGAGAGCTCGTCGACGGGGTCGGGAGCGGAGGCGTCGAAGGCGACGAGCGTCGACTCCACCTCACGCAGGACCTTGCCGACCGCGATACCGAAGACACCCTGACCGCGGCTGACCAGGTCGATCACCTCGTCGTTCGACGTGCAGAGGTAGACCGACGCCCCGTCGCTCATGAGGGTCGTCCCTGCGAGGTCGCGGATACCGGCGCGGCGGAGCTCGTCCACCGCGGTGCGGATCTGCTGCAGGGAGATCCCGGTGTCGAGCAGGCTCTTCACGAGCTTCAGGACGAGGATGTCGCGGAAGCCGTAGAGGCGCTGGGAACCGGAGCCGTTCGCACCGCGCACCGTGGGCTCGACGAGCTCGGTGCGTGCCCAGTAGTCGAGCTGACGGTAGGTGATACCGGCCGCGCGGGCCGCCACGGCACCGCGATAGCCGACCTCATCGTCCATCGCGGGCAGACCGTCGGTGAAGAGGAGTTCGGTCACGAACCGCGGGTCGCCTGCGAGCTCATCCGCATTCATCTGAAATCCTCCCTGGAACGGTTATCTCCACGGTAGAGCAGGGTCCCGGCACCGGCAACGACATCCGTGCGACGCCGAAGGTGTGTCGCAATCAGTTCGTTACGAAAGGATCCGCGTGAGTGCGTCCTTCACGAACAAGGTCCGGACGTCGTCGATCCGTGTGGCCAGTTCCGGCGCGAGTTCATTGGCGCGCGCTCGCGAGGCGGCATCGGTCCGGCGCAGCAACGTGGAGAGCGCCGACTCGATGAGCGACACCTCACGCTCCGCTCCCTGTCGCAGGGAGCGGAGATGACGCGGCTCGATGCCGTGCCGGTCGAGGGCGACAAGCCCACGGAGCAGCGCGACGGTGGAGTCCGAGTAGGTCTCCTGCGCGGTGATGACCCCGGTGCTGATGGCGTCGTTGAGCAGCTGGGGACCCGCGCCGGCTGCAGCCAGCAACTCCTCACGGCGATAACGGCGCGGGGCCGGGGCGATCGAGGGCGGCGGCGTGAGGGCCGCCGTCTCCCCCGAGGCCTCCGCCTCGTCGAGCTGCTCACGGATGACGCTGAGCGGAAGGTAGTGATCCCGCTGCAGCGTCAGTCCCAGACGGAGCCGCTCGATATCGGCGGAGGAGAACTTCCGGTAGCCGGACTCGGTGCGGGAGGGCCGGACGATGCCCTGCACCTCGAGAAACCGCAGCTTGCTGGAGGTCAGGTCGGGGAACTCCGGAGTGAGGCGTGCGAGCACCTGACCGATACTCAGCAGGCCCGCGGACGCCGAGCGTTCGCGGGCGGGCGTTGCCGCCATCAGGCGTTCGCCGCGCGGTCGAGCGGGGACGCGAAGAAGTTCAGACGGAACTTGCCGACGCGCAGCTCGGAACCGTCCGCCAGGGGGCTGCGGTCCACGCGCTCCCCGTTCACATAAGTGCCGTTGAGGGAGCGCTGATCGATGATCTCGAACGTCGTCCCGGTCCGGGTGATCTCCGCGTGACGGCGGGACACCGTGACGTCGTCGAAGAAGATGTCGGCTTCCGGGTGGCGGCCGACGGTGGTCACGTCGGTGTCGAGGAGATACCGCGCACCGGCGAGCGCTCCGGAACGGACGAGCAGCAGAGCCGAGCCCGAGGGCAGCGCCGCGATGGCCGACTGCTCGACATCGGTCAACTCCACGCCGAACGGGACGAACGACAGATCGGAATCGTGTCCGAACGTCTGCGTCACATCGTGTCTCGGCTCGCCGGAGCGATGGATGGCGGCTTCACCGGCCGGTCGGCTGTCGCTGTCTGTCACTGTGCCCTCCTGGCTGTCCAGACTATCCGATACGAAGGGGTGCGCGGGAGGCCGCTTTCGCACTCAGCGGTCCCATACCGGGGATTCATAGGCTGGACTCGTGAAGACCACAGCTCTGCGCCGCCCGGCGGCCCCGATCGCCCTCGTAGCCACCCTCCTCGCCGCGTTCCTCGTCCTCTTCTCCCCGCCGCTGTCGGCTTCGGCCCACGACGCTCTCGTGTCGTCGTCGCCTGCGGCGGACAGCAGTGTGGAGACCCTGCCCGCGGAGCTGACCCTCACCTTCAGCGCCAAGCTCATCGAGGGGGAGGGTGCGACGGAGCTCACCGTCACCGATCCGGCCGGCGAGTCCGTGATCGACGGCGCCCCCACGGTCGACGGGGCGATCGTGACCCAGCCCCTGACCGGCTCGGGCCCCGCCGGGGAGTACCGCGTCGTCTGGAAGGTCGTCTCGAGCGACGGCCACCCGACGTCCGGAGAGTTCTCCTTCACCGTCACCGTCGGCGACGAGGGCGCCGCGACGGGCGAGCCCACCACCGCTCCCCCGACCGCGGCGCCGACGACGGAGCAGACCGCTACCCCCGAGGCGACCGCGACGACGGCACCGGACGCGGGAGACGACGCCGGAGCCGCTTCCCCATGGATCTGGGTGCTGGTGATCCTGGGCGTGCTCGCCGCGCTGAGCGCGGTCGTCTGGCTCATCGTGCGCCGCCCTCGGGGACCGGCCCCCACCGATTCCGACGCCCCCTCTGAGCGATAGGCTTAAGACATGCCACATTACGACGTCGTCATCCTTGGTGCAGGTCCTGGCGGATACGTCGCTGCGGTTCGCAGCGCACAGCTCGGCCTGTCCACCGCGATCATCGAGGAGAAGTACTGGGGTGGTGTCTGCCTCAACGTCGGCTGCATCCCCTCCAAGGCGCTCCTGAAGAACGCGGAGATCGCGCACACCCTGAACCACAAGGCCGACTTCTTCGGGATCTCCGGAGAGTTCACGATCGACTACGGCAAGGCGTTCGACCGCAGCCGCGTCGTCGCGGACGGCCGGGTCAAGGGCATCCACTTCCTCATGAAGAAGAACAAGGTGACCGAGTACGACGGCCGCGGCACCTTCACCGGCCCGAAGGCCATCTCGGTCGCGAAGGCGGACGGCTCCACCGAGGAGGTCACGTTCGACAACGCGATCATCGCGACGGGATCGAAGGTCCGCCTGCTTCCCGGTGTGCAGCTCAGCGACAACGTCGTGACCTACGAGGAGCAGATCCTCTCCCGTGAGTTGCCGAAGTCCATCGTGATCGTCGGCGCCGGCGCCATCGGCATGGAGTTCGCCTACGTGATGACGAACTACGGCGTGAAGGTCACGATCATCGAGTTCCTCGACCGCGCCCTCCCCAACGAGGACGCCGACGTGTCGAAGGAGATCACGAAGCAGTACAAGAACTACGGCGTCGACATCCTCACCTCCACCAAGGTCGAGTCGGTCGTCGATAACGGTTCCTCCGTCACCGTCTCCTACACCGGCAAGGACGGCCAGCAGGCGTCGATCGAGGCCGACAAGGTGCTCATGTCGGTCGGGTTCGCCCCGAACGTCGAGGGCTTCGGACTCGACAAGACCGGTGTGAAGCTGACGGAGCGCGGCGCGATCGACATCGACGACCACATGCGCACCAACGTCGAGGGCATCTACGCCATCGGCGACGTCACCGCCAAGCTGCAGCTCGCCCACGTGGCCGAGGCCCAGGGCGTCGTGGCGGCCGAGACCATCGGCGGTGCTGAGACCCAGACGCTGGGCGACTACCGCATGATGCCGCGCGCCACGTTCTGCTCCCCGCAGGTCGCATCGTTCGGGCTCACCGAGCAGCAGGCCAAGGACGAGGGGCGTGAGATCAAGGTCGCGACCTTCCCGTTCATGGCCAACGGCAAGGCGCATGGCCTCGGCGAGCCGGTCGGCTTCGTCAAGCTCATCGCCGATGCCGAGCACCTGGAGCTCATCGGCGCGCACATGATCGGTCCCGACGTGTCGGAGCTGCTGCCCGAGCTCACGCTCGCGCAGAAGTGGGACCTCACGGCTCTCGAGCTGGCCCGCAACGTGCACACGCACCCGACGCTGTCGGAGGCGCTGCAGGAGGGCTTCCACGGCCTGGCCGGCCACATGATCAACTTCTGATCCGACGCCTCGAGAAGGCCCGGTCCGCGCATCGCGGACCGGGCCTTCTCGCGTCACAGGCCGCGCATCGTGATGAGGCCGGTCGTCCACCCGCGCAGTGGCGTAGAGCCGAGCACGCCGACCAGCCCCTCCCGGACGGCGACGACCGGCGCGATCGCCGGAGCCCCCATCGCCATGAAGAACGCGGAACGGCGATGCGCCATCCGCGTGGTCCTCCGGACCTCTCGGGCGAAGCCGTCCAGGACGGGGACGGCGCCCCGGTCGGTCCGGCGCAACGCGTCCCTCAGCCGGAGCGCATCCGCCCAGCCGAGGTTCATGCCCTGACCGCCGATGGGGCTCACCTCGCGCGCGGCGTCCCCGAGCAGGACGATCCGTCCGCGGTGCAGCCGTCGCGCGGCGTGCTGGGCCGCGCGGAACGACGACATGGGCGCGGCGGGGTCCACGTCGAGGGCGTGCCCCGTCCGCTGCGCGACGAGACCTGCCAGCTCAGCGGCCGAGGTCACCGTCCTGCCACGGTCTTCGCGCACCACCCAGCGGTGCCGCCCACCCGGCAAGGGGAAGGACTCGACGAGGCCGTCCGGCTCGAAGTACAGCACGGCACGATCGTCGGTCTGCGGGGCGTCGACGTCGAGCATCGCGTAGTCGGCGCTCCCCGACCGCGGGTCCCAGCCGGCACCGAACGCCGCCCGCAGAGGACTCCGCACGCCGTCGGCGACGACCACGATCGACGCCGTCTCCTCCCGACGTCCATGCTCGCCGTCGATCCCGACCCGCACGAACGGTCCCTCGTCGCGGACCGAGCGGACGACGGAGCCGGACTGCAGCGCATCGGGTCGCAGCGCCCGGAGGCGGCCCCGCAGCAATTCCTCGGAGCGCGGCTGCGCGAGCGTGAGGATCGGACGTTCGGACGGGAAGGTCAGGGCGGCGAGCCGCCGCCCGCGACTGCGGACCTCCCCGCCGGACAGGCGGAGCGCCTCGGAGCGCACCGCGGTGCCCACCCCGGCCGCATCGAGGGCATCGAGCCCCGGACGGTGGATCCCGATCGCGCGCGTCTGCGTGCCCGGGTCCGTGCGACGCTCGCACACGCGCACCCGACGGCCGTCCTGCGCCACGAGGCAGGCGAGGAGCAGCCCGACCGGACCGCCTCCCACCACGAGGACGTCATGGTCGACCATCTGCGCCCTCCCAGCGCAGCTCGAGCCGTGCGGGCAGGTGCGACCGCACCTCCCAGGCCGACGGGGCCACCGCCGCGAGCTCCTGCGGAGTGTACGAGCGGCGGATGCTCAGGAGACCGTCGACCCGGATGAAGGACCCGGCGAGGAGGTTCCGCGCGAACGGCCAGGTCCCGGCCGTGAACGCCCCATAGGCCAGACGGCTGCGGGCGATGTCGTGGTGGGAGACGAGTCCGCGATCGCCCACCAGCGCACGGGAGTCGGCGAGCACCGCGTGCAGCGCTGCGGCGTCGAGGTGATGGAGGACGTGGTTGGAGAGGACGATGTCATAGGTCTCGCCCGCCGCCACGAGGTCGCTGGAGAGTGCGTGACGATAGTGGATCCCCGCGCCGTCGTCGTGTGCCGAGGCCCAGCGGATCGCGCGCTCGTCGGCGTCCAGAGCGGTGATGTCGGCCCGGAGGCCGTCGCGCCGCAGTCGGCGGACGAGGTCGCGACACAGGTCTCCCCCGCCGGCACCGATGTCGAGGATGCGCAGCGGATGCCCGGACGCCGCCCGGGGACGGATGTCGCGGCGGTACAGCCGCCCGGGGCGCGAGACGACCGCGTTGACGGCGCTGAAGCGTCGGTACGTGCGACCGAGCGCCTCCTCATCCGCGTCGGGGTCGTCCATGAGCTCGACGAGCTCGGCGGCGCGCGCCGACAGATCCACGCTCACGGTGCGGGTGCGACGACGGTCAGCAACGCGCTCTCGGCGGTGAGGCCAGGCCCGAAGGCCATCGCCGCCACGCGGTCGCCGGGCTCCGCACCCTCCTGTTCGAGGATGCGTTTCAGCACGAACAGCACCGTCGCACTCGACATGTTCCCGTACTCCCGGAGCGTCTCGCGCGCGGGCCGCAGCTGCGCATCGCTCAGCGCCATCCGCTCCTGCACGCGGTCGAGGATGCTCCGTCCGCCGGGATGGATCGCCCAGTGGCGCACCCGGTCCCCCACCTGCCCAGCGGCGAAGGCCTCCGCCAGCCCCTCCTCCCGCCCGTAGAGCGGCGCGAGTGCCCCGATGATCGACTCGCCGATGATCTGCGGGACGGCGGTCGACAGGATCATCTCGAAACCGGAGTCGCCGATCGTCCAGGCCATGTCGTCGACACCCTCCGGCACGATCGCGGTGTGGAAGCCGTCGAGCCGGAGGGCGGGGACGGCCGTGGGCAGGTCCCGTGCCGTCACGATCCCCGCGGCCGCCCCGTCGGCGAACAGGGAGGAGGCCACGATGGTGTCCGGATCCTCGGAGGAGCGCAGGTGCAGCGTGCACAGCTCGACGCTGACGACGAGGACGACGGCGTTCTCCTCGGCCGCGCAGAACTGTGCGGCCGCGCGCAGAGCCGGCATCGAGGCATAGCACCCCATGAAGCCGAGGTGGTAGCGCTGCACGGCGTCGGACAGGCCGAGCCCGCGCACGATCTCGTATTCGGGTCCCGGGGCGTGGAAGCCCGTACAGGAGACCGTGATGACGTGCGTCACGTCCGCCGCGTCCAGGTCGGGGTCCGCCTCGAGGGCGCGGCGCGCGGCCTCGACGAAAAGACGGGAAGCCTCACGCGTATAGACGTCGTTGCGCGCCTTCGTGCCCGGCGCCAGCAGCCTTCCCGAACCGCGGTCGTAGAACAGCGGCTCGTCCGGAGCGGCGTCTTCGGCGAGCTCCGCGATCACGGTGTGCCGCGTGTCGATGCCGGAGACGTTGAACGACGTCGCCACGATGCGCTGCGCCAGCCGTCCCAGGTCGGGCTGCGCGGCGAAGACGTCGCGCACCTGCTCCTGCACGATGACGGTCTCGGGGACGATCGTCTGCAGCGATCGGAGCACGGGCGGTCGACTCATGTCGTCACTCAACCACCCCGGACGCCCACCCGGAAAGGGGTTGCTTCCGGAGGGTGGGAGGCCTAGAAGCCGAGAGCCCGGGCGAGCTTCGAATCGGAGCCGGCCGCTCGTGCACCGGCGGTGCGCACGGCGGTCTCGATCGCCGCGAAGAACGCCGCACGACCGGCGTCGTCGGACGGAGCCGCCGGTCCGAGTTCGACCTCCCACTCCCGCCACGCCCGACGTGTTCCGCTGCGCAGATCGGTCGCGCGCACACGGTCGTCGACGAACTCCGCCACGACGCCGTCCGGTCCGGTGAGGAGGTAGGCCGTCCGGTCGTTCTCGATGCGCGCGAGCGGCTCCAGCGGCGCGGTCGTCCAGGCGGCGATCGCCTCACGCACCGCCGTCGGGAGCTCCTCGCCACCGAGGGGCCAGCCCTGCTCGACCCGGCCGTCGCCCTGCCGCGGACCCTTGATGTGCCATCCCTCGTCCGGGCCCCCGGAGCGACGGCGCACCGCGACGCCGGCACGGGCCAGCGTTCCATCCGCGGTGTCCAGGTAGCGGGCGTCGAGAGCGCGGTGCTCGCCGGGCGAGACGGCGTCGACGCCGGGGATCGCCGTCCAGTCGGGCAGGGGCGTCCCCTCGTCGACGTCGTACGTGCGCTCGACCTCGACGGTGCGAGAGGGCTCAGTCATCCTCGAGCGTGAGGTCTTCGAGGGCTTCCTCGAACCAGTAGTCGATCTCGGTGGGGCCATCGCCCTCGCCCGTGTTCTGCGGCTCGCCGCGGCGGTTGTAGACCACCTGCGTCTCGCTGTAGGGGACGATCAGCTTGTCGTCCGCGTCGTCGTCGAGGGGGATGATCTGCCCGTCCAGCGGGCCACCGTGAAGTCGTGCGAGTGCCATGTGCCCAGGGTAGCGCTGCCCTCCCTCATTCGGGGCGACCTGCCCGGTCAGCCGCCGAGGACGCCGAGGACCGCCCCCGCGATCATCCACGGGCCGAAGGCGATGCGGGTCCTCCGGTCGGCCCGTCCCGCGGCGAGGAGCACGAGCGCGTAGACCGCTCCGAGCACGAAGGCGGACGAGGCGCCGAGGAGGAACGCGCCCCAGCCGTGCCAGGCGAGGACGAGCCCGATCACGAGGGCGAGCTTCACATCTCCTCCACCCATGCCCGCCCGGCTGAGCAGCCGCAGGGCCGCATAGAAGCCGCCGAGCACGAGGGACCCGAGCAGGCCCCGCCCCAGCGCGGCCGCGTCGGCGGTGACGACGGCGTCGGCGGCCGCAGCCAGGAGCAGCAGGAACAGGGTCGGCAGCACGATGCGGTTCGGGAGGCGGTGCGTGCGGGCGTCGATCACGGTCAGCAGGATGCCGATCGCGAGGAGGCCGCCATGCACGAGGCCGAGGAGGGCGAGACGGATGTCCATCCCCGCAGGTTAGGGAGATCCAGGAAGGCGCGGAGAGCCCTGTGGACAACCGCGGAGCAATGTCGGATGTACGAACTAACGTCAGTCGCGCCACTTGCTTTACTCGTACATATCTTCGAGGATGGACACATGGGGATCGGGCTCGATGCGATGACCGCGCTCTCTCCGACCAGCGACAGCCGCGCCGGAGAGGTGCTGCGGCTGCGCCGCGAGATCAGCCGGATGCAGCGGCGGCGCAGCGAGCACACGCTCCTCCCCCTCGATCCCGCCTTCGCCGCACTGCTGCCGGAGGAGGGGCTGCAGACGGGCACCTCGTACACCGTCTCCCCCTCGCCCGCCCTCGTGCTCGCGCTGCTCAGCGCCTCCTCCGACCGCGGGCACTGGTGCGCGGTGATCGGCATGCCCACCCTGGGGGTCGAGGCCGCTGCCGCCTACGGCATCGACCTGAGCCGACTGATCCTCGTCCCCGACCCGGGGGACCGCTGGCTCGCCGTCGCATCCGCGCTGGCCGAGGTGGTGCCCCTGATCGTCGTGCAGCCCACGACGAGGGCACGGGATGCCGATGTGTCCCGACTCAGCGCCCGTCTGCGCGACCGCGGGTCCACGCTGCTCGTGGCGGAGGAACCGGGCGCGGGGCGCTGGGCGCAGAGCGAGGGGACCATCCGGCTCCACGATCCGGACTGGCATGGGCTCGGCGAGGGGTGGGGGCTGCTCTCGGACTGCACAGTGACGGTCACGGCGCGGACCAGGCACAGCCCTCGCGCCTCGAGCGTGCGTGTCCGACTGCCCGGCGGGCACGGAGCCGTGGAGACCGTGGGCGCAGAGCTGACCGCCCTGCCGCCGCTCGCCCCCTCGGCGACGGACAGCGCTGAGGCCGGGTCATCCGACCTCCTCTTCTGGGCGGAGGCGGGATGAACGCCCCTCTCCGTGTCCTCGTCCTCTGGTTCCCCGACTGGCCGCTGCGAGCGGTGCTGGGCGGAGGGTCGCATCCGCCCACGGCCCTGGTACAGGCCAACATGGTCGTCGCCTGCACCGCATCCGCTCGCGCGCACGGCGTCCGCATCGGGCAGCGTCGCCGCGTCGCCCAGGGCCTCCTCTCCTCGCTGCAGGTCCTCCCCCACGACGCCGAGAAGGACGAGCGTGCCTTCGTCCCGGTGCTGCAGCTCATCGAGAAGCACGCCCCGGGTGTGACGCTGCTGCGTCCCGGCCTCGCGATCCTGCGCGCCCGCGGGATCGCCCGCTATCACGGCGGGGAGGCCGAGGCGGCGACAGCCCTGTCCACGATCCTCGCCGCTGCCGGCTTCCCCGAAGTGCGTGTCGGCGTCGCCGACGGACCCTTCACCGCCGAGATCGCGGCCCGAGGAACGGCGTCCTGCACGGTCGTACCTCCGGGCGGCTCCCGCGAGTTCCTGGCCCCCTATCCCGTGCAGGTGCTCCGCGACGAGCAGATCAGCGATCTCCTCCTCCGCCTCGGCGTACGCACTCTCGGCGAGTTCACCGCGCTCGCCCCTCTCGACGTCCGCGACCGCTTCGGCGAACACGGCGCCCGCCTGCAGGCCCTCGCCGCCGGCGCCGACTCCCGGCCCCTGACTCCCCGGCCGCCCGACCCCGAACTGGCCAGGACCATCGAGTTCGAGTCCCCTCTCGGAGGCACCGACCAGGTGGCCTTCGCCGTGCGGCAGACCGCCGATGCCGTGATGCTCGCTCTGGCGGACGCGTCGCTCGTGTGCACCGAGGTGCGGATCGACCTGACAGACGACGACGGCGCCGTCCACTCCCGCACCTGGCTGCACCCGACGAGCTTCGACGCCGCCGACCTCGTGGACCGCGTGCGCTGGCAGCTGGAGGCGCTGGCCGCCCTGACCGCGAGCGCGCCCGTCGACGAGGCCAGGGCATTCGGGGGCATCGTGGCCGCCCGCCTCCTCCCCGTCGCGGTGGACGATGCGGCCCATCACCAACCAGGACTCTTCGGCTCGGGCACCGATGAGCGACTGCATCACGCGGTCTCACGGGTGCAGACCATGCTGGGGCATCAGGGCGTGGTCACCGCTGCCCTCTCCGGAGGGCGCTGGCTCGCCGATCGTCAGGTGCTCACGCCGTGGGGCGAGCGTCCGGTCCCGCCTCGTGATCCGCGGTCCCCCTGGCCGGGGAGCCTTCCCGACCCTCTCCCCTCCGAGGTGTTCCGCCCGCCGCGCCCCATCGGCGTCGTCGCTGCGGACGGGAGCACGATCGACGTCGATGATCGTGGCGCCCTCACGCACGACCCCGCCCGCATCGACGGGGCGACCGTGCAGGCCTGGGCCGGCCCGTGGCCCGTGCACGAACGGCGCTGGAGCACGGGCGGCGGCAAGCGAGGCCACCGACTCCAGATCGTCGACGACCGAGACCGCGCCTGGCTCGTCTTCCTGGCCGGCGAGCGCTGGTGGGCTGAAGGGAGGTACCGCTGATGGGCTGGCACAATCCGCCATTGACCTGGGATCAGCTCGAACGCACCCTCAGCGGAGAGCCCACCCCTGAAGCGACCTCCGCGCCGCCGAGGCTCCGACCGGACCCCGGGCCGGTGAGTCGTCCACGGAAGCGCGTCCCCCCGTCCCTCCCGGAGCGTCCGGAGGAGGCCGTGCCCTATGCCGAGCTGCACGCGCACTCGTCCTACTCCTTCCTCGACGGGGCGTCCTCCCCCGAGGACCTCCTCGCGGAGGCCGAGCGTCTCGGCCTGAGCGCGCTCGCCCTCACCGACCACGACGGGTTCTACGGCGCCGCGCGCTTCGCCGAGCTGGCGGAGCTCATGGAGCTGCGCCTGCAGACCGTCTACGGTGCCGAGCTCTCTCTCGATCTGCCCTCCGCTCCGCAGGGGGCCGCCGACCCGCCGGGCACTCATCTGCTGGTGCTCGCCCGGGGCCTCGAGGGGTACCACCGCCTGTCCGGAGCGATCACCGCGGCCCAGCTCCGCGGCGGGGAGAAAGGGCGCCCGGTCTACGACCTCGACGAGCTCGCGGCGACCGCCGACGGGCACTGGACGATCCTCACCGGCTGCCGCAAGGGGGCGGTACGGCAGGGCCTGGAGGCCGGAGACGCCGCCGCGCCGCTACGCCACCTCGTCGACCTCTTCGGACGTGACAATGTCTCCGTCGAGCTCTTCGACCACGGCGATCCGCTGGACACCCGGCGCAACGACGCCCTCGCCGACCTCGCCCGCCGGATGCGGCTGCCCGTCGTGGCGACCAACAACGTGCATTACGCCCGCCCGGACCAGGCCCCCCTCGCCGAGGCGGTGGCCGCGGTCCGTGCGGTCCGGAGCATGGACGAGCTCGACGGCTGGCTGCCGGCCCACGGCGGCGCGCACCTGCGCAGCGGGGCGGAGATGACCGCGCGCTTCCGACGGTACCCCGGTGCGATCTCGCACGGCCTGGAGCTGGCCGCGGCCTCGGCCTTCCCGCTCCGGATGGCGCGCCCGGCTCTCCCCCGTCAGGACGTGCCGACGGGGCACACGCCGATGAGCTGGCTGCGGCACCTCGTCTGGGAGGCTGTCCCGTCGAAGTACCCGCGGCTGGACGCGGACGGCCGTCGGCGCATCGCCCGCGAGCTCGACGTGATCGAGGAGAAGGACTTCCCCGGGTACTTCCTCATCGTGCACGGCATCGTGACGGAGGCCCGGCGACGCGGCATCCTCTGCCAGGGCCGGGGTTCGGCCGCGGCGAGCGCGGTCTGCTATCTGCTGGGCATCACCGCGGTCGACCCGATCCTCTACCGTCTTCCCTTCGAGCGCTTCCTCGCCACCACCCGCACGGAGGAGCCGGACATCGACGTGGACTTCGACTCACGGCGACGGGAGGAGATCATCCAGTGGGTCTACCGGGAGTACGGCAGGGAGCGGGCGGCTCAGGTGGCGAACGTCATCCAGTACCGGCCGAAGAATGCGGTCCGTGATATGGCCAGAGCCCTGGGGCACTCTCCGGGACAGCAGGACTCCTGGTCGCGGCAGGTGGACGGCTGGGGATCGGGGCTCGAACCCGTCGAGGGCCACGACATCCCCGACACCGTGCTCGACTACGCGGCCGAGCTGCTGAAGGCTCCACGGCATCTGGGGATCCACTCGGGCGGCATGGTGCTCACAGCCCGGCCGGTCGGTGAGGTGGTGCCGGTCGAGCACGCCCGCATGGAGGACCGCACCGTCATCCAGTGGGACAAGGACGACGCCGCCTTCATGGGACTGGTGAAGTTCGACCTCCTCGGTCTGGGCATGCTCGCGGCGCTGCAGCACTGCTTCGACCTGGTCCGGGAGGCGACGGGCGAGGAGTGGACGCTGGAGACCCTGCCGAAGGAGGAGGCCGGCGTCTACGACATGCTCTGCCGGGCCGACTCGATCGGCGTCTTCCAGGTGGAGTCCCGCGCGCAGATCGGGCTGCTCCCCCGGCTGCAGCCGCGACGCTTCTACGACCTCGCCATCCAGATCGCTCTCATCCGCCCCGGACCCATCCAGGGCGGCGCCGTGCACCCGTTCGTCCGTCGGAAGATGGCGAAGGACAAGGTGGACGAGGTGAACCGGGAGCGGGAGGCCAGGGGCGAGCCCCCGGAGGAGTTCCCCATCCCCTACCCGCACAGCGACCTGGAGGACATCCTCGCGCGGACTCTGGGCATCCCCATCTTCCAGGAGCAGCTGATCCAGATGGCCACGGCCGTCGGCGACTGCACGGCCGATGAGGCCGACCTGCTGCGCCGGGCGATGGGATCGAAGCGGGGTCTGGAGAAGATCGAGAAGGTCAGGGACAAGCTGTACGCCGGGATGGCCCGCCGCGGGCTGGTCGACGATGCCGCCGACCGGATCTACGCGCAGATCCAGGCGTTCTCGAACTTCGGCTTCGCCGAGTCCCATTCCCTGTCCTTCGCCCTGCTCGTCTACGCGAGCTCATGGTTGAAGCTGCACTATCCGGCCGCTTTCCTCGCGGGCCTGCTGCGGTCGCAGCCGATGGGCTTCTACTCCCCTGCGACCCTCACGGCGGATGCCCGTCGGCACGGTGTGGAGGTCCGTCGCCCGGATCTCCATCTCTCCTCCGCCACCGAGACCCTCGAACCCCTCACGCCGGACGCCGCAGGGACGACCGGGAGGGACGACTGCCTGGCCGACCCGCAACCACCCGTGCACCGCTTCGACCGGAGCGCACCGGACGAGTCCGCGGCGCACCGGCGGGACGGACGGTTCGCGGTGCGCCTCGGGCTCAGCGGCATCCGCGGGATCGGGGTGCCGATGGCGGAGCGCATCGTCGCCGAGCGGGAGGCGCACGGTCCCTACCGCGATCTGCATGACCTCGTGCGCCGGACCGACGCGACGGCCGCTCAGTTGGAGGCCCTCGCCACCGCCGGAGCCTTCGCGTGCCTCGGGTTGGAGCGCCGGGAGGCCATCTGGCTCGCCGGAGCCGCCGCGGAAGACCGCGCCCGGTTCCTTCCGGGGACCACGGTGGCGGTGCAGCCCCCGCTGTTCGCCGACCAGACCAGCTACGAGCGCCTCTCGGCCGACCTCTGGGCGACCGGTATCTCGACCGACGACCACCCGATGACGCACTTCCGCGACGACCTCCGGGCTCGCGGCGTCCTGACGGCCGCGGACCTGCAGCGGCACGAGACCGGACGACGCGTCGAGGTGGCCGGTCTCGTCACCCATCGACAGCGCCCCGCCACGGCCGCCGGCGTCACCTTCGTCAACCTCGAGGACGAGAGCGGGTTGGTGAACGTGATCTGCTCGACGGGGGTCTGGGGTCGGTTCGGTCGTATCGCCCGAGAGTCCCCGGCGCTCATCATCCGCGGCATCCTCGAGCGCTCACCGGAGGGGGTCGTCAATGTGCTCGCCGACGCCTTCGAAGACCTCCGCACGGGGGTCATGCACCGCTCGCGGGACTTCCGATGAGTCCGGTGCCCGATGAGTCCGGCGCCCGAGGCGCCCGGCTTCCGGTGGTCACCAGAAGCGTTCGGGCTCCTCCGGAGCGGGACGGTCCGATCCACCCCAGCGATCCGCCTCGGCCTTGGCCGCGTTGACCGCCGCGTCCGCGCCGCGCAGAGCGATGCCCGCGCCGCTGGCCGACGGCCCGATGGGGTCGATGAGCAGCGACGTCCGCGGAACGACGCCCACGGCCACCGTGCAGTCGAGGACGCGACCGATCCAGTGCGTCACCTCGGCGCGCGGCTCCTCGGCGCGTCGATAGCGGATGCCGGTGTCCAGATCGAGCAGCGAGAGGACGACGGGCTCCTCCGTCTGCGGGTCGACGAGTTCGGAGACCTCGACCCGGTGCCCGACCGGAAGTGCGACCTGACCAGCGAAGACGAGCATCCTGTCCATGCCCCCACCCTACGGAACGGCCCGTATCGGCGACAGAGCCGGGAGCCGCGCAGAGTTTTCGAAGAAAGTTTTGTCCCCCAAATGGCGGACAAGAGGATTAAGGGATATTCTGCTCTTCGTAGCGGGGGCTACCGGCTGAATCTCTGGGGGATCAGCCGTAGAGACAGCGAGACTTCGCCGCCTCCCCAACCGTCCGGGTAGGACGGTGAGCCCTCTCGGCAGCACCGGGTTGGGGCGGTCCCGTCGAGAGGGCATACCCCGCGGCTAGCCGCCGTCCCGCCGAGCGTCAACCCCGGCGAGGGCGTGCACCGCTCGGGCCACGGTCGTTCGTCATGACGCCTCTCCCCCGTCTCGACCGCCGCCCCGGTGCACCTGCCGCCGGAGGCCGTCAGCCGTCGGTGGGCTCGTCGAGGCCGTCCAAATCCAGCTGCACTTCGATACGCTGCTCCGCGGCGTCCGCGGGGTCCGCCTCGATGGGATGCGGCTCCGGTGCCGAGGGGGTCGGAACTTCCAGGTCCTCGGGAACCTCCTCCGCAAGGCGCTCCTGCTCCTGCAGGTCCGCCTCGGGCTTCACATCGTCGATCGGATGGTCATTGAGAGACATGGCTTCTCCTCCTTCGGTGTGGACGAGTCCAGCCTGCCGACGCCGAACGGCAGCGGCAAGGGGCTTGACCCGACGGAGGCGGCCATGACGCGGCAGAGCAAGCAGGGCCGGGTACGCATCGGCGTCTCCGGGTGGCGGTACGCCCGGTGGCGCGGCGACTTCTACCCGCGCGGCCTGCCGCAGCGTCGAGAGCTCGAGCACATCGGATCGCAGTTCCCCACCGTCGAACTCAACGGCTCGTTCTACTCTCTGCAGCGGCCCGAGAGCTACCGCCGGTGGGCGGCGAGCGTTCCCGACGACTTCGTGTTCGCGGTCAAGGGCTCACGCTACGTCAGCCACATGCTGCGGCTGCGCAACGTCGAACAGGCGCTGGCCAACTTCTTCGCCTCGGGCGTCCTCGCCCTCGGTCCCCGCCTCGGACCGATCCTCTGGCAGCTCCCCGCGAGGCAGCATTTCGACGCGGAGCTCGTGGAGGCGTTCCTCGACGCCCTTCCGCAGACGACGGCGGAGGCCCTCTCCCTCGCCCGGCGGCACGACGAGCGGCTGCAGGACCGGGCGTGGCTGGAGATCGATGCCGACCGCCCGCTCCGCTTCGCCCTCGAACCGCGTTCCGATTCCTTCGCCGACCCCTCGAGCCTGAGGCTCCTGCAGCATCACGGGACTTCCCTCGTCATCGCCGACACCGCCGGGACGTGGCCGCGGTTCGACGCCCTCACCGCCGACTTCGTCTACATCCGCCTCCACGGCGCGCAGATGCTCTACCACAGCGCCTACACCGAGGCGGAGCTGCGGGAGTGGGCGGCGCTCATCCGCGGGTGGGCCGACGGGACCGGCGCCGACGACGGGACACCGCGCGACGTCTTCGTGTACTTCGACAACGACGCCCGCGGGCACGCACCCCACGACGCCCTGGCCTTGAGCGCCCTCGTGGCGGACACGCTCTCCTGACGCGGCGAGCGCGGCGGCTACCGGTCGCCGACGTGACCCGGAGCGGTGAGCGACAGCACCCGCTCGACGAACGCCGCGTACTCCTCCATGTAGTGCGCGAGGAACTTCTCGGTGTCGGCGTCGTGCACCTGCCCGTCGGCGCCGAATACCTCGGGTCGGAACGTGATGTACGCCTCCGGGGCGTTCAGCTGGGGCGCATTGAGGAAGCTCAGCACGCTCCGCATCGACGACTGCATGACCGCGGTGCCGATCGCTCCTGTCGAGGCGCCGATGATGCCGGTGGGCTTGCGTGCGAACGAGTTGTGCCCCCAGGGTCGCGAGCCCCAGTCGATGGCGTTCTTCAACGCCCCGGGGATGGAGCGGTTGTACTCCGGAGACACGAGCAGCAGCCCGTCCGCGCCCTCGATCGCACTCTTGAACGCGGTGACCGCAGCGATCGGTTCGAGTTCGTCGTCGCGGTTGTAGAGGGGGAGGTCGCGGATCGGGATCTCCACGAGCTCCAGGTCCGGCGGAGCCAGCCGCACGAGCGCCGTGGCCAGGACGCGGTTGATCGAGTCCGATGCGAGGCTGCCGATGAGGTAGCCGATCCGATGGGTCATGGTGAGGTCCCCTCGTCTCCCTGCATCTCCAGGATATCGCCGGGGTGGGGGCTTGCCACAAGGCCCCCCTCGAGAGGCAGAATCGACGACTCGCGTGCCCCCGCATGCCCTCGCGAAGGAGACCTCCGGTGCTCGACCCCTTTGACCTGTCCGCCGACCATGCGGCGAAGTCCGCAGACGACCTCATCGCCGCCGACCGCGTCCACCTCCGACGGCTCGGCGTCGCCCTCTCCCGGGAACGCGACGCCCTGACCGCTCGTCTCGCCCTCGTGCGCCGGCAGGCCGCGGACGCGGGCGTCACGGCGGTCGATCGCGACCTGGAGATCCGCCGCCTCAGCGCGACGCTGCGCCTGCGGGAGCGCTACGGCATCGACATGTGCCTGGGCCGGATGACCCCCGCGGCCGGACCGCCGGTGTACATCGGTCGCGCCGGGGTGTCCGATGCGGACGGCACCCGCCTGCTCGTCGACTGGCGGGCTCCCGCTGCGGAGCCGTACTTCGCCGCGACCTGGGAGGACCCCCGGGGCCTCCTCTCCCGGCGACGGTACCGGTGGAAAGGTGGCAGGATCACGGACTACTGGGACGAGGCCCTGTCGCCGGAGGGCCTCGACGGCGCCGCCTCCCTCGACGACCAGTCGGCTTTTCTCGCCAGCCTCGACGCCCACCGGACCGGGCGGATGCGCGACGTGCTGGCGACCATCCAGGCGGATCAGGACGCCATCGTGCGAGCGCCTTCGCCCGGTGCGCTCGTCGTCGACGGCGGCCCGGGCACCGGCAAGACGGTGGTCGCGCTGCATCGCGCCGCGCACCTCCTGTACGCCGAGCCGCGACTGACGAACGGAGCCGGCGGCATGCTCCTCGTGGGGCCGAACCCGCAGTACCTCGGCTACGTGGAGGATGTGCTGCCGAGCCTCGGCGAGGACACGGTGAGGTTGTGCACCCTGCGCGACCTCACTCCCGAAGGCGCGGGCGCCATCCCGGAGGCGGATCCCCGGGTGGCTGAGATCAAGCAGCGCCTCGACCCGGAGCAGGTGATCCCCGCGGCGATCTCGGCGCTGACCCGGCCGCCGACGCACGCTCTCCGCCTCGAGACACCGTGGGCCGATCTCTGGGTGAGCCGCGAGGACTGGGCCGACCTGTTCGCCACAGCGGATCCGGCGTCGCCGCACAACGAAGCGCGCGACGAGGTCTGGGAGGAGGTGCTGGAGATGCTCGTGGACCAGGTCCGCGACGCGGAGGTCTCCGAGTCCTCGATCCGCCGGTGGCTGCGGCAGGACGACGAACTCACGGCGACCTTCCGGCGGGCCTGGCCGCTGTTGGCACCGGAGGCGGTGGTCGCCGCGCTCTGGGCATCCCCGACGCTGCTCGAGCAGTGCGTGCCCGACCTCACGGCCGACGAGCGCGCTCTGCTGAGCCGAGCAGAAGGGGCACCCTGGACGGACGCGGACCTTCCCCTGCTCGACGCAGCGCACCGCCGGATCGGCGACCCCGAAGCCGTCCGAGAGCAGCACCGGCGACACGTGGCAGCCGCCGCGGCCGAGGAACAGATGTCCGCGGTCGTCGACCACCTCATCGAAAGCGATGACAGCGAGATGAAGGTGATGTCGATCCTGCGCGGCGAAGATGCGCGGAACGTGCTCGCGGGAGCGGACGCACCTCCCCCGCTCCCGCCGGATGAGCTCGCGGGCCCCTTCGGACACATCGTCGTCGACGAGGCGCAGGAGCTCACCGATGCGCAGTGGCGAACACTGATCGCGCGGTGCCCCTCGCGCAGCTTCACCGTCGTGGGCGACAGGGCCCAGGCACGGAGGCCGTTCCCGGAGTCCTGGGCGGATCGCCTCGAACGCCTCGGCCTGCGGAACGTGCGGATCGCCTCACTCCGGGTCAACTACCGCACGCCGGCCGAGGTGATGGCGCTGGCCGCACCGACCATCCGCCAAGCGCTGCCCGACGCCAATGTCCCGACGTCCGTGCGGGAGAGCGGCATCCCGGTCCGGCACGGCACGGTGGCCGAGCGCGACGCGGTGCTGGAGGCGTGGCTCGCGGCGAACCCGGAGGGAGTCGCTGCGGTCATCGGCGACCCCACCTTCGCGCCGAGTCCGCGGGTCAGGGTACTGACACCGGAGGAGGCCAAAGGACTGGAGTTCGACCTCGTGATCCTCGTGCGCCCGGAGGCATTCGGCTCCGGGCGCACGGGGGCGGTCGACCGCTATGTGGCGATGACCCGCACGACGCGCGAACTCGTCATCATGCGCTGAGCAACCGTGGTGCTTCAGACGTCGCTCGGGTCGCCGCCGTCGGTGATGGTGCCGGTCGGCTCGCTCTCCTCGATCTCATGGCGGGCACCGCGCTCGGAAGCCAGTGCTTCCCCCTCCTCGATCGCCTCGTCACGGCTGGTGTAGCTGCGGGAGAGCTCCGGCGCGCCCTCCACCTCGTTGACCCACTGGCCGTTCTTCGAGCGGGTGACGATCGTCGTGATGGCCATCAGACGTCCCCCGGCCCCAGGTCGCCCTGGCCTTCCTCGCCGAGGTCGGCGAGGACCGGGTCCTCCCCCTGGCTCTCTGGCTGCGGGGTGGAGCCCGGCAGGTCCTCCGCCGGCACCTCATCGTCGGGACCGGGGATCTCGTCGGGATCACGGCTGGTGGCGGTCTGCGCCGCCAGATCTTCCGGTGCCGCACCGTCGTCGAGGGCTTCTGTGCGTTCCCATTCCGCCTGCGCGGGATCGTTGCTCGGGTCAGCCTCGGTGGTCGCGTCGCCGTCGCGCAGCGGCTGACCGCCGACGTCGTCGGGTGTCGATTCCATGTCTCCTCCTTCGATCGGGCTGCCCCCCAGTCTCCCGGCTGGAACCGGAGTGGCCGAGGGGCTTGAGGAGACCTCGCCGAGCCGCTAGGTTCCGGGACTCCGCGAGGAGCGGGCGTCAGGACTCCGCCGAGTCGATGAGCTCGAGGAGCTTGCGCAGCTCGTCCCGGATCTCCGCGTGGTCGTACTGACCGGCGCGGCTCTCCCCCGAGATCACGCCGGAACGACGCACTTTCCGGAAGTCGCCGAACGGAAAGCTGTACGCCTTCTTCGTCTCGGGGTTCTCGCTCTTGTCGATGCCGAGGTGCCAGTGGGCGAACTCCGTCCACCCGTGCTCGTCGATGAAGCGGTTCTCGTCCTCCGCGCTGGGCGCCGCCTCGGACCAGTCGTCGCGCTCGTCCCGCACGACCTTGCCGTCGCGGACGAGGGAGCGCGCGAGCTTCAGCGCCGGTCGGTTCAGTTCAATAGCCATGACTCCGACGTTAGGACGCGAAGCCGGGGTGTCGTACCCCCTTGACGGGACGTGACGAAGGCCCGGAGATTCTTGCGAGCACTTGGGGGTTGGGAAGCGACGACGCCCCCCGGCAACTCGTGAACAGCGGAACATGGGCTGAGCAGAAGCGTGCACACGGACGTCTCGGACGAGTTCAAACCAACACCGAGCAGCGAGTATACGTATCTCGGAGGGCCGCGCTTCTATTTGGCGCTGCCGCCGACGGTGGCTGGGCGCGTGCCCCGCGAGCGGTTGCGCCGATAGAGCATGGAGGCGATACCGGCGAAGACAATGAGCGAGATGGCGCCGACGACGCCGCCCTCTGGCCCGAATCCCGCTCCGGTGATCCATTCCGGGGCGTTCTCGGTGGGTTCGAGGAAGATGAGGCCGGTCTTCTGGACGTTGATGCCGTCGACCTGGACGCCCCAGACGTTGCCCTCGGCCCAGTTCCAGCCACCGTGGATGCCGATGATGAGCCACAGGGAGTTCTGCCAGAGGACGATGAAGGCCGCGAAGATGGCATACATCATGATGGTGGTGAACCCGAGCGGCTTGGTCAGGACGCCATGCATGAGCGTGAACAGCAGCGCGGGGAGGACGACGGCTAGCCATCCGGGCATCTGCAGGCCGGAGCTCTGCATCAGGAAGCCGCGGATGAGGATCTCCTCGTTGCCGCCCTGCACCACGTGGGTGAGCACGAGCACCAGGACGAGCAACAGTGCCGCGGTGCCGCTGGTGGTGCCGGCAGGAGCGTCGATCAGTCGGTAGTTGCCTGTGGCCCACAGCAGCAGGATCGGCACGGTGATCATCAGTGCGCCGATCGGGATCCCGAGGAGGAGCAGAAGGACGCCACGTCCGGGGCGCCTGAATCCCATGGTCTTGATGTGGCGGCGCTCGAACAGGACCACCCAGAGGATGATGAGCGCGGTAGGGACGAGGCCGGCCGGGATTTCCAGCCACTGCGCTTCAGGCGAGCCGGGTTCGGGGTGCAACGTCAGCTCGAACACGCCCATGAGGCCGAACTGGACGATAAAGATCATCCCGATCAACACGAGCGGGTACGCGATCCACCAGCGGGTGACCCGCTTGCCTGTGGCGGCGTCTTGGATGAACGGGGTGTCGCGGATCGACATCGGACTCCTTCTGTACGGATGTCAGGCGGCTACGGTCGGCTTGGGGTGCTTGAGGGGATCAGGGGCGAAAGTGAGCGTGCGGATGCTGCCGTCCTTCCACACGAGCTTCAGGTAGAGGAACACCAGGGCGATGATCACGAGTCGTGCGAGCATCCCGGGCACGCCCGCTTCGGGGCCGTAGGCACCCCCGTTCAGCACCTCGCCCCCTTCGACCGAGGTCGAGGTCACCCATCCAGGCCAGCGCGTCGTGCCACTGACGGGGAACCCCCACAGCGCTTGGCTGAGATTCCACGAGATGTGCAGGAACAGGGGAAGCCAGATCGCCCGGGTGCCGAGGTACGCGATCCCATAGATGACGCCACCCAGGGCCGTGCCGAAAGCGCCGATGAGGGTGGCGTTGTCGTTGGTGAGATGCACCGCGCCGAAGATCACCGCGACGATGGCGACAGCGATCCACCGCCCGGCGGAGAGGCGCCGCAGGAGGATCACAAGGGCCGTGAGCAGCAACACCCGGAACAGGACTTCCTCGAACACCGCGAAGAAGATGATCTCGCCCACCGCTCCACCCAGCCCCGACCAGTCCTCCGCCCCAGCGCCCACGCGGATGGCGCCGAGCGCCCATTCGACGAGGAACACCAGACCGATCACCAGAAGCGGGATGGCCAGACCGACCAGAATCTCCGGCACCGTCCACCGGCTGACGGTAAATCCGAGGCTCCGACCGATGGGACGACGGTTGCGGGCCAACCACACGATCGCGAAGATCCCGAAGGCGACCGCTACGCCCATGACGGCGAATTCCATCAGACGACCTTTCCGTGCCGTGCCCGAGTTCGCGCGCTCATGTCGTCCCAGGGGTCGCGGTGATCTGTGCGGAGCGAGCCGCATCCCACCGCCGGTAGACGATGAACGACACCGCGGCCGCGATGATCAGCACGATCACCGCCGGCAGGCTCGCCTCGGTACCGAAGTCCCCGCCGGTGAGCCAGTCCGGGGCGCCCGGGGCCGGCTCGAGAAAGATCGCGGAGGTGGTCAGCGGGGGCAGCCCCGACACCGGAACTCCGAAGATGTTGCCCATCGTGAAGTTCCAGCCGGCGTGGATGCCGATCACGAGCCAAAGCGCGCCGGTGCGCAGCACGAGGAACGGGGCCATCAACGCGAACAGAAAGATCATCGCGAACGGCAGCGGGTGGATGAGCACGCCGTGGATCAGCGTGAACAGCAGTGCGGGAAGCAGCACCGCCAACCACCCGGGAAACTTCAGGCCACCGTTCTGCAGCAGGAACCCGCGCGTGAGCAGCTCCTCCGTGCCGCCCTGCACCACGAACGTCAGAGCAAGCAGCACCAGCAGCCCCGTGGCGCTGGCACCACTGGTCGATGCGACCGGGGCGTCCACCTGCACGTACGCCCCCGTCGCCCACAGGAACAGGGTCGGGATGGACAGCAGGACGACCCCGGCGACGAAACCGATGAGCAGCGTGAGCAGACCCCGACCTGGCCGGCGGAAGCCGAGGGTGCGGATCCTGCGGCGCTCGAACACCACCACCCACACCAACAGGGCCAGGCCCGCGACAGCAAAGGAAATCATGTCCTGCAGCTGGGCCTCGGGGGTGCCCTTCTCCACCGGCCACGCCTGCGCGAACACCGCCAGCACGCCCGCCTGCACCCCGATGATGAGTACGAGGAACACCAAGATGTAAGCCAGCCACCAGGGCGTCACGCGCTTTCCGGTAGCGGCATCCTGAATGAACGGCGTGGAACGTACGGACATCGGTCTCCTCGTATGGGGGGCGAGACAAAGATCGAGCGAAGTTCTGCTCGTCACGCTAGCGCAACGCTGAACGGGCGTACACGGTTCGACGCGACTCGGACGCCGTGACCCGCGCCGGGATCGCCCCGGCGAGTGGTCCCTCGCCGAGTCCGGAGGACCGACCGGATATGGACGAGCTCGGGCGCAAAAGGTCAGGCATCCGTCGTCTACACGCGCATCTCGCGCCTCGTGCGTCGGTCTTCGCGGATGATGCTGACGAGACTGATCGTCGTCGCGATGCGCAACAGGGTCTGGAAGGTGGCCTGGAAGGGGTCAGAGTTCCCCGAGGAGTGAGCTTGCGGCAGGGAGGCAGCCGGGGTACCCGCACCCGAGGCGAGGTAGAGGGCCCAGTCTGTGAAGGCGTGGACGAGAATCGCGACCCAGAGCCGTCCAGTCACTCGACGCACCCAGTAGGACGAGGCGCCGGCTGCCGCCAGGAACGCGACCTCGAAGGCGATGGTGGCGAGTGAAGCCCCGGCGGTGATCCTGTTTTTCGCGCGTTCGCCATCCATACGAGAAAAGGGAAGGGCACCTGCTCGAAGCAGATGCCCTTCCCTTTTCTCTCGCTGTTCTGCAATCTGTATTGCCAACAGCCCCTCGGTCGGGCTGTTGGCACAACCCGCTGTGGCAAGGCTACGTACGTCGAACGTGAGGCCACTTTCCCATGAACCCCTCACCATTTTCCTGTGGTGCCGCCAGCCTCCGCAGCATCGTCCGGGCACGGGGACCAGTCCCGCTCCTGGGCAGTCAGACTACGGCCTGGTCACAGCTCCCGCGCCGGTTGACCATAGGTCTGCCTACGCGGTCACGCAGACGACGGATGCCGCTGGCTAGGAATGCTTCGAGATCTCGTCCACACTGATGGGAGCCTCATAGCTTCGACGCTCCCAGCGCAGTCCTACGGAGTCAGTGAACCGGACAACACCTTTACTCTCGGCGGGAGCGAAGAAGTCGACGAAGGGAACCGTCGCCGCTAGCGAGAAAGTCTGGGACACGCTTCCGAGGTCCTGCATGCTCTTCACCTCTGTGACACGCTCACCGTTCTTGACAGCCCACACCTCGAGCTGGGAGATGAGCAGCCCGCTGGTGTTCTGAACTTCCACCGTCGCTCCGTGGGTCAAGCCACCGCTGAACTCACCCCGCCACGACACGACTACCGCGAGAGCCTGCCTCATGACATCTCGCTGGTGGGCTAGTTCGAAGGTCGCTCGCTCATACTCCGCGGTCTTCTGTGCTGCGTCGGCAGCGTTGGCCGCATGCTCGGCCGATTTCTCGCCGACCCGCGCTGCGTCTCGAGCGGCGGTAGCGGCACGCCACGCGGCGACAGCGGCGAAGAGGCCGACGACGGCGGCAATTACAGACACTGCCAGCCCCAGTATTGCGAGGAACTCGTCGCCCACCACCTCCACTTGAACGGGCGGCGCCGCCATCGCGAACGGAGCGCTAGTAGGAGAAGGAAAAGGGCCGAAGATCACGGTCACAGTCTGCCAACACCATTCTTCGCGAACGTCCGTTCGACGCCTGAGCGAATGCATGTTCTCCTCGGTGCTGCGAGTCCATCGGTAGCGCGGGTGACCTCATCATCCCTGCCTCCGTCATTGGAACGAAGACGGTCCACCACAAAGTCGAGCATTCCTCGAATCCGAGCACTCAGTCTCTTGTGCCTTGGCAGTCGTCTAGCTAGCGAGGGGCTAAGCGCGTAGTACGTTGCGATGAAAGTTCGGCCAAGCGCCGTGCGCCGAAGGCGTTCGTCTCGGAACTCACGAAGCACCATCACCTCAGGCGCGTCGTAGCTTCCGTAGACGGCCGTAGCGATGTAGCACCCGCCTGTCGACTTCGGGGTCGCTGCAGACGTATCAACTGTTTCTCGCACGTTGGTTGCGCGAAGGTCGGCAACGATTTGCGGATATGGCCTAGGAAGCACGTAGTTGGGGTTCCCTGAAAAGTCGCGAAGCCGCGATGCGCACGACTCCTCTGTCTGCAAAGCGCCGAGAACGTCTGCCAGATCGTCTTGCGGCGGGTATGGCAACTGCTCGTACAGCCTCGCTGCGTCGTAACGCTCGTAGACAGAAACGGCGGCCCTAATGAGGGCGACCGCCCCTCGGGCATCACCGCCGCAGAGAGTTGTTTTCCACAAGTTCCTGAGGTTGCCGAGGTCAAAGTGGCCTTCTAGCCGAAAGGACTCGATGAGCTTCTCTGCGGACGCGAGGTACTCACCTCTGCGCTTCATAGCTGTGGCTTCGAGCCGGAGAGCCGCAGGATCGGAGTAAGTGAAGAGCATGCTCGGCTCAGCGCCAGACGAAGCCGCAAGTCCCCACCCGAGCTTTCCCGATGCTCTGTCAGCATCGGACATCTGTGTGAGCGTGACCGTCTCAGTCAAGCCTTCGTTGATGTAGGGCATTGCGGCTGTATCCAGCTCAGTTGCGAATGCACTCACGAGGGCCTTGAGCTTCTCGACCTGCGTGCTGTCGTACACCATCGCCTATTCCTTTCCTACTCGCGCGAGAACTTTGCCTCGAGCTGCTGCCATCATCATCGAAGTCCGTAGGCCGATGGCCGACTGCGTCACTTAGCTGGTGGTGCCGACAAGGTATCGCCGGATTCGGCGAGAACCCCGCGGGCAACGGCGCGGTCGACAGCTGCATTCACGCGCTGGTCTACGATGGCGCCCGTCCGCGTCCAGCCGAACTGGCGCGCGATGGCGTTCACCACCTCTGAACGTGACGCTCCACCGACGTCTCGTACGAGCATCTCGGCGGCGAGCGCGAACTCGTCGAGGTGGACCTGGTCTGGCTTGCGGTTGTGGTCGCGTGACCGCACCTTGGTTACCGCGCGGTCTTTCACATCGACGAAATCGCCTTCTCGGGCGAGGCCCGCTTTGGTGATGGCTAGGTCGATGTTTTCCTTGAGTCGAGCGGTGACTCGCCCGACGGACCACCATTCTCGGATCCGCTCGCTGACGGTGTCGAGGTGCACAGGGCCTTCAACCAGGACGAGCGCCCTGAGGGGTTCAACCAGGTGGAGATGGTTGCCGGGCTCTGCTGGCTGAACCCAGTAGGGCAACGCGACCGGTTCCGCCTCGATGTAGTCGACAGCCCAGGTGAAGGGCACTTCGACTTCCGCCGCGGTCGTCTCAACCGTCGCGCGCGGAATTGTGAAGTTCCGCTTACGGGTCGCAGTTCCCGTGACCGCGGCTTCGATGGCCGCCCGGAGGCGTTCTTCTTCCTGATGACGGTCTCGGTACCATCCGGTGCCCCAGATCCGGTGGAGGGTCCACCCGAGGCCTGAGAGCACTTGGTCCCTGAGCCGATCCCGGTCACGTGCGGCGGGTGCCGAGTGGTACTGGTAGCCGTCGCACTCGACGCCGAGGGCGAAGGAGCCGGGCTTGGCGGGGTGTCGCACACCGATGTCGATGCGGAAGCCTGCGGCCCCCACTTGGGGCTCCACGACATAGCCCCAGGACTGTATCGCCCGGATTACGGATTCTTCGAACGGGGAGTCCGGCATGAGCCCCGTCACTGAGGCTTGCGTGCCGAGTACAGAGATGCCTCTGCGTGCGAAGTCTAGATACGAGCGCAGGGCTTCAACGTTCTCATTCGTGGACTGCGGGATATCGCCTGCGTCCATGGATGCGACGACCTCGATGCGTTGCCTTGCGCGTGTGACTCCCACGTTGAGGCGACGCCATCCCTTGTCTTTATTGAGGACACCGAAGTTGGTGGAGATCTTGCCCGCTTCGTCTGGGCCGTACCCGATGGAGAAGACGATGACGTCGCGTTCGTCACCTTGAACCGACTCGAGCGACCTGACGAAGAATCCATTGAGTCGGTCGCTCTTGTCGAAATGAGGATCGAGATCTCTGTGCTGCCCACGAAGCTCGTCGACGGCGGCCACGACGGCGTCGGCCTGCGCGACGGAGAAGGTGACGACGCCGAGGGAGAGACCGGGTCTTGTCCGGTAGTGCTGAATGACTCTCTCGGCGACGGCTTTGGCTTCCTTCGGGTTGTCTGCTCCCCCGCCTCGGCGATACATCCCGTCTACGTGGAAGAACTCGACTCCGACGTCTGCTCCTTCGTCCTGCGCGGACGGGTAGGTGACGAGGTGCCCCTCGTAGAACCGGTAGTTCGAGAAGGCGATGAGGGCTTCGTGACGTGACCTGTAGTGCCATCTGAGGCCCAGGTTTCGGAAGGCGCCGGAGGACTTGGCGAGTTCGAGGATCGAGGTGAAGTCTTTGACGTCCGAGTCCTCTTCGTCGGAGTCGTCGGATTCCACCGCCCGTTCGAAGAATCGCGACGGTGGAAGCTGCTTGTCGTCGCCGGCGAGGATGAAGGATCTGCCGCGGTAGATGCAGTTGATGGAGTCGCCCGGGGTGACCTGGGATGCCTCGTCGAAGATGACGACGTCGAACTTCAGGTCGTGCGGAAGGTACTGCGAGACCGCCAGTGGAGACATCATGAAGACGGGCTTGATGGCTTGAATCGCGGTGCGCGCCTGGGTGATGAGGTTGCGAACCGCCATGTGGCGTTTCTGCTTCATGCCCTCCCGCCGGATGAGGGCGGGCTCTCCCAGCGAGGTGTTCGCGGGCCGCCGCGTGTTTGCGGACTGGATGATGTCGCTGGTGGCTGCTGCGACGATCTCTCGGTCGAGCTTCTGGAACTCGGCGACGAGGGCTTCTCGGTCTGCGGCGAGCAGTGGATGCAAGCGGGTGTCAATTCGAATGTGCTCGTCCGCCCACGCGCGCAGCAATGCACGCTCGATGACTTTCGGAACGTCCGCAGCCTGCAAGCGCTGTTCAATACAGAAGTTGACGGTCTCATCGAGGTCGAGTTCGCGAAGCTCGGCGCGGATTGCCTGATAGTCGAACCACTCCTGCTGACCGATGGTGTCGGACTGGAAGTCGCTCAGAAGCTCGAAGGCAGTCACGAAGTCGCCGAAGTCCTCCCTCAGCTCGTCCGTCCGCGACGAGTCGAACGCGTTGAGGATCTCGTCGCGCGCGCTTTCCCACTTCCGGAGGACAGAGTCAAGGCTGCCTACGGGAGAGGACTGGACCAGAGCAGAAACTTGGTGAGGCGAAAGCGCAGCGCCCGCAAGCTTGCGAACTCTCCCCGCCCACCCCAGGGCCACGTCCACGACGGTGAGGTCGGTGCGGGCGCCTTGGTAAAGGGCTCCGAACTGGGCGCTCAGGTCGGTCGTCGCCAAGTCCAGCTCTCGCGTACAAGCGCGCACATCCCGGACTGCAGCGATGACCGCGTCAGCATCTTCAAGAGTGTGCTCTCTGCCGGTGTGGGCTGACACCGACTCGATCCGCTCAGCGGCGCTCCTCATGGGGGCGACGTGCGCGGACAGCCACGCGACCGAAGTCGCCGGTTGCTCGACGAGCAGTTCCGGTCGCCCGGCCAGAGCAGGAGGCGATGCAACACTTGCTCGCCAGCTGACGAGCTCGAGACGCACGGACTCCGCAACTGCCGCCTCAGCGGGGTCAACCGTCGCGGAAGCCAGGTAGGCGACCGTCGAGCGAGAGACCATGTCACCGCTGAGGGTAATGGCCTCCTCGGCCGCCCCGAGATATCGGTCGACCGCTTCCCAGTCGGTAGACCGTTTCTGCCACCATCGTCCAAGGAGGTGCCCGGAAGCGATGCCGGCGGCCTCGAACTTTCCCACGGCATCGGACCAGGCGATGGCATCCGAAAGGTGAGCGATGCCTGACTTCACCTCCTTCGCGTCGGCGAGGAGCGCTCCGAGCGCCTTCTTATCTGTCCGGTACGCGCCGGACAGTTTTCGGAGTCCGGTGTGGAGGTTGGCGAAGCGGTCCTGGAGATCCCGCAGCGGTGCCGTGAGAGCGCTCGGGGTGAAAAGCCCGCTCGCTTGTGATTCGCTGCGCTCGAGCGCGAGAGCTTCGAGACGAAGAGTGTTTGCGGCTTCGCGGGCCGCGTGCAGACCGGAAGCGGTGAGCCAAGTGGCTTCGATGCCGGGGAACTCGCGATGTATCTCGCTGAGGCGCACGACACGGTCCGCCTCCGCGAAGGAAAGAGGGGTGCCCACACCGACGAGGTGAGCGAGGTTGCCGACGGCGTTGATCGCGGCGGTGAGCGATGCTGCCCTGTCCGCGAAGGAGTCTGCGGTGCCTCTCAGTGTCAGCGCGGTGAGCCCGGCGAGGTCAATTGCCCCGTGAACGGCGATGGCCTCCGGGGGCGCGGGGAAGTCGATGGGCAGCTGGTCGTGGCCGACACCCGCCAGTTCGATAACGAGGTCAGCAGCGCGCTGATACGTGGTGACCAGATCGCCCAGGTGTTGACGATCTGCATGGATGGAAGTTTGGTCGACTGCGCTCAGCCATGCATCGTTGACGAAGCCGGGACGGTGAACGTGTTGGAGATCCAGCAACTCCATCAACGTCGTCGTTTGGCGAGGTGTGCGCAGTCCGAACGAATCGACGACATCGTCATTGAGGCGAATCGTGCCTTGAAGCTCTTCCAAGGCGCTGACTGCGGAGTAGAGGCGAGATTCGAGCGAGGAGGGATCCGTGACAGCACGCCAAAGGAAAGTCGCCCCTTGCGCAGCGGGGCGCCATGTTCGTTCGAGCCGACTGAGAGTGTCGTCGAGTGCTGCGCGCCTCTCCTCTGACAGTTGGAGAGGTGGGCGCCCCGGAGCGGGAGCAACGGGCACGTGGACGAGCTCGGCGAGTTCACCGAGAACATCGTGAAGCGACGCCTGAAGCGGTGAGCGAAGCTCGTTCATCGCCAACGCGTAGGAGTTGAGTCGGCGGCGACGGTCTTCAAGGGCTGAGCGAGATGGGGCGCTCATCGCGTGGGGCGGTTGGGCGACGTTGTCGAGGGTGCGAAGGAGTTCGGATGCGACGTCCTTGCGGTTCGTCTTGTGGGAGTGCAGCTCGAGCAGGTAACTCTCGAGACCGCTGTCTTTGAGGCGGTTTTTCACCACATCGAGTGCGGCAATTTTCTCCGAGACGAAGAGCACCGACTTGCCGGCGTGCATGAGCGCGCCGATCATGTTGGCGATGGTTTGAGACTTCCCCGTTCCTGGCGGTCCGTCCATCACGAAGCTGCGTCCGGCCAAGGCGGCCGCGACAGCGGCACGTTGCGAGGAATCCGCGTCAAGGACGAGCGGTGTGCGCTCCGGCGGGGCGACCTCGTCGATGTCGGCGGGATCAACAGGGTCGAACTGGAACTCATCGCTCTGAGTCGTGGGGTCACCGTTCGCCAGTGCACGGACCACCGGGTGATCGAGGATGGTCGCTTCGTTGTCGAGAAGGTCCTTATACATGACCTCCTTAGCGAAAGAGAACGTCGCGAGGTGGACTTCCGGCTCCAGGCTCCAGTCCTTGAAATCCTTTGCCTTGCCGAGTTCTGTGGTGAAGCGGCTCAGGATCTCCGAGACGGTCAGCCCCTCGATCTCTTCGTACGTCGGAAGAGTGATCCCGAACTCGTTGAGGCGCAGCGGAAGGGCAGGGTTGAGGACGGCGTCGTCCTGCCCGCCCTTGATCCTCGGGGTAGCTCGAGGCCCCTCGGGGACCAACTCAACGGGGAGCAGGTAGAGCGGACTGGTCATGTCCGTCTTGTCTACGTCTTGCCACTTCAGCATGCCGAAAGCGACGTAGAGCACGGAGAGGCCGCGGTCGAGGAACTCTTCGTTCGCGCGGCGCATCAGAGTGCGGACCACAGGGCCGATCTCCCCGTCTGCGCGAGGAACGTGAAGAAGCGGCCCGGAGCGTGCCGGGCGCGCTTCGCCGCTGTTCGCGTCGATGATGTCGCCGACGAAGCTCTGCAGCTTTCCGGAGCGGAGCAGTTCGAGGATGGCGTCCGCGGAGGGAGCATCGAAGCTCAGCGAGGATGTCCTGGCAGCCTTGAACCGAAGGAGACGGCTTCGTCGATCCAGTCCGATGAGCCCCTCGCGCCATGTCTTCAACGCAGCACGAGTCTCAGTGGTAGTGCCCATGTCGCCCCTCCAGTGTGCCGTCGGTCGACGATGAACTCTCACCCGACGCGATGCTTCCCCACATCGTATCGACGCGGCCGCCTCACCCGGAGAAGAAGCTTCTCCGCTCACCCCGTCGCCCGGTAGACGCACACTGTGTGATGCCAGATTCCACCTCCAGGCGCTGAGCTCACCCACGCACAACGCGCAACAAGCGTCGAAGCAGCGAACCCACGAGTGTTTCACACCGTATGGTGCACTGTATGTTGGTGGAGTACAGCACTTGAAGTAGGATCTGCAACATGAGCAACCTCATCACCATCGACGTACCGTCGGAAATCGCCGACGAAGTGCGAAGGTTCGCGGCTTTTCTCATCACCGACCAGCCGAACCGCCTCCCACGAACAGCCGTTCCGGACGACGGGATTCCCGACTATCCGCTATGGCCTGACGAACAAGTCGAGCGGTTCGCATCAGCCCCCACGACGACAGCGCGTGTTTACGTCAAGATCATGGATGCCGTCGTAGAGCACGGCGCGGCGGGCCAGTGGCTCAGCATCGCTGAACTGGCGGAGTGGACCGGACAGACGCCATCGGTGATCTCGACTTTCCGCACACACCTCTACCGCTACATCAACGCGCACCTGCCAGAGGGAACACTCGCGCCGTTCACGAGGGCAACCGGCCAAGACCTCCGCCCGGCCCGAGGACGCGAGGTCTACTACCGCATCAGCCCCGCATGCGCCGAGCAGTGGACGCGATTGCGCGGCGAAATCGAGAGAACGAGCCTCTTCGCTGATAAGGAGTCCTAATGGTCCTCTTCAAAGACATGCTCATCGACACGCCCTACCCGATCCTCGACATCGAAGACCGCGGCGATGACAAGGATCCACTGACAAGCGAATGCACCTACTGTCGCCGCGAAGAGTGGGGACGGAACCACAGCACGCAGGACATCGTCGTGGTCCGTCGCTGGCGTGAACGCAGCGTCTGGGCCCCCGACCTCGACGGGCTCGCCAATGGCGGCTGGTTCGAATGGCGTTGCTCAAAGCACCCGTACAGATGGGAGAGTTCGCCGTACGCCGCGAATGCCCCCGACCGTCTCCGTCCAGCACCAAGTGCGCGGTGTGAGCACGTCAGCCTCGGGGACCGGTGTCGGACGCGGACGGGCGAGAACTTCGATGGCCAGTGGCTTTGCAGCGAGCACTCCACATCGGTCGTCGCGCGACTCCGGATCGAGGAGCGCATGCGCGAGATCGGCGAAGCAATCGCCGAGTCGGACCAGCACATGTGAAGCAGATGGTGGTGCCGCGTACGGCCCCACAGCACGCATGCATGCCCCCGGCACATAGCGCAGCGCCGCGCTCGTCGTCGTCGTCGAACGTGGCCGTCACCTCACTGACGAGGGCGCTCCGACCCCAGTCCCGATGGAGCTCTACGACGGATAGGCTCACGGCATGACGATGGTCGAGCCGCCTCCTCTGGATCCGCTGACCGGAGACGAGAAGTTACTCGGACTTGACGCGTCGGTGTCTGACTTCTGGCGGTTCGCGTTGCCCGACGTGACGACGAACAATGTCCGTGGGTGGCTGGCCGAGTACCTTGTGTGGCGTGCCACCGGGGTCGAGCGGCCGGTGCGCGTCGAGTGGGACGCGTTCGACGTCCTGTGGGGCGGCATCCGCATCGAGGTGAAGTCCAGCGCATTCGTGCAGCGGTGGGCGCAGCGCCAACCGTCCACGCTCGCATTCTCAGGTCTTCGTGGAAAGCTCCTCGACCCTGTGACGAACACATACGCCGCCGAGTCGACCTACAACGCCGACGTCTACGTTCTCGCCGCGAATCTCGCCGGGCGAGAGCAGTTCGATCAACTCGACATCGGGAATTGGCGATTCGCCGTGGTCTCGCGCGTTGCGCTAGAGGCAACTGGGCAGTCAACTCTCACCTGGGTGCGAGCGCAACAGCTCGCTACCGCGGTCGTCGGTTACGACGACCTCGCGGCGGCGATCCAAGAGGCCGCCACGGGATAGTGTTCGGGCCGGAGGCGTCGACGGGCGAGCTCCAACTCGTCACACCCGCTGATCCCTCCAGGTTCGGGAGATCATCAAGGTTGTTCCGGGTGGCGGGCTTTCAGTCTGTTCGCCTGCCTGACGCGCGCCCTGAGCAACGCGTACTTACGTGCGCTTCTCCCGCCACTGCGCGAAGTCGAAGCGAACCCGAGATGCGATGTCACCGTTTTTCGCCGACCGGCAGAGATCATCCCTTCCGAAAGCCCACTGCACTGCGGACGGGCGATGCTAGACGCTGGCTTCGGCGGACGCAGAGAGAGGCGCCTCCAGAGCCTCAACGGCTGAGATCATGTCGGCGATGGAGCCAAACCGCGCGGACTCGTCGAGACTGGTCGCGCGGTTCACAATGTCACCGACCGGGCCGCTGGCGACACCCAGTCGGGTCTTGCCAGTGAAGATGAACGAGATGATTACCCCTGCGGCGTAGATGTCGTTTGTGGGCTTGAAGTCTTTGAAGGATTCCAGGAGCGGGTCGATGATCGTTCCCTTCATCTCCGTCTCCGTCCGCGTGAACTCAGAGTCCCGATGCTTATGCAGTCCGAAGTCTGACAGCTTCACGAGCACGGCGCCCATGTCGTACTTCTTGATGAGGATGTTGTTGCGGCTGATGTCCCGATGGAGCGTGCCGCGGAGGTGGAGGTAGTTGAGCCCGTACAGGAACTGGAGGGTCACACGCTTGCGTGTTGGCCAGGTGATAGTGGAGTTCCCCTTGCGTATGTACTCGCCCAAGGTCTCATCGCAGTACTCCATGGTGAATGAGTTGCGGTTCGGATCGTAGTCATAGGCCTCGACGATGTAGGGGAAACGGATTGACCGCAGCAGTTCGAATTCTGCTCGGAAGCGAGTGAGGTCTCGCTCGGAGATGTTGGCCTTGGCTCGCTTCACCGCGAACGTTTCGTTGTACAGTGCGTCGTCATACTTGTGTACCAGCGCGAAGGAACCTTCCCCGACGAGTGTGAGGACCGGCGGGGCATCGCTCCTGCGTTGTGGAGCTGGCGCTGAGGTGAACATCACGGCCTCGTAGCGCTCGATCTCTATTCGTTCGACTGAGTCCGGGATCGGACTTCCTCCCGAGTAGACCAGGAACGATTTGCACTCTTCGATGAGCTTTCTGTAGTCTTCGCGCACCTCGAAGGTCACACCGGCACGCTTGAGCGATTTCCTCATGTCGCTGATCTGCTGGATCAGGTCCATGAGGTCACGACTGTCGCCCGCGTTGAAGTGACGCCCAATGGTCATCTTCGTGTTCATGAACCGGAAGTGGCCGTTGAGCCTCTCGTGTAGGACCGCGAAGATGCCATCGAGCGGTGGGGCCTCCGCTGGATACAACGCCAAATATTCCGGCTCGGCATCATCGGGGTCGATACCTGTCGCCAGCCCGCGCGCGACATCGTCCAGCGTGACCATGTGCTCATCCTGGCAGAACGGGAGCGGGCGCCTCGGTACCGCAGCGTTCGCTGAAGCAAGCGTCAGCGCTGCCGCCGGTACGAGAGACTGGGCGGATGACCACCCTGCCTGACATCACTCTCCTGCCGGTTCGGCACCTGCTGCAGCTAGAGGCGAGGGTCGTGCATGAACTTCGGCGGCGCGACCTGGTACGGACGAACAACAAGCCGTTGGGCGATATCGCAGAGCACGTTGTCTGGCTGGCCCGTGGCGGAGTACTGGAACCCAACTCGACCAAGTCGCACGACATCACCACCGCCGCTGGCTGGCGCATCCAGGTGAAGGCGATGGCCAACCGCGCAGCCGGGCCCGGCGCGCGCTTTAGCCCGTTCCGGAGCGCGGACTACGACACCGCAGTGTTCCTTGTTTTCGGTGCCGAGTTCGACATCGTTGAGGCCATTGAAGTCGAAGCGGCCCTGATCGAGGAGCGCGTGCGGTTCGTCGCGCACGTCGCGGGCCGCCAGCCCAGCCTCACCCAGGTGCGCGCGCTCGGCAACGACGTGACCGCAGAGATGCAGTCGGCGTATGAGCAAATCGATGATCAGCCGCTTGCGGGGCGCGACAGCGTCCTCTCTGGCCAGGCGGGCGACGGCGCCGGCCCTGGCGAAGTTCGTCGACAGAGACCTTAGGCGTCCGAGAGACAACGGATTCCCGCGCCGTTGCGGCACTGTCGGCCGGTTGTCTTAGACGTGCTCTACGTTGGGACCCATGCAAGAGAAGAAATCTGCGCTTGAACAGCACATCGCCGTGTTCGGGGAAAGCGGAAGCGGCAAGACCGTGCTGGTGTCGTCCTTCTATGGCGCGGCGCAGGACCTGGAGTCCCGCGGGGTGGTGGTCTTTCGGGCCCGCGGCGTCGTGACCGCGACGGGGTGAGCCATCGTGCGATGGTCAGTGAGAACGACCAAGAACTCACACAGAAAGACGACACCGCACGATGGCTCTTGACCAGTCTGCCCTCCTC
>SNQX01000030.1_pt1 | contig 99291 bp, 101 predicted proteins | sample 2580501 | NCBI WGS metagenome assembly SNQX01 (sample SAMN10953784, study PRJNA522744) | food fermentation metagenome | isolation source: 48-hour incubation of native-enriched microbial consortia from nixtamalized... | place: Mexico | collected 2017-09-24 | reverse complement strand
ATCCCCGTTATCCATCTTTATACGGAAATATTACATCTTTTCCGAAAATTACACCGAGCAAGTAAAGCACGGTAGCCGAAAGTGTACAAAAAGAGTGTCTTGGAATACCCGATATTTAAACCTTGTCGAGAAAAACTTGACACATACATCCATCACGTCCCGTTTTACAACCTTTTTAAATTATGTTATAAAGAGGGTATTCAAAGTTTCTTATTTGGCTACTTCAAAAAGACGGGAGCATAAAAAGATGGAGACGACAACGGAAAAAAAACCGTACGGCACGGTGTTGATCCGTGCGAAAGATATACTGGACTATCTGGAATACCGGGTGGACCCGGTGAGTCTGCAGGAAATTTGCACGGCTTTAAATACGAGCAAATCCACGGTCTTAAAAATTTTAAATACCCTTTGCTCGATTGATTTTGTAAAACGGGATGAAGAGACAAAGAAATATACGCTCGGTACCGCGCTTATCCGTTACGGGGAAACCGCCCGCAAATCTTTTAATATTGTAAACGTGGCGGAAGCGGTGCTCGAAGAACTGAATGACACCATTGGCGAAACCGTCCACCTTGGTATTTATGAACAGGATCATGTGGTGTACGTGAAAAAGCTGAACGGAAAAGGGCAAATCATTTTAAGCTCGCAGGTCGGGCATACGCTGCCGCTGTATTGTTCTGCGATGGGAAAAGCGTACTTGGCTGAACAGAGCGAGAAAGATGTGCGTGATTATTTGTCCCGGATTACGATTGAAAAAAGGACTGAAAACACGATTACGGACCCGGAAAAACTGATTCAAGATCTCCAGGAAGTCAAACAGCGTGGGTATGCAATTGACAACCAAGAAAATGAAAAAGATATTTACTGTATTGCGGTGGTTATCAAGCGGAACGGAAAGATCGAAGGCATGATGAGCGTTAGTGCCCCGCGGTTCCGGATCACAGAAGAAAAGAAGCAAAAAATGATTACAAGCATCTTAGAGGCACGACAAAAAATTGAAAGCAAATTGAATGGCTAATGGAAAAAACTTGTTCCGACACGGGGCAAGTTTTTTATTTTCTCTTTCATGAAATGGTTTACATAGGAGAGAGTGTGTTGTAAAATGAAATTGAATTTATTATTCATAAATAAAGTTTATTATATAGAAATTAAAAGGAGCGTGCACCATGAAAAAAATGCAGACTTTGCAGGCGTTAGAAAAAAATGGAATTGTGGCCGTGCTGCGTGCAGACTCCGTTGAAAAAGCTTTGCGTATTACGGATGCACTGATTGCCGGCGGGATCAAAAGCATCGAACTAACTTTTACCGTTCCGAATGCGGATGTTGCCATCAAAAAATTGACGGAACTGTACCAAGACCGTGATGATGTCCTCGTTGGAGCTGGCACTGTCCTGGATGCCCAGACCGCCCAGACCGCGCAAATGGCCGGGGCAAAATTCATCGTCGCGCCGACATTTGATCCGGAAACGGCTGCTTTTTGTAACCTTTATCAAATCCCTTATATCCCGGGCTGTATGACGGTAAATGAAATGAAAGCGGCCATGCAGGCGGGGGCGGAAGTAATTAAACTGTTCCCAAGCAATATTGTCGGGCCGGCATTTGTAAAAGACGTTAAAGCCCCGCTGCCGCAACTTGAAATCATGCCTTCAGGCGGAATCAGTCTGGACAATATGGAAAATTGGATCAAAGCAGGCTGTAAAATCCTTGGCGTGGGCGGAAGTTTATTGAAACCTGCCGAAACCAATGATTTTGCGAAAGTGACCGAGACAGCAAGAGCGTTTGTGGACAAATATCAGCAACTAACAGAAGCCGTGCATCAGCAATCGAGGGGTCAATATGCCTAAAATTTTAACACTTGGAGAGATTTTGCTGCGCCTTTCCACCTCCCCGGGAGATCTTTTATCCTGCAGCCATTCTTTCAATGTAAATTACGGCGGGGCGGAGGCGAATGTTGCCACAACGCTTGCCAGTTTCGGGCATGACGTTGCGTTTGCGAGCAAAGTACCGGCTTCCTCTTTGGGAGCGGCTGCAGTAAGAAGCCTCCGGGCAAGCGGTATTGATACTTCCCGTCTTCTAATGGGCGGCAACCGGCTTGGCATCTATTTTTTGGAACAGGGGGGCACATTGCGCAATTCCAAAGTGATCTATGACAGGGAAAGTTCCAGCTTTTCACAGATGGATATTGGCGAGTGGGATTTTGAACGGCTTTTTGCGGATGTGGCCCTTTTCCACCTAACCGGCATTACCTTTGCTGTGTCCGAATCATGGAAATATTATGGGCAAATTCTCGTTAAAGCGGCTTTTGATCGCGGCATTCCGGTCAGCTACGACATCAATTACCGGCCGGCAATGTGGACGATGGAAGAGGCGAGGGCAGCCATTATCCCGATCTTGCCGATGCTCACTTACTGCTGTGCCAACTATCTTGATGCCCGAAACTTTTTTGGCATTGATGCATCGGTGGCTGTGCCCGGCAATATGGAAGCATGTTACCGGGAAATCAGCCGCAAGTACCCGAATCTCCGCGCACTCTATGCGACAGACCGGAACGTCATCTCCCCGACCTGCCATGAATTGCAGGGCATGCTCTGGACTGGCGGTGTTTTTATACAATCCAGGCGTTACCGTATGGAGCAGATCGTAGACCGGATCGGCGGCGGGGATGCCTATGCGGCGGGGATGCTCCACGGCTTCTTAACCGGGATGGATCCGGAAGAAACCGTACAATTTGCGACTGCCACCTCTGTGTTGAAACATTCTGTGAACGGGGATGCGCTGCCGCTTTCAGCAGACGAAGTCCGATCATGGGAAGGCGCTTCCGGCCGGGAAGTCGTTCGGTAAACAAGTGCTCAAAAAAACCAAAAAAACTATTGAATAAATTTGAAAGCGGATTATAATAAGGAGTGTAAGAACAAATAAGAAACTTGATTTCCAAATAGGAAATAAAGGAGGGGCGAATTTGAAAAAATTATCCTACTCGTACGTGAAAGACCTGCAACGGTATCCAACCAAAGCCATCCAGTTTGGAGAAGGAAATTTTCTTCGGGCTTTTGTCGACTGGCAGATTGAGCAAATGAACAAACGCGGACTTTTTCAAGGTGGGGTGACAATTGTACAATCATTGCCACGCGGTAGAGTAGGGCAACTTGCTGGACAGGACTTTTTATTCACAGTCATGCTGGAAGGAATGCAAAATGGAAAAGCAGTCCAGTCCCATGAGATTATTTCATCTGTAAATAACGGGATCAATCCTTATGAAGATTATGACGCCTATTTACAACTGGCCCATGATGACAACATCCGGTTTATTTTTTCCAATACGACGGAAGCCGGCATCGTCTATCGTGAAGGAGATGCATTAACCGACCGGCCTCCTGTCAGTTTCCCGGCAAAACTTACGGCACTGCTCTATGAAAGATATAAGGCCGGAAAAAAGGGGTTTTACATCATTCCTTGCGAGCTCATTGAAAATAACGGCAAGGCACTGAAAGAAATTGTGCACCGCTATGCGGATGAGTGGAAGCTTGGCGAAGATTTCAGCAGCTGGCTTGAATCAGAAAATACTTTCTGCTCCAGCCTGGTCGACCGGATTGTCCCGGGCTACCCGAAAGAGCGCGCAGAAAAACTTTGGGAAGAATGGGGCTATGAAGATACGTTAATTGCAAAAGCAGAACCATTTCTCATTTGGGTGATTGAAGGGCCCAAGGAGCTGGAAGAAGAACTGCCGCTCAAAAAAGCGGGGCTGAATGTCGTGGTCACCGATCATTTAAAACCGTACCGCGACAGGAAAGTATACTTACTAAACGCCCCCCATACAACAATGGCCTGCCTGGCGCGACTTGTCGGCATTAAAACAGTCGGCGGGGTAATGGAAGATCCCGATTTTTACCGGTTGATTGACCGCGAAATGTTTGCGGAAATCATCCCGTCATTGGATTTGCCAAAAGAAGAGTTGACAAGTTACGCGGCGGGAATTCAGGAACGTTTCAGAAACCCGTATATGGAACACCAGCTGGACGCGATTGCTTTAAACAGCGTTTCAAAATTTAAGGCACGCCTCCTGCCCATATTGGCGGAGCATGTAAAAAGGTTCCACAAAATCCCGTCAAGAATTGCGTTAGCTTTATCCGGGCTGTTGAAAATTTATGGAGAGCAGAATCCTGCCTCTGCTAAAGCAATTGATTTGCCGGATGTTTTGAAAGAGTTTTCAATGACGTATCACTCCGATCGCTATGTTTGGGACATTTTAAGCAACGAAACCTTATGGGGAATGGATTTGACAAAAATTGACGGCCTGCCCGCTCAAGTTGAAAAAGGCTTGCAGTTGATAGAAAAAGAGGGCGTTCGCAGGGCAGTGCAGCAGGCCAACGAGGAGGCATTACCGATTGAAAAATAAAACCATTCAGCTAAACCCCCGGGATAATGTACTCGTTGCTCTTCAGGATTTAGAGCCGGGTGATGTCCTTACATCAGGGGCTAGGGCGATCACCGTAAATGAGGCAATAAAAAGAGGACACAAAATTGCTTTAGAAGATATCGAGGAGAACGCGGACATTATAAAATACGGGTCACCCATTGGACATGCGACAAAAAAGATTGAACAAGGCAGCTGGGTCCATACCCATAACGTGAGCACCAATCTTTCCGGAAAAGTGGAATACGAGTACAAGCCGGAACTGCATCCCCGCATCTTTCCGAAAGACAGCCGCACTTTTAAAGGTTATTTGCGGAAAAACGGAAAAGCCGGGATACGCAATGATTTATACATCATTCCGACTGTTGGGTGCATCAATATGATCGGTGATCTCCTCGTTGACCAATTTAAGGCGAATCACCCTGATAACGGCGCATTTGATGAAATTATATTGTTTAAACATCCATACGGCTGTTCCCAGCTGGGGGATGATTTGCAGAACACCCGCAAGATTTTAATGGATGCGGCCGCCCATCCAAATGCCGGCGGTGTGCTCATCTTCGGGCTTGGCTGTGAAAACAACCAGCTAGATGAAATGAAGGCACAAATGGGAGAGTTTGATGAAAAGCGCGTAAAGTTTATGATTTGCCAGGATGTTGAAGATGAAGTGGAAACAGGCTTCCAACTACTGGAAGAATTGAATGAAGCTGCAAAAGAGGACAAGCGGATCGATCTGCCTCTATCAGAATTGAAAATTGGATTAAAATGCGGCGGCTCAGACGGATTTTCGGGCATTACCGGCAATCCACTGCTTGGAAGATTTTCAGATTTTGTCATTTCTCAAGGCGGCTCCACTGTTTTAACGGAAGTCCCGGAAATGTTCGGTGCCGAAAAAATGTTAATGGCACGAGCAAAAGATGAAATCGTATTCAATAAAATTGTGAAGCTCATTAATCAATTTAAAGATTATTTTGCTTCTTACGGGCAGCCAATCTATGAAAATCCTTCTCCGGGCAATAAGGCCGGCGGGATCACCACTTTGGAAGACAAATCGCTCGGCTGCACGCAAAAAGCGGGGACATCGGCAGTGGTCGATGTGCTGGAATACGGAGAAAAACTAAAGGAAAAAGGGTTATCCCTACTTCAGGCACCCGGAAATGATCTTGTTTCCTCAACAGCGCTTGCAGCGGCGGATTGCCAGATGGTCCTGTTCACAACCGGCAGGGGCACACCGTTTGGAACCTTTGTGCCAACTGTGAAAGTATCGACGAACACCGAACTTTATGAAAAGAAAAAGCAGTGGATTGATTTCAACGCGGGACGGCTGCTTGATGAAGAAATGGACGAAGTAGTAGAACAATTTATTTCTTTTATTCTTGAAGTCGCGAGCGGGAAGAAGACGAAAAATGAGATCCGCCATCTGCATGAGATTGCGATATTTAAGAACGGCGTTACTGAATAAACCATTATTCCATTCCAAAAAGAAGGTATAGAACATGTTCTTAAATCAAGATTTTCTTTTAACAACAGATTTTGCCAAGAAATTATTTCACAACCATGCCGAAAAAATGCCGATTATTGATTACCATTGCCACCTGAACCCGAAGGAAATCTACGAAAATAAAAATTTCAGAGATTTGGCACAAGTGTGGATCAATGAAGGGCATTACGGTGACCATTATAAATGGCGTTTAATGCGCGCAAACGGTGTCCCGGAAAAATATATTACGGGTGATGCTGACCCTTACGAAAAGTTTTTAAAATGGGCGGAAACGATTGAAAAATCAGTGGGCAATCCACTTTATGAATGGACGCATTTGGAGTTGCGGCGTTTCTTTGAAATTGATACGATTTTAAACCGCAAAACGGCACCGGCCATTTGGGAACAGGCAAATCAATTGCTGGCGACAGATGATTTTAAACCACGGAATTTAATTAAAAACAGCAATGTGAAAGTGGTTTGCACAACAGATGACCCGGTGGATGACCTTCAATACCATAAATTGTTACAGGAATCCGAGATGGAAAATGGTTTTAAGGTGCTGCCGGCTTTCCGGCCCGATAAGGTGCTGAACATCCAGAATAAAGAATACGCTGATTATGTCCACAAATTAGCAACTGTTTCAGGCGTTTCAATCCAAAACTTCTCGGATCTCGTTTCGGCTGTTCGAAACCGAATTGAATATTTTCATGAAAGAGGCGGTCGGTTATCCGACCATGCCCTGGATACTTTTACGTATGCAGAGACGGCGCCGCAACAATTGGATATGATTATAAAGAAAGCGTTATCAAAGGAAGACTTGAATCTAAACGAAATCAATCAATATCGTACAGCGCTGTTAATAGAACTTATGCGCATTTATCACGAAAAAGGCTGGGTCATGCAATATCACATCCATGCTTACAGGAACTTAAATGGGCCCATGTTTGAAAAACTGGGGCCTGATACGGGGTATGATGCATTGAATGATCGAAGTATTGCAGAATCTTACGGGAAATTATTTGCCCGTGCAGAAAATGAAGATATCATTCCAAAAACGATTCTTTATTCTTTAAACCCGAATGATTGGCTTCCGCTTGTCACAATGATGGGCTGTTTCCAAAAAGATACGGTTCAGAAATTGCAGCTGGGATGCGCCTGGTGGTTTAACGATACAAGAAGCGGGATGCGTAGGCAATTGGAAATGTTTGCAGAAGAAAGCCTCCTGCCAAATTTTGTCGGCATGTTAACCGATTCACGCAGTTTCCTGTCATACCCGCGCCACGAATATTTCCGCAGGGTACTATGCGAGCTATTTGGCGAATGGGCAGAACGGGGACAAATCCCCGATGATGAAGAACAGATCGGGAAAATCATTGAAGATATTGCTTACAATAACGCTTATCGATATTTTGGCTTTTTTGAGTAATAAGGCTTTTGTATGTTCCGGAATTGGAGGATTTCACACTTTTTAATAAAAATAGGTGGTGCAGAAACATGGCTGAAAGCGTTGTAAAAACGACCGCGGAAAAGATAATTGATCCGCAGCATGCATCCAAGCGTATTTCGTTAAAAGAAAAAGTGAGTTACGGTTTTGGTGATTTTGGGAATGGTTTTATGTTTGATTTGGGGCAATCTTATTTGACCAATTTCTATACGGATGTCGCAGGCATTAGCGCTGCGGCAGCCGCCGGTGTTTTTTCGATTACAAAAATCTTTGATGCATTTATGGATCCATTAGCCGGATCCATCATTGATTCGAGAACCCCCGGAAAGCGCGGTAAGTTTCGTCCAGTTATGATGGTTTCTTCTGTATTGCTAGCGATTATGACAGTCATTATCTTTATAATGCCGTCCGGTTTATCACCAACGATGAAGATCGTTTACGCATATGCAACATATATGGCTTGGGGTATTTTGTATTCGTTTACAAATGTGCCATACGGGTCTTTGGCTTCTGTCATGACAAGAAATGTAGATGACCGATCCTTCATGGCTTCTACACGGCAGGCCGGCTCAATTGGCGCCCAATTGGTAACTGGTGTTGCTTTTGTTCCAATTATGCTGTTGTTCTCAAACACAAAAGTAGGTTATGCCGTTACTGCAGCTATTATGGCTTTCATTGGTATATGCGGTTTCTTTATATGCTATATCAATACAAAAGAACATATTCATGCTGAAAATTCACGAAGCAAAGAACGCGAAACGATGAAAGATTATCTTCGGGTCGTATTTACGAACAGACCGCTGTGGAGCCTGATTTTAATGACATTATTTACAATTTCTGCTATGAATACAAACAACCAAATGATGATTTATTTCTGTAAATACAATCTGAATAACATCGGTTTGCAACCAATTATTAATTTTATCATGATGGGCTGCTCTGTTGCAGGGATTACACTCATCCCATTTTTGGTAAAAAAGTTTGGCAAGAAAAAAACAGCAATTGGCGGGCTTATCATTGGAGTCGTTGCGGACGCATTGAATTTTGTCATTCCAACAAACATTGTAACATTCATTATTTTAGTTACGATCGGGTATGTGGCTTTAGCCATTCCGAACGGTGTTACCTGGGCTTTTGTATCTGATACGATTGACTACGGCCACTGGCATACAGGTGTACGTAAAGAAGGGATTACCTATGCTGCCTTTAACTTCTCGAGAAAAATTGCCCAATCTATTGCAGCATTGGTTTCAGCAGGTATTCTTGCTGCAACGGGATATATTGCGAATGCCCATCAATCATCAACAACATTGCTTGGAATTAAAGGGGCAATGACGATTTATCCGGCTGTCGCTTTACTACTTGCTGCAATTATTATCACCCTTTTATATAATTTGCCTGATGATAAATTTAAACAAATTGCAAATGATTTGGAAAACGGTCGTTGGGAAAAGGGTACATTTATTCAAGGATAAAAAGAAACAGGGGATAGAAAACACAGCAGTTTACTTGGTATAATCATAAAATTTTGATAAGCGGCTGCTTTCTTAAAATTCAAGAAGGCAGCTCTGTTCATTTAGTAATGAGGTTTTATAGGTGTATTTATTGGTTCCATTTAGATCATTTTTCGCTGTGTTTCGACGAATAAGCTGTGAATGCAAGTGTACTATTCTGTCATACTCTGCCGCATGTCGTTTTACAGGGCTTCCTTTTAGGAACGGGAGATCGGGATAAGGAACGGCTGTCATGATTTATCTTTCTATATTGCTCTAAGTTATTGTTGCGTCCAGCATAGCGCGGGAAATGACAGATGATCGTGAATTCGCGGGGCAGATTGTACTGTCGGCATTCAGTTTTTTTATAATTTCAATTATTAGGAGGATTTCACATGGATCTAGACGATTTCACCCTTGACTTTTTCAGTTTAAAAGGCAAAGTGGCGGTGGTAACCGGGTCGGCGACAGGGCTTGGGCAGGCATATGCCGTTGCGCTGGCGAAAGCGGGGGCCGATTTGTATTTGCCGGTGCACCGGTCGAGCGGCGAGGAGACGAAGTCTCTCATTGAAAAACAGGGCAGGAAAGCCGTGATCGTAAAGGCAGATTTGAGCGGGAAAGAAGCAGCAAAGAAAGTGATTGATGGCTGCATTGAAACGTACGGCAAGATTGATATTCTTGTGAACAACGCTGGCATTATTAAACGGGCGCCGCTGTTGGAGTATAAAGATGAAGACTGGGAGAACGTTCTTGATGTGAATTTAAATGGCGTCTACTACTTAAGCCAGGCAGCCGCAAAAGAAATGGCGAAACAAAAAAGCGGGAAAATCATCAATGTTGCTTCTATGCTTTCTTTTCAGGGCGGGAAGTTCGTTCCGTCCTACACGGCCAGCAAGCATGGTGTTGCAGGCCTTACGAAAGCGTTTGCCAATGAATTAAGCACGTTCAATATCCAGGTCAATGCGATTGCCCCAGGATATATTGAGACTGCTAATACTGCCCCGATTCGTGCGGACGAAAACCGGAATGAAGAAATTTTAAGCAGAATACCGGCGGGCAGATGGGGACAACCTTTCGATTTAATGGGCGCCATCATTTTTTTAGCAAGCCCTGCATCTGACTATGTGACCGGCCATATTCTTGCAGTAGACGGTGGCTGGCTCGTGTGGTAAATCAACTTTGATTTATAAAAAATTCACAAGGAGTGATTGAAATGTCCCAAACCATGGAAACAAGATATACCCACAGCCCGGAAGACATCCGGCACTACACTACAGAACAGTTACGGAAAGAGTTTTTAGTGGAAAAGATTTTTGTTCCCGGCGAAATCATGCTGACTTATACCCATAATGATCGGCAGATTTTCGGTGGGGTTACACCGACAAATGAGCCGCTAGAGATCCGGCTTTCAAAAGAACTTGGTGTAGACTACTTTCTGGAAAGAAGGGAACTGGGCGTCATCAATATCGGAGGGCCCGGCAGTATCACGATAGAAGACAAAAAAGACCCGATGAAAAAACAGGACGGCTATTACATAGGAAAAGGGACAAAAGACGTCGTGTTTGAATCGGACGACCCCACTAACCCGGCGAAGTTTTATGTTGTTTCAGTGCCCGCGCATCACAAATATCCAAATGTGAAGATCAGCATTGACCAGATTACGCCGCGTGAAACAGGCGAAGATCTGTCTATGAACAAGCGGAAAATCTATCAATATATTCATCCGAATATTTGCGAGTCCTGCCAGCTGCAAATGGGTTACACTGTGCTTGAACCGGGCAATGCCTGGAACACCATGCCAAGCCATACGCATGAACGGCGTATGGAAACGTATTTGTACTTTGACATGGAATCGGATACACGGGTATTCCATTTCATGGGCAAACCGGATGAAACCAAGCACCTTATCCTATCCTCAGAACAGGCGGTGATTTCCCCGAGCTGGTCGATCCATTGCGGGGTAGCGACGAGCAATTACACGTTCATCTGGGCAATGTGCGGGGAAAATATTACCTATGATGATATGGATTTTGTCCCAATGGAAGAGTTGAAATAGGATGTATAGCAATAAGCTTCTCTTCTCCAAAGAGGAGCTTTCTTTTTTTACAACACAATGCCGAAATTCCTTGACCAATCGCCATAATCCTCTATAATGAAATTGTAATACAAATAGTAAACTTAATTTCTTATTTAGAAATTATATGGAGGCGAATCAAATGAGCGAGATCATCACTGCCGGTGAGCCGCTTGTGTTGTTTATTGCGGATGAAAAGGGGCCGCTCCATGCTGTCCGGCATTATACCCGTTATATGGCCGGTGCGGATGTGAATGTATCTGTCGGGGTTTCCAGGCTCGGGCACACGGTTTCGTTTTTGACGCAGATTGGGGAAGACCCTTTCGGCGTATATGTGAAAAATTTCTTAAACAATGAGAACATTGATACCACCTATGTTTTTTCAACACCAACATATCCAACGGGTTTCATGTTAAAAGGGCTGTCGGAGATTGGCGATCCGGAAACCGTTTATTTCAGGAAGAACAGTGCTGCTTCTAAACTAACAAAAGAAGCCGTTCGCCAGGTTGATTTTTCAGAAGCAAAGATCCTCCATCTAGACGGCATTTTGGCGGGATTAAGCGATAGTGGTTACGAGACAACTTTGGCGCTGATTGAAAAAGCCCGGAAATACGGCCTTACGATTACGTTTGATCCGAATTTGCGTCCGGTAATTTGGGAATCGGAAGAAAAGATGATGGAACGGACAAATGAAATCGCTTGCCTTTGTGATGTCGTCATGCCAAATGCAAAAGAAGCACAGATTTTAACCGGCGAGCATGAAAAAGAAAAGATGGCGGATTTTTACTTATCCAGAGGTGTGCGGCAGGTGATCATCAATTTAGTGGAAAAAGGTTCGTATTCAAAGAAAAAATTCGAAGATGGTTCATTTGCTGAAGCGGCAGTGCCAAAATATGAAGTGAAACATTTGGTTGACCGCATTGGGGCAGGTGATGGTTTTGTATCTGGCATTCTGGCCGGCATGCTGGAGCATCTTGACGATCAGGCGCTTTTAATGCAGGGCAATGCGATTTGCTCCATCCAGATGCAAAGCCTCGGGGACAATGACGGCCTGCCGACGCGGGCAGCATTGGATGCGTTTATGAAATCGGCCGCCTTAGTAGCCACACGGTAAAAAGCCTAGCATTCCTGTTTCAGGAGCCTCATAGAATAGAAATCGTCCGGCACTCTTGTTTTTTCCTGGAGTGCCGGGCTTTTTCCCTTTTCAAACCCTTTTGTGTGAAAAATAAAAAAAGTACTTGACCAAAAATGAAAGTGTCTTATAATTTTTAATGTAAACCATAAATTATTTTAGGTTGACATATAAAAAGGGGTGACGGTAGTGGATTGGACGAATTTGGCAGAAAAGGTGATTGAAGGTTATGTGATAAGGGAAGAAGAGGCCAGGGAAATTTTAACGGTTCGTGATCATGAAGTATTAGCACTTGTCCATGGAGCCTATCAGATCCGCCGGCATTTTTATGGAAAAAAGGTAAAGCTGAATTTGATTATTAACGCCAAAAGCGGTCTTTGTCCGGAAGATTGCGGCTACTGTGCACAGTCAATTAAGGCGGCAACAAAAATCGACCGGTATCCATTAGTCAGCAAACAAACGATTGTGGAAGGGGCAAAGGAAGCGAAAAAGAATAAAATTGGTACATATTGCATTGTGATGAGTGGACGAAGACCAACCAACCGTGAAGTGGACACAGTAATTGCGGCGGTTGAGGAAATTAAGCGGGATGTGGAACAATTAAAAATTTGTGCCTGTTTAGGGCTCGTTACTGAAGAGCAGGCGTTCAAGCTGAAGGCAGCGGGTGTGGACCGGTTTAATCACAATATTAATACAAGTGCAAACCACCATGCGAATATCACAACCACACATGGTTATGAAGACAGAGTCAACACAATCGAAAACGTAAAAAAGGCAGGCATCTCCCCGTGCTCCGGTGTGATTTGCGGAATGGGGGAAACGGATAAGGACATTATCGATATGACATTCGCGCTCAAGGATCTGGACGCTGATTCTATTCCGGTCAACTTTCTGCATCCTGTTAAGGGAACAAAACTTGAAAATATGGACGAATTGACACCGATTCGTTGTTTAAAGAATTTGTCCTTGTTCCGGTTTATCAATCCCACAAAGGAAATTCGGATTGCTGGCGGGCGGGAATATCATTTGCGCTCTTTGCAGAATTTAGGGCTATTTATTGCCAACTCCATTTTTATTGGTGATTATTTAACGACAGAGGGCCAGGACGCAAAAGAAGATTACCAGTTAATTGAAGATCTCGGATTTGAAATAGAAGAAAATCCGTTCGAAACAGAAGGCCAGCAGTTCACTTTGTATCATTCGTAGATACGCTTCACTCTTAAACACCCCTAATTCACGCTTGGCGACCTTTTTTCATAGCAAATGAAAAGCATTCTTTTTTTGGTACTGATCCACTTGCCAAAGGAAAGGAATGCTTTTTAGCTATGGAATGGTAAAAACTGTGGCGCCCCCCAAACCATTCTTTTTATCATTCTCTCGTGATCTCGCGGAAATATTTCAGTCTAAATGGTTTAAATCTCAGTTGCTGCGGATAAATTTCTTCTCTCAATCCAGGCAATTCTCCGTTTTGGAGTGGTTTTTGCAATTTTTTTGATCGATCCCCTTTCAAATAGGCAAAATGTAACCCTGTATAGGTATATAGACTCATTTAGAATGATTGTTCGCTATTTTTTTCAAATTCGGGATAAAATTTACGAGATTTATTGATTATAATGGTGTTTGATACATAGAACAAAAGGAGGAGACAGATTGCGAAGATTGATTTTTTTCGGGGGTGCGGGTTTTTTATTGCTGTTTGCGCTAAGTTTTGTGAAGCCTGCTTCAGCCGCCTCGTCTACCATGTATACGTGGACACCGTCGAAGCTTTATAAAACGGCGTCCGGCGCGGCTTACTCCAGAAATGTGAACAGCGGGACAGCGGTAACCGTCTACAGCAAGTCAGGCAAGCGCTATAAGGTGAAAGCAGGTGGGAAAACAGGTTACATTTATGCTGATAACCTGACAAGGAGCAAAGTGAAAAAAGAGGACTATTTTGGTTCGAAAATTTATAAGCAGGCGGCAGGCGGCCCGTATGTTGCTTCCGTACCGGCGGGGAAGATGATGTATATCAAAATGGAAGCAACGAAAAACGGCATGTATCTGGCCCACGTGATCGGAACCGGGTACAGCGGCTATGTTGACAAAACCCATTTTATTAAACCGGTTGTAAAATATACGTGGATGCCGTCTAAATTATACACATCCGCAACCGGAAATTCGTATAACAAGACGATTAAAGATGGGCAAAAGGTGTCGGTTTTTAATGGGTCGCACGGTCGTTACCAAGTGAAAGCAGGCAATAGCTCCGGATATATTTATGCGAACAACTTAACCGGCTTGCTCGCGAAAAAAACGGTCTATGCTTCTTCCAAACTGTATACATCTGCATCCCATACAAAATATACGGCTGTTATTAGACCGAATCAGCAGGTGTATGTGAAAGAAAGCACCCAAAATATGTCCCATATCTGCGTCGTTGGGACAACCCAAAGTGGCTGGATTTATACGAGCCACTTCACAAAACCTGCACCGGCAGCGGGTGGAACAACAAGCACAACGACGGGAACAAGCCAAACGGGGTCTTCCACAGCGGGTGGGAAAACGACGGGAACGGCAACCGGCAGCACGTCCGGATCTACAGGGTCTGCCGCAGCAACAAGTGGCACGACCACAACGGGCAACACTGGATCAGGTTCTGCATCCGGAACGACTACAACGGGAAACACCGGATCGGGTTCTACGTCCGGAACGACCACAACGGGCAACACTGGATCAGGTTCTGCATCCGGGACAGCTGCAACAGGCAACACCGGATCAGGTTCTGCATCCGGAACGACCGCAACGGGCAACACTGGATCAGGTTCTGCATCCGGAACGACCGCAACGGGCAACACCGGATCAGGTTCTGCATCCGGAACGACCACAACGGGCAGTACCGGATCAGCCACTGCATCCGCCACGACGACAAAGGGACTGGATGTCAGCCATTATCAAACTCTGACACAAGACAGTTTTAACCTTATGAAGAGCCAGGGCTACAATTTTGTCATTCTGAAAGCAACAGAAGGAAGCGGATATACGGATTCGAAGTTTTATACCTATTATAAGTATGCCAGAAACGCCGGCTTGTCGGTCCATGCTTATCATATGATCGGCAATTCCACCACCACTTCCGCACAGCATATTGCAGAAGCCAAGCATTTTTATCAAGTGCTGGCCCAAACAAAGGCGAAAACCGGCTATGCGTTTACGGGCTACGCTTTCGAAGATATAGAACCTACCGGGACGAATAGCATTACAACAACTTGGTGGGCAAATGCGGCCCCGGCTTGTGCTGGCTATTTCTTAAATGAAATGCAGACGCTCGGGCAGACGAAAGTGGGCATTTATGCCGGCTACTTTAATTGGAAAAGCTATCTTGAGGGCCATACAGATTCTTGGCCTAGCAATACCAAAATCTGGCTGGCACGGTATAACATCACGCTCGGTACGAATGCAGACGTTTGGCAGTACACCGAAACCGGAACGATCGATGGCATCACCGGCCATTTTGACCTTGATATCAGCTATGATCCTGATTTTTAAAAGATGTTCTCAAAAAAAAACGGCGAGAAACTGCTCTCGCCGTTTTGATTTGGCTTCCATCAGCATTGGAACATCCGGGCCAGCGCGCGGTATGATCGCAGAAATTTTCCCCGCCCGCTGGTTCAGGCCTCCACAAGCTTCCCGTTTGTTGCCGGCTCAGGTCTTTCGCATCTGCCAACTTTTCTATTGGTCAAGCGCCGGGCTGCCAAACGGCTCAGGCGGGGAGATTTTGATCAGGCATCCACAAATTCGCGGATTTTTTTAGCTGCTTTTCTGCTTGCCCCTCCCGGCAGGACAGTAAGCCCATAGAGTAAAAGCATAAAGAAAGCACATCCAAACAGCCATCTGTACAGGTGCCGGTTTATATGGGGACCGGTAATCTGTTTTGATACGGTAAACGTAAGGTCTGTTTTTGCCATCGGTTTGCCGTTTTGGTAAAATTGGCCCCCTCCGTACAAATCCATCTGCTCAAAATGTCCGCTTGGGCCGTTCGCATGAAGGAACATCCGGGCATGCGCCGGTCCGTAGAGTTGTTCGACCCGGAGTGCATAATGCCTGTTTTCACCGGGCAAGGCTTTTTTCAAAAGAAATGCCTTATAGCCGTTTGTTTTTCGCTTATGGTTTGTAAATTTTCGTTCAAACACCATTTTTTGCCGCCCGCCGCTTTTATGCCATAAAGAAACGCGGTATGCGGCTTTACCGTGGAATCGGGCAGGCATAAAAGCGACTCGGTCGAAAGCTTTGTCTGCGATAAACGTTTGGGTAACGGTATGATGCCGGTCAACAAGCGCAACAGGTTTTCCTCTGGCCGCCTGCTGGTTGACGATATAATCCTCGTATTTTTCGGTTGTCCCTGTGAATGCTTTTTCATTCCATTTGGCGCAAACGGCGAGCAGGACAATAAGGCTTAAAACGAGCAGCCAGTTTCCTGCTGTTTGCAGTTTCCATCTTTTTTGTGCCGGCAGCCATTTTTTTGCTTCCAAGAACTGATGCATCTTTTCAAGACCCCGTGCAGCGCAAAAAATCATCAATGGCGTGAACAGGAGGGAGTAGCGCGGTTCTGCTTCCCAAATAAAAATGAAAAACAAGTAGCTGCCAAATAAGCAAATTTGCATGAGTAATTGAACATCAAATCTTATTTTACGGAAGAACGTTAAGCCCGAAACGGCCAGCAAAAAGAGCGTTGCGATATGAAATACCTGGATGATAAACAACAGCACTTGATTCTGGTCTCCGTAAACATAACGGTATGCGGCGTTGTAATGGTCCATCCGCTGATTGTACTTGGCGTAGGCCTGATCGCCTTGTGAAAATGTGCGGAAGGCTTTTACCGCCCAAAGCTTGAGCAGACCGGATGTACCCCTCGTTTCGATCCGCTGTTTGATCAGTGCATAATCCGCCTGTTTTTTTGCCTGTTGGGTGGGAAGACTTTCTGACAATCTCGTATCCGCGACATTGTATCGGCCTTCATTTGAAAGGCCAAGCGCCAGCCAGTGGGTTACCGGTGCCTTGATGGTCGCGTTTTCCCGGTAGCCGAGATGATGGTAATACGCCTCTGCCCCAAAAGTGACAGGCAAAAAAACAAGCATAATGAACGCTATTCGCAGCACGGTTTGTTTCAGCCGGAGCGTGTAGAGCATGTAGATCAAAAGGGCAGGCAAAAGCAATACCATATTTTCCCTTAATTGGCATCCAACAGCAAGCACTGCACCAAGCAGAAAAAGGTATACCGGGCGCCCCGTACGGCTGTGGCAGTACCAAAAATACACCGCCATGGACGGAAAGGCGATCGCAAGGCTTTCTGTATAAAAATACGGGATATAAAGAAAGAGCGGCAGCCATGTGATTGTGAAAACAAGCAGTAAATTTCCCGTTTTGCGGCCGGATGTTTTCACCGCTAGCAGCCAGAGAAAAAAGATCCCAATATTCAGGAACAAAGCCGCTGCCAGCTTATCAACAATCAAAAACCAGTCCGGATTTCCAAACGCAGCATAACGGTAAAGCAGGTAACGGGCAATGGTAATCGGTACATTGTTCGGGTACAGCTGCAAATAGTACTCATTTCCGAGCAATGTCCCGTGCTTTAATAAATACAAAGCTTCCAGATAAATATGGCCACCATCCACCTTGGGCGGCTGCACCCCGTGAAACAGGATAAGAATCGCCGTTTCAATAGACAAAATAATGGCAAACAAAAAGGCTGCCATTCTTTTCAGCCCTTTGTCTGAAAGCCTTGCAAAAATGCGGCAACAGCCAAGATAAAACAGGATGGCCACTACGGAAAAGAGGAACAGCGCTGCCATCTGCCCCGTTGAAATATTCCATTTTCCATCAAGCAGCACGAAATGCGGGTCATCTTTTTTGGCCCACAGCGGTGCGATAAAGAAACTGCCGATTGTGATAAGAGCGCATGACACCGTAAATATGATACTGAAAAGACTAATGGTTATCTTCTTCACGAACATGGAGGACTCACCTCATGTAATGTTCTTTACGCATAGAATCCATTCTCTGGCGTGTAATGGGTTAGTGGTGCATGAAAACAGTCTTTTTTATCATGCCCCGCCGCCTGCACTTCGTATTCTTGCATAATTTTCCAGGTTTCTCAAGGGACCAGTATAGCGGCTTATTCTGAATAAACCGTGAGAATTCCATGAAAAAACCCGCAGTTTTTCAGCGACCAATGTGGCACGCGGGAAACTGGCGACAAGCCGGCCGGTGATTTACGTGAAAGGTTTTCCGAGCGAAATACCGCGCAGCACGGTTCTATATAAGTTTTTACATCAAGCCTGAGCACCAAATTGCACGATGACTGTTTTTTACAGCAGGCAACAGAACTGCGATATATTCAGAAAAAATTGTCGGTTGATTTCCATCCTTTTGCATGGTCGTTTTAAGGAGGTGAAATGTTGGTCCAAAACGCCCTTAAAAGCCGTGCAGGCGGCTGCTGCTCAAAATACGGCCAATATTGGCAAAATACTTGTTGTAAGACATCCATCCGGTATACAATTCAATTGTTTAAAATCTGCTTTTTTGGTAAAAAACAGAATGAACTTCCCGGCAATTGCGGAAGTCTATTTATTGTAAAAAGAACAGGCTTCCGGAAAAGGAGGAAGACAGCTTGGCTAAAGTGCTCATTTTACCGCTTTTAAAAATGCCGTCCGGCCATCATCAGGTCGCAGAGGCGTTAATGCATAAATTGAAATGTATGGACAGTACCATTGAAATGAAAAAAGTTGATTTGATTTCCTATACGAGCGGGACGCTTGAGAAAATCGTCACGAAAATGTATTTGAAATGGATCCAGAAAGCACCGCGGACATACCAATGGGTGTACAAACATTTTATTTATGCGGATGCCGACCAGACCGCATTAATGAAATTCTATGAACTCTCTTTTATTAAGCAAATGGAAAAACTGATTGCCGAGGAAAATCCGGATCTTGTCATTTGCACGCATAGTTTTCCGTCGATGCTGCTCAGCCGGCTGAAGTCAAAAGGAAAAATTGATGTCCCGGTTATCAATGCATACACTGATTTTTTCGTCAACGGCTTGTGGGGAAAGAAAGAAATTGACATCCATTTTGTGCCGAACCAAACGATCAAAACGACGCTCATCTGTAACGGCGTTCCCGAACAAAACATTTTTGTCACCGGCATTCCGATTCATGAAGCGTTTAAAGAAAGAACGGTTTTGCGCCATACATCACGGAAAAAAATCTTAATATCCGGTGGCAGCAGCGGCCTCGGCGATCTGTACCGCCTTCTGAAAGCATTGAAACGGGAACAGCCAGGCAAGGCCGATTATTATGTGTTATGCGGAAAAAACGAAAAGCTGTATAACAAGCTGAATGGATGGGGGATGAAACATATCATCCCGGTTCCCTATATCCAGTCCAGAAAGGAAATGAGCCGGCTGTACGATGAAGCGGATGCGATCATTACAAAGCCGGGCGGTGTCACGATCAGCGAAGTGATTCAAAAAAAGCTGCCGATTTTTATCCACTCCGTCCTCCCCGGTCAGGAAGAAATCAATCTTGCTTTTTTGAAACAACACGGTCTTGTCTTTGAACTGGACTTCACCAAACCGGTGGAGGAACAGGTGATGGAAATTTTGGAAGACGGGAAGCAACTGGCCCGGTTTTACCGACGGCTGCGCCAATATGGGAGCGAAATCGAACTCAGGGGGAAAGAATTTGATGTATTGATCCGCGGTCTGCTCGGCCGCAAAGCAAACCAAACGCCGGATAAAGTGCTGAAGGACCAGTACTATGTTTCAACCTCTTATTGATTTTTTTGCGGGGCGTCTATGGGGCCGTATTGCTGGAAAGGACTTGTCGTTTTTGTTTCCGGGTACTTTTACCATCTTCCTGCCGTGGAATTCGGGCGCATGTTTCAGGCCGGCCCAACGCTTGCATCGGCTTTTTGCCGCCCGTTTTCCGGCCGGTATGGGGTACTCCTATCCAAATGAGGCGCTAAGCGGATGAAAAAAACTTCCTGATGGCGGAAAGGAAAATATGCCATAATGAACATGGAATGAAATGGGCAAGTGCACCTGCAATTTCCCGGCCGCTTTTGCACATGCCCGGGCAACGACAAAAGATCGCGTTGCTTAAGCAGGGAGTTGAAAATGGTGGAGCAGGATTTAACACAGTTGATCCGGCAGGCAAAAGCAGGAGATACAGATGCGTTTGCCGTGCTGGTGGCCCGGTTTAAAGGGGAGGTGTTCCGGCATGCATATGCCATGACAGGCGACCGGATGGAAGCGGAAGATATCGCCCAGGAAGCATTTGTGAAAGCCTGGTACGCCCTAGATAAACTGGAACATGCCTATGCTTTTGCCTCCTGGATGTCGAAGATCGTCTCTCATTTATGCTATGACCGGCTGAAAAAAATGCGAAAAAAAGTGGATCTTCAGGCGGAAATAGAAGAGGAGCCGCTTAGGAGGCCAACTTCCAATATCGACAACGCCAATTTGAGATTTGACATCCGCAGCGCGATGGAAAAATTGTCGCCGGAACACCGGGCAGCGATCGTATTGCGCGATATCCAGGGCTATTCCTATGAAGAGATCGCAGACATCTTGAACATCCCGCTTGGTACCGTCAAGTCGCGCATCAACACAGCGAGAAATATTTTGAAAAAAGAACTTTCAAGAGGGTGATCACATGGAAACACACGTCCGGGATTTATTGCCGGCCTTCATGGATGATGCGTTAAGTGAAACGGACCGAAAAATGGTTGAAGCCCATCTTGCCCTTTGCCCGGATTGCCGCCGTGAACTGGAAGAACTGGAGACGGTGAAGGCGGAAATCAGCCGTTTTTACCATTCGGTTGATGTGCCGGGAATCCAGTTTGAAAAGGCGGTTCTGGCTAAAATTATGCCGCAGGAAAAAATGGCGATGCATTACCGCGTTTTTGTCTGGTTCTTTGCGGTTTGCTGTGCCGCTTCTGTGCTTTGCGCCTACCCGGTGATGAGAAAACCGTTTTATGTCGGCATGAATATTTTTCAGGCCCTCTGCAATATTCTTTCAAGCGGCTTTCATATTGCGCTTTCCATTCTTTCCGCGCTCCCGGCTTTGTCTGCGGGGATTATGGTGGTGATAGCGGTGATTTTGGCCGTTTGTATCTGGATTTTGTTTGGCCTTCTCACCATGAAGCCGGTGAAGGAGTAGGGGATGGAGAAAAAGATGAAAGCCGCAAAAATATTGATTTGCTTATTGTCCTTGCTCCTGCTTTTTCTGAGCGCAGGGGCGGGTTTCCACCCTGCGTTTGCAAAGGAAAAAAGAATGAGAATCATCATCCACGACCGGCATACGGTCATCCCGAAAAATGAAAAAGTCGAAAATGTCGTTGTGATCGGGAATAACGCGACCGTCAGCGGATATGTCAAAACAGCCGTCATTGTGATCAATGGGAATTTGAATATTCGTAAGTCAGCGGATATCCGCGGCTCTGTATTTGTGCTCGGTGGAAATATCAAACAGCAGCCGGGTGCCCGTGTAACGGAACATGTCGTATCTATCAATATGAACAATAAAACGCTTGACAGTATGATTTTTGCCGCTGTCATGCTTCTTGCCCTCTGGTTTTTCCGGCTTTCCGCAAGCCTACTGTTGATTGTGTGCACTGTTTTGTTCGGCTTAGTCGCGAAAAAACCGTTTTTTTCTGGGATTCGGTCCTTCTACACGCGGCCCGGAAGGATGATCATTACCGGCTGCCTGCTGTCGCTTGTCGTCCTTGCGCTCAGCCTGTTTTTGACGATTACAGTGGTATTAATACCGGTTGTCCTTCTGTTATGCCTTGCTGTTTTTGTATCCCTCCTGGCAGGACTCGTGTTTCTTGGCCGGGAAATCGGTAGCACCTTTGCCGTTTTAAACGGCAGGCAGGAATGGCTGAAACTGTTAACGGGTGTGACGATCCTGATTGCCCTTTGCAGCATCCCGCTCGTCGGGGAAGTCATTTTCCTGATTTTGTTCTGGTACTCGCTCGGGCTTTCGGTCACATGGCTATTTCAAAAATGGAGAAACAGGAAAAAACATGCGGCCGCAAAATAAGGAGCCGCATGTTTTTTTGTGAGTACCCTGTTGCGTTTTTTTGCCTGTCCTTGTTGAAAAAAAATTCCAAACGGGGTTTTTGTTTCCGAAAAAAGCCTTGCCTGTTTCTTTTTTTCGAAGCAAATTTTTACAGTGTTTTCCATAATTCGTTTAAATGGAAGAGTAGGAAAACAATGACCGCAAATTTTTATCGCCTATAAATGAACTTTTCTTTTACCCTCAAAGTCTATTGTATTGTATCGAAAGAGGCCGCATGAGAAGGAGAAGCGGCGCGTTTTCTGTAAACAGACCGAAAAGCAGGGGGGAAAAGAGAATGGCCAACAAGAAAAAAGACAAAGTGTTGATATTAACAGGCGCTTTTGGGGAAGGGCATTTGCAGGCCGCCCGGGCAATTGAACAGGCGATGAAAATTCGTTCCCCAAAAGCAGACCCGGTTGTCGTCGATTTCATGGAATGGGTCCATCCCACCTTATTCCCGGTCAGCCACTATGTTTATATGAAAGGTATTGAAAAGTTCCCGAATCTTTACGGGTATTTGTACCGTAAAACGTATGGAAGGAATGCCCTGTCAAAAACATTGACCGGCTTATTTTCAACGGGGATGAGAAAGACGCTGCGGATGCTCGAAACGATACGCCCATCCGTTATTGTCAGCACCTATCCTTTTGCGTCTTCTATGATTTCAAAATTAAAGGAATACGGGCTTACGGATATTCCGCTCGTTACCGTCATTACCGACCATACGCACCACAGTTCATGGCTGCACCCGTACACAGATCACTATGTCGTTGGTTCGCATATGTTGCGCCGGCAGTTGATCAGGCTCGGCATTCCCGGCCGAAAAATTTCCTGTACAGGGATCCCGATTAAACCGAGTTTCCTGAAACCGGTGAACAAGCAGGCTTTGTACAAAAAATACGGCCTCGATCCGGCGTTACCGGCCGTGCTTGTCATGGGCGGCGGGGAAGGCCTGTTCGGGGACGGGCTGTTCACGGCTGAAAAACTGGACGCGGTACCTTTCCGCATGCAGCTGTTGATCGTGTGCGGGCATAATGAAAAACTACGCGCCCGCCTGATGGATGATCTGAAAGGGACGAAGCATAAGGTTTTCGTGCTCGGCTATATTGATTATGTGCGTGATTTAATGGCTGTCTCGGACGTGATGATTACGAAACCGGGCGGCGTGACAACAGCGGAAGCATTGGCCATGGAACTGCCGATGATTTTATACAAAGCGCTGCCGGGCCAGGAAGAAGATAACGCAGCCTTTTTAACACAAGCGGGCGCAGCAGTTGAGGCAGCAGATGAAGGCACGTTAATCCGGTGTTTAGCCCGCCTGAATGAAAACAGGGCACAGCTTGCGAAGATGAAAAGAAACACGCTATCGATTCAAAACAGAGAGGCCGCTTTTCGGGTGCTTTCCGTTATTGACCAGGCGAAATATGCACGGCTCATTCATGCGTCTGATCCGGAAATGCCGGATACCGCGCACGGAAAGTATGCAAGGATGCGAAAAAAGGCTTTGCTTGTGCATCACCCGCATGAATCTTTGGATGAAAGGAGCGGCACGGTTTGGAAGTCATCATCTGGGTATTGATTTTATTCATTCTCATATATGCTATTATTCCATATGTTTTAGCGGCCAAACTCGGTTTTTGGGTATGTTGGAAAGGAAAAAAAGATGCGGAGATTGCGCTCACCTTTGATGACGGGCCGGACCCGGTCTATACGCCGGTACTGCTTGATCTTTTAAAGCGGGAAAGAATTAAGGCCACTTTCTTTCTCGTCGGGGAAAGGGCGGCCCGGTATCCGGAACTCGTTTTGCGCATGTCGCGTGAAGGGCATTGTATCGGCCTTCATAATTATAAGCACCAGTGCAACTGGCTGATCAGCCCTTGGAAAAATGCGCGCACGCTTGAGCAGTCGGCACGGATTATTGAAAACATCACCGGCGAGAGACCGGTTTTTTACCGCCCGCCGTGGGGAATGATGCATCTGCTGGACTTTTTTCTGCACAAGCAGTTCCGCATGGTGCACTGGTCGAAAATGTTCCGCGATTGGAAGAGAAAAGGCGGTTCGAAAAAGGTTTCAAACGGCCTGATCACCCGGGTGGAAAGCGGCGATGTGATTTTGCTGCATGATTGCGGCGTCACGCCGGGCGCAGATGAGGATGCCCCGCAGTATACAATTAAAGGTTTGCGGGTTGCGATTCCGGCATTAAAAGCGCGCGGCTTCCGGTTCGTGCGGATGGACGAGATGTTTGACAAACATTTTTCTATCAAAACCAGCCATAGAAGAAAGGAAATAGAGCCATGAATGAGAACGCCAGATTGTTTTTTATGGTCCACAACTTGTCAGGGCATGAAAAATTACTGGATGACATCATGATTTTTTTTACACAGGATGCCTTGCCGCTTTTTGCCGCTGTTTTATTGATTGTGTGGTTTTTAGGCAATGATAAAATGAAAAACATGGTGCTTTATGCCGGCATTGCCGGTGTTGCCGCTTTGCTGGTCAATTATGTGATTACGCTTGTTTATTATGAACCGCGGCCATTTGTCACGTATCATACCAGCATTTTAATTCCGCATGCGGCCGACGACTCATTTCCGAGCGACCATGCGACAGGCACGTTTGCCATGGCTTTCGCCTTATGGGTGCGGAACCGGAAACTCGGATTAGCGATGATGCTCTGTGCCGTTTTGACCGGCATTTCCCGTGTATGGGTCGGGCACCATTATCCGGGGGATATTGCGGCAAGCATTATTGTTGCCTTGTTCACAGTATGGACCATCCAAAAAATGAAAGGGTTGTTTGACCCGGCTTTTAGCATGCTGATCGGCTGGTATCATGACATATGGGCGAAAATTACAAAAAAAGGATATAAATGAACGAGCAAAATCAATCGAAAAGAGGGCGGGACACCATCTAGCACTGTGCCCTGTCACTCTAAATCAATTTAAAAGACGTTGAGGCACAAATCGAAATGGTGCCTCAACGTCTTTTGTGTTTTATATCTATATAAAGTGAACGAAATATTGCCGCTCTTTTGCCTGCCGCAAAAAGTCATCATTCGGCAAATTGGTGCGCGGGCTTGATGCAAAAACTGAAGAGCATTTATAAATGTGCATTTTAGCGGCACAGCAAACCTTCATCCGCCAGTTATTTCCTCGAAACAGCCGCCTCTACTTCGCTCATCGGAATGCCGAGTGCGCGCGCGACGCCCTCGCCGTATGCCGGATCCGCATAATAACAGTTCGTAATATGGCGGAGCTGGACTTCTCTTGTCGTTCCCTGCATATTGCGGGCGGTGTTTGCAAACAGTCGTTGCTGTTCTTCCGGCGCCATCAGCCTGAACAGTTTGCCGGGCTGTTCATAATAGTTGTCGTCATCTTCACGGAAATTGTGATAGTCGGCCGTACCTAAAATATCGAGTGCCGGTTCTGCGTGTTCCTTGCTGTCTTCCCATTCGCCGTAACTGTTCGGGCTGTATGAAACGGAGCTGCCTTCAGCCGGATTGAACACCCGCATTGCGCCATCACGGTGGTACGGATGGAAGTGTTCCGCTTTTTTCGGATAGTTGACAGGGATTTGCCAGTGGTTGACGCCTAACCGGTAACGCTGCGCATCGCCGTAAGAGAAAAGGCGGCCCTGCAGCATTTTATCCGGTGAGAACCCGATGCCCGGCACAATATTGGTCGGGGCGAACGCGGCCTGTTCGACTTCTGCAAAATAGTTTTCCGGGTTGCGGTTCAGTTCCACGACACCCACTTCAATCAGCGGAAAGTCTTTATGGTACCACACCTTTGTTAAATCGAACGGATTATACGGAAGGTTTTTCGCCTCTTCTTCCGTCATCACCTGGATGTACATCGTCCACCGCGGATAGTCGCCGCTTTCAATCGCTTCGTACAAATCGCGCTGATGGCTGTCGCGGTCGCGGCCGATAATTTCCTGTGCTTCTTCATCCGTCAGGTTTTTGATGCCCTGTTGTGTTTTAAAGTGGAATTTGACCCAGACGCGTTCATTGTTTGCGTTGAACATGCTGTACGTATGGCTGCCGAACATATGCATATTCCGGTAGCTTGCCGGAATGCCACGGTCGCTCATCGTAATCGTTACTTGGTGGAGCGCTTCAGGAAGCAGCGTCCAAAAATCCCAGTTTGCCTGTGCACTGTGCATATTGCTGCGCGGGTTGCGTTTGACGACATGGTTCAAATCCGGGAAACGTTTCGGGTCTCTGAGGAAAAATACAGGCGTGTTGTTCCCGACAAGGTCCCAATTGCCTTCTTCTGTGTAAAATTTCATCGCTGTCCCGCGGATATCGCGTTCGGCATCCGCCGCGCCGCGTTCACCGGCAACGGTTGAGAAGCGGATGAACATATCGGTTTTTTTGCCGACTTCTGAGAAGAGTTTTGCCTTCGTATATTGCGTTATATCGTTTGTCACTGTGAACGTCCCGTACGCGCCGGAACCTTTTGCATGCATCCGCCGCTCCGGGATCACTTCCCGGTCGAAATGGGCCAGCTTTTCAATAAACCAGACATCCTCCATCAATAACGGGCCTCTTTTGCCGGCGGTTTTTGAATCTGTGTCATTCGGAACCGGGGCACCGAATGCAGTTGTCATTTTTTTGTTGTCTTTTTGATCGCTCATCATGTTCCCACCTTTTGCTATTTGATATCTATATTATAACTGGTTCATTATAAAAATCAATATTTATTTATAATAAATTTAAAGTAAAGATTATCATATCAATGGAAAGGAGGACTAATAGAAGTGTGAGGGAAATGTGCTATTTTCATTTGCAGCGTTTGATTATCAATTGTAGAATAGGGAAGGAGGGAGAAAAGCGTCTTTGATCGTTTTTTCGGCCGGGATGATGCCGCCTGCAGCCTGCTTTTCATAGTAGCTTTGCCGGGCATTTTTTGGTATAAATAAGTTAAACGACTGGATGAGGATGAATCACATGCTGAATGAGAAGCCAAACCTGGAGAACGATGCATCTTTTCATATTCCGGAAAGCGGTTTATTATACATACAAAAAACGCAGGCTGTCATTGAATATATGACGCAGAAATCCTGTGTATACGAAGTTCTTTCCGAGTATTTAATGATTCCGTTTGAAGCAAAGGATACTTTATTTGATATCATAAAAGATATGCCCGAAACGGTTGATCTTTTCACCAGTGTCCATCCGTCCGAATCCGGATTTTCGACGCTCTCCCTGCCGCTTTCTCAATTGAAAGAGCGCATCCGCTATGAGATGCTTGTGAAAGTGATTATTTCCGGCAGCCTGACGAGTTATTTTCAGCCGATCATCCGCATTCAGGACAACCAAATATACGGCTATGAATCTTTGCTGCGCACCCGTTTGCCGAACCGGAACATTCCCCCAGGCCTGTTATTTGATGCCGCCCATAAAACCGGGCTGCATTCGTTATTGGATTTGCGCGCCAGGGAAGCGGCACTGAAAGCCCGTGTTGAGAAACTGCCCCGCGGCGTGAAGAGCTTTATCAATTTTTTGCCCGCTTCGATTTATGATTACAAGTTTTGCTTGCGGCATACGTTCACTTTGATTGAACAGTACGATATTTCCCCCGAGGACCTTGTCTTTGAAGTCGTGGAAACCGAGAAGATCAACGATGTCCACTTTTTAAAAAAGATACTCGGGATTTACCGTGATCTTGGCGTCAGCGTGGCGCTTGATGATCTCGGTTCGGGGTACGCAACGCTTGAAACTTTGAAAATCTTAAATCCGAACTATGTGAAAATCGACCGTTTTTTTATTTCCCATTGCGACGAGAATAAGGTCAAACAGCGCTTTTTGCAGGAAGTCATGGAAATTGCGGGAGAAACCGGTATTTATGTGCTAGCGGAAGGAATTGAACGCGAAGAAGAACTGCTCTATTGCAAATCGATCGGCATGCATTTGGCGCAAGGGTACTATATTGGAAAACCCGCTCCCGAACCCGCTGCGATCATTCTTGGGGGAAATTAGGAGCTTTCGGGTTTTGCAATGGCCGTTTTTGTAGCGTTTGCTAAAAAATGAATCTTCATTGCGTTTACGAGGCTGGACCTGAAAGATAGGTCGGCTTTTTTAATTTCTTCAGCAAGGATGCGAATCAGCGGACCTGGAAAAAAAGAGAAACTAGCCGTACAGTGAGGTCAAATTGTTCTTTTGCGTGATGTAAAAGGACCAAAAGGAGTCGCGTTTGGGTCCGAAATGTCTTTTTGAAGCTGTCAAAAGGACAAAACACGTTGCATCCGGGTCTGAAATGTCCTTTTGAAGCCGTCAAAAGGACAAATTGACCTCCACCCGGGCCCAAAATGTCTTTTTGAAGCTGTCAAAAGGACAAAACACGTTGCATCCAGACCCGAAATGTCCTTTTGAAACTGCCAAAAGGACAAAAGGAGCTTCAGCCGGGTTCGAAATGTCCTTTTGAAGCTATCAAAAGGACAAAAGGAGCAGCATCCGGGTCTGAAATGTCTTTTTGAAGCTATCAAAAGGACAAAAGGAGCAGCATCCGGGCTCGAAATGTCCCTTTGAAGCCGTCAAAAGGACAAAACACGTTGCATCCGAGCCCGAAATGTCCTTTTGAAGCCGTCAAAAGGACAAATTGACCTCCACCCGGGCCCAAAATGTCTTTTTGAAGCTGTCAAAAAGACAAAAGGAGCTGAATCCGGGTCTGAAATGTCCTTTTGAAGCTGTCAAAGGGACAAAAGGAGCAGCATCTGGGCTCGAAATGTCCCTTTGTAGCCGTCAAAAGGACAAAACACGTTGCATCCGAGCCCGAAATGTCCTTTTGAATCTGCCAAAAGGACAAAAGGAGCTGCATCCTGGCTCGAAATGTCCTACTTGGGGCTTGGTGAACGAATCCGATTCTGAATTTGTACCCAATTTGTCAGCAAGCTCTTTTTCAAAATATAGAAGAATCCATCTTTAACCCTTGCACATTGTATTAAGTTTTTCCAAATCTAGGAAGTTTGGTGATTCAGCAAGCCCTATGTTAAGGAAGCGTGGAAAAAAGAAGACCTTCCTTCACATAGAGCACGTCTACGTTAAGGAAGCGTGGAAAAAAGAAGACCTTCCTTCACATAGAGCGCGTCTACGTTAAGGAAGCAAGCAAAAACGAGGGTCTTCCTTAACATAGGGCACGTCTACGTTAAGGAAGCATGGAAAAAAGAAGGCGTTCCTTCACATAGAGCGCGTCTACGTTAAGGAAGCGTGGAAAAACGAAGACCTTCCTTCACATAGAGCGCGTCTACGTTAAGGAAGCGTGGAAAAACGAAGTCCTTCCTCAACATAGACCCCGTCTACGTTAAGGAAGCATGGAAAAACGAAGCCCTTCCTTAACATAGACCCCGTCTACGTTAAGGAAGCAAGCAAAAACGAGGGTCTTCCTTCACATAGAGCGCGTCTACGTTAAAGAAGCACGAAAAAAACCGGCCTCCAGCATTCTTACCAAATTTAAGAATTTTGCTTATTCATCCCTACTTGAAAGAAGCTAAATCGAACAGGAACTGGGGTTTGCAGGTAAATCCCGGCTTTCCCAAGTTTTACCTCTCCGACGCAAGCGCTGGTGATGCTTCCACATGCAGAAAAAAGAGGTTGCCCCTGGGCAACCTCTTTTTTCATACTTCTTCCGGATGTTTTTCTTTTTTCCTAAACTTCATTAAAAATTCGTAAACAACCGGAACGATGATAAGTGTCAGTAAAGTGGAGCTGGTCAAGCCGCCGATTACTGTGATGCCGACCCCTTTCGAAATGAGCCCGCCGCCGCCGTAGCCCAGAGCAAGCGGGATCAGTGCAAAGATTGTTGCAAAAGCGGTCATTAAAATCGGACGCAGCCTTGTCGCGCCTGCTTCAAGCAATGCTTCGCGTGTGGACAGCCCCGCCTTTTCTTTATGCACCACCCGGTCGATTAGCACAATGGCATTCGTCACCACGATGCCGATCAGCATCAGGGCGCCGATCATGGCGGTGACGCTGATCGTTTCATGCGCCAGGTACAGGGCGACCAGTGCACCAATTACGGCAAATGGCAGTGAGAAAAGAATGGTAAACGGCGCGAGGGCCCCGCCGAATGTAATCACGAGCACAAGATAAACGATCGCAACAGCAGCCAGCATCGCATAACCGAGCTTTGTAAACGAGTCATTGATGTCTTCCGTTACGCCGCCGGTTTCGACATGGATGTATTTTGGAATATCGAGTTTATCCACTTTGTTTTGAACTTGTTGTGTCACTTTCGCAACGTCAGCTGTCTTGATCTTGCCGGTTACACTGGCATAGATTTTGCCGTCCCGTTTCGAGACTGCATCCGGTGTTTCGCCTTTTTTCACGTCCACGACATCTTTTAGCGCTACTTTTGTGCCGAGGGGCGACGTGACTTTTTGATTGGTCAGATCGCCAATATTGTCGTAATGCCCGGTTTTGTTCTGTTCGTAAACATTTAATTCTTCTCCGCCTTTTTCAACGGTTGTAAGCACGGTCCGGTTGCCGGTTTGCGCAAGGCCGGTTCCGAGCTGGCCGGCTGTTAACCCGAGAGCAGCCAGTTTGTTCTGGTTGGCGACAAGCGTGTATTGCTGATAAGTTTCGGAAAGGCTGGTTTCAACATTTTTCAAGTTGTCGTTGTTTTTCATGACTTTTTCAATTTTATGGATGACCGGTTTGATTTCATCCAGATTGTTGCCATAGACATACATCGTTAAATCATCATTCGACATAGATGCGAAGTCCTGTGATTTCCATGTACCCTGGTCCGTCCTTTGTTGCAGGGCTTTAATGACTTTTTCCGGTTCGCGGTCGAAATTTTTGGTATCCTGGTCATATTCGACAACAAAGATGGCGGAGTTGCTGTTGGTGCTGAAAGCCGACTCCCCAATGGAATATTGCACATTTTTTACATTTTTACGGTGGATTAAGTAATCCTCCGCTTTTCCTGCTATCTTCTTCACATCGGAAAGGGTTTCCCCTGGTTCCGGCGCATAGGTGGCATACACGACTTTCTGGCCTTCGTTTTCAATAAAGCTGACGCCGATAAGCGGGATTAAAAACAAACTACCGATAAGAAGCAGGCATGCGATGCCGAACGTGACCAGCTTATGGTTGAGCGACCAGTTCAGAATCTTTTTGTAAAATAAAGCGATCCGGCCGTGCCCTTCGTTCGTAGTCCGCGTGTTTTTCTTCAACCCGTTCTTAAATAACGAATGGGCAAACATCGGCACCACCGTGATCGCCACAAGAAGCGATGCTAGCAAGGCAAAAATTAGCGTCAGGGCAAACGGCATGAACAGTTCCCCGACCATCCCTCTCACAAGTGCAAGCGGGACAAAGACGATGACGGTTACGATCGTGGAAGACATAACCGGTTTAAAAACTTCAACCGTCGCTTCACGAATCAGCGCTTTTCCGCGCAGTTTTTCTTCCCGCAACGTCAGGCGTCTGTAGATATTTTCAATGACGACAATCGAGTCATCAATAACGCGCCCGATTGCTACCGTCATGGCTCCGAGTGTCATCACGTTTAATGTGATGTCAAGCTGGTGCAAAATAATAAAAGCAATCAGCACCGAGAGCGGGATCGAGATGACCGCGATAATGGTGGAACGCACATTCCGCAAAGACAGCAGGATGACCACAATCGCAAATACGGCCCCGATGATTGCTTTTTCGAACATCGTTTTGACGGAGTCTTTGATAGGTGTTGCCTGGTCCAGAATGGTGGAAATTTGTGTGCCTTTATAGTCCGCTTTAAACTGTGCGGCTTTTTTATTTACTGCATCGGCAACATCCACCGTGTTTGCATCCGGAGCTTTTGTAATTTGGATGCCGATTGAATCTTTCCCGTTCGTTTTAGAAATCGATTCATGCTTGCCGACAACTTTGATATCGGCAATCTCTTTTAACGCAACGGTTGGCATACCGACGTTGGCTTGCGTCGCTTGCGTTCCTGCATTCGCCGGTTGCTGCGCCCCTGAAGCGTGCGCACCCGAGGCCTGCGTTCCTGAAGTCTGCGCCGCATTTGGGGATTGTGCCCCTGAAGCCTGCGCGGCTGCGGACGAAGCGGAAGCTGCACCCGTTTTCGGGGTGTACGGGATTTTCAGATTCTCAAAATGCTTCAGCGATTTCACGTTTCCATCGATTTCTACCGATTTGTTTTCTTTTCCGAAGTTGATGAGGCCGAGCGGTACCGAAACGTTTGCGCCCTGGATCGCTTTTTTGACAGTGTCCTCATCGAGCCCCAGTGCATTCAACTTGTCCTGTTTAAAGGTCAGCTGGACTTCCTGCACGTACTGGCCGGAAGCCTGCACATCGGACACGCCGTCAATGCTCTGCAGTTTTGGAACAAGATCCTCTTCGACAATTTTCGTTAAGTGCTGAAAAGACCGGCTTTTATCCGACACACTTAAAGACAGGATCGGAAAATCATTGACGCTGATCCTTGTTACGGACGGCTTGTCAATATTATCCGGCAGGTCCACTTTTTCGAGCGCATCCTGGATGTCTTTTTTCGCTTGATCCATATCCGTGCCATATTTATACTCAAGCTGGATCTGGGAATTGCTTTCCGTCGAGGAAGTGGAGACCGTATTGACGCCGGTGAGGTTTTTCAGCCGTTGTTCGATCGGTTGCGTAATTTTATTTTCGACTTCTTCCGGTGTGGCACCCGGATCAGAGGCTGTCACCAGCATGTATGGCGCGTCGATATTCGGAATGGTTTCCATTTTCATATTCATGCCGGCATAAATCCCAGCACCCGCCACAATGAGGGTCATCAGCCAAATGGCAAATTTGTTGTTTAGGCAAAACTGGATGATCTTCTTCACAGTGTTTACAACACTCCTTTGTCTTTTCGTTCTAGAGCCGGATAGAAATGGGCTAGCCTATCTCCATTATAGTTATACCTTTAAACCCGGAAATGCGCCAGTATTTTCCGGCATCTTCTATAGATACAGGATAGAATTGCAGTACTTGATGCATCGCTTGGAAAAAGAGCGGAGCTTTCGGAAGGAAGGAATATTGGATAAAGAAAGGGTTGCCTAAAAAAAGAAGGTTAAAGCCTTTGGTGCGGCTCAACCTTCTATATAATAAAATGAACAAAATTTCTTTAGCTCTGTTGCCTACTGTAAAAAGTAGTCATGATGCAAATTGGTGCTTGGGCTTGATGTAAAAACTTATGTTTATTTTATATATCTATACCCTCAGCCTCTATCGGCTGTTATTTCCGCGCATGCCTGAAAAAATTTTAAACAGCAGCACAATGGCGGCGATGACAAGCAGAAGGTGCACAAAAGCGCCGGCGATGTGAAAAACAATGCCTAAAATCCAAAGTACGAGCAAAATCCCAATAATTGTCCAGATCATATAGCCTTTTCCTTTCTAAATTAAAGTACTTTTATGTTACCCGTTCCGTTGCTTTTCAAACGCTTGCCTGCATGTTTGCCAGGCGTGGTGTAAGGGAAAGATACAGGAAAACGGGGGGGTTGTAATGAAAAAAAGCAGAAAGAAATGGCTGTCTTATGGGTTGCTTGTCTTAATTGCCATTTATGCGGCTGTCATGCTGTACCATACATATAAGCCGCTGCCAAAAGGGATTTCCTATGAAGGCAGAACATATAACGTTCACGATCAAGACATCCGTTTTCTTTCGGATTTAACATACCGGGAAAAGGGGACAGGAAAAAGAAAGGTGGAGCAGACCGTCTATCCTGAAATTTACCGGATGATTGACCAAGCCCATCAATATATCGTCGCCGATCTCTTCCTTTTTAACGGCTACCATGATCAAAAGATGAAAGTGCCGCCGCTGGCTGAAAGGCTTGCAGACCGGCTGATTGCCAAAAAAGAAAAAGAACCCGGTGTCCGCATCATCGTGATCACCGACCCGATCAATACCTCCTACGGGTCCCATGAAGCCGGCATTTTAAAACGGCTCAAGGAACATGGCATTCGTGTGGTCTTTACGCATTTGGACCCGTTACGTGACCCGACGCCGCTTTATTCCGGTATTTGGCATATGTTTTTCCAGTCGTTTGGCCAGGGCGGGACCGGCTGGCTGCCGAACGCTTTCGGGGACAATGCACCGAAAATGACGCTCCGTTCGTACCTTGAACTTTTCAATATTAAAGCGAACCACCGCAAAACGTTTACGACCGAAAACGGCACGGTCATTGCATCCGGCAACCCGCATGACGCAAGCGGCTGGCATTCCAATATCGCTTTTCTTGTTAAGGGGCCGGTCATCCGTGATGTTCTGGAATCGGAGCAGGCGGCTTCCAATATGTCGGGCGGCCCGGAACTGCCGCAATATAAAGGGAAAGAGAGGGGAAAAGGCAGGATTGCCGTCCAGCTGTTAACAGAGGGGAAAGTTTACGGCCGGATCATGAAAGAAATCAAAGCGGCAAAAAATGGTGATTCGATTTCAATGGCAATGTTTTATCTGGCTGACCGGAAAGTGGTCCGTGCGCTTGAGGAGGCATCTTCCCGCGGCGTCCGCATCCGGCTTATCCTCGACCCGAATTTAAATGCGTTCGGGCATAAAAAAATCGGGCTGCCCAACCAGCCTGTTGCACAGGAACTCGTAAAGAAAACGGATGGAAAGATCAAAATCCGCTGGTACAACACCGGGATCGAGCAATTCCATCCGAAGCTGGTCTGGATTGAAAAGCCCGGCCGTTCGCTCTTTTTCGGCGGGTCGACCAATTTAACGCTGCGCAACCTGGGCGATTATAATTTGGAGACCGATTTATTTGTGAAGGCACCGAATGATGCGGCCATCACAAAAGATATCCGCCAGTACTTCGGGCGGCTGTGGAACAATGAAGATGGCACCTTCACTGTCTCCTACAAAAAACACGAAGGCTTCTCCACTTATTTGTTAAAAGGCCTTTACCGCCTTCAGGAAGTGCTGAAACTGACAACGTATTAAAAAAGCCCGGAAAGCCTTCCCCGGCTTCGGGCCCTTTTTTTACAATGCGACATCATTTAAAAATTCGCGTACCTCTTCCGGCGACTTTGCATTTGCACTGTGTAGATGCGCTTTTTTCTCGCCGTTTTGGAAAACGAGCAGGCTCGGAATCCCCATCACCTGGTTTTCATCCGCAATCGCACGGAACTCGTCGCTGTTGATTTCATACCATTTATATTGCGGATAGTCTTTGATCACATCACCAATAAACATATCCATCACTTTGCAATCCGGACACCAGTCTGCATAAAATTTCACGATAACCGGCGCTTCTCCTCCCGTTACCGTGTTAAATTCTTCCGCACTTTTAATCGCTTCCACTTCCAGACCATCTCCATCCTTTATCATTTCTTTCTTATTGTATAAAGAGCGGCAGGCGGATTTCAACATTTTTCAACCTGCCAAAGAAATATTTCCAAAACGAAAAGGATTGTGCTTCGTCATGTATGATGTATAATAAAGCTTGTATGAAAAAATGATGGGGGCCGGTTGTTTTGGATCCGTATCATTTATTTTATTTTACGGCCGGCGGTTCCGGCATTGAGAAGTCAGGTGATGGAATTGTCTTCGCGGGATGAAGGTTCTAAAATTGATTACGGGCTGGTTTTAACGCTGATGTTGTTCTGCATTGTCAGCCTTGTTGCCATTTATACGGCTAACAGCAGTTATCTGATAAAACAAGTCATCAACTATGTGGTCGGAGCAATCATAATAGCATTGGTGATCCGCCTTGACTCCGACCAGCTGAAAAAAATATCGTGGTACGGTTACGGGTTCGGGATTTTGCTGTTGATCTTGCTGATTCTGGCGCCAGCCAGCATTGCCCCGGAGCGTAATGGCGCGAAAAACTGGTTTGTGCTCCCGGTGATTGGGACATTCCAGCCTTCTGAAATCATGAAGCCATTTTTAATTTTAGCAATGGCACGCCTTATTTCGGATCATAATGAAAAAGTGCTGAACCGGTCAGTGAAATCGGACTTCTGGCTGTTTGTGAAACTTGGCATCTGCTTGTTTGTGCCGCTCATGTTGACCATTCAACAGGATTTAGGGACGTCACTTGTGTTTATTGCCATTTTTTTCGGGCTTGTATTTGTGTCGGGCATCACATGGAAACTGATGCTTCCAATTTTCGGCAGCGGCGCGGCACTGGCGGGACTGATTTTTTATCTCGTCCTCTGGCAGCCGGCACTTCTCGAAAAATATCTTGGTGTCCGTTCGTACCAGTTTGGCCGGATCTATGCCTGGATTGATCCTTATAACTACTCCAATACGGACGGCTACCACTTGATTCAGTCCCTTTTGGCCATTGGTTCCGGCCAGACGTTTGGAAAAGGGCTTGGCACAACCGAAGTGAGCCTTCCGGAAAACCAGACGGACTTTATTTTCAGCGTGATCGGCGAGCAGTTTGGCTTTATCGGCGGGAGCATTGTCATCGGCCTGTTTTTTATGCTTATTTACCATATCATAAAAGCAGGGCTTGAGACGAAAAATGATTTTTATTCCTACATTTGCGCCGGTGTCATTGCGATGATTACGTTCCACGTGTTTGAAAATATCGGCATGACGATACAGGTGCTGCCGATTACCGGGATCCCGCTGCCGTTTATCAGCTACGGGGGGAGTTCGCTGATGGGGAATATGCTTGCGGTCGGATTTATTTTTTCAATCCGTTACCATTACAGAAAATATATGTTTTCCAACGAAAAATAAAAAACAGGCGGCCCCGTGCCGCCTGTTTTTTGCGGCTATTGCACCTGCCCGCCGTACGGGAACTGCGAAGCATAGCCCTGGTGCTGCTGGTAAGACTGCTGCAGTTTTTGCTGTTCTGCTGCTTCCATACTGTACCAGCCTTTTTGGAACATCGTCTCATACAATTTGCGCTGCTCATTCTGTGTTTCCGTAAAAATGGCCAGGAGATCGCGATACAGTTTTTCGTGGCTCGCTTCGCTCATGGCGGTATGATAAGAAGCAGTCATGTATTTTTCCATCGAAAGCAGGTCATTGGCAAGATCGCGGTCGTTCATTTCTGGTGTTTCAGGAAATTGTGTCTTCGGGTTTTGAATTTTTTGCTGCTGCTGTTGTTGGGAATCCAAATGTTGTACCTCCTTTTTTAAAATGGTCGTATTATGCGCGTTCCGCATTTAGGTATCTCTGCCGCGAGACACGTGCAGATTCGCCTGCCAGGGCTCGGACGGGGCAGCGCCCGTTTTCCGTTAATCACGGTTGCCGGGGCGGCTAATTCAGGCCGGGAAGTGCGGTTGCCCCGGACGGACAGCCTGCTTTTTTCTTTGGCCCGAGCTGTGCGCGCATTCCGGAGCGGGGTACCTGCCCCTTTCCGGCTGCGAACGCATGCCCTTTATGAACGGGAAAAGCAGGGTTCGCTTTTTGTGGCGGGCTGGCATTCGTTTTTGTTATTGCAAGTGGCTTTTCAAATGACCCAAAATCTGGTTGTAGTGGCGCTGGTGCATTTGCCCGCATGCTTCAAAAACAGCTTTCAATTCATTGTCCTGGCAGCGCGTTGCCGCATCATGCGCTTTTTTCATCGCCAGCAGATTCCAGGCCAGCATATCATCCACATAGGCCAAATCTTTTGTTGACATGACATCGGGCGGGGCGTTGTAAACCGTTTGCCCGTTTTGCTGTTGTGAAAAAGGCTGTTGTTGCATTCCATTTCCTCCTTTATCCAAGTCTTCCTTTATTGTTTGAATGAGCTGCGGATCCTATGCAGCCGCCTGCTTATTTTTTGTACTGGTTGTTTTGGCTGTTTACTTTTCCGCCGCCGTCACGCTCCACTGTCGGGCCGGCATTGCCTTTTACGCTTGCCGCGCTCACACCCGCTTTTGACGGATTTTTCTTTAGCTTTGCCATTGGTTCACCTCCCCACGCTTTTCGTTTAGCTTGCCCAAAACGGCTAGACATATAAAAAATTTTAAAAAATGGCGATTTTTTGAGATGAAGTGATTGATAGAATGAAAAAATTCGTATATATTATTATTAAAGATGAAAGCGTTATTTTTTTAAGCGCTTAATGAATGAGCATTCATTCAAAAAGAAAGGGGATGCACTATGCGGTATACCATTCAAAAAGCGGCTGTCATCGGTTCCGGTGTAATGGGATCGGGCATCGCCGCACATCTGGCAAACATCGGGATTCCGGTACTTTTGCTCGACATTGTCCCGAATGCACTCACGGAAGCAGAGAAAGCAAAGGGGTACACATTGGAGGACAAAGCCGTCCGAAACCGCTTCAGCCAGTCTGCACTGCAGAAGCTTTTAAAACAGAAACCGGCCCCGCTCACATCGAAAAAGAGCCTGGCGCTCATTGAAGCGGGCAACCTGGAAGACGATCTTGAACGGCTGAAAGAAGCCGACTGGATTATTGAAGTGGTAACAGAACGTTTGGATATTAAAAAATCAGTATTCGAAAAAGTGGAACGCTTCCGCCGGCCGGGAACCATTGTAAGCTCAAACACGTCCGGCATTTCGATCGAAGCGATGGCGGAAGGGCGGAGCGAAGATTTCAGAAAGCATTTTCTCGGGACCCACTTTTTTAACCCGCCGCGCTATTTGAAATTGCTCGAAGTGATTCCGACCGCTGACACCGACCCGGACGTCACTTCATTTATGAAACAGTTCGGCGAAGATGTGCTCGGAAAAGGTGTCGTGCTTGCAAAAGATACGCCAAACTTTATTGGCAACCGCATCGGTACATACGGCCTGCTTGTCACCGTGCGGGAGATGATGAAAGGCGGCTACACGGTCGGCGAAGTCGATTCCGTGACAGGCCCGGTGATCGGCCGGCCAAAAAGCGCAACGTTCCGGACGCTCGATGTGGTCGGGATCGATACGTTCGTCCATGTTGCGAATAACGTGTATGAAAAAACGGAAGGCGAAGAAAAAGAAGTTTTTAAAGTGCCGGCATTCATGCACAAGCTCGTTGAAAACGGCTGGCTTGGCAGCAAAACCGGCAAAGGCTTTTATGAAAAAAAGGGAAAAGAAATCTATGAATTAAATCCGGAAACGCTGGAATACGGCGAACGCACGAAAATGAAAGCGGCTTCTTTGGAAGCGGCCCGGCAGGCAAAAGGAACTGCCAATAAAATCAAAACGATTGTGTATGCGGATGACCGTGCCGGACGGCTGCTCTGGAATATTCTCGCGCCTTGCCTTGTGTATTCGGCAGAACTTTCAGGCGTGATTGCCGATGATATTCTCGCCATCGACCAGGCGATGAAATGGGGCTTCGGCTGGAAATTCGGCCCGTTTGAAACATGGGATGCAATCGGCGTTGAAAAATCCGTGCAAAAAATGGAAGAGGACGGCCTTCAAGTGCCCGGCTGGGTGAAAGGCATGCTGGAAAAAGGCTTCACGTCTTTTTACAAAGAAGAAAACGGCGTTGTCTCGTACTATGACAACGGAGCATACAAGCCGCTTCCAGCCAATCCGAAAGAAATCAATCTCAAAGCTTTGAAAACGCAGGGCAAAGTGCTGAAAGAAAATGCCGGCGCAAGCTTAATCGACATCGGCGACGGGGTGCTGCTGCTTGAATTCCACTCAAAGAGTAACACAATCGGGCTCGACATTTTGCAAATGATCAATTATGCCGTGGACGAAGCAGAAAAGCATTACAAAGGAATTGTGATCGGCAACCAGGGCAAAAACTTCTGTGTCGGCGCAAACCTTGCTTTGATGCTGATGGAAGCGCAGGATGACAATATTTTTGAACTTGACATGGTCGTCCGCCAGTTCCAGAACACGATGATGAAGATCAAATACAGCCAAAAACCGGTTGTCGCGGCACCGTTTGCGATGACTTTGGGCGGCGGCGCGGAGGTGTGCCTGCATACGGCGCATATCCAGGCGGCAAGCGAAACGTATATGGGCCTTGTCGAAACCGGTGTCGGCCTGCTTCCGGGCGGCGGCGGTAACAAAGAGCTGTACATCAAGCATTTGAAAAACATTCCGGAAGGCGTACAGTTTGACTTGCAAAATGTCGTGAACAAGGTATTTGAAACGATTGCAATGGCGAAAGTGTCCACTTCTGCTGAAGAAGCGCGCGAGTCCGGCTTCCTTGACCGGACGGACGGCGTCAGCTTTAACCAGGACCATCTGATTTATGATGCAAAACAGGCTGTGCTACGCCTTGCTGACGCAGGGTACAAACCGTCTGTCCGCGAAAAAGTGCCGGTCACAGGTGAATCCGGTTATGCGGCGCTGTTGCTCGGGGCACAGCAAATGCATCTGTCGGGCTATATTTCCGACTATGACCTTGAAATCGCGAAAAAGATCGCCTTTGTGCTTTCAGGCGGGAAAGTGCCGTTCGGGACAAAAGTGGATGAACAATACTTGCTCGATTTGGAAAGGGAAGCGTTCCTGAGCCTGATTGCACAGCCGAAAACACAGCAGCGGATGCAACACATGCTGTTAAAAGGAAAACCGTTACGGAATTAAAGCCACACGGATTGGCGAATGCCGATCCTCTGGCAGGAAAAGATTCCGTCCAAATTTTTCGCATACAACATAAAGGGGTTCTCCCAAGGAAAGCGGCTGTATATGGGAAAACCCCGATTCATCACCCCATGCGGTGATGAAGGGGCCTTTTACAAAAACACGGAAAGAGGGGAATGTGATGAGGGAAGCTGTCATTGTTGCAGGGGCGAGAACACCGGTCGGCAAAGCAAAAAAAGGGACGCTCGCACAAACACGGCCGGATGATTTAGGTGCACTTGTCGTAAAAGAAACGTTAAAACGCGCCGGCAACTATGAAGGAAATATTGATGATTTGATTATCGGCTGCGCCATGCCGGAAGCGGAACAGGGGCTCAATATGGCACGCAATATCGGGGCCCTAGCAGGATTGCCGGATACGGTGCCGGCGATTACGATCAACCGCTACTGCTCATCCGGGCTGCAGGCGATTGCTTACGGCGCCGAAAGGATCATGCTCGGCCACGCTGACACGATCATTGCCGGCGGTGCGGAATCGATGAGCCTTGTCCCGATGATGGGGCATGTCGTCCGCCCGAATGTACGACTTGCAGAAACTGCGCCGGAATATTATATGGGCATGGGGCATACGGCCGAAGAAGTCGCCAAAAAATTCGGCGTCAGCCGCGAAGACCAGGATGCCTTCAGCGTGCGCAGCCACCAAAAAGCGGCAAAAGCGATTGCAGAAGGCAAATTCAAAGACGAAATTGTGCCGGTTGAGGTCACATTACGTTCGGTCGGCGAAGACAACAAACTTGTTGAAAAGAAAGTCGTCTTTTCGCAGGATGAAGGGGTCCGGCCGGATACAAATGTAGAAACGCTCGGAAAACTGCGCCCGGCATTCTCGGTAACCGGAACCGTAACGGCCGGGAACTCGTCGCAAACAAGCGACGGCGCGGCTGCAGTAATGCTCATGGATAAAGAAAAGGCTGAATCACTCGGGCTTAAGCCGCTGTTGAAATTCCGCTCGTTCGCCGTTGCCGGGGTGCCGCCTGAAATCATGGGGATCGGCCCGGTGGAAGCCGTGCCGAAAGCTTTGAAACTGGCAGGGTTGAGCCTTGAGGATATCGGGTTGTTCGAACTGAATGAAGCTTTTGCTTCCCAGTCCATCCAGGTTATCCGCCAGCTCGGCCTTAATGAAGACATCGTCAATGTTAACGGCGGCGCAATTGCCCTCGGCCATCCGCTCGGCTGCACAGGCGCCAAGCTGACTTTGACGCTTGCCCATGAAATGAAGCGCAGAAACGTGCAGTTCGGCGTCGTCACGATGTGTATCGGCGGCGGCATGGGTGCAGCAGGTGTGTTTGAGCTCGTGTCCTGATTGCAGTGAGCCGAACCAGGCGGCTAGCCGGTTTCAAATAGCAACGTCAGATACCGGATCATGAAATGGATAGATGCCGGGGCCAAAAGCAGAGCAGCCGGTTCCGAACGGCAAAACACCGGACCATGGTAAAAAGCGGATCAGCTGTTTCTAAAGGCAAAACGCCGGAGCCGGATCCGCCTGTTGAATCGTTATTAATGGAAATAAGAGCCGCGGAGCACATCTGCGGCCGATCATTATAGATAAAAAGGAGAGGAATTGTAAATGGCAAACAAAACGGATGCATTTGTAAAAGGCGGCAGTTTTTTAATTGAGGACATCACACCGGACCAAGTGTTTACGCTGGAAGAGCTGACAGAAGAACAAAAAATGATCGCCAAAACGGCGGAAGACTATACGAACAATGAAGTGGTCCCGCAAATTGAATATCTGGAAAACCATGAATTTGACCGCTCTGTCAAATTGTTGAAAAAAGCAGGCGAACTCGGGCTTTTGAGCGCCGATGTCCCGGAAGAATACGGCGGTCTCGCCCTTGATAAAGTAAGCTCCGCCCTGATTTCCGAAAAGCTCGCAAAAGTCGGCGGTTTTGCCATTTCCCACGGCGCGCACGTCGGCATCGGTTCGCTTCCGATCGTTTTGTTCGGCAACGAGGAACAAAAGAAAAAATATTTGCCGAAACTCGCAACCGGCGAATGGCTTGCGGCTTATGCCTTAACGGAACCAAGCTCGGGCTCGGACGCACGGAGCGCCAAAACGGTTGCAAGATTAAACGAAGCCGGCACGCATTATATTTTAAACGGAGAAAAACAGTGGATCACGAACGCCGGATTTGCTGATGTTTTCACCGTGTATGCGCAGGTTGACGGCGACAAGTTCACGGCCTTTATCGTGGAACGCACATTCCCGGGCGTTTCAACGGGAGCGGAAGAAAAGAAAATGGGGATCAAATCTTCTTCCACAAGAACGCTTATCCTGGAAGACGTACCGGTTCCGGTTGAAAACGTGCTTGGGGAAATCGGCAAAGGGCATAAAATCGCGTTTAACATTTTAAACATCGGTCGTTATAAATTAGGCGTCGGCGCGGTCGGCTCCAGCAAACACGTGCTTGAAATCGCCTTAAAATATGCGAACGGCCGCCAGCAGTTCAAAACACCGATCTCGCAGTTTAACCTGACAAAAGAAAAATTCGGCACGATGGCATCGAAACTGTATGCAGCCGAAAGCTCCGTCTACCGGACAGTCGGATTGTTCGATGAAAGAATGAGCCACTTTACACCGGAAGAAGAAAAAGACGGGCGGGCAGTGGCCAATGCGATCGCCGAATATGCGATTGAATGCTCGCTGAACAAATTCTTCGCTTCTGAAGTGCTCGATTATGTTGTTGATGAAGCGGTGCAAATCCACGGTGGTTACGGCTTTATGGACGAATACGAAGTCTCGCGTGCCTATCGCGATTCCCGGATTAACCGCATTTTTGAAGGAACAAACGAAATCAACCGCCTGATCGTACCGGGCACATACGTGAAAAAAGCGTTCAGCGGGGAACTGCCGCTGTTACAAAAAGCGCAAAGCCTGCAGGAAGAACTCATGATGATGATGCCGGAACAAGTCGGCGACGCGCCGCTTGAACAGGAAAAATACCTCGTCCGCAACATGAAGAAGATCGCCCTGCTCGTCGCAGGCACTGCGTTGCAAACGTACGGCAAAAAATTCGAAAACGAACAGGAACTGCTTGCCAACGTGGCAGATCTCGTTTCGAATATATATGCGGCAGAATCGTGCGTGCTTCGGACGGAAAAAGCAATCAACAAAGATGGTGCCGAAAAACAGAACCAAAAACTGCTGTATACCCAAATTTTCACACAGGAAGCGTTCAATCAATGCGAACAAATTGCAAAAGAATCGCTCGCAGCCTGCCTTGAAGGCGACCAGCTGCAAATGACGCTTTCCGCCCTCCGCAAGCTGACGCGCCATACGCCAACCAATGTCATTGCGAAAAAACGCGAAGCCGCGGATAAATTGATCGATGCAGAACGCTATGTGCTGTAATAAAAGAAGGGATTTCCGGCCCGGCCGGAGTCCCTTTTCTTTTGCATCGCCGGGAAAAATCAGCTAACATACAGATAAGACAAGATGACAGGAGTGGACAAAAATGGCCCTTACTTTCTATTGGTATCCGAAATGCGGGACTTGCCGGAAAGCGAAAAAATGGTTGGACGAACATGACGTTGCCTATGAAGCGGTGCACATTGTCGAAAATCCCCCTTCAAAAGCACTTCTTAAGGACTTTTATGAAAAAAGCGGGCTGCCGATCAAAAGGCTGTTCAACACGAGCGGGCAGAAGTACCGCGAACTCGGTTTGAAAGACAAGATCCCGGAAATGAGCGAAGAAGAAGCGCTTGAACTGCTGGCTTCCGACGGCATGCTGATCAAACGGCCGATTCTTGCAGGCGATGCCTTTGCCGTGTTCGGATTTAAAGAGGATGCGTATGAAAAATTGCTGAAAAAGTGATTGATTTAAGCGCTGTTTTTCGGTAATTTAAAACTGAAGGCTATTACGGATACATAACGGAGGGATTGAGATGGCGGTACCTGAGGAACTGCGGTATACGGAAGATCATGAGTGGGTGAAAGAAGAAGACGGCCATGTCCGGATCGGCATCACCGATTTTGCCCAGGCCGAACTCGGCGATATCGTATTTGTTGAGCTGCCGGAAGAAGGCGATGAAGTCACGGCAAAAGAACCGTTTGGCAGTGTCGAATCCGTGAAAACGGTATCGGAACTGTATGCGCCGGTCAGCGGCAAAGTCGTTGCGGTCAACGCAGATTTAAGCGATAGCCCGGAATTCGTTAATGAATCCCCGTACGAAAAAGCGTGGATGATTGTCGTTGAACCGTCCGACCCGGCTGAATTGGATGATTTGCTGACGGCGGAACAGTACGAGGAAATGATCAACGAAGCATAAAAATAACAGGCACTGCACACCAAGCTGCGGTGCCTTTTTGTGTAAAGGATGGATTACGATGCAAGACTGGACAAAGGAAAAACAACTGGAGGAACGGATTTTGCAGGAAGAAAAACTTGCCCTGTACTTTTACACGCCATTATGCGGTACATGCCAGCTGGCGGGGAGGATGCTGGAGATTGCAGAACAGGCTGTCCCCCGATTTCCTTATGCCAAAGCCAATCTGAATTACGTGCCGCAAATGGCGGAAAAATACCAGATCGAAAGCGTGCCGTGCCTGCTCCTGCTCAAAAACGGGAAAGTAATAGACAAAGTGTACGCTTTTCAATCCGTCCCGTCACTATTTGAAAAATTGTCTTCTTTTTAATGAGACAACAGCGCAAACCAATCCGGTGTGGGCATTCATAAACGGAAACCCCGCTTGAATGGCGAAAAAAATGGCAGGGCTTTTGCGCGGAAACGCCGTTCAACCGCAGAAAAAACTTTTTTCAGACACCGTTCGAGCATGGCCGCCAAAATCAGCCGGGAAAGTGCACGATTTGTTGAACGATTTCAGCAGGATCAGCAGCGTCTGTGCAGAATAGGGAAAGGAAATAATGATTGGAGCGTGTTGTCATGAAACAGACCATCCAATTTTTCCTGAATAGCCTGGCACGGAAAAAACAATTGCGGATGCTGCTGCCGGCGGTGCCTGTTACCGTATTATTCCGTGATGGGGACGAATGCTGCCTCGTTGCTTTTTCCAAGGAGCGATGCGTGCAGCTTGAAACCGGTAATGCCGATTTTGAACTGGAAATGGCGCTCCGGCAATTCGAACAGCTCCTTTCCCGCCGCGCGCGCCTCGGCACATTTCTGAAAATGGGCGAACTCCGGTACAGGGGCACGTACCGCCATTTTTTGCTGCTGGAATCTTTGTTTTGGCTTGCAGGAACCCCGCAACCTGCACCAAAAAGTAAGGCCAAATCCGCCTGATTATCAAATAACAGGCTGAAAATGAGAATCACAGCATAACCGGGATTGCAAAACAAATCCCGGCTTTTTTTATGCTGTTTCAGGCAGCTTGCCGGATTTCCAATGTGCAATACAGGGAAATTCAAGAAATCTGTATCAGGAATTTTATGCCGGGTACATTTTGTGCTATGATTAATGAATAAGCAAGGCCGGAAAACCGCGGAAAAAAGATGGCATGCCATGGTTATCCACAGGTTTTTACTAGTTGCGCATAGTTTTCATTTGTTATAAAATAATAATGAGAATAAATTGAGAATAAATTGGAACTGAATATACAAATAACGGAGGAATTTTTTATGGCAGGATCAAAACTCGTAATAAAAGATCTTCACGTCGAAGTAGAGGGAAAAGAAATTCTAAAAGGGGTCAATCTTGAAGTAAACAGCGGTGAATTCCATGCGATCATGGGCCCGAACGGAACAGGGAAATCGACGCTGTCTTCTGCCATTATGGGGCATCCGAAATACATCGTCACCCAGGGGACCATCACGCTTGACGGAAAAAATGTGCTGGAAATGGAAGTGGATGAACGTGCGAAAGCCGGCCTGTTTCTCGCCATGCAATACCCAAGCGAAATCAGCGGCGTGACGAATGCGGAATTTTTACGCTCGGCGGTTAACGTGCGCCGCGGCGAAGGCAATGAAATTCCACTGATGAAATTTATCCGCGAACTCGACAAAAAAATGGAATATCTTGAAATGGATACGAACATGGCGCAACGCTATTTGAATGAAGGCTTTTCCGGCGGTGAGAAAAAACGGAACGAAATTTTACAGCTCATGATGATCGAACCGAAAATTGCGATTCTCGATGAAATCGACTCCGGCCTTGACATCGATGCATTGAAGGTTGTCGCAAAAGGGATCAACTCGATGCGCAGCGAAGATTTCGGATGCATCATCATTACCCACTATCAACGTTTGTTAGACTATATTACACCGGATGCTGTCCACATCATGATGCAGGGGCGCATCGTCAAATCGGGCGGTCCTGAACTGGCAAACCGCCTTGAAGCGGAAGGCTACGAATGGATTAAACAGGAACTTGGCATCGAAGACGAAACGGTCGGCCAGGAAGCTTAAGCAGGGGGCGAGAGACTTGATGACAGAAACGAAATTAGCAATGAACGAGCAAGATGTCCGCACCTTTTCCGAACAAAACGGTGAACCGGAATGGCTGAAGGAGTTCCGCCTCCAGGCATTCGCCCGGGCCCAGGTCCTGCCGCTTCCGGAAGTGGACAAGACAAAACTGAACAAGTGGAACTTTACGCAATTTACCGATTTTAGCGTGGAAAGCACAACCTACAGCGCTTTGAACGAATTGCCGGAAAAAGTGAAGGCGCTCGTGGATCTCGAAAACGCGAAGCAAAATTTGTATATCCAGCATAACCAGACACCGGCTTATCTGTCCTTGTCGGAAAGCGCAAAAGCACAAGGCGTCATTTTGACCGATATATTGACAGCGGTCAAAGTACATCCGGAGCTTGTCCAAAAATTTTTCATGACAGAGGCGGTTAAAGTCGATGAACACCGTTTGACGGCACTACATGCTGCACTCATGAACGGCGGGACATTCTTATATGTGCCAAAAAATGTTGTGCTTGAAGAACCGGTTCAGGCCATTTATGTGCACGACCATGAAACGGCACCGCTTTTCAACCATGTGCTGGTGGTTGCCGAAGAAAACAGTGCCGTCACCTATGTGGAGAACTATATTTCGGCAAACGATGGCGCGAAAGGCATTGTGAACATCATAACGGAAGTCATTGCCGGCGCCAATGCAAAGATCGAATACGGCGCGGTTGATACGCTTGCAAAAGGGGTCACCACATATGTGAACCGCCGCGGTTACACCGGGCGCGATGCCCAAATTGAATGGGCGCTCGGCATGATGAACGACGGCAATACGATTTCAGATAATACGACCAACCTTGTGGGCGACGGATCCGTTTCCCATTCCAAAACGGTTGTGGTCAGCCGCGGCAAGCAGACGCAAAACTTTACGACGCGCATTACCCACTTCGGGAAAAATACAGAAAGCTTTATTTTAAAACACGGCGTTGTCAAAGACGCGTCGACGATGATTTTTAACGGGATCGGCAAAATCGAGCACGGCGCGAGCAAATCGGACGCTGAGCAGGAATCGCGCGTGCTCATGCTAAGCGAAAAAGCGCGCGGCGATGCAAACCCGATGTTGCTCATTGATGAAGATGATGTGATGGCCGGTCACGCCGCATCTGTCGGCCGTGTCGATCCGGTTCAGCTTTACTATTTGATGAGCCGCGGGATTTCGAAAAATGAAGCGGAAAGGCTGATCATCCACGGCTTTCTTGCACCGGTTGTCACACAGCTCCCGATCGAAAGTGTAAAAAAACAATTGACGGAAGTCATTGAAAGGAAAGTCAGATAATGGATATCAATGAAGTTCGCCGGCAGTTTCCCATATTGGACCAGGAAGTAAACGGCCACCCGCTTGTTTATTTAGACAGTGCTGCGACTTCACAAAAGCCGCTCCGTGTCATTGAAGCCGTCAACCAATACTACCGTGAATATAATTCGAACGTTCACCGCGGCGTCCATACGCTTGGGACAAAAGCGACTGACCATTACGAAGGCGCGCGCGAAAAAGTCCGCAAATTTATCGGTGCCGAATCAACGGAAGAAATCATTTTTACAAAAGGGACGACAGCCGGGCTGAACCTTGTTGCCCACAGTTTCGGCGATGCACAAGTGCAGGAAGGCGATGAGATCGTCATTACCTACATGGAGCATCACAGCAACCTCATCCCGTGGCAGCAGCTCGCCAAAAGAAAAGGCGCCGTTTTGAAATATGTGCCGATGCAAAAAAACGGTACGCTGCGACTTGAAGATGTGGAAAAAACGGTTACGGAGCGGACGAAAATCGTGGCTGCAGCGCTTGTCTCAAACGTGCTTGGCACCATTAACCCGGTAAAAGACATAGCGAAAATCGCACACAGCCATGGTGCTTACATGGTCGTCGATGCCGCCCAAGGTGCGCCGCATATGCAAGTGGACGTAAGGGATCTTGACTGCGACTTTCTTGCTTTCTCCGGTCACAAAATGTGCGGTCCGACCGGCATCGGCGTCCTGTACGGCAAAAAGGCGCTGCTTGAAGAGATGGAACCGCTCGAATACGGCGGCGAAATGATTGATTTTGTCGGCCTGTACGATTCCACCTGGAAAGAACTTCCGTGGAAGTTTGAAGGCGGCACTCCGGTGATTGCCGGTGCAATCGGGCTCGGGGAAGCCATCGATTTTCTCGAAGAAATCGGGCTTGATGAAATTACGGCGCATGAACAGGATTTAAGTGCCTATTGCCTCAGTCAGTTTTCTGAAATAGAAGGGATTACGGTGTACGGCCCGGAAAGCGCAGACGAACGCGCCGGCCTTGTGACGTTTAATTTAGAAAACGTGCATCCGCATGATGCCGCGACCATCCTCGATGCGGAAGGCATTGCGATCCGCGCGGGCCACCATTGCGCACAGCCGTTGATGAAATGGCTGGACGTGACAGCGACCGCACGTGCAAGCTTTTATTTATACAATACGAAAGAAGATATTGACAAACTTGTTGCCGGTATCGTGAAAGCAAAGGAGTATTTTACAAATGTCTTCTAATCTTGATGCGCTTTACCGCAGTGTGATTATGGACCATTATAAAAATCCGCGGAATAGGGGCAGTTTGGAAGATGGAAGCCTGACAGTCGATATGAATAACCCAACTTGCGGCGACCGGATTCATTTGACATTGAAAGTGGAGGGCGGCCTCATCCAAGATGCGAAATTTACTGGTGAAGGTTGTTCCATCTCGATGGCATCGGCCTCCATGATGACGCAGGCCGTAAAGGGAAAAACAGTAGACGAAGCGCTGAAACTTTCCCACATTTTCTCGGAAATGGTGCAGGGAAAAGACTATGAAGAGGCTGAAGATCTTGGCGATATTGAAGCGTTACACGGCGTATCCAAATTCCCTGCCCGGATCAAATGTGCAACTTTGGCATGGAAAGCAATGGAAAAAGGGGTAAGAAGCGAAAAAGGATTGGAGGAATGATGGCTGATGGCTAAAAAAATGCCGGAAATCGGTGATTACAAGTACGGCTTTCATGATAAAGATGTTTCCATTTTCCGTGCAAAACGCGGATTGACGAAAGAAATTGTGGAAGAAATTTCAAAAATGAAAGAAGAACCGCAATGGATGCTTGATTTTCGTCTGAAGTCTCTTGAACACTTTTACAATAAACCGATGCCGCAATGGGGCGGCGATCTCTCCGCGTTAAATTTCGACGACATTACGTATTACGTCAAACCGACGGAACATGCCGGCCGTTCGTGGGATGAAGTACCACAGGAAATCAAAAATACATTTGATAAACTTGGCATTCCGGAAGCGGAACAAAAATACCTGGCCGGCGTTTCCGCACAGTATGAATCGGAAGTCGTTTATCATAACATGAAGCAGGATCTCGAAAAACTCGGGATTGTGTTCAAAGACACGGACTCCGCTTTAAAAGAAAATGAAGATATTTTCCGCAAATACTGGGCAACCGTCATTCCGCCGACGGACAATAAATTTGCGGCTTTAAACTCGGCTGTCTGGTCGGGAGGATCTTTCATTTACGTTCCGCCGGGTGTAAAAGTGGATACCCCGCTGCAAGCTTATTTCCGGATCAATTCGGAAAATATGGGGCAGTTTGAACGGACCCTTATCATCGTTGACGAAGGTGCCTCCGTCCACTATGTCGAAGGTTGCACGGCGCCGGTTTACTCGACAAACTCGCTCCACAGCGCAGTCGTTGAAATCATCGTTAAGAAAAATGCGTATTGCCGTTATACGACGATCCAAAACTGGGCGAACAACGTTTATAATCTTGTAACGAAACGCGCCGTATGTGAAGAGAATGCGACAATGGAATGGATTGACGGCAACATCGGTTCAAAACTGACGATGAAGTATCCTTCCGTGCTGCTGAAAGGCGAAGGGGCGCGCGGTATGACGCTGTCGATCGCGATCGCCGGAAAAGGCCAGCACCAGGATGCCGGCGCGAAAATGTACCATCTTGCGCCGAATACGTCGTCCACGATCGTATCCAAATCGATTTCAAAACACGGCGGAAAAGTCACATACCGCGGCATGGTGCATTTCGGCCGGAAAGCGGACGGCGCGCGTTCCAATGTCGAATGCGACACGCTGATTATGGATCACCTGTCCACATCAGATACCGTGCCTTATAACGAAATTTTAAACAACAATATTTCTTTGGAACACGAAGCAAAAGTATCAAAAGTGTCGGAAGAACAGCTCTTTTACTTGATGAGCCGCGGCATTTCCGAACAGGAAGCAACGGAAATGATCGTTATGGGCTTCATCGAACCGTTCACAAAAGAACTCCCGATGGAATACGCCGTCGAAATGAACCGTTTGATCAAGTTTGAAATGGAAGGTTCGATTGGATAACCTTGATATATCAACGGTTATAGAGAGTTTTTGAACGTAGGGGTGCGATTTACCCACAAATCACCCCTCATATATTGCTGTAAAGCCTAGTTTTAGACGGTGATGGCAGAAAAAACAGCCGCTTGCGGATTCCGCACGGCTGTTTTTTCATGGGGCGCCAATTTGAAAATCGTGGTAAAATAAACTGCATAAGCATAAAGGATAAAAAGCGGCCGTATGAAACGGCATGACGAGATTACCCTCATGATGATAAGGGGACCAAATATGAACGAAATTTTACATATATACCATACAAATGATATCCACAGCCATTTTGAAAACTGGCCGAAAATCCGGCATTTTCTTGAGAGGAAACAGGCGCAGCATGCCCGGCAAAATGAAGAGATGCTGCTGTTTGACCTCGGCGACCACGTCGACAGATGGCATCCGTATACAGAAGGGACCATGGGCAAGGCAAATGTCCGGCTTTTAAATCAACTGGGGTACTTGGCTGCGACCATTGGAAATAATGAAGGGATTACGATGCCGCACGAGGCGCTAGACACATTGTATGAGGAAGCACAATTTGACGTGATTCTTGCCAACCTGTTCGATGAAAACGGGAAACGGCCGCAGTGGGCAGTGCCGCGGAAACTGTACACGACAAAAAGCGGTGTCAAAATCGGGGTAACCGGTGTGACAGCAGGATTTTATAAACTGTACCGGCTGCTGGGTTGGCAGCTTTCTAATCCACTGGAAGAACTAGGGAAACAAATGAATATTTTAAAAAAAGAGGCGGATATCCTCATCGTCTTATCGCATCTCGGCATTCATGAAGACCGCCTTATTGCAAAGCTGTACCCGGAAGTGGACCTTGTGTTGGGCGGGCATACGCACCATGTGTTGGCAAAAGGTGAACTGGACGGGCGGACGCTTCTTGCGGCAGCCGGCAAATACGGCTATTATATCGGGCATGTCAAGCTTGAAATCGATCCGGCTGCCAAAAAAATCGTCTATCAGTCAGCCCGTGCTTTACCGACCGGGAACTTCCAGGAACCGCCCGGAGAAGCGGCCGAGATTGAACATTATTATTTTGAAGGAAAAAAATTATTGAATCAAAAACTCGTGTATTTACCGGAAAAACTGGAATCGGACTGGTTCAAGGAAAACCGGCTTGCGGGCCTGCTTTGTGATGCGGTCATGGAATGGTGCGATGCCGATTGCGCATTTTTGAATGCCGGCCTTGTGCTTGACAGTCTGGAACACGGGCCGGTCACGAAATTTGATCTCCACCGGATTCTCCCGCATCCGATTAACCCGTGTCTGATCGAGCTGACGGGCGAAAAACTTCAGGAAGTACTTCTTTCAACGCTCGACCCGAAATGGCCGCATCTGGAGCTGAAGGGGCTCGGCTTCCGCGGGAAAATCATGGGCCGGTTTATTTACCGGAATATCGGTTTCAATCATGCTTTGCGGAAAATAGAGGTGGGGGGCAGGCCGCTGGAACCGGATCGTATCTACAGGCTTGGTACGATTGATATGTATACATTTGGCGACTTTTTCCCGCATATCCGGGAGGCGAAAATCCATTATTTTATGCCGGAATTTTTGCGTGATGTGATGGAATGGAAGTTATTGCAGGAATATGGTCAGTAGGATGAAATGCCCATGTGCAAAGCAATGTAGCAATGAATCAATGGCAGTTTCCTGGCTTCTTAGAAGCAGCGACGGTCAATGGAGTTTCCAAAGATCGAATTTGGGATGTAATATGGCAGCACATTGGCTGGCAGGCACTTTTCACCGCTCTTTTCATAAAATATGAAAGAAAGGGGCGGATGGAAATGGTAACCGTAACACCTGTTGAGATCGGAGGGCATACGTTTATCGCGACAACTGTCCGGCTGCCGAAAACAACCTTGCTGGCCGTATCGTGCGACAAAGGCTATATTATGTGCGGCGCGCTCGATGTGGGCTTGTTGAATGATCAACTAAAGGACCGCCATATTATCGCCGGCAGGGCAGTCGGTGTGAAGACGATCGAACAATTGCTGGAAGCACCGCTCGAGTCGGTCACCCATGAAGCGGAAAAGATCGGGGTTACCGCCGGCATGATCGGGAAACAAGCATTGTTAAAAATGATTTAAACGTTCGATTAGGTTGAAACACTAAAGATGATGTTGCATTCGTCCTTCCCGTGTGATGAAGGACAAAACGGAGTGCGAGGAGTGGCGAAATGTCCTTCATCAGGGCGATGAAAGACAAAACATGAGCCGAGAACCAGCGAAATGTCCTTCATCCAGATCATGAAAGACAAACCACTGTGCCTGAAAGCATAAAATGTCCTTCAGCACAACAATCCGGACCCACGCTTTTTAATATGATCATAATCCCCCTTATGCAGACATACATTTGCTTGCAGGGGGGATTTTTTATGCGAAAATTCCGCACCTCAAAACGGCGGGGACCCTTGCCGACGCGGTACGTGCTTTTGCTTTCCATCGCATTTTTTACGGTTACCACTATTATCAGCATTGTCATTATTGACGAAGGCATAAAACCTACTTTAATGCGGTACGCCGAGTCGGAAATGAAAAAAATCGCCTCATATGTCACGAACGAAGCGATCAAAGACCATGTGAGTGGCGGAAAAAACAGCAAGTTGGATACGATTGACCCCCGGGAATTAGCCGTCACCCAATCTGAAATTGAAAACCAGATTACCCGCCAATTTAAAGAAGTGGAAGAAGGAGACATTACGTCTCTTGAAGAAATATCAAACGACGGCATGCTCGGGAAAAAGAAAAAATCAAAACCTGAAATTTTTTCCGTTCCGCTTGGGAAAGTGACCGATATTGCTCTGCTCGGAAACATGGGGCCGGATATTCCCGTGACCTTTCAAATGGTGGGGGATGTTGAAAGCTCCAATATTAAAGTGAAAAAAGAAGAATATGGCATTAACAACGCATTTTTTTATATTTATGTTGAAATCAAAATCAAAATGCAGGTCATTATCCCGTTTGCATCGGATGTCATCACCTATACACATGATGTCCCGCTTGCAATGGGTAACTATAATGGCGATGTCCCGCAATTTTATAATGGAAACGGTGGCGGAGCGCAGCCGCTCATCGAACTGCCAAAAAACACGAAATAAAAAGCGCTGCGCTCGCTCCAGCGTTCCTTATTTCCGCTGTTTCTCAAGTAATTCCCATCTCTTTAAGGACGGGTAAGGATCAAAAGACCATTCGCTTCGGCCGTTGTCTTTGTATATGCCATAATGCAAATGCGGCGGAAATTTTCCGGATGTGCCGGGCGGGCCGTAACCGGTGCTGCCAACGCTGCCGATCAACATGCCCGGTTTGACGACTTGGCCGACATGTAAATTTTTTGCATAACCGCTTAAATGGGCAAAATAATGATACGAATTGTTTAAATCACGAATGCCAATGCGCCAGCCGCCGTACTTGTTCCACCCTTTCAATTCAATCACTCCGTAACAAGTCGCGCGTACCGGGACGCCATAATCGGCAAAAATATCCGTCCCTTCGTGGATACGGCGGCCACCCCAGCCGCGCCGGTCGCCCCATGTGCTCCGGTAGCTGTAATTGTATCCGGGCGGGATCGGGAACGCCTTGTCTGTCAGCTGAATGGTGCCGAATGTCTTGTAAATCTTCGCCTTTTCCGTGATCAGCTGTACGGCTTTATCCCGTTTGTAATAATGCCACAGCGCAATTTCAAAGTCATCATCATCCGTTCCATACCGCAACAAATACTCGCTCAGTGTAAAAAGCACGTCAAGATCATCGTTGCGGTTAGCTTTCCCATCCCCGTTCCCGTCCTTTCCGATCCCGCCGAAAAACGCAATCGAAAGCGGATGGGTATCATTGTGGTTCGGATTGGCAAGCCCGGACCATTTTTCAGGGGGAAAATAAATGGAAATAAGGCCGGCTGGTTTCGGTAGGTCGGAACGGACAAACCGGATGCTCCGTTCATACTGGTCGATGGCTGCCAAATTGTACCACGGAATCTGGGTAAATGCCTCCATATGCTGATAAAGTTCCATCCGTTTTTTGTACATTTCTTTATCGGGTATTTCTTTTGCTTGGGCATGAATGGCAGAAAATGAAAGCCCCGTTACAAGGCAGAAAAGCAAAGTAAACCGCAATGTGCAAACCCTCTTTCTGTCAATGTTGTCGAAACAGAAAAACCGCAATATGAAAATCCTCTTACGCTTATTGTGGAAAGAGAAGCGGATTTTCATCAATATTAAATATTGGAAAAACCGGTGGCGTTTTCTTTTCAAAAAAGGGACGAATGTGGTAAAGTGAGAGAGAACGAACCCGGTGGGAGAGATGGAAAATGAACAAACAGGAAGAGATTTTGCGGAAACCCGAATGGCTGAAAATCAAACTCAATACGAATGAAAATTATACCGGATTAAAGAAATTAATGCGCACGGAAAACTTACATACGGTTTGCGAAGAAGCGAGATGCCCGAATATCCATGAATGCTGGGGAACAAGGCGGACTGCGACTTTCATGATTCTGGGCGATACGTGCACACGTGCCTGCCGTTTTTGCGCCGTAAAAACCGGGTTGCCGTCCGAACTCGACTGGCAGGAACCGGAACGGGTTGCTGAATCGGTGAAAAAAATGAACTTAAAGCATGTGGTTGTGACGATGGTGGCCCGTGATGATTTGAAAGACGGCGGTGCAGCGGTGATGGCTGAAACGATCCGAGCGATCCGCCGCATGAACCCGTTTACCACCATTGAAGTGCTGCCTTCCGATTTGCAGGGCCGGTACGACAGTTTAAAAACATTGATGGATGCAAAACCGGATATTTTAAACCACAATATTGAAACCGTCCGGAGGCTGACAAGAAGGGTCCGCGCCCGCGCCACGTATGACAGGTCGCTTGAATTTTTGCGGCGGGCAAAGGAAATGCAGCCGGAGATTCCGACTAAATCAAGCATTATGGTCGGCCTCGGCGAAACGATGGAAGAATTGGCGGAAGCGATGGATGACCTGCGCGCCAACGATGTGGACATCGTGACGTTCGGGCAATATTTACAGCCGACGAAAAAACATATGAAAGTGGTCAAATATTACCATCCAGATGAATTTGCCGAATTAAAAAGAATTGCACTTGAAAAAGGATTCAGCCACTGCGAATCCGGTCCGCTTGTCCGCTCTTCATACCATGCGGATGAACAGGTCAGTGCCGCTGCAAAAGCAAAGCATATTTTAGGGAACGTGGAACAGACGCAAAAAATTTGAGAAACGGGCTGCGCACTTTAATGGGCGCAGTTTTTCCGTTCAATGGGGCTGAAAAATTTTTCGCGTTCCGCTTAGAATTTGGGCGGTTTTTCGTTATAATAAAATAAGGCAGGAAGGCACACGGGGAAAATGGAGGAATTGAAATTGGTCACCATCCACCGCCATACGTACGAGATTATTGCCAATTACCGGAATGGCTACAATGAAGAAGCATTCCGAAGCAGATATAGTGAAATACTGGAAAAGTACGACTATATTGTCGGCGACTGGGGTTACGGACAGCTGCGGCTGCGCGGTTTTTTTGATGACCGAAATCCGAAATCCACTTTTGACACCAGAATCAGTACACTCACGGAATATCTTTATGAATACTGCAATTTCGGCTGTGCCTATTTTGTCGCAAAGAAAGTCGTTGCCAAATAAGTGTTGCCCGGCACCGCCAGTTGATAAATTTTAGGCAGAAGGTGACAGGATGTATTTTGTGGATCGTGAAAAAATAAACGGGATATTGTCATTTATGGAAAAGCGGCTTGCCTTGTTTCAAGCGCAACCGGCCTGGCAGACCGAAATCGAAAAGGCTGCTTTGGAAAGAATTGCAGAAACAGTCATCGAATCGGTCCTTGATGCCGGAAACGCGATCATTGACGGGTTTATTATGCGCGATCCGGGGAGCTACGAAGACATCATTGACATTTTGGAAGATGAAAATGTGGTTTCAGCCGAATCGGCAAAGCAGCTGACGGCTGTCATCGCGCTCAGGAAGCAGCTTGTCCGGGAATATACGGATCCGGATTACGCCACTTTTCAGGAAGTGCTTGCGGCTAACTTCAAGGCGCTCGAACGGTTTCCGGAAGATGTGCGCACTTACCTGGCAAACGAACTCGGCCCGGTTAACGCTTTTAAAGGGGAATAAGCAACGAAACAGAGAGGAATTTCAGCATGAAAAAGTATAAAGCCTATTTGATTGATTTGGACGGCACTATGTACCGCGGAACGGAAAAAATAGAAGAAGCCGGCGATTTTGTCAGCCGGTTGCAGGAAAAAGGGATCCCGTATTTATTTGTTACAAACAATTCTTCGAGGACACCAGCCCAGGTTGCCGAAAAACTGCGCGGATTCGATATACCGGCAAAAACGGAGCAGGTCTTTACGACATCCATGGCAACCGCCCGCTATATTTATGAGGAAAAACCGGATGCTTCTGTATATGTGATTGGCGAAGAAGGCATTAAAACGGCCATCAAAGAAAAAGGTTTTACGGTCACATCCGATCACCCCGATTATGTGGTGCTCGGCATCGACCGGGAGATTACTTACGAAAAGCTAGCCCTCGGCGCCATTGCGATCCGTAATGGGGCAAAATTTGTTTCCACGAACGCCGATATTGCGCTTCCAACTGAACGCGGGCTGCTCCCGGGAAACGGGGCTTTAACCTCGGTGCTTGCGGTTGCGACCCAAACCAAGCCGGTCTTTATCGGCAAACCGGAACCGATCATTACCGAGCAGGCACTTGAATATCTCGGTTCGAAAAAAGAAGAGACGATCATGGTTGGGGACAATTACGATACGGATATTCTGGCGGGCATCCGCACGGGCATTGACACCCTGCTCGTCCATACCGGCGTAACGACAAAGGAAATGTTGAAAACAAAAGAAGTCCAGCCAACCTATACGGTTGATACCCTTGACCAGTGGGAAGTGTGACAAGCGCGGGGCAAAAGGAGGAGCCATATGCCCGCCTCGGCAAAGTCCGCGTTATTTGGAAAACGAAGACCGAAAAAACGGCAAGATACAATAAAACGTATCTTGCCGTTTTTTCTGTTTTTACGGCTGCACATGCGCCACTCTGTGTGCATGGCGGCTTGCGGCTGCAGCGGCAATGGCCCCGACGATATCATCGAGAAACGTATTGCATGAGCCGTCGGAATGGTCATTAAGCTTTGCCAAAATGCCCGGTTTTTGTTTGTCAATATACCCGTAGTTGGTAAAGCCGATCGAACCGTACACGTTCACAATCGACAAAGCCATAATTTCATCAATGCCGTAAAGGGACTCATCGACCGCAATCGTGCTTTGCAGCGGTTCGTCAAGCATCCCTTTTTCCGCCAGCACATCCAGCTGGATCCCGGTTAAAATGGCGTTTTGCACTTCGCGTTTGGACAGAACGGCGTTGACACTTTCCATGCAATCCTCCAGTGTCATTTCCGGAAAGTACTTTTCTTGCAAATACAGGACGAGTTTCGCAATATCTTCCACTTCTACGCCCCGTTCTTTCAACCTCTGCCTTGCAATTTGTTCTGACACATCCATATTTTTCTTGTTTTCCATGTTCTCACCTCAACTATTCGACATTTTCTTTAGCATGATCATTCTAATGGATTTTATGAGATCAAGCAAGAATACACGTTCCTTCACATATAATGTAGAAAGTGCAATGTATTTTTTGGGGGAGGGAAGATGATGGCACAGGCCATTTTGAAAAAATATTACGGCATTGACGCCGGGCAGCCTTTTTTTGACGGAAAACGGGTCCGCTATGAAGCAAACGGTAATCTTTATACGCTCGTTCCCGTGACAAATGTTCCTGAAAATGTGCTTGTTGAATTATATGAAATGTCCCGGCACCTCGTGACGAATGGCGACCGCTATGCCTCCGCCTTTTATCCATCTAAAGAAAAGAAGTTTCTCGTAACGGACGGGGATAGCGATTATGTTTTACTGGAAAACCGCTATAAAAAAGCGCCCGGAAATATGCGCACGGGCAGGAAGCTTGCGAAATTCCACCTGCGCGGCCGCACGCTTTCCGCCACGATAACGGAAACAAACCGGATGGGCGAATGGAAAAATTACTGGGAAATGCGCCTTGAACAAATGGAAAAGGCATGGTACCGGACAGTGGAAGAGCACCCCGACCGCCCGTTTGAACGCCTGTTTGCCGAAACGTTTCCCTATTACATGGGGCTTTGTGAAAATGCGATCCAGTATGTCGTCGATACGGAAATGGATGAGGCGCCTGCCCCGGGGGATGCCGGCACCATTTGCCATGAACGGTTTTCAAACGAAACATGGGGCCGGAAATTTATCATCCACCACCCGTTTGACTGGGTGTTTGACCACGCAGGCAGGGACATTGCCGAGTGGATCCGCGCGCAGTATTTTAAGAAAACACACACGTTCCGGCCTGATGTCCGTGCGTTTTTGCAGCAATATGTTTCGCTTTCGCCGCTTTCGCCTTTTTCGTGGCGGCTGATTTTCGCGCGCCTGCTGTTTCCCCTTCATTATTTTGAATGTGTGGAAACCTATTTTCTCACCCGGTCCGAAAAGGAACAAAACATGCATGAGGAACAGCTTTGGAAAATTGTACGGGGGGCAGAGGCATACGAAGCATTTCTGGGTGAATTTTATGAGCTCTCGGAAGTCCCGATAAGAAAATACAATATTCCCAGGGTGGCATGGCTCAAAGCCCGATAAAAAAGCGGCTCCTTGTAGAAAAGACCGGCAAGTTTAAAACGCATCTCCGGTCAGGTTTCCGAATGCAGCCCGGCCCGTAGTGAAGGCAAGCACGGATGTCAGGCATCGTGAATAACCAGAGAACCTTCCCGTCCAAGTAAAATTTATTCCAGTAAAAAAGCGGTTCCTTGATAGGAAACCGCGTACTGCCCGTTAAAAAACCTGTTCTACTTCCATAACGCCGGGAACCTCTTCAAACAATGCGCGTTCTATCCCGGCTTTCAACGTGATCGTGGAACTCGGACAGCTGCCGCATGCCCCTAAAAGGCGGAGTTTAACAATGCCGTCTTCCACGTCGATCAGCTCGCAATCGCCGCCATCACGGAGCAAAAACGGGCGCAATTTATCCAATACTTCCTGAACTTGTTCTGTAATTGTATCTGCAGGCATATGATCGCTCCTTTCTTACTTCTCATTATAAACAGGATTACAAGAAAAATCTATCATAAAAAAACGGGATATAGTGTTTTCCTTTTTGCAAGCTGTTGTGTACAATATGAATAAGAAATCCCCGGAAGAGGTGCGGGTTTGATGGAGAAAAAAGTGACGATTCAAGTTTACGGGGCGGAGCAAATATGCGCAAGCTGCGTTGGCGCGCCGTCTTCTAAAGATACATTCGAATGGCTCAAAGCAGCACTTTCGCGGAAATACCCGGGCCAGCCGTTTGACATCCAGTATATCGATATTTTTGCACCCGGTGATGATCAAAAAGTGCGTGCTTTTGCGCAAAAAGTGATGGATGAAGATCTGTTTTACCCGGTTGTTGTCATTGAAGGTGAGCCGGTGGCAGAAGGCAATCCAAGGCTAAAGAAAATTTATGCGGTCATGGAGCAATACGGCTATATCCCGGAAAATGCGTTTGCAGCGCACGATTAAAAATTTTTCATTAAAAAACGTTTACAACACCGACTTTGTGGAATTTTTCGAGATGCACTGCAATTTTAAAATAAAGCAGCCCGCATTTTAAGACTGCTCGGCGCCCGGGAGATACGCAATCATTGTTTTGCACGGTGTAAATGGTTATAATCAAGGAAAGGAGGTTCGGAAAATGAGTGAAGTGATTCATCTTACAGAAGCAGCTGCGTTTCAAATTAAAGACATGATGGAGCAAAACGATGAGCAGGACGCATATTTTCGTGTGTCTGTAAACGGCGGGGGCTGCAGCGGCCTGTCGTACGGCCTGTCGCTTGACCACGAAATCAAAGAAGGCGATGCGGTCGGCGAACAGCACGGCATCCGGATTCTCGTCGATCATGAGAGCGCCCCGATTTTAACCGGCACGGTCATCGATTATAAGCAGTCGCTTTTAGGGGGCGGGTTCACGATCGATAATCCGAATGCGATTGTCACCTGCGGCTGCGGCTCCTCATTTAAAACCAAAACAAAAGCCGGCACACCGGAAAAATGCTGATGGAAACACGCGTTATATCAACGTTTTTGAGCCGCGGAATACTATCCGGTAATCTAAACGGTAACTGACCGGGGAGATTGCGGATAACGCGGAGAAATCCGCGCAAAATAATCGTTTTTGTGCGTAAAAACAACCGTAAATATGCGGTTTATGGATTGAAAATAACGGGCTTTCTTAGCGATGGAATTGCGAAATTTCACCGTTAAGGAGGCCCTTTTTCTATGCCGAGAAACAAGCGTCATCGTGTGACGGCAATAAACACGAAAACAACTTATCCGCGCTTAACCTTCGACCAGGCGCTAGACTACGTTATGTCGGGCAAACGGGCGGAAGGTGTCCGGGAGCGCACGCTTAGAGATTACCGGAAAATGTTTGGTTACTTAACAAAGTGGCTGGCGGAAAATTATGATTTTACATACATCGACGAGATCACAACGGAAGTCATTAGGAACTACATCAATTACATGAAATACGATAAACGAAAATACAGCGGTCATAAATATATCGACTCGTCAAAGCAGGGCATCGGTCTATGCGACACGACGATCAATATAAACCTGCGATGCCTGCGGTCGCTATTTAACTACTTGGCTAACGAGGGAATGCTCGAAGTGAACCCGATGGAGAAAATCAAACTGCTGCGGCAAGACGTCGACCTGACAAACTGCTTTACGGATGACGAGGTAAAGGCGCTATTGCAACAGCCAAACTTGCGGGATTTTGTGGGATTCCGTGACTATGTGGCGATGAATCTACTTCTCGACTCCGGTCTGCGTATCAATGAGCTTTTGAGCTTACGGGCAGGTGACGTCGACTTTACAACGCGGTTTATAACGCTAACTGGCGAAGTCAATAAAAACCGCAAGCCGCGGCTTGTGCCTATTTCGTCGCACGTTGCAAAGCTGATTTTGCAGCTCATTAGCGAGAACCGGGAGCATTTTAAAACGGATCGTATATTCCTATCGAGTTTTGGCGAGCCGATCGGCCCGAACCATTTTAACAAGCGTTAGAAATATTACGCAGAAAAGGCCGGCATTACTGGCAAAAAAGTGACTGCGCACGTCTACCGGCACACATGGGCCAAAAATATGACGCTAAACGGATGCGACGCGTTCACGCTACAAAAAATGGGGGGTTGGGCAGACATCCGGACAATGCGCCGTTATATTCAGATGGATGTCGAACAGCTCCGCGAAAGCCACGATAGAGTATCGCCGTTAAACCGCTACAAAAATATTAAAAAATAGCACAAAAAAAAGCGCCAGCCCTTGCGGAGCCAGCACCAGAAACTACGGTTATTTTATCAAAAAAATTGCGGCTTTGCAAGTCTTATTCGCCATACGTTAAAAATAGAACGTGTGTGCGTGCGGCTGGCTCGGAAAGGAGCCACAACCATGCACTATTTATCGGAGTACCAAACGTTTGAATCAAAGCAGCAGCTAAACGAAGCAATCGCCGATCATCTGTCAGCTCATCGGTTCGAGCTGAACGACACCGCCCGCAATGTGCTGACGGTCATATCGCGCTATGCCGTAAAGTTTCCGGGCGTTGCTCACTTGAAGGCGGCCACTATTGCGCAAGCGCTCGGCATTTGCGAAAAGACCGTGCGTCGTGCCGTCAACAAGCTGGCCGCGCTCGGCATCGTCCGCAAGGTTGCTACAACCCGCAAAGTGTCGGGCGGGCAAGGCGCCAATATCTACGTTGTCCAGGCGCATGTGTCCAGCCGGCAGGAGCCGTCCGAGCCAACGCCAGCAAGCCCTGAACCGACAAAAAACGACGCCGAACCTTATTACTCTTTTAAACTAATAAACAATACTTTAGTAAATACGTATGCGCCGCAGCCGTCACACTACGGCCGATTCCGTCGACTATTGGAATCTACTATCGGCCATAACAACCGCCTGCTTTACCGTTTGTACGGCGTCTACAAAGCGCAGACAGCGCCGTTATTTCGGACTGAGTACAACGACAAGGCGGCAGTCGAAGCTATCGGCATACGAGCGCTACACGCCGCCATATACGCAACTAAGCGCATGAAAATCCGCAACCTGGCCGGCTATTATTCCGGCGTGTTAGACCGCATGCTCGACCGTTGGCAAGCCGAGGAGTTATACGCATAGGCGTGCATGTGTACATTCCTTCAAATTTGGAGAGAAGTTATACGCATGTGCGTAAGTGAACCGGTGAACCTTTTTCCAATTCCGGAAAAAGGTCGATCGCTAGTTATACGCGTGTCCGAACGCATGCTAACGCTATAAATAAAAAAAATTAATAAAAACATATACTGTTCAATTTCAATAACGAAAAGGAGGAACGCAACCATGCCGAGGAAGAAGAAACGCAGCAAACAGCCGTCACAGGTGCCGCCGTTAGATGCCCGGCATTACCTCGCAATGGACTTGATGGTGCGGCCATACTACGACGGCAAGCTCGGCCGTAATCGCCGGCTAACACGGCAAGAAATCGCCGACATGATCGGCATAAGCCGCATGCAACTTTACAGGTGGGAGCAGCGAAAGGACTTTCAGCGCGAGAAAGACAAGCGACTGCGCGCTTACGTGCGGTCAATCGTGCCCAAACGACGAAAAAGCTACGCTGACCTAGCCGTGGCAGGAGATGAGAAGGCATTTGCGGATGTCGTAAAGGCGTTAAATCTATGGTAAAGGGTAGTTACATTACGCCACATTTGGCAAAATTTTCGAGGTTATTTTACCAGGCGTGCGCCCCTGCCGCGCGACCCTGCCGACATTTTGCACCGCTTCCGATTATTGCCGATTTACGACCGTTCTGCACCGTCAATGTAACGCTGATACGTTAACGCTTTAATATATGAAAGAACTAGGCGCTAATGTGGCGTTAATGTTACGTTAAAATCAGCCGAGCCATTCAAGGCGGAAGTGACGCCAAAACTCGAGCCCTTACGTATAGCACGGAGGCCCTGGCGCGTGGCTCGTAAATTTTTTTCGGCGGTGTTGGTTTTCGGTATTAAATACTTATTTATATAGGAATAGCGAATAAATACCGTCTATACAACCTACAGTTTTCGTGTTGGTTTTCGGTATTAAATACTTATTTATATCGTAGGACAACGAGAGACAACCGCCTATATAACGCTGCACCGTTCACGGCGGAAGTGACGCCAAAACTCGAGCCCTTACGTAATCATAACTTAAAAGTATTGACTACGATATGCCGGTGTAGTATTATCAAGGTATAGGACGTAATCAAAACTCATATTCAAAAGTGAGGCGGCGGAAATGACGGTATACGGATACGCACGAGTATCAACGGCAGGGCAAGACCTTGAGGCGCAGGTGCAAGCGCTCAAAGCGGAAGGCTGCGACGAAATACTAAGCGAGCATTTTACCGGCACAAAAACAGACCGGCCGGTATTTACGGAGCTAATCGGCAGGCTGCAAGCAGGCGACACGCTTGTCGTCACGAAGCTGGACCGCATAGCCCGCAGTGCCACGCAGGGCAGCGAGCTGGTGCGCGACCTCATAGACAGAGGCGTGCGCGTGAATATACTGAACATGGGCGTCATGGACAACCGGCCAGCATCGAAGCTGATACGGAATATCTTCTTTGCATTCGCAGAGTTCGAACGCGATATGATCGTAGAACGTACGCAAGAAGGCAAGGCTATCGCAAAGCAACGCGATGACTTCCGCGAGGGCAGGCCACGCAAGTACAGCAAGGCGCAGATAGAGCACGCGCTCGACCTGCTTGCATCGCACAGCTATGCCGAAGTGGAGCGGATGACTGGCATTAGTAAAGCAACGCTAACAAGACGCATGAGGGAACGGAAGGCTGCGCAGTCGTAAAGGCTGCGTATTTTTTTTATGCCGCCCGGGGGCGTCTCCTAAATTCTGACCGCCTTTCCAAGCGCTATTTTAACGCGCGCAACAAAAAATCACTTTGGGCGGTCAAAAACGTGTGTAACGAGCAGATTTTCGCACAAATTAGCGCCATACAGCCGTTTTAATTAGCGCCGAAGGTACTTGTAGGGGCCTGCGGTTAAACGCGCTTAAATCGGCTGTTTTTAGCGAAAATCTGCCACGACACGGTTACGAAAATCAAGTCGCTGAACAATCGAGGACATTCCCGAAGATAAAATACCGGCATATATCACGGAAACTAAACTGAATAGGGACGACTTAAAAAGCGGACAGAAAGCGGCGCTAGTTATACGGTTGTATTACGAGGAGGAACGGCGGAGGGCGGAAGGTCGAAGGCAATCAACACAATTTGGAAATACGGAGGGTCCAACATTGGACCAACCGAAGAAGGAAGGCAAGACATACGAAATCCTCGCCAAAAAAGCCGGAATAGGAAAGTCAAATATGGCGAATCTGCTCGCAGTCTACCGCAACCGCCCCGACTTATTCGAGCGGGTATTTCGATCAACAAGGAAGCGGAAAAAGCCCGCAGCAGGCATGTTACCCACTGCGCCAACTGCTCGCGTACCTGATACAGTAGCGCTACATCACTTAGGACGGCATGAACAGCGATGCAAAGCGAAAATTGAAATGTGTTTATAAAGTAAGAGGCGACCGTCACTGGCCGCCTTATTTTTCGTTATCGTCCGGAACTAAGTCGATGATCTCACGAATATCGGTTATTTTCAGTGCTTCGGCAATACGTTCGATATGCCCAAAGTTAATATTCTTGCGTTTACCGTTAGCCAACTCGCTCAATGCTGCATGCCGAATATCGGCTAATTCTCCAAGCCTCCGCAATGATAAGTCATACTTGTCCAGTAAATATTCAATTTTAATTACAACCTTCATCTTTCTCCCACCTTAAATTTTTTTTTAAAAAATACTTGACGTTACTTAATAGCGTACCATATAATGAGTATATCGAGTGGTACTCAATTGCGTAACACAAAATATTTAAGGGGTGAAAGCAGTGCAAAAAGTGAAGGTGATTTTCCGTTATTATGATGACTTGTACGACGACCATTTTTCTTGCGAACACGACGCCATTATCATCGGCCCCAACGCCATAATGTACGTCGATCAGACGATTAATTTTACGTATCTGCACCGGCTGGCATCGCCTAATAACGGGGTGCTTGAAGTCGGTCAAGATGACGAACGTCACGGCATTGACATACCGGCTCCGGCCGGCTACACGGTTGAGCAGCTCGCCAACATGACGATTGCACAACTCGGCAGCTTGCTCGCAGATTGGGGGCCGTTATGATGCTAGCAGCAATATTCTTCGCGGTTATTGGCTCGTTTACGCTCGGCCTGTTTTGCGGCATGAGCAACGGCGGCGCAGATGCTCGACATAATTGAAAAGTCGGAAAGGGTGAACAGGTATGGCAAGCCGCAAGAACCTTAAACATATGGCCTATTATACGCGCAAGGTCGCTGAATACACACGCAGCCGGCGCGATGTCAGGCGGAACAAGTACCGGCATGACCGACTACTACAATACAAAACGGCGCTCAATCGGCGCTTACGGGAGGAACTAAAATGATCGAATGGATTTCGTCGTTTAAAGAGGTGACGGTCGTTTTTCCGGTAGATGACTTGCAGGTCGGCACAATGCAAGCCCTACTTGTCACACCGTCGCTGGCCGTCGTTTATGCTGACGGCAAGGCATTCATTGACAAAGTGGAGCCGTCGCAGTTTTTCGGCGGCAAATACTACGAGTTTGTTACCGATCCGGCGTGGACTATTGAGGAAATAACGTATGAGAACGAGAGCGAGCTGCTTGAAGTGGCTAACGAACTAGCGCTTAGAATTGCGGAGGAGGAACCGGAAATGGTAAAGGTTACCGTTAAATGCAAGTATGAGGGCCGGATGGACGAAGAAACAATGGAGGGTATCCTGCTCCCGTCCGGCAAGGTATTCGTCGCAAACTGGGAAGGATGTGGGCTTTACCAGGCGACTGAAACAGCCGAACCTGGTGTCGTACTGATCGACCTCGACGAAAACGGCACCGATTATATGGCTAACAATCCGACGGTTATACTTGACGAGCTGATCGGCGCATAAGCAACAACCCCGATGAAGCGCAGTGCCCGCAGGTTGGCGACTACGTGGCGCTGGTTGGCCGTGGAGGGGCACAGGCTCGGCCGTTTGGCGGCGGCCGGGCACACAATTAAAACGGAGGCGAACGACATGATTAAAGTGATCGACGGCAAACGCTACAATACGGACACGGCCGAGGAGGTGTACAGCCACTATACTGGCCAATACGGCGACTTTGATTACCGCGAACGCACGCTTTACCGCACGAAAGCAGGCGCATGGTTTATGTACCATGCAGGTGGAGCGTTAACGGATATGGCGGTTGTTACAAGCGGCAATGACCGCACCGGCAGCACCGCGATTGAGCCGGTAAGCGACGACCAGGCTTACGCATTTTTAGAGCGGCATTCAGCCGACGACGAGGCGCTCGCGGCGCTAGAGCGATACTTTGGCGACAGGGTACAGGACGCATGAGTGACGACTTGGGAGGCTTCACCGTTGGCGAGGTGGAGCCGTCTTAATTTAAAAAAGTTGCGAAAAAGTGCCACGAACACCGCACAACTTACGATATATAAGCTGAATAGGGACGATTTAAAACCCGGTCAGAAAGCGGCGTTAGTCATTCGGTTGTATTACGAGGAGGAGCGACGGAAGGCGAAGGAACGTATGTTATCTGGAAAGTCCGCAGACCCTACTGAAACATTTCAGGAGGGTGTCGGAGAGTCGGCGGCTATCGATCAGACCTCGGTCCAAATTTGGATCAAGGTGGAAGAACGCCAAACTAGGGAGAAAGACGAACTCTCTAGATTTGGAGGGACGGGGGGATAACGGAGAAACAGCGGAAATGGAAAAGAAGCGACCTCTTTCCAATTGGAAAAAAGTTAAACACGCAGTCTGCGTTAGCTAAAAAGGCTGGGCTAAGAAACGGATGTCTGAAGGAGGAAAAGGGGGGATTGAAGAAGGTACTCCAAGTTTGGAGGGGGTTAAAACAAGCGGAGAAACAGCCGAAATACTGGCGAAGAAAGCCGGGATAAGCAAGACGAATATGTACTACCTTCTCGCGGTTTACCGCAACCGCCCCGATTTATCCGCCAAAATAACCGGCTCGGCCAGCGTGATTTTGCGATGATAGAAACCGGACGCAAGCCAGTAACGGCAAGCCTTTCGTCGAAGATAGCGGACACATTCGGCATTGACGTCGATTATATCGAGGATGCCAGACGGTTTATATAACGGCAGTAAGGACGCATTTTTCGCCGAATATGTCCCAGTTTTAGCTTCCGTTTTGGTTTGTATATAGTGAAGGCGATTTTTTAGGCAATACATGTCCCAAAAATTGAATTGCGCAGGTCTATCCATAGTAGAAGCGAAAAAAATTCCGGCAAATATGTGACCAAACCGAAATTGCACTCGAATGTATATATGAGGAGGTAAACTGGCGCAAGGATGCACTGGCATATAAAAAACGAAAAGAGGCGGTTTTAAATGAAAAATAACAAAATTAAATGGTTTAAAGGTTATAGAAAAGTAAAGGTACTCAGAAAAATTAACAACGAAAAAGTTGAAATATTATTTTTGGATGGGGTTAAGAATTTGCGGGCAATCGTCAGAATCGAAAACCTTAAAGATAAAGAAAGCCCACAAGCTAGAAAAGAAAGAGAACGAATATTAAAGATAATGAAAAAAGAACAGGAGTTACTAGAACGGCTGAAATCGTTGGAGTAGTACCTACCGTTGTATACTCGCCAAAGTGCCGTAAAGGACACGCTGGTACCGGAAAGTGACCGATTCCTACAAGTGGGAATGAATCGATTCCTACAGTTACGCTGGTTATTAAGTATATACACGCTTACTTTCGGTCAAATTGTTGGGCTATAAAGTAGGGGAGTATATGTACGCTTACTTTTTAGCCGTTTTGTAGCTATACATTATGAAGGGGGTTACCGCCCCCGCAAATAACAACAGATTAAGTATATATAAGCTTACTTTTTGGTCGTTAGTTGTCCTAGCACTATGGAGGGGGTTAACGCCCCGCAAATAACAACCTAAGGGGGAATCGCTTTGCTACTTTCACGGCAACTTATCCGATTTATTCGCCAAAATAACCGATTAAGCCAGCGCGAGTTTGCTGACCGTATAGGTGTAAGTAACTCGTACATTGCGCTCGTTGAAAACGGTATTAAGCCGGTGACTGCAAACCTATCGAAAAAGATTGCGGAAGAGTTCGGCATTGACGTCGATTATATCGAGGATGCCAGACGGTTTATTGACGTTTGACCGCGGGCCACAAGGATGAAGCGGATTTCCGTCCTCGACACCTAAACGGCACGCTGTGAGCTCGCAGGAAGCCCGTACAGACGTTTTACTAATCGTAAGGGTAACGTCATCAAGCGGAAACGATGCGAAGGGGCTACCTTCATATGACCACGTGGGGCCACGGAAGGCCGAAAAATTACGATATATTAAGTAGATGGCGTCATCGGACACAAACCCGTAACGGAAAGCCTTTCGTCGATTATATCGAGGATGACATACGGTTTATATACCGGCAAGTCGACCCGACTTGAAGGGGCTAACGCCCCGCAGTCCGGCAAAGGGCAGCCGTCCTGCTATGTATATCGGTAATGTATTATAACCGGTAGATTTTAAAAAGATGGCAGCGACGCCTTAGGGTGTACTTTACCCTAAGGCGTCGCAATGTTTAGAACTTCATGTTTTTAAACATGCCGGAAACATAGGGCGTACACCTAAAAGTGTACCGAGGGTCTTAAAAACCTTGATATATCAACGTTTTTGGCGGCTTTCCTTATAGGGTATCTAAGAAAAAGTGTACCGTTAGCGGGGCTAAAACCAAGCAGAATAGTCGGAATTAAAAACGAAAAAGGGGCGATTAAAATGGAAAAAGTTCAGGTGATTGATGCTGTAATGGGAGCTGGTAAAACGACCTGGGCCCTTAACAAAATCGAGTACGCGCCGGCAGGTTTGCTGCTCGATAAGCGCTATATCGAGATTATCGACAATCGCGTCGTATGGACAGCGCCGGACCGTTGTTTCTTCGTTGTTATTCCCGATATAAATAGATATAAATAAGTCTTCCATACCGAAAAACAACAATTTTGGGAGGTTATGAGAATGAAGGAAAAATACAAATGCGTGTTAAGTGTCCGGGTGGCTCGGGAACTCATAGCGAAAAACTATGAACTTGTCGACATCGAGCCGAGTTATCGCTACAAAGGCAAGCTGGTATTTGTCTTTAAAAATACTCCGGAACTTGACGCAGAGTTTGCAAAATTTGAAAGAAAGGATAGATGACCTTGCAATCAGCCGAAAACTATCAGCCAAACTATAAAAAGCAAATAGACAAGTTTAACGAGTTGTATATCCAAACGCGAAGCAAGTATCTAGTACAATTTCCAAATCGTTACGTCACCATGAACAAGAAACACAGCGAGCGCGTTTTTGCACTAAATGACAGTATGTTGAAAAAGCACCTTGAAGGCTCGTTGACCTACGGAATATTCAACGGCGGCTATTTTAACAAGTTTATCACGTTCGACGTTGACTTTTCCGATCATGCAATGGCGCGATGGGCAACATTAAAGCTGATCGACGTGCTAGTGTCCGATTTTAATATCAGCCGATCAGACATACACGTAAGCCTTTCCGGTAATAAGGGCTTCCATGTCGACTTATTTTTTGATAAGCCGTTACCGGTTAGCGATGTCCGCAGCTTTTACGATAATGTACTTGCTGAAGTTGGCCCGATTGACGGCGGTCAAATTGAATTTAGGCCGTCGTGGACGCAAGGGGTAAAGCTGCCGTTAGGCATTCACCAGGTCACAAAGCGCCGGTGCTGGTATGTCGATAATCTTACGTTAGAGCCGATTGAGTCATTCGACTACTTGCTCGGTGTGGAGCCGATGGATACGACTGCCATTACCGACCTTGACTTTGGACTGACCGAGGAGCAAACGCAAGAATTTGAGGCGGTTGCAGCCGAAACGAATATTCTGGTCAATGTGCTAGACCAGTCGGCAGCACTACAAAAAGCGCGTCGCATCCTTGAAGCCGGTCGCCTTACCGAAAGTAACACCCGCCACAATACAACGTTCACGCTAGCATGCTTTTTTAACTCGCAAGGATTCGAGCGAGCCGAAGCGGTGGAGGCGATTATGGAAATCTTGCTTGCCACCCCGCGGGAGTATTTTAGCAAGGGCAGCATGCCGGACTTTTGGCTCAAAGAGGCAAAACGATTGGTCAATTATGTATACGATAATGATTTATCGCTCGGCAATACGGACAAGCCGGTTAAAGTTTACCGGTCGGAAATTCTGGCAATCTTGCAAGCTGGCACGTTCAAACAAAAGCAAATGCTTTTCGCAATGCTCGTCACAAGCAAGCGATATGGTCCGACCTTTTACCTTACGACAAAAACCGCCATGAAAATGATCGGCACTAAATCGCGGGAAACGGTGCAAAACGCCATTAAAGCACTCGTTAAAAAAGGCTACGTGGAATATAGGCGGAAAGGTGAAATCGACCGAGCGCGTAGCCTTGAATTGGGCCGGCCGAGATACAAGCCTAACAAATACCGGCTATTACTTGACGAGCCGGCAGCAGACGAGCCGAGCGTTGAAGTAACAAGCGATAGTTCCGTTGTCGAGGTTGCCCGACAATTATGCGACATTAAAGAGATTCGGAAGTATGTTAAGCGTTATGAATTCGATCATCGGTGGCGTTAGGGCGGTGTTTCTTCGTTATCTCCAATATAAATATGTCTTTATTACCGAAAACCAACAACCAAAACTACAAAAATTCAGGAGGAAAACAAATGATGAAAACAGCCAAAACAGCTTACAGAAATCCAGGAACCGGAGCCATTGAATTTGCACGTCAGTATGTCGAAGGATTAACGAGGAAAGAGGCACTGCTGGTCATTGAACGGCTTTTAAAAGGCGAATTACATGATCCGGCTGACAAACGGATCAAACGGTGTGCCTATTGCGGTTATTATTACCGAGACAAAACACGGCCGAATAATTCAAAGACATGCTCGCGCGAATGTAAGATCGCCAACGATACTTTAAAACGAGCAAAAAAACGAGCAGATGCAGCGCTATTAAAGCCGAAAAAGGAACGAGACATAGAAAAAGAAATGTACACGTATTATGCCTACTGGCTAGAATACCCTTACTACATTAGCGAACATTACATGCTAAGACGCGCACATAACCACGAAAGACCTTTTGCACCGGATAAACTAGCGCAAATTGACGCAGCAAAACAACGAGGATATAAGCGTAAAGGGTACGCAAGGCCAACAGACGGTAGCGATAAGGTACATGTCCGCGGATTAAGATATAAACATTCGTATGGGGAGGTCACAACGACTCAAATGGAGCGCACCGAAATTGACCAATATCTTATAGGAAAATATGGCGATAAAAAGCTGAAAATGGAACGATGGAGAGCCGTTCAGTTTGCCACAGTAAAAAGTGCATATATAGGATAGCCCTACATCGAACGTGATTTTTTAGGGCTAATAGTAACAATTGTAAACGGGAGGTGTACACGTTGCAGGGGACGACATTAAAGCAAATCAGGCTATACTACGGTTTTACGCAGCGAGAGTTAGCAGACAAGCTGGGTATTACGCGAGGTTATTTATCCCAACTGGAACGTGGTTTAAAGCCTGTAAGCCTTAGAGTGCAAATTAAACTTGCCAAATATACAACACCTAAGCGGGATTTGCTAGACACCCTCGACCAATTAAAAAATTTAACCGAACTAGAAAAAAGTTAATAAAACCCAATTTTACTTTACCACAAAATATCGCTAATCGCAAGGGGGTGGTTGTCATCAAAACGGTACAAAATTCCAATCGAGCAGCGCCGTTCAGCCGGAAAATAAGGAAACACAGGCTAATTTATACACCGGAAAGGAAGGCGGTTTAATGAGTTGGGACCGGGAGAAAAGCGAGCAATGCAAAACGTACTTCGATAGAATGCCGAAATGGCTGGAATCGCTCATTGCAAGTGACGAGTCGTTGGCGCACTTAAGGCGAAAGAAGGATAAGCCTCCTTATCTCACGTTGCAAAAAAGGCGAAAGGGGCGACGTAATGCTCATCGTTCTCAATCAAGAAATCAAACGACAGGTCGGAGCAATTACAACGGTTCACCTAATCGACGAAGTAACCGGCGAAATATTGGTGCAGGACCTAACGGTCAAAGCAAGCGACCCGATCAGAGTCGGCAGGCAAGCAATCAACGCAATGCTAATTGAGGCCCCAGGCGCAATGATAAGCGCCGATGATCGGTTTTTGCCGGGCGCAAGGTGTCAAGTTAACTTTAATTATAAGGGGAAGCCAATACTTCCCTATTATCAATCTAACATAATCACAGGGGGATTGTCAAATGGATATGTACCAAAAAATTGAGCGCATCGGCCCAGCGCAATTTGAAGCTGAAATAAAGCTGGTTGATGGCGACGGGAACGAAAAGATCACGTCACAAACATACGAACGTTGTAACTCAATTTATGCCGCCTATAAATCGTTGATTAAAGCGCTTAGAGGGCTGCAAGATTGCACGATTACACTGCAGACAAATCATCATCAGTTATCAGTAGAGTTGTCGGGGGAACGAGCGAAAAATACAACGCTCGCGAACATGCTCGACGATATTCTGGCCGCGCATAATATCAAAATTGAAAAAGGAGAATGATCCGGATGCAAAAAGACAATGTAAATGCGAATGTACTGGAAAGAATTTCGGAACTGCTCGAAAAATGTCTGGAATCTGCGGCAAGCATCGAGCGCAAAATGGACGCAGTAATAGGCGGTGAAGCACGATGACAAGGCAGGACAAGCGTATTTGCCGTATTTGCGGCGCGGAAAAGCCGATCGAGCTGTTTGAGCGTGATAAGCGAGTTAAAGGCGGCCGTACCAACCGCTGCAAGGCTTGCAAAACGGCGCTCGAGGACCGGGCACATCGTGCTTATCGCGACATCAGAAAGCGTGCCCGCAAAGCAGGCGTGCCGATGGAGGTAACGGTCAGTGAGCTGCGGTTGCTTTACACGGCCCATGACGGCAAGTGTATCTATTGCGGTAAAAGCGAGGATGAAGCCGGTTGTCGGCACCACATCGACCATGTAACGCCGTTAAGCCGGGGCGGAACGAATAATATATCGAATCTGGTGCTCGCTTGTGCATCGTGCAATGCCGCTAAAAGAGACAAGCCGCTTGTGTCGTTTTATCTCAATCGCGATCGCGACAAGTTTCCGGAAAAATCGTTTTCAGCCATCGCTTACCTCATCGCGTTGACGGCAGGGCAACCGGTGGACGAGGTGCTAGACGGCTTACTGCACGAGCATGCCTATTATGTAATGGAGCGACTAGATAAGGAGATGGCGGCTGGTGAAAAACGAGTTATGGCGACTTGAGCCGGGCTGGCTGGCCGGTTATACGGGAGATCGCGAGCTAAACGGCAATTAAGGGGGCGTACTATGGCGATAAAATGCATCTATAGCGAAACACTTATTTCGGCGCAGCACGAGTCACACAGCCGCCAGTTTGGCGAAACACGCGACGGCGACCGCCTTCCGATTTTTTCGGACAATAAGGCGGTTATTTTTATTGACCGTGACGGTCGTTACCGCGTTAAGACGACCGAGGATGAAATACTTTTTATCGGCACTGGCGGCATTGACGAAGCTATCGGCCGTGTCGACTACGCGCAGCCACATGCCGACGTCGAAATAAACGAAGGCGGCCGCACATACACACGCGACGACTATTACCGTCACATTGCGCCGGTTGTTTACTTAATCGCGCAGCACTTTGACGACGACACCGGCCGCCTGTCAATCGCATACGAGCGACGCAAAAACGGACGACTGCTCGATGAGGGCACCATAATATTTGCGGACGATGGCGCCTTTGCCGATTGGCTGGCGTCAAAGGTTAAAGCCGAGGAACGGCCGTCGGTCATGCGATTTGACTATAAGATTTTGGCGCCTGCCGTTGTCCGCGACAAGATAAACACGGATTGCCCTGTAGAAGTAAACTACGGCACTTGGCTTAACCTGCGCAGGAAGGCAAAAAAGGCGGTGAATGACGACGGATAATGACCTTTGGAAGTTGGAAAAAGGATGGCTTGCGGGGTACACGGAAGATCGCGAGCTGATACGCCGTATCAAACGGTATAAAAAAGACTGGCGCATTATGGCCGACTACTTTAAGTACGATCGGCTTGTTGGCGTGCAGTTTAAAATACCGATTGAGCAGCGCAGACCGGCAGAGCGCATGTTTCAAACTACCATTAAGGGGGCGTAATCATGGCGTTTAAATGTGTCTTTAATGAAACTCTAATATCGCAACAGCACGAAGAACATTCTCGTCAATGTGGAAATTGTGATTGACGCACCTTTTGCGAATTTTAGTGATGAGTTTAAGAAACGTGTCAATGCAAAACTTTTAGCGTTTGTTGCAGTCAGTAGGGTTACATTTGCGTAAGGCTGACAAATAAAAAAGGGAGATGGATCGCATGGAATACCAACAAATATACATTACTCAAGATGAAAATGTCGGTGGATTAAGGTACACCGCGGGAAATATCTACTTAGTGGAAAAGCACATAGCTGACCAATTAATCGGAGAAGGAAAGGCAAGAGTGGCCGAATATGTGTCGCTTAATTCCCACAAACAGGAAGTAAACAAGGCAATCTCCGAATTAGAGGAAGAAGTACAGCGAATTTCAAAAAACCAAAGGCTAGCCCCCGAAGCGAAAAAGGACGATATTCTTCAATTAGTGAAAGAGTACGATGAAAGGATCAATAGTATTCAAGATCAATATATGAAAGACATCGATACGCTTTACCGAGCGGCACAGGAAAAAGCTATTACGATAAATATAGACGATAAATTTAATGCGGATAAAGCTAGACAAGAGGCGGGGATAATTCGGTCGGAGATAGAGATGATCCCGTCATTGTTAGTCGCTGCAGAGACGATACAATCAAAGCTAGAATTTATCGACAGGGGCACCGCGCGGGAATTGCTGTCTCAATTTATTGACGTAAAGCGAGCACTTGAAGAGAAGGGCAAAAACGGACAGATTAGCGATAGCCTTGTTCGTATAACCATTCAAAACATTTACAACGGGTTGAAAAAGGTTGCAGATGATCCCGTACAAGTAAAGGCAACGGAAGAAGCTGCAATGATTAAAGCAATTAAGAAATATGAGGGAGACATCACCAAACCATATAGAACGTTGGTAAATAAAAAATACAGTTCTCGCGATAACATTCGAGTGTGATAACTGGCACTGCAGTGGAAGTCAATCAAAAATATACAATTAAAAGGAGAGGTTTATTAATGGCTAAATTTAATATTGAAGGTAAAGAATACGAATTGAAATTAGGTTATGAAGCGATAAAGTATCTCGACGGGCTATACGAAGGTGGTTCGTTGACACTTATCGGGAATGCTATGGCTGGAAAATTCGACACTGTAACTCACGTTATATATGCCGGTCTACTCCATACAGGCAAGAAGTTCAGTCTCAAAACAGTCGAAAAGGCACTCGAAAAATCTATTTTAGAAGATGGGGAATTTAACTTAGGGACAGCAATGAATTTAATGAATGACGTCGTTGTGAAGCATCCCTTTTATAGTCCGACCGTCAATAAACTTATGGAAAAGAGTCCCGAAGCTAAAAAAAAGCATTCGAGGAATTAATGAGCTAAAGGCGCCCGCAATGGGCGTTCTTTTTTATTATTCAAAAGTTCAAAGAAAGTCAAGGTCAAACCGAGGAGGGAATGAGAAATGAAATTAAATAATCTAAATGACGTTAGACGTATAGTAGACGAATACTACACGAAAACGGGTGATTTTTTAGAACACGAATCCAAAGTTTCGAGAAAAACGCCTGAGAAGCTATTTGGCGAGGCAAAAGCAAGGTTTGTGGAAGGCTCCGAAAAACTGCGCCACCTTAAACTATTGCCTAAGGATCGCCAGAATTTTAGCTTGCTTCGCGAAACCTTTAATTACGCAATCAAGTCGTGCGAGGCGGGCGAAAAGGAAAACTACGATAAAGCTGTGGAACTGATGGAGATTTCAGCCACCTATGCTGCCCGGTACTCATTGGCGGTGAGTAGCTAATGGCGGATCAAAACATACTTGTCCGCGTTGGTGCCGACATATCTGACTTAGTTACCGGGTTACGGACAGCAACATCAAACATTAGCGGATTTTCTAAGCGGACGACCGAAGTGATGAGAGGCGTTGGAGAAATAGGCAAGGCAATGACTGGATTCGGGGTTGGGGCTGCGGCGGGTCTAGGCGTTGCCGTTAAAAAGGCAGCTGACTTTGACACCGCGATGAGAAAAGCTGGCGCTATAGCTGGCGCCAATAAGTCGCAATTCGATGATATGCGGCAGGCTGCACTCGACCTGGGCGCAAATACATCGAAAAGCGCAAGTGAAGTAGCTAACGCTATGACGGATATGGCCGCAAAGGGTTTTAGCGCGAATCAAGTTATTGCAGCCATGCCAGGCGTTATTTCAGCAGCAGAGGCAAGTGGCGAGGATCTAGCGTTAACATCCGACACAGTAGCGAGCGCACTAAACGGTTTTGGCTTAAAAGCAAGCGACGCAACGCATGTGGCGGACGTATTAGCCATGAGTTCCAACAAAACGGCAGCAGGCGTGGAAGATTTATCATACTCGTTTAAGTATGCGGCTCCAATTGCAAAAACACTAGGGGTATCACTCGAGGAGCTTTCCGCAGCCACCGGTATCCTTGCCAATGCCGGCATAAAAGGCGAGTCTGCGGGGGTTGCACTGCGCGGTGGCCTAACGCAGTTGCTAAATCCATCCAAACAGACTGCGCAGCTTATGGATCAGCTGGGCGTCAAGGTTACGGATAACAACGGGAAATTTGTGGGGTTATCGGGCGTCGTTAAAAATCTGCAAACGAGCATGCGAGGCATGACACAGGCGCAGAAGGTTGCCACATTGTCGCAGTTAGTCGGCACAGAAGCCTCGAGCGCTTTTTTGACACTTATGCAAGCGGGGCCGTCTAAAATTGATGGCATGACCGCATCACTAAAAAATAGCGCGGGTGCGTCGGCTGAAACGGCGGCACAAATGAAGGCGGGTATAGGTGGCACGCTCCAAAACTTGCAGGGCGCGATCGAGACGTTTGCCATTACGATTGGTACGGCACTTATTCCGGCCATTCAGGCAGTGGCAACGTGGCTGACAAATCTCACAAACTGGTTTAACGGACTACCAACGTCGGTGCAAACGACAATTGCCGTTGTAGCCGCGTTGGCTGCTGTATTTGCACTGGTAGCAGGGCCGATTATGATTATTGTCGGGCAGATACCGGCTTTACTGACGTTGCTCGGCTTGCTAGCGGCTGCAATCGGCACAACAACGGGTGTACTGCTTTCAACGGTGGCTATAATTACTGGTGTCATTGCTGCAATAGTAGCAATCGGCGTAGCGCTAGTCGTAGCATATAACAAGGTCGGATGGTTCCGCGATATGGTCAATGCAGCATGGGCTGCAATAAAGTCGGCTTGGAATACGGCGATTACGTTTATTTCCGGCATTACGATGCAAATAATCGGATCCGTGTCGGCGTTTATTGGCTCGCAGCTTGCTAAAATTCGGGCGTTTTGGCAGCAAAACGGCGCGGCCATTATGGGAATCGTGCAGTCTTATTTTGGTGCGGTAAGAGCGTATATAACCGGAGTAATGGGCGTAATACGTGGTATTTTTAAAGCAGTGTGGCCAATTTTGACTAGCGTTGTCCGTGTGGCTTGGTCCAACATTAAGGCCGTTGTATCGTCGTCTCTAAGCCTAATTGCCGGCGTAATCCGTACAACAGCCGCCGTAATGCGCGGAGACTGGTCGGGGGCATGGTCGGCAATCAAGGCAACCGTGCGGAATATTGGCCATGACATCGTGTCGGCCTTTAAGGGCATCAACCTCGTTAGCATCGGACGGAATATTATTTCCGGTTTGGTAAACGGAATCAAGTCGATGGCTGGATCGGTAATGTCAACCGCCAAGGGCATTGCAAGCTCGGCAGTTAGTGCGGTTAAGTCGGCGCTCAAAATTCACTCGCCGTCGCGTGTAATGGCGGAAATCGGTAAATATATCGGACAAGGTCTTGTTAAAGGGATGACAGGTAGCGCAAAGAGCGTACAGTCTGCGGCAAGCAAGCTGTCGAGTCTCATTAAAAACGCTATGTCTAACAAAAAGAGTACACGTGGTCAACGTGCCGCATTGAAATCGGTACAAGCGTACGCAAGCAGCATGGAAAAACGGTTATTAAGCATCGCAAAGAAACGCGAATCGGTCGCATCGAAACTAAAAGATGCGCAGAAGAAACTTGACGACGCAATCAAAGCGCGTAATGACTATAAAAACCAAATAAAGGGTAACGCGCTCGACTTCGCATCCGTAACAAATATAAAGGCATATACTGCAAAAGGTATTCAAACGCAGCTAAGCAACCGTCTTAAGGCGCTGAAAACATTCCAGGTGAACATCGCGAAGATGAAAAAGAAAGGCGTTAGCAAAGATATTATTAAGCAAATCGTTGATGCAGGCGTTGAGCAGGGCGGGAAACAAGCGTCCCTACTCGCCAACGCAAACAACAAGACGATTAAGTCTATAAACGCCATGCAGAAGCAGATTAATAGCGTCGCGAACAATATCGGTAATTCCGCGGCGGCCATGTTTTATGATTCCGGCGTAAATGCCGCGAAAGGGCTCGTCAAAGGCTTGCAATCGCAATCTAAGGCGCTCGAAAAACAGGCGTCTAAGCTAGCAAATGCCATGGTCAGCACGATTAAGCGCAAGCTGAAAATTCACTCGCCGTCGCGCGTCATGCGTGATGTTATCGGTAAAAACGTTGTAGCAGGCGCCATCGTCGGCATAGAGCAGATGCGCAGAGCAGCCGTAGCAACAGCGGACAACATGGCGAATTGGCTTATACCGGATACGCCGACGGTTAGTATGGCGTACAGCATACCGAATGCCGGCGGTCAAGCTGCGGTGGCAAGCATTGCTGAAATGCCGGAACGTAATACGAGCACGCAAACTGATGGCCGCATCGTGCAGTTGCTCGAACGCATCGCATCGCAAAACCCTTCGTTGAATATCGATGGCAAGGAGTTCGCGAAAGTGACGTACGATCATTACAGCACCGTTGGCGGAACTAAGACGAATCTATCGGAAAGGTGGGGGTAACGCGTGTTTGAAATTATCGAAGGCTGGCTCGTAATTAACGGGCTGGCCACCTTTTTTATTCCATAATCTTAAAGGAAAAGTTTCGTGTTTGTCGAATTAAGTAGATAGGGGGGAGTAAACATGAAAACAAAAAAACCGTTTTACAAGCGTTGGTGGTTTATTGTGGTTGCTGTTATTTTGGGACTCTCAATAATTGGGGAGATGTTCGATGACGGGAGCACAGAAACTGCATCAACTAAAAAAGTAGCTAGCACTAATTCGGAAGCAGCCAAACCAGAGGCAAATTCGAAAGAAAAACAGGAGAAAAGTTCGCAAGAGAAACCTAAAGAAGAATCGAAAAAACCCGAAATAAAAAAGCCGAAAGAAGCACCCAAGTCATTCGATGATACCGTGAAAGACACCGTTATAAAAGAACTCGGCACGAAAGCTAACACTGGCAAGAAGCGTTTAGTTCAAGAAGGGTCAAGCGACATTGACGGCGGGAAGTCAGTCGTTGTTACGATGGCAGGAGACGAGTTATTTACGACTAAATCAACACTCCGACAAATGGAAACGAATTCCGCAAAACTATTCGAAAAATTATTTAAGGATAAAAAAGTCGCTAGAGTAACCCTTGTTTGGCGTCAAACACTCGTAGATACATATGGCAAAGAGTCAGACGACAACGTCTTAAAAATTGAGCTTACGCGTGCTACCGCAAACAAAATTGAATGGAAGAATTTTAACGCAGAAAACTTCGAACAAGTTGCCGATAATTATTGGGTGCATCCGGCAATGCTTAAAAAGTAAAAACGTGCCCCTGCTCATCATGAGTGGGGCTTTTTGTGTTGCTACGGGCGATTGTGGCGCAATTAGCGGAATGTTACCGGGTGATTGTGCATAAAACCGTGCTGATAACGCTTGTATTTTCGGGTGGAGTTAGGTATTATTATGTTAACGACAATCCGTCGCTAAGAATAACGAGATATTCAACCCATACGAACAAAAACAATCGCCCTAAACGGCTGAAAACGTTGATACTATGCGGATTAATCTACCGGTAACTGAACGTGTAAATTCACGATCGATAATCCGAATGCGATTGTCACCTGCGGATGCGGCTCCTCATTTAAAACTAAAACAAAAGCCGGCACACCGGAAAAATGCTGAAGCATTTAAAGTGATGCTGCAAAAACAGGATATTTATACGCCAGCAAGGTTCCCATTTCATTGCAGCAGCGCAGGATATCCCGCCAATGACAGGCGGGGCTTTTGCGCTGCTGAATTGATTTAAGCTCCTTTTTGGCAAAGTCCCTTTCATTCGCAAGCCTCACAAAAATCTTTTCAAAAAATCCAGCCAGCGCCTGTCTTCCGGTTTTCTTCCTGTCCGGGCACGCCAATTTCCTTCGCTGTTTGTACATCCGCATTTATAAACGCCTTCCTTGCGCTAAAAAGCCACAACTTTTTACAAAGTCATTAAAAATAAAATACTTTTTCGTAAATATGTTTATTCATGGAAAAAAGGGTAGATATACCTTAGCTGCTCATTTGCCCGGATTTTTCGGAAAAAGGGGAAGGGAACTTGGTCCTTGCATAATGGGGGAGAAAGGAATGTCGAGGGGGAAGCTGCGTTATGTATTCCTTTACCCGCATTATACATAAAAAAACCGTACCCCGGGTTCGATAAAAAGTTAAGGAAATTCTGCGATTTATCAGCTGCAGAATGAAGATTGGAAAGGGGAAACTGCAGTGAAAAAATGGCATGTGCTGCTTGTTGTTCTGGCATTGGTATGGGGATTGGCTGCTTGCGGGAAATCAGATAAAAAAGCAGAAGCGGAAGGGGGATCTTCCAATAAAAACAAGTTAATTGAAGCTTCAATTACAGACGCGTCCTATGCCCTGTTGAAGGATGACGATGCGGATGTTTCGGAAGACGGTGAGAAAGACCTCCTGGCCGTTGACTTAAAGATCAAAAATGTGTCTTCGGATTCGGTCGAGATCTCCCCATATAGCAATATTAAATTATACGATGGCAACGAAGAAGTGAACATAGAAGACGACATATACAGCGCCCGGCTCGATATGGGCACTTCACGCGGCGGCAGTATCGGGGCAGGCAATACAAAAAAGATGACCGTACTTGTAAAAGTAAAAAAAGGCAAAACTTATACATTGGGCATCCAGCCGTTCACGGAAAAAAGCGGGGATGACGGTGAAGAACTGAAACTTGCACTGGATACCAAAAAATACAGCAAATCGTACGATTCCCTGCAGGATCCGGCAAAAGCGTTAAAGGCATATATAGACACCATTTATTTAAACAAGGACAATGCCGATTATGAAAAATATGTTTCAGCGGATAAGGAAGCTGCCCAGACACAGGCGTATAAAACCTTTAAAAAAGCCTTTAGCGACAATATTGCCGATGATATATCAGACGCAGATATGAAAAACTATTACGAAGCCTATAAATCGGCCGCTGCCGAAAAAGCGAAACTGGATGCGGAAGCCGTTGCGGGTTACAAAGAAAAAGCAATTGTAAAGCTGACCTATTCCACCATTTCGATGGACGATATTTCTGAAAAAGTGGAAGAATATGCAGATGAATATTTGGATAATAGTGAAGATTATGATTCAGACAAAGCAAAAAAATATGCCCTCTCCAAATTCGATTCCATTGTCAGTTCCATGGAACCAAAAGAAGCTGAAGACCCGGCAGAAGTTTCCATGGTGAAAAAAGACGGAAAATGGACGGTTTGGCAGGAGAATGACTATACAAATGAGCTGGAAGAAGCTTTTGCAGGCGGAGAGGTGTATTAACCTATGGCGCAACTCACGAAACATAAATGGCTGATTGCCATAGCTGCAGCCGTGATTGTTGTGCTTGCGGTTATATGGATCGCGCTCTCCCAGGCTTCAAAACCTGACCGGGTATTGGAAAAATTCGAGAATGCGGTCAAAACAAAGGATACGAAACAGCTGGAAGGGCTGATCGTTGCCGACAATCCGAATGCATTGGTGAACGGTACTTCCCTTCAGGCTATGATCCGGTATTTAAAAACCAATGCAAACAGTTACCAGGTGGTAAAAGATGGCATCCAAAACCAGATAAAGGACGAAAATTACTCGGAAACGAACCAGCAGATCAGCCTTGTTCAAGACGGAAAAAAATGGGGGTTTTTCCCGGACTATAAGCTGAAAGTGAAGACCGTCCACTTAAAAGTGACCGGGCAAAGCGACAACGACCAGCTTAGTGTGTCGATCGGGAATATGAAAGTTCCGGAAAAGAAAGGAAGCCATACTTACGGCCCGCTTTTGCCCGGAACTTACCAAACGAATGTGACGGTAAAAAACAGTTTGGGAACCTTTTTCCAAAAAGAGAAAAAGGATTTATGGGGGAATTCCGAGGTCAGCATGATTGTCGATGGCAGCCGCCTTGCCCGAAAAAGCGAAGATGTACAAAAAGGGATTTTGGAGGCGGTCCGCAAGTTCAACCAGGATTTAAGCGTATATACGACTTCCGGACTGGATGCCAATAAGCTTTCAAATGCGACCGATTCATTTAAGGAAGATTTTTCACTTGAACAGGCGCAGTTTGAAGCCATTAAAGATTATGTAAATGAAGTGACTTCCCAGTATTTGGGTTCCGTCGTAAATATGGATGAACTAAGCATCAACTATTTTGATTCAGACTGGAAAGCGGAAATTGAAGCGCTCGTTTCCTATAACGAAAAGGTCAAATATACGGGAGAAAAAAATTATGAGGACTACTCCTACAAGTCCCTCTGCAAATATACGCTTAAGTATGACAAGAATTCAAAAACATGGCTTGTAGATGATGCGGAAGATGCCAAAGCGGACGGATCAGAAAGCAGTGCATGGGACAACAAAAAAGAACTGAAACAAAAAAATGCTCCTGTCCTGAAATGGGTCAGAAGCGGCGATAAGAGCGATATTTAATCAAAAATCCCGGTTGGGCAGCCATCCGGGATTTTGATTTTTCCTTATTCAAACAGCGAAGTGCTGTGCATCGGCTGGACGCGGGCTTTCGGGTCAAGATATGTTTTCGCGTTGCTGACCGCGGTGGTGGCTTCCCCGAACCCCGTTACAATTAACTTCACTTTGCCTTCAAACGTGCAAACATCGCCGGCCGCATAAACGCCTGGGATGTTTGTTTCCATTTTGGAGTTGACGACAATGGAATTTTTTTGAATCTCTAGGCCCCAGTTTTTAATCGGGCCAAGTGACGAAATAAAGCCGTAATTGCAAATAAGGGCATCAATATCAAGCGTTTCTTTCGCCTCGCCTTTTACTTCTTCAATCACAAGCCGGGAAATGTTTTCCCCGTCGCCAATCACTTCGCTCGCGACAAACGGTGTTTTAATCTCCACGAGCGATTGCTTCAACTGTTCCACCGTGCGTTCATGGGCACGGAATTTGTCACGGCGGTGGATGAGCGTCACTTTTTCGGCGACCGGTTCCAGCATAAGCGCCCAGTCGACCGCGGAATCGCCGCCGCCAAGGATGGCAACGCTTTTGCCGGCAAACTGGTCCATATCATTTACAAAATAAAACAGATTGTTTCCTTCGTATTGTGTAGCATTTTCCACTTCAAGGCGGCGCGGCTGGAATGCGCCGACACCGGCAGTGATGATGACCGCTCTGGAATGGTGGATTTCTTTATTAGTTGTCAGCGTAAAAATGCCGTCTTCACTCTTTTCAAGCTTTTCTGCGGACTGGCCCGTGCAGATCACCGGCTGGAACATGGAGGCCTGCTCTTCTAATTGATGCACGAGATCAGCTGCCTTCACTTTTGGAAAACCGGCGACATCGTATATATACTTTTCAGGGTAAAGCGCAGCCAGCTGCCCGCCAAGCTGTGGCAGGCTTTCAATGATTTTTACGGACATTTTCCGCAATCCGGCATAAAAAGCTGTAAACAAGCCGGTCGGCCCGCCCCCGATAACAGTTATATCATAAATGGTTTGATCTTCCTTCAACGAAACCCCTCCAATACGCTTCATTCTCCTTCATCATAGCACATTTTGGCACAAGCGCACAGGCTAAAAACCTCTGCGGGCAAGGCAGGCAGGTGTTCCTGCGTCCGGAAAAAATTTTAGGCACCATGTTATATATTAGAATATTTTTATTATTATTTTAGTACAGTTTTCAATTGAAAATAGCGGGTAAAAAGCATATGATTGAAGTGGAGATATGTATTTTTTGTGACAATTTGATGGAGATCATGTGACAAATTTGGCGTGCCAATTGTCGTGAATAAAATCACAAATAATGGATGATGTTGCCATACAGGCGCCGGCCTGTCCAAAATAAAGAGATGGAAGTGAGAAAAATGGAGAAACCGAAAGTGGTTATACTGGGTGCCGGTTACGGCGGGCTCATGACCGTGACGCGTCTGCAAAAACAGCTTGCAAAAGGGGAAGCGGACATCACACTCGTGAACAAAAATGATTACCATTACGAAACAACATGGCTTCATGAAGCTTCCGCCGGCACATTGCACCATGACCGGGTCCGCTACCCGATTCAAAACGTCTTAAATAAGAATAAAGTGCAATTTAAACAGGCGGAAGTCAAGCGGATAAACAAAGACGCGAACATAGTAGATTTAAAAGACGGGGAAGAATTGCCATATGACTATCTCGTCATTGCGCTCGGTTCCAACGCGGAAACATTCGGAATCGAAGGTTTGAAAGAGCATACTTTTTCGATTACAGATGTAAGCGCTGCCCAAAAAATCCGGGAACATATTGAGCGCCAGTTCGATGCCTACCGGAGGGAAAACGATAAAGATGACAACCGGCTCACCATTGTGGTCGGCGGTGCGGGTTTTACCGGCATCGAGTTTCTTGGCGAGCTGGTGAACCGGATTCCGGCGCTTTGCAAGGAATACGGGATTCCACGCGATAAAGTGCGGATCGTTTCGATTGAATCCAATCCTATCGTTCTCCCGCAATTTGACCGCGAACTTGTCGATTACGCCCTTTCGTATTTGGAAAGCAAAGGCGTCGAGTTCCATATTGGCACGGCGGTCAAAAAAGCGACAAAAGACGGGGTATGGGCCTGCAAAAAAGGCGGAGAGCCGTACGAAATCAAGTCTGGCACCGTCATCTGGTCCGCGGGTGTGCGCGGGAATAGCGTGATTGATGCGTCCGGGTTTGAAACGGTGCGCGGCCGGGTGAAAGTCAAACCGGATTTGACCGTTCCGGGGCATGAAAATGTTTTTGTAATTGGGGACTGTGCGCTGATCATCAATAAGGACACAAACCGCCCGTACCCGCCGACAGCGCAGATGGCGATGCAGCATGGGGAAGTATGCGCACGGAACCTCCTGAAAAAGATCCACGGTGAAGAAAGCCTGGAAGCTTTCACTTTTAATGACAAAGGCACCGTCTGCTCCCTCGGGGAAGACAATGCGATCGGCATTGTGTTTGGCAAAAAGCTGAAAGGCACTTCTGCTTCTGTTATGAAAAAAGTCGTGGATGACCGTGCCCTGTTTATGATCGGCGGCACAAGGCTTGTTTTAAAGAAAGGAAAATTTAATTTTATATAGCAAAAATATTTTCGCGTTACTTTTGACGAAATTCGGTTTTTTCAGTAAACTGGATGTACAACGGGGATGCGGAGGGGCTTATGAGTATACCGGTATTGATTATTTCGATGGTCCTTTTTCTTGTTTTGTTTTTCGGTATCGGTTTTATTGCCAATATGCTTTTGCGGATGACCTGGATTCTCTGTTTTATTTACCCGGTCATTGCGCTTTCGATGATTGACCGGATCGCTTTTTCCCGGTATTTTACCGATCCCGGGACGGCTTTCCGGCAACTTGGGGAGCATCTTAGCTCCATCCATTTATCTGATGCCCTCGTGTTATCGAGCGGCCTTGTGGGGGCACTTTTGGCTGGTGTTGCGATAAAAGCGCTCCGGAAAAACGGATACCGGATGTTTTAAAACTGCCTTGAGGGCAGCTTTTTTTTGCCTTTAAATCGGAGGCGGGCCGGCCGGCAAAAGCCGGCGCAAATTTTCCGGATAAAACAACCAGTGCTTTTTGGAAGCGCCATTTGCAGAATAGGAGAATGGGCGGCGCGAAAAAGGGCAGACGGATCAGCTGTTTTTTTGCTATATGCCCGCATATTTTGGAACGGCGTGGGAAACAATAGCCCTAAGAGGAGTGAAACCAATTGAACATGAAAAAATGGATGATCCGCTTATTGATGGCCATTTTGTTCATATGGGCAATGATTTCCACTTTCCAGGCCATTTCGGGGATAAAAGCAGCAGCTGCAAAAGCGGTACCTGCTCGGGCATTGGAAAAAGGATTGGCCGCTATTGCCGCGAGCCAGCCGCAGCCATCCCTTGATGCCTATGACTGGAGCAATTACCCGAAAAAGAAAGTGACAGCAACGGGGTATACGGCAGGGGCCGAATCGACCGGGAAAAGTCCCGACCATCCCGGCTACGGCATCACCTATTCCGGGGTGAAAGTGAAACGGGATTTATATTCAACGATTGCTGCCGATACATCCATTTTTCCAATCGGGACGGTCCTTTATATCCCAGGCTACGATTTCGGTGTTGTGGCCGATACAGGATCCGCCATAAAAGGGAACCGGCTCGATCTGTATTTTGAAACGGTTTCGGATGTTTACAAGAAATGGGGAAAACAGACGCTTGATGTGTATATTATTAAAATGGGGGACGGGTCCCTGACTGAAAAGGAACTGGCTGAACTGAACGAAAACAAAACGATGCAAGTGTTCCGGCAGCAATATATTAGACCGGAAACGGAAGAATAGCGCAAAATGCCGGTTGCGCTTTTTTTTGTGCGTTTTTTTCAAGCGGACGGCTATAATGGAACAGAGGTGGTTGTATGTTTGAAATTTGTACAGGGGATCCGCTTGAATGCCGGGAAGACTGCCTTGTAATCGGCTTGCAGCAAGTTCCAAAAAAGTTTGACGGCTTGCTGGAAAAACTCGACAACCGTTTCGACGGGGAGCTGACGGAACTGGTAAAATCCGGCGATCTATCCGCGCACGCCGGCAGCCTTTCTGTCATTCATACCCTCGGAAAACTGCCTGTAAAACGGCTTTTGTTTATCGGGCTTGGCAACCCGAAAGAAATCAGAAAAGAACATTTGAAAAGGATGTTTGGAAAAGCAGTGAAACACATCCTGAAAATGAGATGGGCTACGGCAGCGGTTTTTCTCGATACGTTTTGCGCCGGCACAATCAACGGGGAGGAAGCCGCGCAGTTGCTCGGTGAAGCCGCTCCCATGGCCGCATACCAGTTTGCCGGTTACAAAAGACAGCCGAATATCCCGGAAGTGCAGCTCGAAAAAGTAGCGGTTTACATCCGGGCTGCCGGGAAAAAACCGGAACCGGTGGAAAACGTCACAAATGTTCATTCCAGGGTTGCCGGGAAGGCTGAAACCCAACTGGAAAACGCAGATCATGTTAGTGGCCCCGGGAGACCGGAAAACGTCGAACATGTTAGTACCAACGGAAAAGCAGGTGCACAACCGATTCAAAACGCCAATCCTCATTGGGGTGCTGCCGGGAAAGCAGAAGGCAGGTTGAGGAACGCCGAACAAGCGAGTGCTGCCGGAAAAACAGAAGGCCGGCTGGGAAATGCCAAGCATGTTAATGCCCCCAGGAAAGCAAAAGGCCGGCCGGGAAACGCAGAGCATGTTAATGTCGCTGGGGAAGCAGAGATCCGACCGGAGAACATTGGACATGCTGGTGCCGCCGGAAAAGCAAAAGGCCGGCCGGTTAAAAACGCCAGTCTTCAAACGGGTACATACCGTAATACCGATCTCCCCGGGGAAACAGTGGGCACTGCCCTGCACCGTGGGTACGTTTTTGGCAAAGGCGTGAATACGGCACGAACGCTTGTCAATACGCCGGTGAATATTTGGACACCGGTCCGTCTCGCGGAATACGCCGCATCACTTGCTGAAAAATACGCTTTTGAAGTGGAAATCCTTAAAAAAACGGAGATGGAAAAGCTTGGAATGGGGGCGATTTTGGCTGCGGCCGGGGAATCAAAAGAGCCGCCGAACATGATCGTGCTGAGATATGCGGGCGAACGAGAATGGGGCAATGTGCTTGCACTTGTCGGAACCGGCGCCGTGATCGATGGTTGCACACCCGGTGCAAATGTAGGCATGGCAGGGGCAGCAGCTATTCTGGGTGCCATGGAAGTGGTCGGGGAACGGAAACCGGCAAAAAACGTGGTGGCGGTACTTCCCGTAACCGGTAATCGCATAAACGGTACCACAGGGGGCGTTCCTGCAAACGATGGACAGGGTAAAATGCCTGTTGAAACGGGCACTGTCATCACGAGCATGAACGGTAAAACGATTGAAGTGCGGGATACCGGTGCCAGCGGGTTGCTGATGCTTGCAGATGCCGTAACGTATGCGAAACAATATGGTGCCAATCAAATCGTTGATGTTGCCACCTTGACAATGGACGTGGTCTCGGCGCTCGGACGCGATAAAACGGGCGCTGTTGCCAATTGCGATGCTTTTTTTGAACGGGTGCTTGAATCTGCAAAGGAAGCAGGCGAATTCATCTGGCGCTTCCCTGTAACGGAAGCGGACATAGAGAACGTACGAAGCAGCAAAATTGCCGATTTGAACGGTTGGCCGGGCAGCGAAGGCCGCGTGATCGAAAACGGGGCTTTTATCGGGGCGTTTGCGGAAGACACCCCGTGGGTCCATCTGGAAATGTCAGGAACCGCCTTAACAGGGAAAGAAACCGATCTTGGCCCGGCCGGCGCAACCGGTGTAATGGTACGGACACTGGCCGTGCTGGCTGAGAAGATGGCAGAACAGGATTAAAATCGAGTAGGAGGCTAATGAATCATGATTAGCCTCCTACTCGATTCTTCATTTTTGCAGCCGTTCTTTCTGTTTCAACACACCGATTGTGATTTTAAATATGAGCGCCATGATGCATAACATCAGCACGCCTTTTTCAATAGGATAAAAAGTATCGAAGGTACCGATCGGATGGTAGATAGAGCTAATAAGGTCCCTCGTCATATAAAAATCAATGCCGGCGATGAAGACATAGAGGACCAGTGCGACAATCCCGGTCAGGAAAGCGATTTTCATGCATGCCAATTCCTTTCATATTTTTTTCGAATCGAAACATACTAACAACAAGATATCTTCATCAGTAGTTTGTGCTCCGTTGCAAACAGTCATGCACGGGCGAAAAGGAGGATCGGTATGCCATATTGGTGGAAAAAACAGAGAAGCGCTGCAAAAAATAAAAACAAAAGTGCAAAGAAAAGCGGGGATGTGCAGAAAACACCTGTGCGCGGGAATGATACGAGCGGGACTGTAACGGATATCCCGTGTTTGACCATGGGCACCGATTTAAAAACGTGCATCCAACAGTTGAAAAAAACAACCGGGAACAGTTCTGATATTGTGATTCATGAAATCATGCTTGGAAGCGGCAATGATTTGCCGGCTGCCGTTATTTCCGTCGATGGCCTGGATGATCCGAAAATGATCAATGAAAACCTGCTTGAAGTCTTGATGGGCAATCCGGAAATCGACGGGTATTTGGGAAGTGAAAATATACTCGACAGCATCATGAAGCACGTCATTAAAATTGGCGGTGTAAAAAAGGTCATGAATTGGAATGACTTGTTTTCGGAGCTGTTGAGTGGCCAGTCCATTTTACTGATTGACGGGGTATACGGCGGATTAAGCATCAGCACAAGGGGCGGGCAACAGCGGGCGATTGAAGAGCCTGCAATCGAAGTGACTGTACGCGGGCCGCGTGATAGTTTTACTGAATCATTGCGCGTCAACACCTCATTGATCCGCAAACGGATTAAAGATCCGAATCTGTGGATTGAAAACTTTAAAATCGGGGAAGTGACCCGGACCGATGTTGCGCTCATGTACATAAAAGGAATCGCAAACGATAAAGTCCTTGAGGAAGCCCGTAAACGGTTAAACACGATTAAAATCGATGCCATTTTGGATTCGGGTTATATTGAACAGCTCATTGAAGATAAAACGTATACCATTTTTCCGACAATGCACCATTCGGAAAGGCCGGATGTCGTGGCAGCCAATTTATTGGAAGGCCGTTTTGCCATTGTTGTGGAGGGTTCGCCGTTCGTTTTGCTCGCACCTGCTGTTTTTATCCAATTTTTCCAGTCGGCGGATGACTATTATACACGGTTTGATATTGCGACAGCGATCCGCCTTTTGCGGGTGCTCAGCTACTTAATTTCGCTTGTTGGGCCTGCTGTATATGTCGCCGTGACCACTTTTCATCAGGAACTCATCCCGACACAGCTTGTTTTTGCACTTGCGGCGCAGCGGGAGACGATTCCTTTTCCGGCTGTTGTCGAGGCAATTGGGATGGAGATTGTATTTGAAATTCTGCGGGAAGCCGGACTCCGTCTGCCGCGCCCAATCGGCCAGACGGTTTCGATTGTCGGGGCGCTTGTTATCGGGCAGGCGGCAGTGCAGGCCGGGCTTGTTTCTCCCGCAATGGTCATTGTCGTCTCGATTACGGCTATTGCCAGTTTTGCCACCCCGTCTTTTTTCATTGCCATTTCAGCCAGATTATACCGTTTTGTTTTTATGTTTCTGGCGGCCACTTTCGGTTTTTATGGCATCATTATCGGGATGATTACGCTTGCTGTCCATTTGACCAGCTTGCGGTCATTCGGTGTGCCCTACATGGCGCCGATTGCCCCTTTCATCCGTTCCAACTCCCGTGATACGGTGATCCGGGCGCCGCTTTGGTCAATGAGCGCCAGGCCGCGGCTCTTCAGTCAGAAAAATATCATCCGCCAGGCCGAAAACCAGAAGCCGATGCCGCCGAAACAAAAAAGTGTGAAAAATGGGGAGCAACCATGAGAAGAAGACGATGGAAAACAGCCGTTGCACTTTTTACGGCATCTTTTTTGCTGGCAGGCTGCTGGAGCCATAAAGAATTAACGGATATTGCTTTTGTAAGCGCCATCGGCATTGACCGGCTTGAAAACGGGAATTATTTGCTGACCTATCAAATTGTCAATTCCTTAAATATTCCAAGCGGCATGCAAACAAGCGGCGGGCAGGGCCCCACTGTCACCATCTTCCAAACGGAAGGCAAAACGGTTGAGGACGCATTTCTCGCTGCAGGCCGGGAAATGTCGAGGAGGTTATATTTTTCCCATACAAGCGTTCTCCTGATTGGCAAAAGCACGGCGGAAAATGGGATTTATCCGATTATTGATATTTTTGACAGAAATAAAGAATTCCGCAATACTGCTTCCGTTCTGATTGCCCGCAACGGCAAGGCAGAGGATGTCCTTAAAGTGCTGACTCCGATTGAGCGTATTCCTTCCAATAAAATCAATAAAACATTGGAATATGCGCAAGAAGATGTCGGCGGGCGGGTAAAAACAGATATTTCAGATCTCCTATATGATCTTACAACGGAAGGAAAAGAAGCAGTAGTAGGAAGCTTCAAGCTGATAGGGGATAAGAAAAAAGGAGAGATGCTGGAAAGCCAGAATCAGACAGAACTGGACGCATACTTAACGAGCGGGGGGATCGGGATCCTAAAGCATGGAAAACTGATTGACTGGGTAGGCGGACAGGATGCGCTTACGATTACATGGCTATTGAAAAAAACAAAAATGACTTCGCTTGATTTAGACTGGGCGCATCATCCAAATGCGCTCGGGCTGCAGGTAAGAAAAACGATTATCGGTATGAAACCGGCCATGAAAAACGGAAAGCCGGAAATGCATATCCACATCAGCCTTGTGGGCCAGCTGCAAGAAATCAATGTACCGCTTGATGTACTGGATTCAAAGGAAATGGCCCGGATTGAAAAAGCATACGAAAAAAATGTGGAGCAGCAAATTAACCATGGCATTCGCCATATGCAGCACGACCAATGTGATGTGTTCGGCTTCGGGGAAATGATTTACCGCCAGTACCCGAAAGAGTGGCACAGTTTAAGGCACCATTGGAATGAAAAGGGCTTTGCCCATTTAAATGTGAAGGTGCATGCAAACGTCGTCATCGCCAATTCTGGAATACGGACAAATCCATTCCATTCAAATTTAAAATAACAGGGCCTGGTGATATATGGAAAAGGCAAAAATTTCCTCGTACCAATTATTTGTGTTAATCTTTATGTTTGAACTTGGCAGTGCCCTTTTGCTGGGAATCGGAAGCGGCGCAAAACAGGATGCATGGCTTGCAATTTTAAGCGGCCTGAGCGTCGGGTTTTTCCTGTTTTACGTTTATTACAAAATATTTTCCTTTTATCCTGGCATTTCGCCGGTCGAATGGTTGCGGGCGATTTACGGAAAAGGTATTGGCTGGTTTTTCGGCTTTGCGATGGGCATTTACTTTTTGTATCTTTCTGCCAGGGTGCTGCGCGACTTTGGAGAAATGCTGATTATATCGGCTTATCCGGAAACACCGCGATTTATTATCACAGTGATCATGGCTTTTTGCGTCATGTATGCAGTGAAAAAAGGAATGGAAGTGATGGCCAGAACCGGGGAGATCTTTTTCATCTTTGTTTATTTTCTGATGATTATGAGTTTCGTATTGATTACTTCATCGGGGCTCATTAACCTTAATTATTTGAAACCCGTACTGGAAAACGGACCCATGCCTATTATGAAAACAATGGCGACAGAGACGATTTATATTCCTTTCGGCGAAACGATTGCGTTTTTGTCCATTTTTCCGCTTGTAGACAAGATAAAGGGTGTAAAGGTAGCCGGGCTGTCCGCCATGTGGTTAAGCGGTACAAATTTGGCGATCTCGATGCTGATCAATACCTGTGTACTTGGAGTGGATGTAATGATGCGTTCCCCGTTTCCGCTGCTTACGACCATCCAGGAAATTCAAATCGCCCATTTTCTGGAGCGGTTGGATGTATTTTTTATGTTGGCTTTAATCGTTGGCGGCTTTTTTAAAGTAGGGATTTTCTTATATGCGGCTTGCATAATGTTTACGGAGCTGTTTCATGTGAGCAGTTATAAGAGAACAGTTTATCCGCTCGGCCTGATCATGTTGTGCGCATCGGTGATGATTGCGTCAACGTATGCGGAACATATTGATGAGGGCATCAAAGTGGTGCCTGTTCTGCTTCACCTTCCCATGCAAGTGGTTTTTCCGATTATAACGCTTTTGCTGATTTTGTGGCAGGAAAGACGCAAAAAAAAGAACGGGCAAAAGTCAGCGTCTGCGTAACGCCCAATCCGGTAGTGCTGGGATGCATACACTAAAAATAGAAGGAGAGGAGGTTATTTGATGTATCCGCATGCACATTACCCGGCACGTTCCCCGTTTTTCGCAGGACCGCTTCTGGGTGGTTTTCTCGGCGGTTTGCTTGGCGGGGCACTGGTAAGGCCACGCCCGTATTTTCCATACCCTCCGGTGCCATATCCACCGGTTCCGTACGGAGGATATCCGCCATTCCCGTATTATTAAAAATAACCCCCGCTTCTCAAGCGGGGGTTATTTTTTCGGAAAGATACCCGGCTCCTTTGGTTGCAAGAAGTTCCGAAACAAGGATTTTGTTGGAACGGCTTCAAATGATAAAACATGAAGGACAATTTGGGGAGCGGCGCCCACGTTTTTGTCTTTCATACAAACGATGAAGGACAATTTGGGGTAAGGAGTCCTTGATTTTATCCTTCATTCAGTTTATGAAAGACATTTCGCCGTTCTGGGTTTTGAAATTTGTCCTTCATCGGGTTGATGAAGGACAATTCGGAGCACGGAGCCTTTGTTTTTGTCTTTCATACAGCTTATGAAGGACAATTTGGGGTAAGGAGTCCTTGATTTTGTCCTTCATTCAGTTTATGAAAGACATTTCGCCGTCCTGGGATCTGAAATTTGTCTTTCATCGGGTTGATGCAGGACAAATCGTGGTATGGAGCCATTGATTTTGTCTTTCATACAGCTTATGAAGGACAATTCTGGGTACGGATCCATTGATTTTGTCCTTCATTCAGTCTATGAAGGACATTTCGCCGTTCTGGGATTTGAAATTTGTCTTTCATCGGATTGATGAAGGACAATTCGGAGCACGGAGCCATTGATTTTGTCTTTCATACAGCCGATGAAGGACAAATCAGAGAGCCGCGTCTTTGGTTTCGTCCTTCATACAGCTTATAAAAAACAATTCGGGGGGCAGGATCCCAGAGCTATGGACAAGCCGCAAGTTATGACCAGCGCATTTTCATCCGGAGCTCACAGCAAGGTTCCTGGTTGCCCGCGGCCTGGTGGACAAACTGCAATACAAGGCCGTCCGGTGTATAAAACACGCGCGGTATATGCTGGATACCGGTACCCGTCAGCATGCGACCGACATCGGTCGAATCTGATTTTTGTGCAGCAGACATCAGTTGCCCGGCAAAAGCCGTAGAGCGGGAAATGCGGTTAAGCAAAAGCTGTGCATCTGCCAAGAGCGCGTGCGTGCGCATGGCCGAATCCATAAATTTTTTCGGGTGGACGGCAGGATATTGGCGGTAAGGCATGGAATAGTATGGAAAGGAAGGAACAACATAATACGGATTGTAGTACAATATTCTCACCTTCTTTCTCAGGCGGGGATCATCATTTTTTACATCGTATGAAAGAAAGGCTTGAAAGATGTATGGACAATCCGAACCGGGGGGAAAGAGATGGAATTGGAACATACAATGATCGGCGCGCTGGGCATAAAACTTGTCCAAATGGAGCCCGGGAAAGTAGTGGCGACCATGCCTGTGAATGAAAAAACGATACAGCCGCTCGGATACCTGCACGGCGGGGCATCCGTTGCACTCGCGGAAACCGCAGCAAGCCTCGGGGCTGCGATGCTGATCGATTTAGAAAAAGAAGTCTGTTTCGGACTTGAAATCAATGCCAACCATATCCGCTCAAAACGAAACGGCACCGTAACCGCAGTTGCCGAGGCCGTGCACCGGGGCAAAAGCACCCAGGTTTGGGAAATCAAAATCAAAGACGAAGACGAAAACTTAATTTGCCTGTCGCGCTGTACCATTGCGGTCGTGCCAAAAAAAAGCTAAAAGTTTCGCGACCTGGCAAGGAAAAATAAAAAAACGGCAAGATACCATCAAAAGGGTATCTTGCCGTTTTAGCTTTCCCGGACGGTGCGGCGCTGTTCTGATTTTACACTGTAAAGAAGGAGCGCAAATGCGAACAGGAACAAAACCCCGGTTACATAAAACACAGATGAAATGCCGGAGATCACGGATACGTAACCGCCAATCAGCGGCCCTGTTACATTCCCGAGAAACCGGAAACTTTGGTTATAACCGAGCACTTCACCTTGCATGCTGAGCGGCGCTTCGAGACGAATAAACGCCACAATGCTCGGGTTCATTCCGCCGATCACCATGCCAAACAGGAACCGTAAAATAATCAGTTGCCATAAATGGCTTACGAGTGCTTGCGGCACCATGAAGGCACAGGCAAGCACAAGCAAAATCAAGAGAATCCTTGCATGCCCGTATTTGTCGCCGAGCATGCCCCACTGCCTTGTCAAAAGCAGGTTGCCGAACCCGGTGGCGGAAAAAGCAAGCCCGGATAGGAACGCAATATTGCCGGAACTTGTCAAATGGCTGACATACAGCGCCAATAGCGGCTGGACGCAGAAGTTCGCCATTTGGATCAAAAGCGCAATCACCATGACGGTAATCAAAATCCGGCGGCTGACAATTTGTTTTATAACAGCAAGGGGAGAAACGGGTTTCTCTTTTCGCCGGGCCGGATCGGAACGTTTTTCTTTAATGCCGAAAACAACGCCAAGTGCGGCAATCGAAATGGCAACGGCTGTAATCATAAAAGTGTATTTAAAACCAAAATTGTCTGCAATCGACCCGCCAATCAGCGGCCCAAATAAGTTTCCGGAAACATTTCCCATTTGCAAAGTGCCGAGCACCTTGCCGGCTTCTTCCTTAGAGGTCTGCTTTGAAATGAGCGCCATAGAAGTCGGGATAAACCCGGTCACGATCCCCATGAAAATCCGGGTCGTAAATAAAGTGGCGACATTGTTTGCAAGCCCCATAAAAAACAGACTCGCGGCGATACCGAACCCGGTAATAATAAGCGTCGGTTTAAAGCCGTATTTGTCGCCGATACGTCCCCAGATTGGCGACATAAAAAAAGCAACCAAAAAGGTCACGCCAAAAATATATCCGGCCCAGCGCTGGACATAGTTATCGCTGAAATGGCCGAATGTTTGAATATATAGCGATAAAAATGGAACGATCATCGTTAAGCTTGCACCCACTAAAAAGTTACAGACAAACATAATATACAAATTGCGTTTTTCCTGGCTCATTAGATGAGAAAATCGCCTCCTTGCGCAATGAAAACAAAAGTATACGGAGTAAATATTTCGTTGAACTAAATATTATTATAAAACTTATCACCGAAACTTCAACAAAACCGGCTTGTAAAAAAGTGTCCGTTTTTTGACAGAGAATTTTCCCCTTGTATCGTATGCTTGAAACGCACTCTCGTATAGGACGCCTGCACATCTATTATATGTTTGAAACGTAAATCCCATTTTGGAAAAGATTGGTTTCCATCTACAAACTGTTCCGGCCAAGCTATGATATGCCGCTGCTTTAGGAGAGATTTTAGCCCTCATGGAAAAAAACGCGGCCTGCCAAAAAGTCGGGAAGAAGATGAAGCAAAAAAGTGATTTTTCAGCAAGTCCGCTCAGGTATATCTTCATATGTGGAAAGGTGGAAAATCTGTTTTTTCAATTCATAATAGTCGCGTTGTGATCGATGGGGACGTTATTGTGGGCTCGAGTTGCTGGCGCTTGCAGATGAAATGCGATAAGGAAAAAACCGGTTATCAGGAGGGGCTGGTCGGCGGCAGGTTTGTAGCGGATATCAAGAACGGTTGATTTATAGAATCTGTGGCGTTTGCAGGGTATTGGTCTACTTTCACGGACATCAGCGGAGACATCTGAAATATAGTCGGCGTTTTCACACCCATCTACGTTTCGGATCAAAAGACGAAAAATTTTGAAATCAACATTTTTGTCGAATTGGTGTTCCCTTCATTTCAAAAATGTTGTATAATAAAAACGGAATAGTTTTAATACTTGAAAAGGGGGAATGGGATGGATAAGCGGACTGGGCGCAATGAATATGACCGTCATTGGAAGCGGGTTATTCATTCGCTGTTTGAAGATTTTGTTGCGTTTTTTTCACCAGGCTTGTATGAGATGATTGATTGGGACAAGCTACCTGACGACCTGGATAAGGAGTTCCAAAAGCTGAATCCGGACGGCAAAAGCCGTGACCGGGAAGCAGACGGGCTTTTTAAAGTGTATTTGAAAGATGGTAGCGAACAGTGGATACTTGTCCATATCGAAGTGCAGGGGTGGAAAGATACTGGTTTTGCAGAAAGAATGTTTCAATACTTCTACCGGATTTTTGATGCGTATGATAAAAAGATATTTGCGCTTGTGATTTACACCGAAGATTAC